>Ga0208736_1000187_pt1 | contig 18450 bp, 14 predicted proteins | sample AntDryMetagUQ255_FD_188090 | JGI IMG/M metagenome (GOLD analysis project Ga0208736, IMG submission 188090) | Polar desert microbial communities from Antarctic Dry Valleys - UQ255 (SPAdes) | ecosystem: Environmental > Terrestrial > Soil > Desert | place: Antarctic Dry Valleys | collected 2008-12-31 | reverse complement strand
CTTTTTCTACTGTCATGCCAGGCAGTTTTTTAATCAGGTCTTCAACTGTGGCATTTGGTTTTGTTTTAAAGGAATTGGCATTGAACGCAATAGTATCTCCATTAATTTTTATTGGAGCCTGGTCAACAACTATTACTTCGCCTAATGTTTTATAGACCTTTTCCATTTTTACTATTGCCAGATCAACATGTGGTTTTTCTGCTGTTATCGCAAACGATTTTTTTAATGTTTCCAGGCCCTGGTAAGAAACGATCAGGTAATAATCGCCTTTGTCAATTTTCTTCACTTCGAAATAGCCGCTGTTTGAGGTGAGTGTAAAAGAAATAAGTGAGGAGTCTTTAGCAGCCATAACAGAAACAGTTGCATCGGGAAGAGGCTGGGCGTTGGTGGCTTCCTGTAATATGCCTTTAACAGTGCCAGCTATTTTTTGCGCAGATGAACTGGTTACTAAACTAATTATAGTAACGAGTAAAAATATTTTCTTCATAACAGTAATGTGCTACGAAGATATTCGCAAGAATTATTAATACCGGTTAAATAAGGTTAATGGATGGATGAGTGGTGTTTTTTTGGTTTGGAGTTCTGGGTTTCGGGTGGGAGTTATTATTACGTCTGGTATAAAAGCTAGTATATTTAGGAGTAGCAGCTAACATTATAGAACGAAGCATCAGAACAATGAATCACATAAAAATCAGGGGTAACAACCATTACTTTGAGGACATAAATCCTGAAAAAAAAGAAGTAATACTATTAGTTCATGGACATCCATTTGACCATACAATGTGGCGTTACCAAATTGATGCATTAAAACATTTTAGGCTTATTCTTCCTGACTTAAAAGGTTATGGTAAGACAGATTACAAATTCGAAAAGATTTATATTGAAGAACAGGCTCTTGATTTAACTTTTTTACTTGACGATTTAAAAATTGATAAGGTTCATCTGATTGGCCTTTCAATGGGAGGACAAATAATAGTTGAATTTGCAAGACTGTTTCCACATAGAGCACTGTCCCTGGTAATTTGTGACAGCAATCCTTCTGGTGAAACAGAAGTATCATACCAAAACAGAATGCAGTTGGCAAACAAAATGTTGTCCATCGGCATGAAAGAATACACTGAACAAGACATTTATAAATATCTACATTCAAATACAATTAATCAAAAAGGTGATGCCTACAATCACTTATATCAAAAGATGATAAATACTAACGTAGAGGGTGCAGTTGCTTCACATAGAGGCAGGGCTGAAAGACGCGACAACTTTAATTTTCTAAAAGAAATAAAAGTTCCAACATTAGTAATTGTTGGTGACAGTGATTTTTTTACTCCGGTTAATGAAATGAAGAAAATGGCAAACGAAATTCCAAATTCAAAATTTGCTATTGTAGAAAAGGCGGGACATATTCCAAATATGGAGCAACCAGAAGCTTTCAATAAACTTTTAAAAGACTTTTACATACAAGATTTTGTGGGTAGCTAACATGAGATTTTTCATTAACAAGCCATTTATATTTTAGTGTTTGTGAAGACAAAACACGGCTTTCTTAAGGGTGAGTGATCGTAATTCCCTGACGTATTTTATGAAACTATTTTTCTTTAGATAAGTTATTTAAGTCTTCCCTTAATTTACTTAAGGTGTCAATCAATGCCCTTTGATTCATTTTTAATGTGTCAAAATCCATTTGAATATCCTGAATTTTTTTTGTCATCCTTCCTTCCGGCGAAGAATCAGCCCCACAAGCTGATAAAATAATTAGCAAGGGAAAAAGTATTGATTTCATATGCAGTATAATTTAGAAACTTTGAAGTTAGAAATACATATCCTTACTAACTAAACAAGTACTCCACATCTTCCCTGCTCAAAGCCTTCACAAACGTGGCATCATCAGCAATCAATTCTTTTGCCAATTGACGTTTGCGTTCCTGCAACTGCATGATCTTGTCTTCAATCGTGTCTTTACATATCATGCGGTAAGCAAAAATATTTTTTGTTTGCCCGATGCGGTGTGTGCGGTCAATGGCCTGTTGCTCTACGGCGGGGTTCCACCAGGGATCTACAATATATACATAATCGGCAGCCGTTAAATTCAAACCCACACCACCGGCCTTTAATGAAATTAGGAACACACGTACTTCATCATCATTCTGAAAACTTTGAATGGCTTTTTCCCTGTCAGGCGCCGAAGTGCTGCCATCAAAATACTCATATTTTACACCTTGTTCTTCCAGGTTCTCCCTGATCAATGCCAGCATACCAAGGAACTGAGAAAAAATCAGTGCTTTATGGTGACCCATATTTTCAGTGATCTCTCTTGTTAATTCATCCAGCTTGATGGAGTGATTTTCAAATTTTTCCGACTCATTTAAAATGGCGGGTGAATCGCATATCTGCCGCAATTTCATTAACCCTTGTAAAATAGTTAACTGCGATTTTTGGATGCCCTGTTCCTCTATCGTTCCTAAAATTTTACTCCTGAAATCATTGCGATAGGCATCATAAATTTTTCGCTGCTCATCTCCCATTTCGCAAAGCAAAATAGTTTCTGTTTTATCCGGCAGATCTTTGGCTACCTGTTCTTTCGTTCTGCGTAATATAAAAGGGTATAGTATTTTTCGTAAGTGATCCTTTTGTATTTCTTCTCCAAATTTATCAATGGGTATTGAAAACTCCTGCCTGAAAAATTCCATAGTGCCTAACATGCCCGGATTTAAAAAATTCATCTGTGCATAAATATCAAATGTATTATTCTGTAATGGCGTACCGCTCATGCATAAGCGGTGCTTTGCTTTTAATAAAGCAGCCGCTTTTGTTACCTTGCTGGAAGGATTTTTTATAGCCTGCGACTCATCAAGCACCACATAGTCAAGCATTATTTGCATAAAAACTTTTATATCGCTGCGCAAAGTGCCGTAGGTTGTGATAATGATGTTATGCTTCTCTAATTCCTGCGGGTGGCGCAAACGTTGTGGCCCATGATGTATATAATATGTGAGTGAAGGAGAGAATTTTTTTATTTCATTTTCCCAGTTATAGATCAGTGTAGTTGGGCAAACCACCAAAGATTTTAATTCACCATACTGATCACAATAATGCTTTAAAAAAGAAAGCGCCTGAACCGTTTTACCCAAACCCATATCATCTGCCAGGATGCCGCCCCAGGATACTTCGTGTAAATAATTAAGCCATTGATAACCGGCAACCTGGTAAGGACGCAAAATAGATTGAAGGTGTTCCGGAGGAGGAATTTCTTTTATATTATTAAACGCCCGAATTTTGTCATACTTTTCTTCCAGTTGCATAGTTAGCTCTTCTTCATCCCTGTTTTCATACAATTCATCTATCACACTTAAATGATAACGGGAAAGTTTGAGCCTGTCTGTTTTTCCTTCACCTACACGAAATAATAATCCATATTTCTTTAACCACTCTTCGGGTAAAATGCCTAATGTTCCATCATTTAAATGAACAAATTGTTGTTTATTAGCCAGCGCTCTTTTTACTTCTGCAACACTCACATGTTGGTCACCAAACAAAATATCTACTTTCGCATCGAACCAATCGGTATTGCTGCTGATATAAATATGCGTGGAAGGTTTGGCAGTATTAAAGCGGAAATTTTTTAATGAATCAAATCCAAAAATCGGCACCCCCTTTTCCTTCATAGCGTCCACAAACAAAAAGAACCAATTATTTTTAAGCGCCTCAATACCTTTTAACGCCAATGCAGAACCATCATCATGACTTACAAAATTCGAGTGTAAGGTGCGTAGCTTTTCAATAAAATTATTTTCTACCTCCCGGTTCCGGTATACAACAATAACCTTACTGCCATAAGGTATTACTATTTGATCCCTGTCTTTTGCTTTAGTATCAAAACCTTTGTAAGTAAAAACAGGGCTAAACACAAGGAAGTCACCCTTTTCCTGCAAATACACTTTAATTTCCGGTATTCCATCCTTTACTTCATCTATTAAATTATTATCAAACTCAACTTTATATTCTTTCGTTAATGGCAACACGATCTTTTCTAATGTGGCCGGCCAGTTTTCTTCGTTTACCTGCACAGTTCCGTTTGGTAAAAACTGCGCCGTAACAGATGCAGCTTCCGTATTGACCCATAAAAAAATTTGATGATTGTACAAAAAAAATGAAGCCGTTGCTGCCTCATTATCATTTAAACCATACGCAACTTCTTCCGGCTTAATGAAACATTCAATCTCAAAGTTTTCTCCTTTCTTATTTACAAAAAATTTAGGGCTTAATGCGGTGGCGCTAAATTCCGTTTTTTGCAAATTGACGGTTATAAAACTTTGTCCTTTAGGCAATACAAAAAGAGGAACATCGGCAAATTCAACACTAAGCTTTTTCAGCTTCGGAATAATATATTCTGTAATTAATAATTTCGTTTCCTCCGGTAGTTCATCGCCCTCACTCTGTATAATATTTTCCCAGAAACCGGAAAATGGAGAATTACGATTAATGTATTTATTGATCTCGCTGTCCTGGAACTTCCTTGCCTGCGTAACCAGGTTTTTTTCTTTTTCCGTGTAACTTTCTATTTCAATATATTTTGCAAGCTCCAACTTTTCCACTTTTCCGGCAAAGGAATGTTCATCTTTCATTTCTCCTTCTACTAACTCAATAGAAAAAAAAGGGAAAGACTTCTTGTTTAAATTAAACACCATTCCGATATGCTTACCCTCCAATACCGGATTCTGTAGCTCTATTTCAGGTTCTGCTTCTGCTATTTCTTTTTCCATTCTATTAAAAACCGTAGAAGAGGCAATGGCTATGCGTTTAATAGAGGTATTCAACACCCGCAAATAAGGCTTACCTTCTTTATAATTAAATTCAAATTTTCCATTTAAATCATCATTTAAAGAAAAGCCATAAGCCTCCAGCAATTTGTTTTTTTCATTGTCCCAGTTGCGGATTGAATCAAAATAGTGAGTGCCTTTTGTATAAAAAAGATGAAGAAAAACAATCACTTTCGGAAGACAAAGCGGATGTTCCATATCAACATAATCACTGCTTGTATCAAAGTTCCGTTCCTCATTACGGCGAATGATGACTTTATAATTTACGCCATTGATCTTTACGGTTGCTTTAACCGTTTCATCTTTTGCGCTTTCGATCTTTGGTTCATTATTCCGTAAAAAAATTTCAGCTTCGATAAATATTTCAGGATCGCTCAATAACCGGATGGTTTTGATTTCTATGGCTTTCATTTTTGCAACGGTGTGCTGCTGGTCATACTGCACCTCATTTTCCTGCAACAAACCTTTATCAATCATCTCCTGCAAACGCATTAAGGCAGCCGCTTCATGCCTGCAAATATCTCCGAGGTTATAAGGGCAGGCACAGCGAAGGGAAAGATTTTTAGGATCTTTATAATTTTGAATAGATACCTTATAAAAGGTAGCATAGGTATCATCTTTTACACGAAAAGTGATAGCGCCAAATAGATAATCATGTTCGACTAACTCTACGAAATCGATTGAATGAATTCTTTTTCCCCGGCGTATTACTTCATCGCTTCCGTGGGTATATACGTGTTTTAATAAATAAGGTAATGCCAAGCTCTTCAGATTTTTATATTGCCGGTTTTGAGTACGATAAGAATATTTGCATCGTTACTCAAGGCCTGATTGCGAAATTGACTTAAATAACTTTTGCGATTTTTGAAAGCAAAAAACATCTCATTTCATTCTTTTACTGCATCGTGGTTCAGAAAAGGGCAATCGGCAAAAATAAAAGAAAAGAAGCCAGAAGCAATATCTTTCTTTCTTCTTAACAGAAAAATGACGTGGGGTTATAGAGATGCTGAGAGGGTAGAATATTAATAGTGTTCATTTAACAACGAGCCTTTCATCTACATAATAAGGAAGTACATTGGCAAGGTCTTGTGTAAAGCAATGACGAATATCTTTTTCTAAACCAAAGGCGGTTAAGCGGTGATAATGTGAAGCGTCATTTTCTTTCATGAATTCATATAAATCTTCTTTTGCCTGGTTGTATAAACACTCTGCAATATGCGATGCATCGCAATTTAATTCAAAATGTGATTTTACTTTAGCAATGACTGCACCGGCAAACAAACTATCCTCAATGTTTACTTTATCCTTCCAGCCTGCACAGGCCAGGATTACATTTTTTTTCATGTTTATTAAATGCTCACACACCGCAGAAAGATTTAAAAAAGAACCGGTAATAATTTCAGTTGCTCCTTTTGTTAAAGCCATGTGTAAAAGTTTAGTACCATTTGTAGTGGTCAATACTAATATTTTCCCTGCAATAAAATCTCTTGGGTATTCAAAAGACGAATTTCCATATTGTAATCCTTCTGCTACTTTTCCATCCCGCTCACCAGCGGTGATGCACTCCATATTTTTACCAAGGCGCATACATTTTTCTACACTATCTACGGGTATTACCGCTTTTGCCCCATTATATAAAGCAGTGGCAATAGTTGATGTAGCCCTAAGTATATCAATAACTACTAATACCGAATTATTGACATCATATAAATTTAATAAAGCCGGTGAGAGACAAGTATATAAAGTTGGCCTTTTCATTAATTCAACCCGGTTAAAAAGTGCTTCCATTTACTAGTTTCTGCAACCGTTTTAATTACACTGTTTCTTTCTTCTAATAATCGTTTTATATACCTGGTTACAAAAAGGAGGTTAAACCATTTGCCTAATAAACCATTGTACAGGTCAAAATAAAATTGATCAATCATAATAGTACCATTGTCACAAGGCTTAAAAAAATGCTCGTGCTTCATTAATTTAAAACTGCCTTGTACCTGTTCGTCAATAAACGAAAAAGGTTTTTGCATGGCAGTGATGCGTACTTTAAGTATTCTCTCTTTATAAAAATGTTTTGCTTTCCAGGTAACTTCTTCCCCAAGGTTGATCAATCCATTGATTGTTCCGGCAATAGGTTTCTCTTCGTACTTCGTCATGGAAGATTTATGCAGATCTATGCTGCGACTAAGGTCGAATACTCTTTCCGCAGGCGCCTCTATGAAGGTTGTCAATTGGATAAATGGCATAGGATAATTTGCTGATGTGCTAGTTGGATAATTTGCTAATGTTAATCATTTCTACATAACGAAGCAAGTAACTCATGACAAATTAGGAAAAAGGGATTTTCACCACCTTAGCTTGCAGCAATTTATCACGAACTTTTATAAAAATATTTGTATCTATATCAGCAAAGGCCTTACGTATATAGCCCATCCCTATTGCCTTACCTAAACTTGGAGATTGTGTGCCTGATGTAACATAACCGATTGTACCGGCATCAAATCCTTTAATTTCATATCCATGCCTTGCGATACCCCGGTCTATCATTTCAAATCCTACCAATTTTCTTTCAACCCCATCTTCTTTTTGTTTTTGCAATTTTTCCTTTGCGGTAAAATCCTTTGTAAATTTTGTAATCCAACCTAAGCCTGCTTCTAATGGTGAGGTTGTATCATCAATATCATTTCCATATAAGCAATACCCCATTTCCAAACGCAAGGTGTCTCTCGCCGCTAAACCAATGGGCTTAATGCCTTGCGCAGCACCAGCTTCAAAAATAGCCTTCCAAATCTTGCTGGCTGCACCATCCTTGTCTTCAAAATAAATTTCAACACCTCCTGCCCCCGTATAACCCGTAGCACTAACCAGCACATTATTGACCCCGGCAAAATTTCCTTTTACGAACGTGTAATATTTTAAATTTAAAATATCCATTTCTGTCAGGGTTTGTAAAATCTTAGTTGCATTCGGACCCTGGATAGCTAACAAACATGTTTGTTCGCTGATGTTATGCATTTCAACATTTCTCGTATTGTGCTGTTGCATCCAGTCCCAGTCTTTTTCAATATTGGAAGCATTAACTACAACCATATAAACTTTGTTTTCTTCTACACAATAAATAATCAGATCATCAACAATTCCACCCTGCTCATTGGTTAAGCAGCTATACTGTGCCTTTCCCGTTGTTAATTTAGATGCATCATTTGTTGTAATACGCTGAATTAAATCCAGGGCATGCTCACCTTTCAAAATAAATTCACCCATGTGGCTTACGTCAAACACACCGGCATTTTTACGCACGGTAATATGTTCTTCATTAATACCGGCATAACTAATTGGCATGCTATACCCGGCAAACTCAGCCATCTTTGCGCCTAAGTCTATATGCTTTTGCGTGAAAGGAGTACTCTTCATTATAAAATTTTAGGATAGCAAAAATAGGTCTGAACCTTGATTTGGATGGACTAAAAGATTTTCTGGAAACAAAACTTTATTATTTCGGAATTCTACTTTATAATTAAGTTTTGATCTCTCATTAATCCATAAAATCTCCTCAAATCCAGGTTCTGACAAAAAAAGGCTCCCAAAGAATTGAGAGCCCGTAAGCATCCCGCAAGAGCAGGATCACTTCAACCAACTTTAGTTTTTATATTAAAGAAAAAACAGGCGATTGGATTTGTGTGGTGATTGTTGTTTCTTTTTGTAATGGTTTCAAATTTTTTGAAGTTCTTTCCCTGGTACGATTTCTTTGCAGGTCTTCTAACTTCTTTCTTTCTTCTTCCACCCTAAGACGCTGCTCTCTTATCCTCTCTTCAATAACCTGGTTATCACGTATTCTCATTGTGGTATCGTTATTAATATCAACTCTCTCGCCTGTGTCTCCATATTCGTATGTGTCGTTTTGTATGGATTTTTTTCCAGGTTCTGCAGGATCTATCAGCTTGCCGTCTGCATTCATTACATAATCAATCCCCGGTTTCCAGTTAAAATAACTATCATCATCCCAATCCATATCCCAGTCCCTGTCTCTTCTATACCTGTATCCGTTTCTTATTCTTTCTCTTATACGAATATTTGTATGGTTTAATTTCTCAATAACAGATTCATGAAATCTTATTTGTTTACCTACCGGCACTTCTATTTCAACTATTATTTTTTGTCCCCTAAATTTTTGCTCTTTCGATATTCCTAATCCACTGCCTAATATTAAAGCGCTATCCATTGTGGAAACAGAGTAGGCAATCTTTTGTGCCCGCTGCTGCGCTTCGCCACGATTGCGACCTGCGCTATAGCGAAACATTGTTACGTGATAATTGCTGTCTTCGCTTTTTTCAATACGCACTTTTACATTAGCCATTTTTAAAGAATCATCTGTAATATCCCAGCCCTCATCATCACTGTCTATCCAGTCAAAATTTCCACTGTATCGAACGGCAGGCTCATTTACACGAACTATCATTTTGTTCATTGCCGGTTGAGACATGGTTACCTCTTCAGATACATTGTTGTAATATCTCCAGTCTCTTGCCATTGATGCAATAAAATAAGCTAAGCAGATCCAACCTAATGTCCACAGGCCTCCAAATGTCCAGCCGAGGTAGCGGTTTTGGGAACGAACCTTCATCAAACGACGAACGATCCATGTAATAATAGCTATTAAAGGAACGGCAAGGAAAAAGATCAGCACCCCCCAGAGGGTAGCATTCTGCCAAAAACCATTTAGAAGAAAATCATTTACAGGGCGGGCTACACCACTTACTGTAAAAATTAACACTGTAACGAAAAGTCCAAAAGCAATGGCACCCACTACAAAAAGAAAGAAGGCTTTGAATATTACACCAATAGCATGAGCACAGCCACTGGCAACCGGACGCGCTGTTTGTGCCACTTCAGTAGCAAATGTTTTTCCACGTGTATTGGCAAACTGACTTGCACGGTCGCCAAGATTTTGTGCTGATGTTTTTACTTCTTCTCCCCAGGTTTGCGCACGGTTTTTAAAGTCCGACATTCCCTCCTGTACATTCTGGCGAATGCGGTTAACATCAACAGTTTCGCCGCGCATTTCCATTTTTTCAAATGGGCTGCTGGCTTCTGGTAAAACAATCCAAAGGATAATATAGGCTAAAACAAATGTGCCTGTAAAAGATCCTACGAAGATGTTTGGGAAATCAGGCCCATTAAAGGCATTGAATATTCCATTAAATACACCTAAAATAATATTAATGATAAGCGGAGCGGCAAATATTGCTCTTACTATCCAGGTTTCTTTATTAAAATAAGCCGCTAACCCACCGGCCACGCCACCAATGATTTTATCTTCGGGATTGCGAAACAAACGCTTTCCTACAAAGCCTTCCAAATCCCTGGTTGGTAAAAAGATCCATAGCAAAATGTAAATAAAGATGCCAAATCCAAAACCACCAAATGTAATAATGGCAAATAATAAACGGATGATGGCGGGATCTACATTCATATAATTTGCTATGCCTGCACAAACGCCACCCAAAATTTTATCTGCCTTGTCGCGGTAAAGTCTTCCCTTGCGTTTAGGCTTAGTCGCGTATTGAGCTGAGTTGGTTTCTGAAGCAAATGCTCCTGTTGTTGCATTTGCATTTTCCGCAGCATCTGCCGCCTCAAAATCTTCAATACGACCCATGGCATTGATAATTTCTTCCATATCTGCTTCTGTTACCGCCGCGGCCCCTTTCTTTACCTTATCGTTCATCAATTCCGCTATGCGGCTTTCTATATCATTAATGATTTCATCACGGCCTTCTTCCTTAGCAAAATATCGCCTAAGACTTTCTATATAACGTTGCAAACTTTCATAAGCAGCATCCTCAATGGGTATTACTCTGCCAGATAAGTTTATGTTGATAATTTTTTTCATTTTATAACTGTTTGGTTGAAGTTTATAAACTGGTTTCTTCTTTTTTTGCTGTTAGTGCATTAACACCGTTTGAAAGTTCCATCCAGGTTTGCTCTAATTCTTTGTAAAAAGCCTGACCCTTTTCGGTAAGTAAAAAATACTTACGGGGCGGCCCTGAATTACTTTCCACCCAGCGGTAAGTAAGCATTTCAGCATTTTTTAAACGGGTTAACAGGGGGTACAGCGTTCCTTCTAAAATATAGAGGTTGGCAGCTTTCATTTCTTCCACAATATCACTAGGGTAGGCCTCACCCCGGCGTATAATGGATAAAATGCAAAACTCCAGTATCCCTTTCCGCATCTGGCTTTGTGTATTTTCAATATTCATATTTCACCTCCGGAATTGCTTTTTTGTTTTTGATAGATCAAAGATATGGTTTTAGTTGGTACTATGCGTAACATAATACTGTGTTTTTTATGGTAATAGTTGTTGGCATGAACCTTCATTAGTTAACGCTTTGATTTTTAACCATTTAATTTTAAGATGGTTTTTAAATTAATTTCAATGGTAAAATAAATTGATTAGCGGTTTAATTTTTAGTGATGGTTAATGAATTTCTATTGACTGACTGCCATGCAAATAAGGATTCAGGCATTTTGTTTGAAAATGTGCCAACCTCAAATCAATAAATTACTATGATATATATAGCTATGATATATTTCATAGATTTATTTATTGTTACTACAAAACGCAAGGGCTTCTTAAACTAATAAATAATTTACGGTGAAAGTATTACTAGACATCCCTGACAATAAAGCATCCTCTTTGATGGATGTACTGAAAAGCATTTCCTATGTAAAGGCTAAACCACTTACCGATGCCAAAGCTTTGTTGATGGAAGAAATAAGGGAAGCCGTTGAAGAAATGAAATTGATTAGAGCGGGCAAAAAGAAAGCCCGTAATGCTGAAGATTTTTTGAATAAGTTATAATGTAAAATCTATCGCTGTATTTGAGAAGCAGGCCAAAAGGCTTATCAAAAAATTTTTTTCGCTAAAAAAAGAACTTTTAAAACTGGTACAGGAGCTCAAAGAAAATCCTGAACACGGTACGCCAATTGGAAAGAATTGTTTAAAAATCCGTATTGCCATTGCTTCTAAAGGTAAGGGCAAATCAGGAGGGGCAAGAGTGATTACTTATTTTGTTGTTACGGAAACTACTGTTTTCCTGATCTCCATTTACGATAAGTCCGAAAAAGAAAACATTACAAATAAAGAATTGGATGAACTCTTAATGTATATCCTTGAATAAAGTGAATTGCTTGGCAAAAAGAATTTACCTTATTTCTTCAACCCTATCTCCCTTAAACGCTCATCCAAATATTCTCCAGCCGTTGCATCTTCATAGGCCTTTGGTGATTCGTCATTAATACAACCTTCTAAACAGGTAAGATCCATGCTGCCTTTTGGATGTAAAAAGAAAGGAATGGAAAAGCGGGAAGTTCCCCATAATTCTCTTGGTGGATTAACCACGCGATGAGTGGTTGACCGTAGTTTGTTGTTGGTTAATCGCTGTAACATATCACCCACATTCACTACAATTTGCTCCGGCAAAGAAGTCACGCCTACCCATTCGTTTTGTTTGGTGAGAATTTGCAAACCATCTGCAGAAGCCCCAACGAGTAAGGTTATTAAATTAATATCTTCATGCTGTTCTGCCCTGATAGCCGATTTTGGTTCGCCGGAAATTGGGGGATAATGAATGGCTCTTAAAATGGAATTACCATTGTGTACAAATTCGTCAAAATAATGTTCATCAAGCCCAAGGTATAAAGCAATGGCCTGCAATAGCGCTTTACCACTTTTTTCAAAATTGCTATAAGCGCTTTTTAAAGTAGGTGAAAACGTAGGCACTTCAGCTACTGTAACATTCTCCGGATATTCTTTTTTTATCGGGTCACCGTCTTCTACTGTCTGTCCATATTGAAAAAACTCTTTCAGGTCAGGGGCGTCAGAACCTTTTGCATGTTCTCTACCAAATGAAGTATAACCACGTTGGCCTGCTAATTCTTTTTTTTCATAACTATATTTTTTTTCTGATGGCAGGGCAAAAAAATGCTGCACATTTTTATATAAGTCAGCAATCAAATCATCAGGTATGCCGTGGTTTTTTAAAGCTACAAAACCTACCTCTTCGTATGCCTTGCCTAATTCGCTTACAAATTTCTTTTTACGGGTTTCATCGCCGCTTAAAAAATCGGACAGGTCAACAACGGGAATATTCATAATAGCAATTTTATAACAGCAAAATTATATGTATAAAGCGAATGAAAAAGCGCTATTGTTTTAGGAAAGATTTTTCTTCCGGACTCAAATTCACTAGTGAATATTTTTTCACTCCATTGATCGTTGTTTCATCAAGAGTATTTATGAGATTTGTTATAAGTGCTTTCGTCGGAGGGCTTTATCAATAACATTAGCTCATTTCTTCTATTGGCCATTCGATTTTGTTTATCGCGGATAACTTTCCCAAGGCCCGAAGACAAGTTGTAGGTAGTGAGTAATACCTGATGGCTGTTAAAAGAATTATCCCATTTTCCATCGTAATAATAAATTTTGTTTTCACCTGCCAACAAAACGGTTAACACTGTGGCCTCTGACACATTAGTTTCGGGGCCATCTTTCGGCATAAATAAATTAGTAGCCATAGGTTCTGCCATACTGGTTGTGAAGATGAAAAAAGTAATCAGTAGAAACCCAAGATCAACCATTGGAGTCATGTCAATTTTTAATTGACATTTGTATTTTTTGTTACCAGAAAAATTATTTGAAATAATTGTTGCCATAAGTTTGATTTATTACTAAGATGCTTCACTTTCTCAATAGCATAATAATTTCGATACGAGAGCATTCGCAACAATCATTTAATACAATATCTTTCCGCCCTTTATGTTTTCCCTAAGTTTAGAAAAATTTTCGGTTGCCAAAGTGCTAAAGACAGGATTGAGTAGCAATTGGGCCGTTCTTTTTTGCATCTCATTAGCCCTGCTTAATAAAATAATTCTCTCCTGGCTATTTACCAATCTGGAAGGAGATAAGACACTATACCTGCTTTTTTCAAAGAGCCTGTTGGAAGGACATTCACTTTTAGAACCGATAAAAATAGGAGGAAGTAATAACATTTTTTATAGGTTTAATCCTGCTATTACCTCGCCCGTTTATTCAATAATTGTTGCACCTATTTTATGGTTGACAAGATCTTATTTTACTACCTCTGTAATTATAGATACACTTTCCTGGTTTGTTTTTTTTGGTGGTATTTATAAAATTGTTCAACTTGTTTTCCAGGAGCGATGGATCATAAACACCTTCATTATATGCATTGGTTTTTTTCTATATCCACATGAAATAAATTCCGGACCAAAAGATACCCTTGCTATTGGGCTGATCCTCTGGAGCATTTACCTGACTTCCCGTTTTATCATGGATAAAACCCCATCTGTTTTAAATTCAATAACCATCTCTGTTGTTTATTGTCTTTTTGCACTTACAAAATACCTGTATTCCCCACTCGTAATTGTTTTTATATTACTACTTTTTCTTCATGCCTGGAATCGCAAAAGCCGGAACATTTTTTTGAAGGTAATTACCATTGCGTCCTGCTGTTTCCTTATAGCCTACTTCTTTAATTTGTATTTATTGCACTTGGGAAAGGTATATACAGATAATACAAATAGTAGTTTTGTAAAAGGCTTTTTCCCAGAGAACCTTTTGCAGATTTATCCTTTCATTAGCGCAGCCTTAATTAATACTAATTTTTGGTGTGTGCAGTTGGAAGACATTTTTAAGACTCCTTTCTATGTATTTTTTAATGTATTTCAACTACTTGATCTTTTACTTTTCATGTTAATACTATTTCTATCAATTTATTATTATAAAAACATAAAGCTGCCTTACTTATTTTTCATCTTCTTATCTATAAGTATGGCCATTATATTTATGGTGTTTTATATGTCTGTCACCTATAAAGCTTTTCCCAATAAAGCTTTTACCGGCGGGTGGACCTATGTATCGGAGTCAAGGTCCTTTTTATTGATCATTATATTTTTTCAACTATTGTTTTTCTATTTAATATTCAAAACAAACCTGGTCGCAAGAGGGCTTAAAAATTTTCTATTTATTTTATTTGTAATTGAATGCCTTCATGGCGTGTATTATACAATTAAGCAGGTAAATAATTCCAGCCAGGTTTTACAGGCAAATCTTTCCCGCAACCAGATACAAAAAATAGTACAGGCTGTTGTTGCAAAGAATGAACAGTATGCCGCTTTCCCATTATTAACGACGGAAGATAATATTAGAAGGTATGCCTTGCTAAATGGAATTGATGCCTATATCTTACCGTTAAAAGATTGTGATTCTTCTCTTACATTAAACCAATCTTATTTTGTAGCTGCTTATGCAATTGATTCCACGTTGCTGAATAAATGCTTGAATACTGTTGTGCCTGTAGAATCAATTCCTCCTTACACTTTATATTTTTATAAGCAAGATTAATATAGTTGGTTAAATAATTTTTTAAAATTCAGCGCTCTTTGGTGTCCTGGGAAAAGCAATCACGTCACGTATATTGGTCATGCCGGTAACAAATTGCATCATGCGTTCAAAACCTAAACCAAAGCCGGCATGTGGCACTGTTCCAAAACGACGTGTATCGAGGTACCACCATAATTCTTTTGAGGGGATATTCATTTCTCCCATCCGTGTTTCCAGTTTTTCCAGCCTCTCTTCCCTTTGTGAGCCTCCCACAATTTCTCCTATACCAGGGGCTAAAATATCCATCGCAGCCACCGTTTTGCCATCATCATTTTGGCGCATGTAAAATGACTTGATCTCTTTGGGATAATCTGTTACAATTACCGGTTTTTTATAATGTTTTTCTACCAGGTAGCGTTCGTGTTCGCTCTGCATATCAATACCCCATTTTACATCGTATTGAAATTTCTTCTTTTTGTAATGTGAGGATTGCAATAATATTTCAATAGCTTCTGTATAAGTAATCCGTTCAAACTTATTTTCTACAACAAATTGAAGTTTTTGCATCAGGTCCAATTCGCTTCGCTCCGTTTGCGGCTTGCTTTTTTCTTCTTCCAGCAGACGTAGGCGCAGAAACTCAAGGTCTTCCGCATTCTTTTCAATTATATATTTGATAAGGTATTTGATAAATTCTTCTGCGAGGTTAGCATTGTCTTCCAGGTCGCAAAAAGCCATTTCGGGTTCTATCATCCAAAATTCAGCAAGGTGCCGGGCAGTATTTGAATTCTCCGCACGAAATGTAGGGCCAAACGTATAAATTTCACCAAAAGCAGTGGCGGCCAATTCACCTTCCAACTGCCCACTTACAGTAAGATTGGTGGCACGGCCAAAAAAATCTGCCGAAAAATCTATACTTCCATCGTCTTTTTTTGGTGGAGTATTTGACGGCAAGGTTGTTACACGAAAGGTTTCTCCTGCCCCCTCAGCATCAGAAGCAGTAATGATGGGTGTATGTAAATAAACAAATCCTTTGCCATTAAAAAATTGATGCACAGCAAATGCAAGCGAATGGCGAACGCGGAAAACCGCTCCAAAGATGTTGGTACGAAAACGTAAATGTGCTATCTCCCTTAAAAATTCAAGACTATGTTTTTTTGGTTGCAGCGGATATTTTTCAGGGTCGCTGTCTCCTAAAATTTCAATTTCTGTTTCTTTAATTTCTATTTTTTGTCCCTTGCCTAAAGATTCTACAACTACTCCTTTAACTTTTAATGCAGCACTTGTAGTTATTCGTTTTAAAATATCATGGCCATATTTATCCAATTCCAATACAACCTGTATATTATTATGGGTAGAACCATCATTCAGCGTTATAAACTGGTTATTCCTAAATGTACGCACCCAACCCATCACTATTACCTCTTGTTGCTGTGGCTGCCAGGTTAATAACTCCTTTATTTTGATCCTGTTGTTAAACATATATATTCTTACCCGCCTTAATGGTTAAAAATGAAGAGCGCAAAGATAATGGGCAACAAAAGAATTATTCAGATATGACTAATCGGCAAAGGTTTACATTAAAAAATTTTTGATTTTAGCTATTAAACCGTATACTTGCAGCGGAAATAGTTTAGAGGTCTTTCTTTCTAACCCCCAGTACCCAATTTCAAATATTCCATTCATAAAAAATCATAGTTTAAGATTGGTGCCTGATCAGTGATTTAAAAAATTACAATTCATTTTATGTACGACATTTTGCAGTTGAACGACATGCTTGTTCCGGAATTGCTGGACATTGCAGAAGACTTAAAAATCGATAATTTAAAAAAATTGGACAAGCAGGAGCTTGTGTATAAAATATTAGATAAACAAGCTGTTTCAGCGGGAACTACTAAAGTTATGGAAGAAGAAAAACCACGCCGTAAGCGTATTGTAAAAGTATCAACACCAAATATTGTTGAAGAAGCGATTGCTGAAATAGCACCCCCTGTTATTGAAGAAAAAAAACCTTCAAAAAAAATTGCGGCTAAAAAAGATGCTATTCCGAAAAAACCAAGAAAAAAGGTAGAGGAAGTATTAGAGGAAACAGAAATTGCAGAACAAAATGAAATTTCCGGCAATACCACTGTTATAGATGCTTTGCAACAACCAGATGAACAGCAGGCTTCCGAAAATCTAAATGGCATACCCGACAGGCCCCAGGTACCGGGCGGTGTTAAATTTTACCCTCAGCGCAGAGAGCAGCCTCGTGACCAGGGTTTTAATATTGAATTTGATGGTATCATTATAGCAGAAGGTGTGCTGGAAATGATGCCCGATGGTTACGGCTTCCTTAGATCCTCTGACTATAACTATTTATCCTCACCAGATGATATTTATGTTTCTCCTTCACAAATAAAATTATTTGGTTTAAAAACGGGCGATACGGTGCATGGTTCTGTTCGTCCCCCAAAAGAAGGAGAAAAATATTTTGCTTTATTAAAGGTTGAATCAATTAACAACAAAAGTCCTGAAGAAGTACGTGACCGGGTGCCCTTTGATTACCTGACACCTCTTTTCCCTTTTGAAAAACTCAACTTGTTTACAGCTTCTAATAATTACAGTACCCGCATTATGGATCTTTTTACCCCTATTGGTAAGGGTCAACGTGGATTGATAGTAGCCCAACCCAAAGTGGGCAAGACTATGTTATTGAAAGAAGTAGCAAATGCCATTGCAGCCAATCATCCCGAAGTTTACCTGATGGTAGTGTTAATTGATGAACGCCCGGAAGAAGTTACAGATATGGAGCGTAGCGTTAGAGCTGAGGTAATTGCTTCGACCTTTGATGAACCGGCAGAAAAACACGTAAAAGTATCTTCCGTTGCTTTACAAAAAGCAAAAAGGTTAGTAGAGTGTGGACATGATGTAGTGATCTTGTTAGATTCTATTACAAGACTTGCACGTGCTCACAACACGGTAGCTCCGGCATCCGGTAAGGTATTATCAGGTGGTGTGGAGGCCAATGCCATGCAAAAGCCGAAACAATTTTTTGGTGCAGCCCGCAAAATTGAACATGGTGGTTCACTAACCATTTTGGCTACTGCATTAATTGAAACCGGCTCTAAAATGGATGAAGTTATTTTTGAAGAATTTAAAGGAACAGGAAACCTGGAATTGCTGTTAGATCGCCGTTTAGCCAACAAGCGCATTTTTCCTGCTATTGACCTGGTTGGCTCCTCTACACGAAGGGA
>Ga0208736_1000186_pt1 | contig 18473 bp, 15 predicted proteins | sample AntDryMetagUQ255_FD_188090 | JGI IMG/M metagenome (GOLD analysis project Ga0208736, IMG submission 188090) | Polar desert microbial communities from Antarctic Dry Valleys - UQ255 (SPAdes) | ecosystem: Environmental > Terrestrial > Soil > Desert | place: Antarctic Dry Valleys | collected 2008-12-31 | reverse complement strand
CGACGACATCAACGACGCGTCGGAGCGCATCTGGGACATGCTCGAGAACTTCAAGGAGGTCGTCGAGGGCCTCGAGTCGACGAACGAATCGGTCCTCTCGCATCGCGTCAACGACGTCCTCAAGGCGCTGACGGCGATCAGCGTCGTCGTGCTGCCGTTGACGCTCGTGGCGAGCATCTTCGGGATGAACGTCCGCGTGCCCGGCGAGGGCAACATCGAGGCCTTCTGGGTCGTGCTCGTCTCGATGATCGCGATGCTCGTCGCGATGCTGTGGTTCTTTCGCCGCCGCGGCTGGCTGTGACGGATGGCGCTGCAGTCGCTGCAACGACTCGTCGAGACCGCCGCACTGGAGCGCCCGGCCGATCGCAAGCGGATGCTCGTGATCGTCAACCCATCCGCATCGATGATGGACGAGCGGCTGCGCAACCTCGTCGTCGCGGCGCTGCACGGCCGCTACGAGGTCGAGGCGATCGACACGCAGGCGCGCGGCCATGCGACCGACCTCTGCCGCGAGGCCGCGCACGAGGGCTATGACGTCGTCGTCTCCTTCGGCGGCGACGGCACCGTCAACGAGGTCGCCAACGGCCTCGCCGGCTCACCCACGCCGCTGACCTGCCTGCCCGGCGGGGCGACGAACGCGCTGGGCAAGATGCTCGGAATCCCGGGCGAGATCATCGATGCGACCGAGCACCTGCTGGCGATGGCAGACGACTGGCGCCCGCGCCGCATCGACTTCGGGAGCGCCAACGGGCGTGGGTTCACCTACTGCGGCGGATTCGGCCTCGACGCGAGCATCGTCAAGCGCATCGACCGCCAGCCCGGGCTCAAGCGCCACCGCCTGCGCGACTACTACTTCGTCTACGCGGCCGTCGAGACCGTGCTGCGCGAGTACGTGCGCGACCCGCCGCGGATGGACGTGCACGTCGGCGGCGAGGTCGATCGCGCGATCTGCACGATCGTCCAGAACGGCGACGCCTTCACGTACCTCGACGACAAGCCGCTGCGCCTCGCACCGGGCGCGGCGCTGGACAGCGGGACGCTCGCCGGCCTCGCCCTGCGCGGCGTGCGCCCGCGCGACATCGCGCCGATCGCGCTGCGCCTGCTGTCCCCCAAGCGCTCGCTCGTCGGACATCCCCAGATTCATGCCTTTCGCGACGCCGACGAGCTGCGCTGCGTCTCGGCCGACGGACGGGCGATCCCGCTGCACGTCGACGGCGACCACGTCGGCGACGTCACCGAGGCGGTCTTCGAGATCCGCCCGGGGGGGCTCGGCGTCGTGTCCTAGGAGGCAGCTGCGCGATCCCGGGTCGTGCCGCCGGCGCGGTCCACGAGCGTCTTCAGCACCGCCTCGACGTCGGCGTCTGCGCAGGCGGCGCGCTGCAGGCCCGCGCCGCCGCCGTCTGCGAGCAGCCCGGCCAGACCGTCGAGCTGGCCCTCGCACCCCAGCTCGACCGCGGTCTCGCGCACGAGCGCGACGGTCTCCGCCAGCAGCTCGCCGACGGGTCGCAGGCAGTCCTCGCCGTCGGGCAGCGTGGCGTTCACGCCTTCGCGCGCCGCCCGGAAGCTGGCCTCCTCGAGGATCTCGGGGGGCGGTCCCTCGACCGGCTCGGCGCGGGCCTCATGGCGCGCGAGCGCATGCACGGCGGCGGCGAGCGCGGCCGTGTGACGCGCCGTGAGCTGCGTGTCCAGCGCGCGGATCTCGACGGTCCCCAGGCGCGGATGGGGACGCAGCTTCCACCAGTGAAAGGTGTAGTCGGGCACCTCGGCGACGTGCGTCAGCCGGGCGGTGGATCGTCTGAAGTCGTCGAAGTCGGCCATCGCGCGGGGCGCGCCGGCGCGCGGCCAGGCGCGCAGGGTCAGCTCGCGCGCTGACGCAAGCCCCGTGTCGCGGCTGTGGCGGAACGGCGAGTTGGCGCCGAGCGCCTCGAGCAGCGGGAGGTGGCGGCGCAGGCCGTTGAAGACGCGGATCGCCGTCGCCGCGTCGGGCATGCCGACGTGGATGTGCAGCGCGCAGACGGGCGTCGCGCCCGCGTCGCCGAGCCAGCCGCGGATGCGCTCGTAGCGCTCGTTGTCGCTGAAGATGGAGTCGCCCTCGACGGCCGTCGGGTGCGTGCCGGAGGCGAGCAGGCCGACGCCCGTGGCGAGGACCGCTCGGCGCAGCTGCATCAGCTCGGCGACGGCTTCGCCGACCGTCGCGCAGACGCCCGTGATCAACTCGACCTGGCTGCGGTGCAGCTCGTTCTTGACCTCGCCGCGTTCGAGCTCTCCGAGCTGCTCGAGCACGTCGGGGCCGGCGTTGCGCAGACGCCCGCTGTCGGCGTCGACGACGAACAGCTCCTCCTCGAGCCCGAGCGTAAACGGCTCCCCTTCGCCGAAGTGCGACTCGTCATCATCCACGCGCCTCGCCGTACCCGCCGCGGCGAGTCCTCAGCCCTGCTCGACGGACAAGTCGAGCGCCCTCTCAGGGGCCGTCGGTGGCCGCCTGCGCTGCGAAGCGGTCGCTGACGACCTTCACGGAGGGCTTGGCGTCGTAGCGGACGTCGAACAGGCCCTTCTGGTTGAGGCCGCGCACGAGCTGGATGTCCGGCACCTGGCGCGTGATGGAACCGCCGAAGAACGACGGCGTGACCGCGAAGTCGCGCAGGTTCCAGATCAGCGCGCCGGCGAGATTCGGGATGCTCGCATAGGTCGCCAGGTGCAGGTCGAGCAGGCGCGCCTGGAAGGAGTAGCCACCGGGCGACGTCGTGTCGTTTCGCCCGTTGGCCTCCGCGCCGAACTCGGTCACCGCGATGACCTTGTCGGGGAAGACGTCGCGCAGCGCCTGCAGGCGGGACTTGATCGTCCTGCGCAGCTCGCCGGGGCTGGCGTCGGTCGACTCGTACCAGCCGATGTAGTTCGTCCAGCCGATCATGTCGATGTTGCGATAGATCAGCGAGCGCTCGCGGGGCGGGTGCGCGCCCCAGATGTCCAGCGCCACCGGCCGGCTGGGGTCCGTGCGATGCAGCTCGGCGGCCATGGCGTCGACGTACGGGATCTGACCCTTCGGGTGCCCCTTGCCGGCCACCTCGTTGGCGAGGTTCCAGGTGATGATCGACGGGTGCCGCTGACCCTGGCGGACGCTCGTGCGCACGCGCTCCCTGGCGACGCGCTGACGGCGACTGCCTCGCGACGTCCACGAGCCGGGAGCGTCCGTCGGCCCGACGCCCTGCCAGACCATGATGCCCGCGGCATCCAGGCGCTCGAGCAGGCCCGGGTCCAGCGGATGCTGGGCGCGGGTGGCGTTGGCGCCGATCGCCTTCAGGTGTTCGATGATCCGGTCCTGGTCGGCGGGCCGCAGGCCGTCGCCGCGGCCGAACGCGTCCTCGTGGATCGACGCGCCGCGCAGGCGGATCGAGCGTCCGTTGAGCAGCAGGTCCGCGCCGCGGGCACGCACCTCCCTCAAGCCGGCGCGGACGCGGTAGCTCGCCTCGCCCGGGACCGCGAGCTGCAGCTCCCACAGGCTCGGCGCCTGCGGCGACCACAGGTCGGGACGCTCGATGCGCACTTGCGTCTCGAGCACCTCCGTGCCACCCTCCGCAAACGGCTCGGGAGCGAACGTCAGCGCGATACGACGATCGCCGCGAACCAGCGCGCCCTCCACGCTCAAGCGGCGGGGTTCGGCGTTGTTGCGCAGGTGCAGCTTGACGTCGACAATTGCCGCGCCGGCGGCGAGCGTCGTGCTGATCTCGGGGTGACTGATCTCGCTGGCGCCGATCCGGCGGATGCTCACGCCGCGGTTGACGCCGCCGAAGTTCCACCACAGCCGGTGCCAGCCGTCGCGCTTCATAGCCGTCGGCCCGCGCCAGTCGGCGCGAACGACGAGCGCGTGGCGACGGCCGGCCTGCAGCGGTGCGCGCACGTCGAAGGGCAGGTACTCGCCCTTGTGCGTACCCGCGAGCGTGCCGTCCACGTAGACGCGCGCACGGTGGTTGACGGATTCGAAACGGATCGCGTACAGCCCGTCCGCCGGGACCTCGATCTCGGTGCTATACCAGCCGACGCTGCCGCGAAACGACCTCTGCCCCGCCTCCCCGCTGATCTTCGTCGCGTCCGGGACGAACGGCGTCCGCACGGATGAGCCCGCGAACTCGCCGCGCGCGTAGCCGTTGCCGAGCCCGATGTCGCCGGGGTCCTTCTTGAAGCGCCATGGCCCGTCGAGCTGCTCGCGGTCGCCCGGGCCGGTGTAGATCGTCGGGGCGGCGCCGTGCGGGGCCAGCACGACGGCGTCTGCGGCGGCGTTCGGGGCGGCCACTGCCGCGCCCACGCACAGGACGACGAAGATCGTCCCGATGCGCATGCGCGGCATTCTACGATGCCGCGCCCCATCCGACGCCGCTAAGGCCCGTCCGCGGCCTGGCGGCGCTACCGGCTTGCGACGAGGCAGTCGCTGTCGAGGGCCATGGTCGTCGAGCGTTCATCCCGCTCGTCCCCTGCGACCGTGGGCATCAGGAGCAGCGCCACGAGCCTGCGCGAGCGCAGCGTCGCGGTGAGACCGTCGGCCCCGGCACGGACCGTGATGTTCAGGCGCTCGGCTGCCCTCAGCAACGCACCCACGACCTCGGGATCGAACTGCGAGCCCGAACTCGATCCGATCTCGTCCAGCGCGGCCTGCGCGGTGCGCCCGCGCCGGTAGGGGCGGTCCGACCGGCTGGCGTGAAAGGCGTCGGCGCAGAAGACGATGCGGCTGCCGAGCGGGATCTGCTTGCCGGAGAGACCGTCGGGATATCCGCCGCCGTCCCAGCGCTCGTGACAGTGGCGCACGAGCCGGCCGACGCCGTCCAGCTCCGGCACGGATTGGATGATGCGCTCTCCCGTGACCGTGTGCTGGCGAATCAGGCCCCACTCGCGGTCATCCAGCGGGCCGGGCTTGTTGAGGACTTCGTGAGAGATCGCAACCTTCCCGATGTCGTGCAGCTGGGCCGCGGCGAGCAGCTCGGCGCGCTCGTCGCCGTGGACCCCAAGCTCGTCGGCGATCACGTCGCACAGATGCACCACGTCGTCGGAGTGCGCTCCCGTGCCCCCGTCGCACGCGTGGATCGCCGCGGCGGCCATCGTCACTGCCGCGCGCCTTGCCGCCCATTCCACCCGATCGTCAGGCACATGGGCCGCGGTGGTCTTCTGGCGCATCGTGTGTGCCTCTCGTCGGTGTTGTCCGGGGCCGCATCCAGCGGCGCGCTCACCACCGTCATCGCGCCAGTCGCTCAAAGGGGTACGCCCCACCGGGCAAGTGCCTCGTCCGCGCTCGGTGTCGCGGCGTGATCTCGCCGTAGCTGCCACCCTTCGGTCATGCGCGTCGGCACGTGGAACCTCGAAGGGCGCTGGAGCTCCGCGCACGCGGCGTTCATGGAGCAGGCCGACTGCGACGTCTGGCTGCTGAGCATCGTGCAGGACGCCTTCGCCCTCGTGAACGGCGCGACCGCGCGATCGGAGCCGCGGGGCGACGATGTCGCGTGGTCGGCGGTCTGGTCGTCCGCAGGGCTCGAGGCGATCGAGGCCACGCACCCTGCCGTGGCCTGCGCACAGGTCGGCGAGATGCTCGTGTGCAGCAGCGTGCTGCCGTGGCGCCACGCGGCGCCCTACTCAGACGACGACGGCGACAGCGTCGTGAGCATCACGCGCGCGGCGATCGACGGCGTCCGCGAGGCGCTCGCCGGCGAGCACGACGTGATCTGGGGCGGCGGCTGGAATCACGGGCTGCACGAACGCGAGAACGTCGGCACGCTCACGGGCCGCCGCGGGATCCTGGCGCTGATCGACGAGCTGGGGCTGCAGACGCCGACGGCGCGGCTGCCGAACAGCATCGCCGGCATCTTCAGCACCGACCACATCGCCGTGCCCGCGCGGTGGGAGGTCGAGGACGCCCGTCGCCTGATCGCGGAGAGCGGCGGCCGGCGCCTGACCGACAACGATGCCTACGTCGTCGAGACCCTGGTCGAGGTCGCTTCCGCCACCTGAGAGTCAGGGCAGCGCGGTCGGCAGGCTGACCGGGGCCCTCAGCTGCCGCCGGGCGTGACCCGGTAGCAGTCGAACACCGAGTCGATGTTGCGCAGGCGGCTGATGGCGTGCTTGAGGACCTGCAGGTCGCCGACCTCGACGACGAACCAGTTCTGGACCATCGGGTGCGAGACGACGCAGCGTGCCTCGACGATGTTGATGCCGGCCTCGGCGAACGTGCGCGACAGGTCCTCCAGCAGCCGGTGGCGATCCCATGCGTCGACCTGCAGCTCGACCTTGAACGACGTCTCGTGGTCGCCCTCCCAGCTCACCGCGGTGAAGCGGTCGGGGTCCTTGCGCAACGCGACGGCGTTGGGGCAGTCCTCGCGATGGATCGTGATCCCGCGCCCGAGCGAGATGTAGCCGACGATCGGATCGCCCGGCACCGGCCGGCAGCACTTCGCCAGGCGCAGCATGACGTCGTCGACGCCCTCCACCCGGATGCCGTACTGCGTCGAGGAGCTCGTCGGCTGGCGGCGCTGGCGGCGCGTGGACAGCATGTCCTCGGCGGCGGTGCGCATCTCGCCCTCGGCGGCCTCGCCCTGCTTCAGGCGCTGCAGCACCTTGTTGACGACGACCTTCGAGGAGATCTTCGCACCACCCAATGCGATGTAGAAGTCGTCGGCCTTCTTGAAGCCCATCTCGCGGATCACGTCAGCCAGCAGCGGCGAGGACACGATCTTCTGATGGGGCAGGCCGTGCTTCTTGAGCTGCTCGTGCAGGATGTCGCGGCCGGCGTGCTCGGTGTCGTCGCGCGACTCGGCCTTGAACCACTGCTTGATCTTGTTGCGCGCGCGCGTCGTCTGCACGAGCGCCAGCCAGTCGCGCGACGGGCCGCGCTCGCGGTTTGAGGTCATGACCTCGACGATGTCGCCGGACTTCAGCTCGTAGTGCAGCGGCACCATCTTGCCGTTGACCTTCGCGCCAACGCAGCGATGGCCGACGTCCGTGTGGACCTCGTAGGCAAAGTCCAGCGGCGTCGCGCCGGCCGCGAGGTTCTTGACCTCGCCCTTGGGCGTGAAGACGTAGACCTCGTCCTCGAAGAGATCGACCTTCAGCGCATCCATGAACTCCTTGGGGTCCTTGGTGTCCTGCTGCCAGTCGAGCATCGTGCGCAGCCACCTGAGCTTCGCGTCGCCGTCGGAGTTCGGTCCGGTGCCCACCGAACCGGCCTTGGCGTCCTTGTAGATCCAGTGCGCCGCGACGCCGAACTCCGCCATGTCCTGCATCTCGCGCGTGCGGATCTGGATCTCCAGCGGCAGTCCCTCGGGCCCGATCACCGTCGTGTGCAGGGACTGGTACATGTTGAACTTCGGCATCGCGATGAAGTCCTTGAAGCGCCCCGGCAGCGGCTTCCACAGCGCGTGCACGACGCCGACGGCGCCGTAGCAGTCCTTGACTGACTCGACGATCACGCGCATCGCCGTGAGGTCGTAGATCTCGTTGAACTCGCGGCCCTTCTTGGTCATCTTCGAGTAGATCGAGTAGAAGTGCTTGGCGCGCCCGGAGATATCGGCTTCGATGCCGAGCGCCTGCAGCTCGCCCAGCAGATAGGAGCCGGCCTTCTCGACGTAGCTCTCGCGCTCGTCGCGCTGCTGGTTGACCAGGCCCTTGATCTCCTGGTACTTGCGCGGGTGCAGCGCCGCGAACGCGAGATCCTCGAGCTCCCACTTGATCGCGTGGATGCCGAGGCGGTGCGCGATCGGCGCGTAGATCTCCAGCGTCTCCTTCGCCTTGTCGATCTGCTTCTGCTTGGGCATCGCGTCGATCGTGCGCATGTTGTGCAGGCGATCGGCGAGCTTGATCAGGATGACCCGCACGTCCGAGGCCATCGCGACCATCATCTTGCGGTAGTTCTCGGCCTGCGCCTCGTCGCGCGACTGGAACACGATCCCGGTCAGCTTGGTGACGCCGTCGACGATGTTCGCGATCTCCTCGCCGAAGCCGCGGCGCACCTCCGCCACCGACGCGGAGGTGTCCTCGACGGTGTCGTGCAGCAGCGCGGCGCACAGCGTCTCGGTGTCCAGGCGCATGCCCGCGCAGATCTTCGCCACGCCGACGGGATGGTGGATGAAGTCCTCGCCCGACAGGCGCCGCTGGTCGGCGTGGTGCTCGCAGGCGAAGACGAATGCCGACTCGACGCGCTTGCGGTCGATCTCCACCGCCGACGCGTCGGCATGCTCCTCGACGATCGCGAAGACGTCCGACAGCAGGCTGCGCTCCAGCGGCGTGAGGTCGGCGCGGTCGACCTGCGGGTGGCGCTCGCCCGACAGCTCGTCGACGGGCATGCGGCGGTTGCCCGCCCGCTGGCGGGCGGGAGCCCTTACGCCGCCCTTGCCGTCTCCGCGTTCAGCCATCTGCGTCCGTCCTCGTATCGCTGCTGGTAGGCCCTGAACGCCGCCGACCGCTCGAGCGCGGTGCGCTGCGCCCGGGGAACCGTCAGGGTCCTGGTGGCGGGGTCGAGGCTGACGAGGTGAAGCTCCGCGAGGACCCTGATCAGCCGGCCGGCCAGGGTCGCCGGCCTTGGCGTCTGCGGGTCGCCGCGAAGCAGCGCCTCGAGCTCCTCTCCCCCCGCTCCCCCGGCGTCCCGCAGGGCCCGGTAGGTGGCGGAGAGCGAAGCACGAAGGTCGTACTGCCGCTCATGGATGTGCTCTGCGAAGCCTAGCTCAGCCGGGCCCCAGGCCAGGTGGGTCATCGCGCCGCATGCTCTGACGCGACCGGCCGGAGGATCGAGCAGGACGACGTGGGTGTCCGCGTGCGCGAGCGCCGGGTCGCGCTCGAGCGCCTCGTGCGAGCACAGCTCGAAGCCGCCGAGGACCGGCGCGAGGTGACGCGCGCGCAGCAGCGCATCGGCCGCGACCACGAGCACCGGCTCGCCCGACGCGACGAGCGCGCCGATCGTGCCCGCGACGCCGCCCCCGCGGCGGTCGCGCACGGGGACCTGCTCGCGGGCCGGCGAGGCCTCGAGCAGGCGCGAAGCCGCCCCGTCTGCGACCGCGCCCAGCTCGGCGAGCGGGCGCCGTTGCTCGTCGAGCACGGCGGCGAGGTAGTCCTCGGGCTCGCCGACGACGACCACGGGCGGCGGCGCGCACGACCGCGCGTCGCGCAGCACGAGACGCGGCTCGACGCTGCCGTTGTACTCGTTGAGCTCGAGCGAGAAGGTCGCGTCCAGCGGCACGTCGCAGTCGACCTTCGACACCCCGAAGGCGACAGCGCCGGCGCGCACGCCGCCAGACTCGACGTGAAAGCGAGCATGCTTGCCCTCCCCCATCGTGCGCGCGTCCTTGAAGCGGGCCGCGGGCAGCAGCAGCGAGACTCCGGGGTTCGCGGTGCCGAACGGCGCGAGGCGCTCGAGCTCCTCGGCGAGCGCGATGCCGAGCTCGTCGCCGGCGACGACGGCGTCCGCGCGCTGCACACGCACGAGATCCTCCGGACGCAGCGTCGCGGTCGCATGCGCCTCCAAGGCGGCACGGAACGCGTCGATCTCACCCGACGCGATCTCGCAGCCGGCGGCCGCGCGATGGCCGCCGTGGCGCACGAGATGGCGGGCGCAGGCATCGAGCCCCGCGAGCAGGTCGAAGCCCGCGATCGAGCGGCCCGAGCCGGTCCCCCGAGCCTCTGGGCTCAGGGCGTCGAGCGCGATCAGCACCGCCGGGCGGTGATGGCGCTCAGCGATGCGCGAGGCGACGATCCCGATCACGCCCTTGTGCCAGCCCTCGCCGGCGAGGACGTAGGCGGACCGCTCGCCGAGCTTGGCGACCTGCGCCTCGGCCTCGAAGAGGATCCGCGTCTCGGTGTGGCGGCGCTCGGAGTTCAGGCGGTCGAGCTCGTCGGCGATCTGCCCCGCGCGCGTCTCGTCGGTCGTCAGCAGCAGCTCGAGGCCGGCGTCGGCGCGCTCGAGGCGCCCGGCGGCGTTGATACGCGGCGCGAGCCGGAAGCCGACGGCGCGGGCGTCGATCCGCGCCGGGTCAGCACGGGCGACGCGCATCAGCGCGCGCAGGCCGGGGCGGGTCGTCACGGCGAGCGCGCGCAGGCCCGCGCGCACGAGGCGGCGGTTCTCGCCGAGCAGCGGCACGCAGTCGGCGATCGTGGCGAGCGCGACGAGATCGAGGTCGGCGTCGGCTCGCGATGGGTCGCGCCCGGCCGCGGACAGCAGCGCGCCGGCGAGCTTGTAGGCGACGCCGGCCGCGCAGAGATCGACGCAGGGGTAGCCACAGACCGCCGGATGGACGATCAGCGCGTCGGGCAGGGCGCCGTCCGCGCGCGGGGTGTGGTGGTCGGTGACGACGACGTCGAGACCCGCCGCCCGCGCCGCAGCGACCTCGTCGACCGCGGTGATCGCGCAGTCGACGGTCAGCAGCAGGCGCGTCCCGCGGTCTGTGAGCCGCGCGACCGTCGCCGACGACAGGCCGTAGCCGTCCTCGGCACGGCTGGGCAGAAACCAGTCGACGTCGGCACCGAGCTCGCGCAGCACGCCGACGAGGATCGCCGTCGAGCTGACGCCGTCGACGTCGTAGTCGCCGTGGATCGTGATCCGGCTGCGGGCGGCGACATGGCGCAGCACGAGCTCGCACGCATCCTCGATCCCGGCGAAGGCCGACGGCTCGTGACGCTCGCCGGCGGCAAGCCACGCCCGCGCAGCGCTCGGATCGCCGAACCCGCGCCGCACGAGCACCTGAGCGAGCACATGGCCCACGCCGAGCTCGCGCTCCAGCGCGGTGACGGCGGCGACCTCGCATGGATCGATCTGCAGGCGAGCGAGCTCGGAGGGCATGCAGACAAGCTACGGCGGGGGCAAGACGGAAAAACAGCCGACGTCTGCCGCATCATTCGCGCGGAAGGTGGAGGATGAACGACGCCCGCGCGTTGACACGCCCGGCCAGCAGCATAAAGTCGCAAAGTCGACGAACAGTGCGTCGGTTGCCGAACCTTGGGGTCAGGGGGCAGGGTTGAGGCGGCAGTGATCGGACCAGCCATGAAGGAGAAGGTGTGCACCCTCGAAGCTCGGGACAGGTGATGCGGCTCGCGCTCTGCAGCGCGATCTGCGTCTGTGTCCTCTTCGCCGGCGCGGGCCCGGCGCTCGCGGACGACGCGGCGATCACGGTGACCACCGCCGACCGTCAGCCGGATCCTGCCGCCGGCGTTCCCCGCGTGTTCACGATCGCGGGCACGTCGTCGAGGCCCAAGCAGGTCTACGTCAAGTACCGGGCGCCCGGAGGCGCCGCCTGCGCGCCCTCGGCCTTCACGGACACCGGAGAGGTGTTCTTCGGCTCCGTCTACGGCTCGAGCGTGAACCGGTCCTTCAGCCTCTCGCAGGCGTTCACGTTCGGATCGGCCGGCCCGTTCGTGTTCTGCATCTGGATCGCGGCCTCCGAGAGCGCCATCGCCGACCCGATCACCCAGACGATCGCATTCCGCGCGCCGACCGGAACGATTGCCGCGACCGTCGATCCGAGGACCCCGCAGGTCGACCAGCCTGCGACGATCCACGTCGTCGGAGCCAGCGAGGCGCCGGCGCGGGTCTACGCGAAGTTCCGCTCTGCGAGCACGGCGTCATGCGCTGCGAGCTTCGACGCCGATCCGGGCATCGGCCTGCTGTTCGGCGATCGCGTCAACGGCGCGTTCACGCTCACCACGACGGCGAGGCGGGCCGTGCCCGGCTCCTACCAGCTGTGCCTGTGGCTTGCGATGTCCTCCAGCGACCCGTTCCCGATCGCCGCGGCGCAGGCGCGGGCGTTCAACGTCCTCACGCCGGTGCCGGCGCTGCCGGTGGCCTCGTGCATCGTGCCGCGTGTGACCAGGAACATCCGCGTGTCGACGATGAAGGCGCGCCTGCGCCGCGCGAACTGCACCGTCGGAAAGGTCCGCTACCTGCGCAGCAGCAAGGTCCCGCGCCGCGCGGTCGTGCGCCTGAACCTCAGGTCCGGACGCAGGCTGCAGCCGGGTACTCGCGTGACGATCTACGTGTCGACCGGCAGGACCCCGAGATCGCCCGGCACCACGACCGAGGCCCGCTGAACGCGGCCGCCACAGACCGTCGTTACTGCGCCTAGTCCGCCGGCAGCTCGTCGAGCCCTGCGGCGTGCTTGTCCTCCGCGCGGGCGCCGATGAAGTAGACGAGCGCGACGCCGAGCAGCGAGCCGGGGACGGACTGCAGCACCGTGCCGATGTTCGTCTCCTCCTGGCCCGGAACCGAGAAGCCGTTGATCGCGAGGCCGAAGAGGATCGCGCCGAGCACGGAGCCCAGGAACGCGCCGACGATACCCGCCCAGAAGCGATCGGGGATGAAGATCGTGAAGTGCCAGAGGGCGAGGCCCATCATGGTCCATGCGAGCGCGCCCATCAGCGGGGCCTCCCGTGCTTGCCGCGCCGCTTGGCGGCCGCGGAGGTCGTGCGCTTGGGCTTGCTCGTGGAACCGCCCTCGGGGCGGTCGGGCATGTGGACGTCCTCGGGCTGCGCATCGGCCGTCGGATCGGGCACCGCGCGCTTGGGCACCGGCTTGGGCGTTGCCACCGCCGTCGCACCGCGCACGGGCGGGTCGACGTGCAGGTCGCGGACGAGCTCGTCGAACTCCTCGCGCGAGACGGACATCTCCGGATCGTCGGGCGCGGTCAGGCGCTCGCTGCGGCGCGCGCGCTGCTTGGGCGCGACGTCGACGGCCGCGCCCGCCGTGGCGAACGCCGGCACGAGGCCGCCGTTCTCGGCCGCGATCGCCGCGCGGCGGCGGCGATAGACGGGCTCGCGCTCCTTCCATGCCGTCAGCACGGGACCGGCGATGAAGACCGACGAGTAGGTGCCCGAGATCGTTCCGACGAGCAGCGCGAAGGCGAACGCCTGCAGCGTCTCGCCGCCGAACAGCAGCAGCGCGAGCACCGGCAGGCCGGAGCAGAAGCTCGTCGCCAGCGAGCGCACGATGACCTCGGACATCGAGCGGTTGACGATCTGCGTGAAGGCGGCTCGCGGCATGCGCGGCACGTTCTCGCGGATGCGGTCGAACACGATGATCGTGTCGTACAGCGAGAACCCCAGCACGGTGAGCAACGCCGCGACCGTCGCCGTTGTCACCTCCTGGCCGAAGAGGGCGTACACGCCCGCCGTGATGAGGATGTCGTGCATGACCGCGATCAGCACCGGCACCGCATACTTCGGCTCGAATCTCAGCGCGATGTACGCCGAGATCACGATCAGCGAGGCGATGATCGCGATGATCGCCGACTTCGCGACGGTCTCGCCGAACGTCGGGCCGATCGAGCTCGAGTCCGCGGTGTCCGCGAAGGGGTACTCCTGCTCGAGCGCGGCCGTGATCTTCGTGACCTCGTTGGGCCCGAGCGTGGCTGTCGAGATCTGGAACTTGCTGGCGCCCTTGCTGTCGTTCTCGATCGTCTGGATCTCCGCGGACGCCTGACCGTTCTCAGCCAGCACGTCGCGCACCTGCTCGACGCCGATCTTCTCGTCGAGCGCGACGTTGATGCGCGTGCCCGACTCGAAGTCGATGCCGAAGTTGATGCCCTTGGAGCCGAGCGCCAGCGCGCAGACGAGCAGGATCAGGCCGGACGCGCTGAAGAACCACTTCGAGTAGCCCATGTAGTCCAGGCGGAAGCGCTCGCTGTTCTTCTTCTCGCCCGCGCCGAGCGCCGACGGGCTGGCGATCAGCCGCGACTTGCCCATCGTGCCGAGGATCGCCTGCGTCGCGAGCACCGCCGTGAACAGCGACACGATCACGCCGAGGCCGAGCGTCAGCGCGAACCCCTTGACGCCCGAGGTGGCGAGCACGAACAGGATGAACGCCACCATGATCGTCACGACGTTCGCGTCGATGATCGCCGTCAGGCCCTTCTTGTAGCCCGTCGCGATGCCGGCCATGACCGAGCGCCCGCCGCGGATCTCCTCCTTGACGCGCTCGAAGATCACGATGTTCGCGTCGGCGGCCACCCCCAGCGTGAGGATCAGCCCGGCGATGCCCGGCAGCGTGAGCGTGACCGGGATGAGCTTGATCAGGGCGAAGAAGTACAGGCCGTAGACGGCCAGCGCGACGACGGCGATGACGCCGAGCACGCGGTAGAACACGAGCAGGAAGAGCGCGACGATGACGAAGCCCGCGATGCCGGCGATGAGACCCTGGTCGAGCGCCTGCTGGCCGAGCGTGGCCGACACCTGCGAGTTGGCGATCAGCTCGAGCTTCAACGGCAGCGCGCCGGTCTTCAGCACGTTCGCGAGCTGCTGAGCGGACTTGATCGTGAAGCCACCCTCGATCTGCGATCCGGTGCGGCCGTCGATGCCGTCGGGGTTTGCGCGGTAGTCGATGAAGGGAACCGAGACGAGCTCGTCGTCGAGCACGATCGCGAAGTGCTGGTTGGCGTCGTCGGCGGTCTGGCCCGGCAGCAGGAACGCGTTGCGGCTGCCGCGGTCGGCGATCTCGCGCGTGACCTCCTGCCAGAGCTTGCGGCCCTTGTCGGTGAACTCGAAGGTGACGTTCGGCGCGCCGTCGCCGCCGGCGCCCTGGTTGAACTGCTGCTCGGGGTTCTTGATCTCCTGGCCCTGCAGCGCGACGTCGTCCTGCAGCACGAACCACGCATCGGGCTTCCCCTTGGAATCCGGGTCCGGATCCTCCATGCGGACGATGGCCGTGTTCGGCTTGACCTCGTAGACCTTCGCCTTCTCGCGCATGGCCCTGGGCACCGCTTCCAGCGCCTCGGCCTTCGTTACCGCGCCGTAGGTCAGCGAGTCGCCCGTGCCCTTCCCGAAGACCTTCTTGGCCTCGGGATCGACGGCGTAGAAGAGGCTGTCCTCGCGCGAGTTGTTCGGCTCGACCTTTCCGGGGCGCTCGGATGCGAGCAGCACGGCGTCGTACAGCGGCAGCGCGCCGGCCCTGCCGGCCTGGGTCCCGCCGGTGACGTTGGGGTCCTCGGGCGCGGGCTTGCCGTCGGGCCCGATGACGTTGACCTCCCAGTCATAGAACGCGAGCTGGGCGACGGTGCCGACCTGCTCGATCGCCTCGGCGAGGTTGTCGACGGCGGGCAGTGCGACGCTGATCTGGGTGTCGCCCGTGCGCTGGATCTCCGGCTCGGCGACGCCGAGCTGGTCGATGCGCTTGCGCATGACGTCGATCGCGAGGTCGACGGCCTCCGGCGTCAGCGGCGAGGCCTTCGTGCCCTTCGCCTCGTAGATGAGCTCGACGCCGCCCTGCAGGTCCAGTCCGCGCTTGGTCGGCTTCGTCACGAGGGCGAACGCCGACGCGATCAGCAGACCGAGGACGAGCAGCAGGACGAAGAGATTGCGGCGGCGATCGGTCACGACAAGGCTTCCGGCAGCCTACTTCGTCGGGGTGAGCACGAGCAGCAGCCCGCCGTCGTCGTCATAGGCGGGAAACAGGTCGGCCGTCGCCGAGGCGGGCAGATCGCCCTCGGCATTGACCTGCACCGGCTTGCCCAGCGCCCGCACGCCCCACTCCAGGACGGTGCTGACGTGGTCGGTCGCGCCGTCGAAGACGAGGCCGAGGACGTCGTTGACGTCGCGGCCGATGACGCGCTCGTCATCGAGGCCGGTCAGCTCGAACGAGCCGCGGCCGCAGCCGATCACGCGGCCCTTCTGATCGCACACGAAGAACGCTGCGTTGGGAGCCGGGTAGTAGTCGTCGAGCAGCTCGAAGAGGAAGCCGAAGCCGCACTTCGCGCAGCCCTTGGCCTGGCGGCTGAAGCCGGCCGTGCGATCGGTCTCGGCGCTGCGGGTGCCGCAGCTGGGGCAGATGAAGAGATGGGCCATGAGCTGCTCTAAGCGTAGAGAAGCCCTCGTAAAGGCTCGATCAAGCCGGTCACAGCGCGCTCAGAAGAGGCTGTCGACGGCCGCGGCCGGCGCCTGCAGGCCGAGGTGCGCGAAGGCGTGGCGCGTCGCGGCCCGTCCGCGCGGCGTGCGTTTGAGCAGTCCGCACTGCAGCAGGAAGGGCTCGTAGACGTCCTCGATCGTGTCCTGCTCCTCGCCGACCGTCGCAGCAAGCGTCGACAGGCCGACGGGGCCGCCCTCGAACTTCTCGCAGATCGCGCGCAGCAGCGCGCGGTCAAGGCGGTCGAGGCCGAGCTCGTCGATCTCCAGCAGCGCGAGCGCTGCGTCGGCGGCGTCCGCCGTGACGACGCCGCCGAAGCGCACCTCTGCGTAGTCGCGCACGCGCTTGAGCAGGCGGTTGGCGACGCGCGGCGTGCCGCGGCTGCGCCCGGCGATCGCGTCGGCGCCGTCGGGCTCGAGCGCGACGCCGAGGATCTGCGCGGAGCGCGTGACGATCGTCGCGAGGTCCGCGAGGTCGTAGTGCTCCAAGCGATGCTGCAGGCCGAAGCGGTCGCGCAGCGGTGCCGTCAGCAGCCCCGTGCGCGTCGTCGCGCCGATCAGCGTGAACGGCGGCAGCTCGAGCGTCACGATGCGCGCGCCGGCGCCCATGCCAACCGTGATCGGCAGCTGACGGTCCTCCATCGCCGGATAGAAGGTCTCCTCCAGGGCGCGCTGCAGGCGATGGATCTCGTCGACGAAGAAGATGCTGCCGGGCTCCAGCGCCGTGAGGAAGGCGGCGATGTCCGCCTTGCGCTCGAGCGCCGGTCCGGCCGTCATGACGAACGGGGCGCCGAGCTCGGCGGCGATGATCTGCGCGAGGGTCGTCTTGCCCAGCCCGGGCGGGCCGGCGAGCAGGACATGGTCGAGCGCCTCGCCGCGGGCACGCGCGGCCTCGATCGAGATCGTCAGCTGCTCCTTCAGCGAGGGCTGGCCGACGAAGTCCTGCAGGCGCTTCGGGCGCAGCGAACGGTCGAGCTCGAGCTCGTCCTCGATGCGCTGCGGGGTCTGGATGCGCGGGGGGCTCATCGGCGAGCGGCGCGCAGGGCGCCGGCGATCAGCGCCTGCGGCGTGTCGTCGGGCGCGTCGCGCAGCAGTTCGTCGGCCTCGACGATCGAGAAGCCGAGCTCGACGAGCCCGTCGCGCGCGAGCCGGCGCGGGTCGTCTGAGCGCGTGATGACGATCTCCTCGCCGCCGGTGGCGCCGGCGACCTTCTCGCGCAGCTCGACGATGATCCGCTCCGCGGTGCGCTTGCCGATGCCGGGCACGGCCTGCAGCCGGGCGACGTCGCCGCTGGCCAGCGCGGCGACGAGCTCGCGCGGCGTGCCGCCGCCGAGGACGGCCAGCGCGACCTTCGGGCCGACGGACTGCACGCCGATCAGCGCCAGGAAGAGGTCGCGCTCCTCCTCGCTCGCGAAGCCGTACAGCGCCAGCGCGTCGTCGCGCACGATCAGGTGGCTGTGAAGCGTGATCGTGCGCCCGACCGCGGGCACGCGGCGCAGCGTCTCGGCGGAGACCGCGAGCCGCAGGCCGACGCCGGCGGTCTCGACGACGACGTGATCGCCGCGCCGTACCGCGACGGTGCCGCGGACGAGTGCGATCACGCGTGCATCCGCCCGACGCGGATCTCGGCGTCGTCGCCGGGCAGCTCGAGCTCGCCGTCGCCGGGGACGACGCGGCTGTGCGCGACGGCAGCCGCGTGCGGAGCGCCGTTGAGGTGGCAGATCGCGATCGCGAGCGCGTCCGCGGCGTGCTCGGGGTGCGGCGGCACGTCGAGCGACAGCAGCGACTGGACCATGCGCGCGACCTGGTCCTTGTCGGCGCGTCCGGAGCCGCAGACGGCGTGCTTGACCTGCTGCGGCGTGTAGGACACCACGTCGAGGCGGCGCTGGCCGGCGGCGAGCAGCACGACGCCGCGGGCCTGACCGACGGCGAAGGCGCTGCCCGCGTTCTTTCCGAAGAAGATGTCCTCCATCGAGATGACCTTCACGAGGTACTCGTCGAGGAGCTCGCCGACGCGACGGTGGATCGCGGCCAGACGGATCTGGGTCGGGGCTTCCGGGCGCGTCGTGATGACGCCGCCGTCGAGCGCGAAGAGGCGCCCGCAGCGGCGCTCGACGACGCCGTAACCGGTGTTGGCTGTGCCGGGGTCGATGCCGAGGACGATCATCATGGGTGATTCTGCGCCCTGCGCCGGATGTCCTGCCGACCGCTACGCTCCCCGCCCGTGAACAACGATCAGATCAAGCGCCGGCTCAACGTCATCCTCGTGCTCGCAATCGTCGACGCCCTGCTGCTGGTGCCGCTGCTGGCGCACCGCTTCGCGGACCTCGACGTCCCCGTGTTCCCGATCGGCATGACGCACGGGCTGCTGTTCATCGCGCTCGTCGGGCTGTGCGCCAAGGGCGCCCTGGACAAGCTGTGGGGCTGGTGGTTTCCGATCGTCACCGTGATCACCGGCGGACCGCTGGGATCGATCATCGGCGAGATCGTGATCCGCGGAAGGCTGAAGCGCCCGCAGCCCGCCTGAGCCTGGATCCACCGATGATCGTGGATGAATCCCTGCTGCCGGCGCGGCCCAGGGTCGATCGGCGGCGCACCCGCAGGGTGGCCCCTTCGAAAGC
>Ga0208736_1000184_pt1 | contig 18514 bp, 16 predicted proteins | sample AntDryMetagUQ255_FD_188090 | JGI IMG/M metagenome (GOLD analysis project Ga0208736, IMG submission 188090) | Polar desert microbial communities from Antarctic Dry Valleys - UQ255 (SPAdes) | ecosystem: Environmental > Terrestrial > Soil > Desert | place: Antarctic Dry Valleys | collected 2008-12-31 | reverse complement strand
TAAAAAATTGGTGAAATATCTTTTATCTTTTTTATTCTCTGTGTGTTTATTTTCTTGCACACCTAATAATGTAACTGTTGATGAATCCTTAGCAAAACATTTTAGAGAATTTAAAGTAGAAGGGTGTTTTGCCCTCCTGGATAACGGTACCGGCAAATTTACAGTGTATAACCTGGCTCGTTACCGTGACAGTGCCTATTCGCCTGCTTCCACTTTTAAGATACTCAATTCACTGATTGGTTTACAAACAGGTAAGATTATAAATGATAGTATGATTATAAAATGGGATGGAATTGACCGTGGCAGGCAGGAATGTAACCGTGATATGTCTATGTATGATGCCTTTCGCGTATCATGTCCTTCCTGGTACCAGGAACTGGCCCGCCGCATAGGTAAGGACACCATGCAAAATTTCTTGGATACTCTTTTTGATGGCACTAAAAAAATAAAAGTACTTGATACTTTCTGGCTTGATAATTCTTTAAAAATAAGACCGGATCAACAGTTGGGACTGGTGAAACAATTATATTTTAATCAATTGCCTTTTCATAAAATTAACCAGGAGATTGTAAAAAGAGCAATGGTATTTGAAGATAATACAGAGTATAAACTATCTTATAAAACAGGTTGGGGTCAAAATAATAATAGTGCTCATTTGGCTTGGTTAGTTGGATGGATTGAAGAAAACAGGCATCCATATTTTTTTGTTTTAAATTTTGAAACTGCTGATCCAACTGCTGATATTCGAACCATTCGTTTAAAAATGTTAAAAGAAATTTTACAGCAATTAGGATATATGCAAGGCAAGCGATAGATGCCCCCATCTCCTGAAGGGAGTATTAGCTTTAAGCAAAAAATTGGAAGGCGCCCACGGACATAACAGGAGTTTTAATTCGTGTAATTCGATGAAATTCGTGTAATAAACATGCGATAAATAAATTTATCTAATAACAGAAATTTTTTAATTGGACATACAATTTCAATATCCGCAATTCTTATGGCTTTTAACGGCTATTCCACTATTCATTATTTTTTTTATTGGCTTCCTGGCGTGGAAGAGAAAGGTTGCCAGAAAAATGGGTGATGCCCGTTTGATAAAGGAATTGTATAAAAATCATTCCCGTTTTAAAACGATCATTAAATTCCTTTTATTAATAATAACTTTTGCTGCAGGCTCTATTGCTATTGCCAACCCCCGCAAACTTTCGGAGACGGTAAATGATGTACGAAAAGGAATTGATGTAATAATTGCACTTGACATTAGCAATAGTATGCTGGCCAACGATCTTAAACCTAACCGTTTAACAAAAGCAAAACAACTGATTGCGCATCTTATTGGTAAAATGCCTGACAACAGGATAGGATTGGTATTATTTGCAGGTAATGCTTATTTGCAATTGCCTTTAACCTTCGATCATGGTGCAGCAAATTTATTTTTGACAACGGCTGGTCCTGGATTAATAAAAACCCAGGGTACTGCAATCGGCGAAGCTTTGGACCTTAGTGATAAAGCCTTTGCAACTTCCACTGAAAGATATAAATCAATTATTTTGATTTCTGATGGTGAAACACATGATGAAGGATCATTGTTAAAAGTACAGGAACTGGCAGCAAAAGGCATCATGATCAACACTGTCGGAATTGGTTCAATTGGTGGCGCTGCCATTGTTGACCCGCTAAGTAAACTATCCAAAAAAGATGAAGCAGGTAATACTATTATAACAAAACTCAACGAAGATTTACTCCGCCAGATAGCTGACACAACCAAGGGGAAATATATACATCTTGATGATCCGTTGATCGCCTCATCTGAGATAGTAACTCAATTATCTGACACTGATAAAAAAACTCTTCCCGATACTTCTTTGCTTACTTACCAAAGTTTTTATGCCTGGTTGGTTCTACCTATGTTGCTATTTTTATTGCTTGAGATATTTATTCCGGATCGTAAAAAAGTAAAGGCATGAAAAGGTGTAAATATTTAGTATTCATAAGTTTTATTTGGAATAGCACCTTGCATGCACAAACAACGGACAACATTAGTAAAGGGAATGAATTCTACAAGAATGCTGAATTTGATTTGGCAGAAAAACAATACCTCCTGGCGATACAGCAAGGCAAAGAGGTAAACATCGCTCAATACAATATGGCCAATACACTTGTACGTCAAAAGAAATATAAAGAAGCTACTGCTGTCTTGCAAAGTTTACTGCAAGCAAAATTACCTTCAGAAACAAAAGCTCCGGTTCACTATAACCAGGGCGTCATCTATACAAAACAAAAGGATCTCCTGGGTAGTATTGAATCTTATAAAAATGCCTTACGTATTGACCCTGACGATGTACAGGCAAGAGAGAATCTCCAAAAAGCACTGCTTGAACTAAAAAAGCAGCAACAGGATAAAAAAAATCAGCCCAAGCCCCAGCCTTCAAAAATGAGCCAGAAAGAAGCACAAAATAAGCTCGATCAATTACAGCAAAAAGAAAAAGAATTACAGGAAAGACTGCAAAAAAGCAATCAGAAAGGAAATTCTTTGCCTAAGGATTGGTAGGCAGCCCCCCATCCCCTAAAGGGGGAGTTTCAAGCCAAACTCAGATTTATATTCCTGTAGTATCTTGCATATCGTATTAGAAGATTAATCCTTGTAATATAAAAGTAACAAAACACCCCTTTAGGGGATGGGGGCATCATGATCTATTGCGAGAGTATAACAACATATAAACGTTTGCAAACAAGGGAAGTAAAGATTGGAGATCTTTTATTGGGTAATAGCCATCCCATACGTATACAAACGATGACGACTACTGATACCATGGACACGATGGCCACCGTGAACCAATCCATTCGCTGCATCGAAGCCGGTGCTGAACTGGTTCGAATTACAGCCCCATCAAAAAACGAAGCCGAAAATTTATTGCATATAAGAAATGAATTGCATCGTCGTGGCTATAAAGTACCATTGGTTGCAGATATTCATTTTACTCCAAATGCGGCAGAAATTGCTGCACGTATCATTGAAAAGGTTCGGATAAATCCGGGTAATTATGTAGACAAGAAAAAATTCCAATTAATAGAATATACTGATCCTGATTACGCTGAGGAAATTGATCGCATCAGGGAACGTTTTACACCTCTTGTAAAAATCTGCAAGGAATATGGAACAGCCATGCGTATTGGCACAAACCATGGTTCGTTAAGTGATCGCATCATGAGCAGGTATGGCGATACACCAATGGGAATGGTAGAAAGTGCAATGGAATTTTTACGTATTGCCCGTAATGAAAGCTACCACAACATTGTGCTGAGTATGAAAAGTTCTAACCCCCAGGTGATGGTGCAGGCTTATCGCTTACTGGCTAAAACAATGCATGATGAATTTAATGAGATATATCCATTGCACTTAGGTGTAACGGAAGCAGGTGATGGAGAAGATGGAAGGGTAAAAAGTGCTGTAGGAATTGGTAGTTTACTGGAAGATGGCCTTGGAGATACGATAAGAGTTTCTTTGACTGAAGATCCTGAATTAGAGATTCCGGTTTGTAAGGATATTGTGAAGAGATATGGGGAGAGAAGTTTACAGTTTACAGTTCACAATTCACAGCCTTCTGATAAAGTCATTACTCCCTTATCTACAGAGAACCTAGGTTATAATCCATTTGAATATAAAAGAAGAGAAACTTTTACTGTTAATATGATTGGTGGTAAACATGTGCCTACTGTTATTGCCGATCTGTCTAAAATTGAAAATATAACTTTACAAAGTTTAGAAAGTATAGGCTATAGTTATGATGTAATCTTAGATAAATGGAATATTGCAGACACCGCTGCAGATTATATTTTTATCGGTGATCGTTTACTAGATTTTGCATTGCCCGGCATGTTAAAAGTGATTGTTTATGCTACAGCCTGGGTTAAAGCAATTGATAAATCGCAGTATTTTCCTATTTATGGCGATGAAGAATATATTGGAACTTCAAATAAAAGGGGTTTAACGAATTTTGTAATGGTTGATTGTTTTAGTGAAAAATCCATCGATCCATTTTTATATATTGATGCTTTAGGAAAAGATAAATCAGTGGTGTTTTGTTTAAGTAGCCAACACACACATCCTATGCCCGCCGTTCGCAGAATGTTTATTGAATTAATGGAAAGAAAAATTGAAAACCCTGTAGTATTAATTGTTGACAGTAACTGGCAAACAGCCGATGAGCATTTGATTCACTTTGCTGTTGATGCGGGCGCTTTGTTACTAGATGGTATGGGAGATGGTGTTTGTTTTGGAATGACAGGAAAAAGTTATGCTTTGTTAGCGACGAGCAACGAGGCTTCAAGCGCTAACGATCAACAATCAACGATCAACTCTTCGGGCAAAAATTATTTACAAAGCCCAACGACTGAGCAATTCATTAATAACACAGCCTTCGGTATTTTACAGGCCACCCGTACACGCATTTCAAAAACTGAATATATCAGTTGTCCCAGTTGTGGCAGAACCCTCTTTGACCTGCAGGAAACAACAACAAAAATTCGCGCAGTTACCAACCATCTCAAGGGGGTAAAAATTGCTATTATGGGATGTATTGTAAATGGCCCCGGCGAAATGGCTGATGCTGATTTTGGATATGTTGGCAGCGGTACTGGTAAGATCACTTTATATAAAGGAAAAGAAGTAATAAAGAAAAATGTACCTAGCGAGATTGCAGTAGAGGAGTTAGTCAATTTATTGAAAGAAAATTCTGCCTGGGTTGAAGCAAAATAAATAACTTTCAAAAAATTAGCAGCTATATGAAAAAGTTTTTTCTTCCCATTTTAATAATATCTACTTTATTAATTGGATGCCTTGAAACCACAGAGGGCCTTGTAATAAATGAAAATGGAAGCGGCAGTTACACAATGAATATTGATATGAGTGGCATGTTTGCTTTAATGGATATGATGAAGGCAGAAGATAGTATGGCTAAGTCTGATATTCCGGAAGATAGAAAAAACTTTGATTCAACTGTTTTATTTAAATCATTTGTTGATACAGCAACTGATTTAACCGCTGAAGAAAAAGCATTGTTACAAAATGCAGTTGCGCATATTAAAATGAACGAAAAAGAAAAGGTTTTTAATATTAAAATGACTTACCCTTTTGCAAAGATTGCTGATGTTAGTAAACTAATTGCATTGAATGGATCTGGTAAAGGCAGTAATCCTATTCAAAAAATATTTAAAGGTAAAACCGGCAGCCAGGACGGGATGAGTGAAAATCCGAATATGCCTGATTATACTGAAATGTACCAGATGACATATAGGGATGGATTGCTGGAAAGGAAAATAAAACCTGAAAAATTCAAAGAGTTAGAAGCACAATTAAAAACCAGTGCAGAAAACGGGATGGATGATATGATTTCTTCTGTTAAAATGAATAGTATTATTAATTTACCCCGCCCTGCTAAATCTGTAGTGGGTGAAAAAGTAAAACTATCAAACGACAAAAAAACAGTAACTATTAATTGTACAATGAAAGATATTCTTACAAATCCTAAAGCTGTTGAATATCGGATTCAGTATTAGTGGTTGGCAGCTGGTAGATGATAGATGGCAGATGACAGAAAGGAGCTATTGCCATGAAGCACCACTATCAATGAACTATGCACGGCTCGCACACACTTTCTCTCTTACCTCTTAGCTTATGCAAACAGATTTTTTAGTGATAGGATCAGGAATAGCAGGATTAACTTATGCTTTAAAAATAGCGCAGCAATGCCCCGATAAAAAAATTACTATTCTTACCAAAGCTGCTGCCGATGAAACTAATACAAAATATGCACAGGGTGGTGTGGCGGTTGTAAATGATCTTGAAAATGATTCATTTCAAAAACACATTGATGATACCCTGATAGCAGGAGATGGTTTATGTAATAAAGAAGTAGTGGAAATTGTAATAACTGAAGGGCCTGCAAGAGTGCAGGAAATTATTGACTGGGGAACAAAGTTTGATAAAGATGCAGAAGGAGATTATAAATTAGGAATGGAAGGTGGTCACTCAGAGTTACGCATTCTTCACCATAAAGATGTGACTGGAAAAGAAATTGAAAGAGCTTTATTAGAAGCCATTAACGGATTACCAAATATTGAAATGATCAATCATTGCCTGGTCATTGACGTAATTACACAACATCATTTAGGCTACCTGGTTACTAAAGCCACACCCGATATTACCTGTTATGGTGTATATGTGCTGAATGCAAAAAATAACCAGATTGAAAAGATCACTACTAAACTTACGCTGATGGCTACAGGTGGCAATGGCCAGGTATATCGTACTACCACCAATCCATACATTGCTACCGGCGATGGGGTAGCCATGGTTTACAGGGCCAAGGGCCGGATCGAAAATATGGAGTTTATTCAGTTTCACCCGACAGCACTTTACGAAGCAGGAAAACGGGGGCAGGCTTTTTTGATAACAGAAGCAGTTCGTGGTGATGGCGGCATTTTACGTAATAATAATGGCGAAGCTTTTATGGAACGTTATGATGAAAGAAAAGACTTAGCGCCGCGGGATATTGTTGCCAGGGCCATTGACAGCGAAATGAAAATTGCGGGTACTGAAAATGTTTATCTCGACTGCAGGCATATGAATATAGAAAAATTCAAAGAACATTTTCCTAATATTTATGAAAAATGCTTGTCTGTGGGTATTGATGTTTCGGTTAATATGATACCTGTGGCGCCGGCTGCTCATTATAGTTGCGGTGGCATTAAAACCGATGAGTGGGGTAGGAGTTCTATACAAAATTTATATGCCTGTGGCGAATGTGCCAGTACGGGTTTACATGGAGCTAACCGGTTGGCAAGTAATTCACTTTTAGAAGCGATGGTTTTTGCACATAGATGCTATATAGCCTCCCTAAATCCCTCCCACGGAGGGACTTCGCAGCCACACAATACCATGCTTTTCAGAGAATCCGCGAATAACTCAGATGCATCGAAAAGCGAGGATAGTGAACGGGGGGCTGTTCCTTCCCCCGTGGGGGGAAGGTTAGGATGGGGGCCGGAGTGGGCCGTTCCCGACTGGAATGCACAGGGAACATCAGAGCCAAAAGAGATGATCCTTATAACACAAAGCTTAAAAGAATTGCAACAGGTAATGAGTGATTATGTTGGCATTGTGCGAAATAATATTCGTTTGCAAAGAGCGTTTAAAAGAATTGATTTATTATATGAAGAAACTGAAAGCCTCTATCAAAATACAACAGTTTCTGCGCAATTGCTCGAGTTGCGAAATATGATTACCGTTGGTTATCTCATTATTAAAGGTGCTGCATTCCGCAAAGAAAGCAGAGGTTTGCATTACAATACAGACTATCCAAATAAATCAGACATTGTTCAGAATATTGTTTTGTAAAATTTGAACCGGCAATAGCAATTCAATTAAATTTTGTTGCAGCTTATATTGAGATTGGCAACGCATAACTGTACAAGTATATCTTTGTTTAGCCTATGTACTACATTGTGTTTGCTTTACTTTATGTAATATCATTATTCCCATTACCCCTTCTTTATCTGCTTTCTGATTTTGCTTATTTTATTATTTACTATGTTTTGAAATATCGCAAAAAGGTGGTTATGCAAAATCTAACGCTTGCTTTTCCTTATAAAACAGAAGTAGAAAAACTTAGCATTGCAAAGGAATTCTACAAAAATTTTTGTGATACGTTTGTTGAAACAATAAAGTTTATCAGTGCCGGTAAACATTTTTTCAGGAAAAGATTTATAGCAGATTATTCAGTGGTCGATGAATTATTTAAAAGCGGTAAATCTATACAACTACACCTGGGACATAATTTTAATTGGGAACTAGCTAACCTTACTTTTCCATTTTACATACCGTATAAAACGCTGATTGTTTATTTGCCGTTGGGCAATAAAGTATTTGATCGGTTGTTTAAATACATCCGTTCCAGGTTCGGTTCTCACATGATAGCAGCCACCAAAATGAGAAATGAAATGCTGCCTCATCGCAACACACAATATATTATAGCTTTAATTGCAGATCAATCGCCTCCGGGTGGCGATAATGCATATTGGGTTAATTTTTTTGGGAGGCCAACTCCATTTTTAAAGGCGCCGGAAAATGTAGCAAGAAGAAATAATTATCCTGTTGTGTTTAGCCATTTTACCAAAATAAGAAGAGGTGTTTACCAGGGACATAATATTCTATCTACAGATAATCCTAAAGAATTACCTACCGGTGAGTTGACCAAACGCTATGCTGTTTTTTTGGAAAAAGTAATGACAGAAAATCCCGAAATGTGGTTATGGAGCCACAGAAGATGGAAACATGAGTGGAAAGAAGAATATGGAAAACTATTGTAGTCCTTGTAATTATGGCCTTGTAAAATTCAATTTTTGAAAAGCAGTAATAGAAATCTTTAGTTCAAAACACTTTTCTCTTTTTCAATCTCTATTTTTTCCTGTTCTTTTATTTTAGCCCAACCACCTAATACGTTGTGTAAATTGTGTATCCCCTGCCGCTTTAAAAGAGAGGCGGCAATTGTACTTCTGTATCCACCGGCACAATGCACATAAATATTTTGATCTTCTTCAAGAGTCGCCATTGAGCCGGGGTCATTCATTTCTCCCAATGGAATATTTAATGCGTCTTTTACATGGCCGTCACCAAATTCGGCGGGCTTTCTTACATCAAGCACTAAAATATTTGGATCAAAAGGAAGATCCATTGCCAATTCATCTGCTTCCACATCAATTATAATATCAATGGGTTCGCCAGCTTTTTTCCAGGCTTCAAACTCATCAGCAACGTACCCAATTACATTATCAAATCCTACTCTTGCCAATCTTATCAATGTTTCTTTCTCTTTACCTTCTTCGGTAAGCAAGATCATTGGTTGATGAAAGGGTAATAAATTTCCTGCCCATTCAGCAAAACGTCCTTCTAAACCAATAAATATTGATCCGGGTATAAAGCCCTGTGTAAATATCGTAGCATGACGTGTATCTATAAGAAGAACATCGTTTGACATCTGCTCTTTTACCTTTTCAATGGTTAATGGTTTCAATCCTTTTTGCAAAATGCTTTCAAGGCTATCATAGCCTTCCTTGTTAATTTTTGCATTAATAGGAAAATACTGTGGCGGGGGTAATAATCCTTCTGTAACGGATTTAATAAAGTCGTTTTTTGATTGTGCTTTTAGTGCATAATTAGTTTCCTTTTCTTCTCCTATTGTGCTAAATGTATTGGGGCCTAAATTTTTACCGCAGGAAGATCCAGGTCCATGGGCAGGATAGACAAGCACTCCATTGGCCAAAGGAATAATCTTGCTTTGCAGGCTTTCATATAACATACCTGCCAGATCTTCCATAGTTAGTTCTGTACCTTTTTGAGAAAGGTCTGGCCGGCCCACATCTCCAACAAACAGTGTGTCGCCTGTAAATACACAATGATCTTTACCGTTTTCATCTTTTAATAAATAGCAGGCAGACTCTAACGTATGCCCCGGTGTATGTAACACAGATATGGATATATTTCCGAGTAAAAATATTTCTCCATCTTTTGATACATGAACAGGAAAATTTGTTTCTGTTTGCGGCCCATAAATAATAGTAGCACCTGTAGCTTTTGCCAACTCTATATGGCCGCTTACAAAATCGGCGTGAAAATGTGTTTCAAAAATATATTTAATAGTGGTGTTCCGTTCCTGGGCCATTTGTAAATAGGCATCAATATCCCGAAGTGGATCAACAATGGCAGATTCTCCATTGCTTTCAATATAATACGCTGCCTCGCTTAAGCAACCCGTATATAGTTGTTTGATGTACATAAAAATATCTTTGATTGCAAAAATACTTTATTGCAAACATCCTTTGGCTTCTAAATAAAGGGAGAAATTAATTTAACAACTGCAAAGAAAACTGGTGCACTTCGGCTAAGCGATCAGTATTAACAGAGTAGTAAATAAACTTTCCATTGCGGATAGTGGTAACAAAACCAGCTTTACGTAAAATGGCTAAATGCTGTGAAGCAACTGATTGTTCTAATCTTAGTTGCACATATATTTCCGTTACTGTCATTTTCCCATTCTGGTGAATGAGTTTTAAAATTTGCTGGCGGAGCTTATGATTTACTGATCTTAGAATGAGTGCTGCTTTTTTTAATTGCAACATCTCAATTTTTAATTCTGTTTCCATTGTTGGGGACGGGTTAATTAGGGTGGTATTCATAGTTAGATATTAGATACTTAAACAAGTGTTACAAATGTATAATACGAAAACGCAAAAGAAGAACGTTTATTGATTAAATTTTATTTTTATGCCTGAATGATTGAATAGCAGGTGAATAGAAAGCTTTACCATAAAAAGGTTCACAATAAGCAACGTCAGCAAAAATTTGATTTTTAAAGGCTTCAATAGATTGAGTGACTAAATGTTTTGCGTCAGCTTCAATTTTTTTAAACAAAGCATTTTGGCTTTTTATAAGTTCCTGAAATTTATTACTGCCATTGCCAAAAAATAGAATCTTTTTTGTTTCTAAGATTTCGCAAAAGCTTTTATCATCTAAAACTATATTTTGAGGAACTATTATCTCCTTTAGCCTTTTATCATACACAGCTGTGAACACCTCCATTCTCCGGGCGTCAATCATGGGACAAAATAATTCGGCGTCTTCATTTTGTGCGGCAACTACCATCATTTTTAAAGTATTGATAGTAATTAGTGGAATATTCAGTGCATAGCATAAACCTTTTGCCGTGGCCATACCCACACGTAAACCAGTATAGGAACCAGGGCCCGCACTTACTGAAACCGCCTTCAATAATTGAAGCTTAACTCCAGCGTTTTGCATTAATTCCCTGATGCCAGTTTGAATCCATGATGCGCTATCTTTTTGCAAAGGGTTACTGAGAAATCCTACTACATCTTCATTAAAAGAAAGGCAAACAGAAGCGGAAACTATTGCCGTATCAATATGTAAAAAGTAGCTCAATGTAAACGTTGTTTGGTTATTTGAAGAAATCTTTATCGATCAATAAACTTTCTTTTATTAAGTGGAGATTACCATCAACCTATAATTTTATTTTTTAAATCATGGGTTATTCAAATCCCTTTCGAAAGAGTGCAAAAAAAATAGATAAGGCAAAATGACAAAATAAAGTTGCCTGTAGTTTTTATTCATTCATAAAAAAATTTACCGGCAAGTAGCTTTAATAAATGGACTACTATTGATATATTGGAGATTATTTGTATCCTTAAAAACTATTTTTCCCTTTTTTTCAATTAGGTCGCCAAAAGCCTGTATTAGCGTATCGCCGGATATCTTAAAAATAACTTCTCTTACAGATGTTGTCCCTTCTGATTGAAATGAATAGTCTGCATAGATCATATTTTCACGTATTACTCCTTTTATAGTTCCCCGATTGCTATCTTTTTCATATAAATTATAATTAAGGTCACCGGTAACAACCGTATCATTAACAGTTAAATTGAGCCATCCTGAATCACGCTGCATCGTCATTTGATAACAGCCGGTTAGCACAACAGGTGCTGTAGTTACAATCGTATCGTTTGTATTTGAATGGGAAGTTTCGCCAGTGGTTGATGGACTATTATCTGTATTGCTACAGGCAATAAGTAAAAGAATGACTGTAATGAATAGAATATTTTTCATAAAAGAAGGGACTTAAATCCCTTCTAAATGTATAAAATATTATTCTATTGTTATTGACCAATACCAGTATTGCTGCCGCTTTGGACTCTATTATTCTCATCCTCAGAACCCGACTTGCGCTGGCGGGCTGCTTTTACTTCGTTACTACCAAAGCGATAACTGAAGTTTAATTTAAATAGACGGCTCTCCCAGTTTCCACTTGCAACAGCATACTGCCCTGCAAATCTTGTGCTCCCGCTCCATTTCATGGAGTGAAAAATATCACTAAGAGACGCTTTTATATTTCCTTTTCCCTTGAAAACCTGTTTCTGTAAACCGGCATCTACGCCCCACATACTTTTACTTTTAAATGTGCCTTGCCAAACGGTTGGAGATGAATAAAAACCACTTACTTCTGCCGTCCAGGTTTTTGCAAAGCGTAAACTATTTTGTGTAAAAACGTTGAAGGCCGGCACAGATTGATCTATTTTACGGCCAGTGCCAAAATCTGCCTGGTAATGAGAATAGTTTGCGTTTAGATTAGCAAAACTTGAAAAAGATTTATACTGAAAGGGATAGCTGACATTAAGACTCACAACATCCTGCGTTGCTAAATTTCTTTTAGAGAGGAAACTCGCAGATTTATTAACTGTATCAGGCAATTGCGCAAACATATCTGTCACATGGCTGTAATTTAGCCGGGTGTTTAATTTATACTTGTAAGAATGCGTAATGCCAAAACTATTGGTGTACTGGGGACGTAAATTGATATTTCCTTTCATGAAAGTATAGTCATCCAGTTTAAATTCAAATGGATTTAAATCCTGGTAAGCCGGTCTATCAATACGGCGGCTATAGGTAAGCCCTATCTGGCTCATGGGGTTTTTGTTGAATGTAACTGCAGCACTTGGAAAAAAATCGGTGTATTGACGTTTAAATGAAGAGTCATAAGGAACAAACCCACCGCCTGTATTTTTTAAACCTGTTGAATGTCCTTTAGACGTAGTGTTCTCCACCCGCACGCCGACCTGTACCATCTTTCCTGTGAACCCTTTATTATAATTAATATATACTGCGTTAATATTTTCCTCGTAATCAAAAATGTTACTTCTTTCCTTATCTAATTCTTTACCAATGTTATAAACATCGTAGCGCTGGAAATCATTGTTAGTATTCACAAAAGCAATTTTTCCGCCTATGCCCAGCTTGCCTTTTTTAAAATTTTGTTCGTAATCTCCTTTAATAGAATAGATGTCAATATCTGCTGGCGCCAGCATATTATAAATAGCCCTTTTGGTTTCTATATCTGAACTATTAAAATAAAAATTGCTTTGCATCTGGTTACTATTAATGCGATAACGCCCATGATCTCCATCAATATTAAGTTCTTTACCAGTTGTATCTGCATACCGATAGTTTGCATTAAAACTTGTATTGTTTCTTTCCATTATATTATTGCTGGTTGCCATCAGATTAGAAACAAAAGTGTTTGTTGGATTAAAAGAAATAGGTGTATTGCCCCTGCTATTTAATTTGTTGTCTACAATATTTCCATTTACAATCAGGCCTATTGTGCTTTTACGGCCGATAAAATAATCCATGCCTGCTTTAAATCCATGGTTGTTATTTCTCGACAGCATGGTAGAGCGTCCATCAAACAAGGTATCGTAAGAAAGTCTGTAAAGATTAAAAGCATTTGCATTATTGCCATGGTTATAATTATAGTTCCCAAAAAGATTGACAGATTTATTACGGTGATTTAAAGAAAGACCGGAATTGTATTTTGCGTAAGTACCAATATTCCATCCCGCATTTACCGATCCGTTTGTACCAAATGATTTATTTTTTTTGAGCCGGATGTTGATGATCCCGGCATTTCCGGCGGCTTCATATTTTGCTGAAGGATTAGTAATAATTTCAAAAGATTCTATTTGCACTGATTGTAATGATTTTAAATACTCACTTAGATCTTTTCCGGAAAGTGGCGTTGGACGGCCATCTATAAAAACCTGTACACCATTTTTTCCGCTTAATGATATATTATCATCTTTATCAACCGTTACACCGGGAGATTTTCTTAGTAACTCAAGGGCATCTGAACCTACCGCATTTATAGTTCCCTCTACATTAAAAATTGTTTTATCTGCCCTAACTTCCACCATTGGTCTTGCAGATGTTACCGTAACACCTTTTAAATCACTGGAAATTTTATTCATTACAAGATCAGGGATTATCATATCAGTGCTTTCAATAATAATAGAACCAGAGAAAACAGGTTTATAACCTACATGAGTTGCAGATATTTTATAATCACCCTTACTGATATTTGCAAAATTGAATTTTCCGTCATCTTTAGTGGCTGTATATTTTACTGACACAGAATCTTTTAAGCGCAATAATGATACTGTGGAACCATTGACCGGTTTATTATTTTCGTCTTTGATTGCTCCTGTTATATTTTGAGCAATAAGGCTAATAGGTAGCCAAATACTAACTAATAGAATCAAAATTTTTCTCATATTGTGCGTTTGTGGCAGCAAAATAATTAGTCCATGACAAATCCGTGACGGAATCATGTTAAATGGATGTAAACATTTAGAAGCGGTAAATTGCCGCTAGAAAGCGGATGGAAATCATCTATTCGTGAGAAGCTCAAGAATAACCTAAAAGGTTCAATAAATGAATGCCGTAAGTAAAGGCGTCAATACTTTACAAAAAACGCCTATAAAGGGTAAATAAAACTTTCTTATCCTCAATAGTTAAATCTTTGCTTCCTTCTTGTTGCAGGTATTTACGCTTAAAAGTTTGAATAACTGCACTGCTATCTTTTATATCATAGCCAATAATTCGCAAGGCTTGCATATCATTAAAACTTTCCGGAATCAAAATTCCTGTCGTATCTGTCCACCAAAGTCCAAAACCATTATCTGCCAGGTACTTCCATGGAAAATTTACATTAGGATCAACCTTACGCCCCGGCGCCATATCAGCATGCCCTATAAAATTAGCAGCAGGAATAGAATATTTTTTTTTCAACGTATCAAGTAAAATTATCAGGCTATTGATCTGCGGTTCGGTAAATATTTCAGAACCATTATTATCTATTTCAATACCAATAGAAGAAGAATTTATGTCATTCATATTTCCCCATTTCCCAATACCACCATGCCAGGCACGCAAATAATCATTCAGCATGTGATGCACTGAGCCATTTTTACAAATTACATAATGGGCACTCACTTGTGATCTTTCTGTAGTAAAAGTTTTTAGGGTCTGGTCACAACTGTTTTGTGCCGTGTGATGTATAACAACAATATTTGGTTTACGTAAATTAAAATTGGTTGTACCCACCCAGGCACTTGCTGTGGCCATAGTTTGTGTAGAAGGATTACGCCGTAATTCTTTCCCCAATGCCTTTGTTTGTTTTTTATAAGATTTATTGGCCGATGCGTAAGGTCCCCGGTTACAACCGGTACCAAAAGATAAAATCAGGATTGAAAAAACCGGCAAAAAATATTTTATCACAACTATTGGTTTTATTTTAAAGTATTAAAAATATTTGAGCGCTTTGACAAATATAAAATCAAAATCAAGTGGCTTGGTCTTTGAATGCATAGTTATAAAAATTTGTTATGGCAAGAGATATAAAAGGTAAAAAAGTAGCTGTACTTACAGAAAATGGTTTTGAAGAAATTGAATTGACAAGTCCTAAAAAAGTGTTAGAGGAAGCGGGAGCTATTGTGCACATTGTTTCACCCCAAAAAGAAAAAGTAAAAGCATGGGATCATGATCATTGGAGTATTGAATTACCCGTGGATGTAAATCTGTCCGATGCGAATCCTGAAGATTATGATGCCTTGCTGATACCGGGGGGTGTTATAAATCCTGACAAGATGCGCATCAATAAAGATTGTATTGCATTTGCACAACATTTTTTAGAGCAGGGTAAACCCTTAGCTGCCATTTGCCATGCCCCGCAACTATTGATTGAAACAGGCATGATATCTACGCGAAAACTTACTTCCTATGTATCTATCAAAACAGATCTGATCAACGCTGGCGCCCATTGGGAAGATAAAGAAGTGGTAGTGGATAATGGATTGGTCACCAGCCGCAGCCCGAAAGACCTTGAGGCTTTTAATAAAAAAATGGTAGAAGAAATCAGTGAAGGCAGGCATGCAACTACCGGCCAGTTTACGCATGCTGACAGTTAGTTTGCATTAAAATTATTTAGCAAAATAGATTCCGGTAAACATCATATTAGGATTCGTCAAGCTTAGGCTGACAACATTACTATACTATAACAGAGTTTGTCCACTCTGAGCTTGCCGAACGGTAATTTTATAACTGCTGATCGCTATAAATAAATCCTTGCGGAACTGTTCCGGTAATATTGTTGTTTTTAATCCGCCCCATTTCTATTTGCTCTTTTAAATATTCCAAATAAGAAATACTATAAACACCAAACTTATTTTTTAGATACCGTAAAGAATTAAAATTATTTTCTTTTAGTGAATACGGAAGATTGACGTGTACACCATGTGTGGAGTTAACATTCTTATATTGGCTTTTATATTTCCGAAATGACCAGGCACGGGGTGTATCTACAAAAATGTGGATGTTGAATATTGTGTCGTTTAAGATCAGCTGAAAATCAACCCCAGATTTATCTAATTCAACGGAACGCTTTAGTTTTTCTTTCCCAAAAAAATCGCAGCATAAATGAAATGCATGGTATTCTGTTAAGAAACCGAATTGTGTTCTGTAAAGTCTTGCCCACAAGCCTTTTTCAAAAGTTACTTCATCTGTAAAACCAAATTCTTTTTTAATTACGTCTTTGTATTGATCGAAATAATAGTAATAGAATTGTTCAAAGCTTAACCATTTCTTTTCCTGGAAAAAAAGTTTATCTAAATGGTAAGAAGGATTCAATTCACCTTTCAAATCCATTTCGATACTTTTTATTGTAGAAAGTGAAGGATGCAAGGTTAAGGACGATAGAAACGATTCATACTGTTGTAATATTTCGGACATAAATTAACGTCAGAAGTACGAAGTGAGAAGTACGAAATCAGAAATTGCAGAAGCAATATCAAAAAATCGGATAGCATTAAATAAATCAATTTTTTTTCCCGGCTTCCTGTTCCATTTTTTTACCTACAAAGTATCCAATGATGCAGGCTCCCAATGCTGCAACCACTAATACAATATAATTTTCGCCGGCGCCAAACCAGGCCATGATCAAACCAAAAATACCAAACAACAAAGCCCATAAAAATCTTCCTTTTGTACGTTGCGTAGCCGGAATATCTGCAGGCTTTTGAAAAGCATGACCTTTTCTTTTTCTACTTTGTGGCATATCTTTTTTTTATAAGTTACAAAGACGTTATTCTCTGTCCCTGAGTTTTTCAAACTCACCTGTCAGTTTATTTTTGCGCACATTATCTGCAGCAAAACACTGGCCATTCATAGCTACATATACTCCCGATGCAAGTGTTTGTACAAAAGCCAATGCACTGCCTAAATTAAATAGACCGTCTGAGCTGCCAAATTTATAAGGGATCATAGCGCCGGTTACTACAATGGTTTTGCCGCTTACCTTTTGTGCCAACAAGCTGGCTGTATCTGCCATAGTATCGGTGCCATGTGTAATAATGATTTTATCTTCTTCAGCGTTATTACAATGTTCTGCAATTAAATTTCGGTCGAGGTCTGTAATTTCTAAACTATCAACCATCATTAGGGTACGTATATCAACCGGAACGCGGCACCTACCAAGCTTAAGCATTTCCTGCAAATGTGAATCTTTAAAATATAGTTGACCAGTTATTTCATTATATTCCTTATCAAAAGTACCACCGGTTACAAAAATTCTAATACTCATACATTGTTAGATTGCCATAAAATTATACAAGAAGTGATAGCAAATTGCAGGGAACAAAAAAGGATGAAATATATCCATCCAAAAAATCTAATACTTATCAACAGTAACTGTTCACCCCTTAATGTGAACAAGGTCATTCTTACATCAGATTGATTTACGTTTTAATGTGCAACATTACATTGATATTGCTTTGGCTTTAAGATCAGCCAGTTTTTTTCTTTCTGCTTCAATGGTTTGCTGTTGATTTGTCTGATCATCTTTATTCTTTTTAATATCTCTTTGTAATTGTTCAATCTTTTTTTGCATATCTTTTTCTTCTTCCGCCAACTTATTTAATAGGTTTTCTGCATCTTTTACCAACTTTTCCTGGGCATCAACATCCAGGTTTAGCTTATAGGCAGCCGACTCAGAAACAAAATTGTTCAGGAATTTTTTGGAAGCCTCATAAGCAAATGAATCACTTGATGAAATAAAATTTTCACCTCCCCTGCTGGAAAGCAGGTACACGGTTGATGCATTCTTTGACTTTTTACTTTGCTGGTCAACTTTAAAATACATGTCCAATGGTGTGTTGGCTCCGGGTAACATTACCCCTTTGAAAATATAAAATCCATCCAGTTTGTTTTTCTTCCAAAATAATTTACCCTTGGTTTCTACATCATAGCCTGTCTTTTTTAAATTATCCAGGATAAAATCTTCAGCAATATCTTCTTTATAAGGTAATTGCAAAACCAGGGCTGGTTGATCTGTTTTATTATAAGAAATATTCCCGGCATAAGATTGTGTAAACACATCATTTTTAAATGCAATAAATAATGTAAATAGTAAAAAATACTTTTTCATTTTATATATTTTATAATTTGGATCATCTCTGCCCTGAGGAATTCCATTGTTATCGATATAACCCGGCAGATATTCATAATCATACTCCGCAATTGCCATCAGTGTATCGTTTCCTACAACTCCTCCCATCC
>Ga0208736_1000183_pt1 | contig 18672 bp, 16 predicted proteins | sample AntDryMetagUQ255_FD_188090 | JGI IMG/M metagenome (GOLD analysis project Ga0208736, IMG submission 188090) | Polar desert microbial communities from Antarctic Dry Valleys - UQ255 (SPAdes) | ecosystem: Environmental > Terrestrial > Soil > Desert | place: Antarctic Dry Valleys | collected 2008-12-31 | reverse complement strand
ATGATCACGATCACCGATGTCGACGAGCTGCGCGAGAGGATCGGCGACGAGCTCGGCGTCAGCGAATGGCACGACGTGACGCAGGAGGCGGTCGACGATTTCGCCCGCGTCACCGGCGACGACCAATGGATTCACGTCGATCCGCAACGCGCGACGCAGACGCCGTTCGGCGGCACGATCGCCCACGGCTACTACACGCTGGCGCTGCACCCGAAGCTCTCCGCGCAGCTGATCAGCTTCGCGGGCTTCTCCTTCGCCGTGAACTACGGCCTCAACAAGGTCCGCTTCCCCGCCCCGCTGCCGGTCGGCAATCGCGTCCGCATGCGCCTTGGGCTCGTCGCCGTCGACGACGTGCTCGGCGGCGCGCAGATCACGCTGAAGCTCACATTCGAAGGCGAGGGCGCCCTGAAGCCCGTCTGTGTCGCCGAGTCGCTGACGCGGATCTACACGGGCTGAGCTTCAGCGCACGCGCACGGGCGGGCCCGGCTCGCCCGCGTAGCGGACGCGGTAGAGGCCCGGTAGCCCGACGTTCGCGCGATAGCGCCCGCCGGCCCGCGTCCGGGTCTCGAGCTGCGCGACCCAGCGGCCCTGCGTGAAGCGCTGCACGACGATCGCGCGCCCGGCGATCGCCGGCGTCACGCGCCCCGCGATCGCGCCGGCCGCCGGCACGGTGCCCTGCTCGCCTCGCGCGCCGGCGATCGACAGCACGGCCGCGGCGCGCGCGGTCGGTATGGCGCCGCCGGTATCGGGTCCCGCGGGAGCTGGAGCGGGTGCCGGAGCGCGCGGAGCGTCGCCGTCCCCGCGGGTGGCGTTCGTCGTGATCACCGTGAAGCGCGCCCATGTGTCGTAGAGGTCCAGCCGCGAGCGCAGCTGCGGCCCGGTGACCGCGGTGCGCCCGCGCGTGCCGATGATCTGGGCGCGCACGACGCGCGGCGAGCGGCCGCGCTGCAGCACGCGGATCTGGCGCAGGGAGCCCTTGACGAGGTCGCCGAGGCGCGCGTCCGCCTGGCGCAGCGTCATGCGCCTGGTCCAGCGGTGTCGCGGCGAGCCGGTGTCGAAGGGGTCCTCGACCGACGTCAGCCAGGGCTGCGGCTGCGCCCCGAGGAACGAGTTCTCGATGTTCTCGGTGCGCCCGCCGGACGTCGAGAAGTAGTACGTCACGATCGGCTTGCCGGCGTAGACGACGACCTCGCCGGCCGTCGCGGCCACGGCCGCGTTCGTGCTCGCCACCTCGCCCGCGATGCCGATGTACATCTGCGAGCGCGTGTCGGCGTACTGGTCGAAGCCGTCGCCGTTCTTGCTCGTCGCGATCGCGTACGTGCGCGCGGCGACGGCCTGCGCGCGCAGGGCCTCCTGCGGCCAGCTCGTGGGCACCTCGCCGGCGACGACGCCGCGCACGTAGTCCTCCATGCTCAGCACGTTGATCGCCGACATCCCGAGCCCGCCGGGGCGAAGCTCGAGGTCGCCGCGGTAGCGCCCGTCCGTGACGGAGTTCTCGGCGCGTCCGCGCAGCAGCACGCCTGCCGGCGTGCCCGTGACGCGCAGCGGCGCCGCGTAGGTGCCGAGATCGCGGCCGCTTGCGGACCGCAGCACGACGTTGGCGCCGAGCGCGCGCGTCGCGCCGTAGGTGCGCGCCGGATCCAGCGAGCGTCCGCCCGCGACGGCGCTCGCGCCACTGAACGTGATGCGCGCGGCGCTGCGCATGAGCACGCGCACGTCGCTTGATCCCGCGAGCCTGCCGAGCTGCGTGCCCCGGTAGTAGTGGCCGAGGATGAAGGCGTGGTCGCGCCCGCGCTCGGCGAATCCGAGAGCGCCGTACTGGCTCATCCCGATGCCGTGGCCAAAGCCGGCGCCGCGCACGATCACACGCGACGCTCCCTGCGCCGGCGCCGTCGTCGCGGCGAGCGTCAGGAGGACCGCGAGCGAGGTCAAAAGCAGGCGTCGCATCTGCCTGCGGGGACACGCCGCCGCTGCGGGAGTTGCGCCGCCGGCTGTGGTGGGTAGCTCGCCCATGTGCCGTCTCAGCCTACGAGCCCGCCTGGTGGGGAGCATGAGTGATGCCCAGATGAGCGCAGCCGGCGAGCAGGAGGTGCTCGACGCCGTCGCCAAGCGGCTCTACATCGCGGGGCAGTGGCGCGACGGCGCGGAGGGCGCGACGCTGGCGGTCGAGGACCCGGCGACGGGCGAGACGATCGCGAACGTCGCCGACGCAACCGCACAGGACGCGCTCGACGCGCTTGGCGCCGCCCACGACACGTTCGGAATGTGGCGCGAGACGCCGCCGCGCGAGCGCGGCGAGATCCTGCGGCGCGCATTCGAGGCGCTCACCGAGCGCGCGGACGAGCTCGCACTGCTGATGACGCTCGAGATGGGAAAGCCGCTGGCGGAGTCCCGCGCCGAGGTGACCTACGCTGCGGAGTTCCTGCGCTGGTACTCGGAGGAGGCGGTGCGCATCGAGGGCCGCTACACGACCCATCAGGCCGGCGGCGGTCGCCTGCTGACGATGAAGCAGCCCGTCGGCCCGTGCGTCTTCATCACGCCGTGGAACTTCCCGCTGGCGATGGGCACGCGCAAGATCGGGCCGGCGATCGCGGCGGGCTGCACGATGGTCGTCAAGCCGGCGAAGCTCACGCCGCTGTCGATGCTCGCGCTCGCGCAGGTCTTCGAGGAGGTGGGGCTGCCCGCCGGCGTGCTGAACGTCGTCACGTCGTCGTCGTCGGGACGCGTCATGGAGCCCGTGATCCGTGACCCGCGCACGCGCAAGCTGTCGTTCACCGGATCGACGGAGGTGGGGCGCAAGCTCATGGAGCAGGCGTCCGAAGGGCTGCTGCGCCTGTCGATGGAGCTCGGCGGCAACGCGCCGTTCGTCGTCTTCGAGGACGCCGACCTCGACGACGCGCTGGACGGCGCGATGATCGCGAAGATGCGCAACATCGGCGAGGCCTGCACGGCCGCCAACCGCTTTGCAGTGCACGAGTCCCTGGCGCCCGCGTTCGCCGCCGGGCTGGCCGAACGGCTGGGTGCGATGACGATCGGCCGCGGCACGCAGGAGGGCGTCGAGGTCGGACCGCTGATCGACGAGGGCCAGCTCGCGAAGGTCCAGGAGCTCGTCGACGACGCCGTGAGCCGGGGGGCGCGCGTGCTGTGCGGCGGCGAGCGCGTGGACGGCCCCGGCCATTTCTACAAGCCGACGGTGCTCGCCGACGTGCCCGCCGATGCCCGCCTGCTGCGCGAGGAGATCTTCGGCCCGGTCGCCCCGGTGCGGGCGTTCGCCACCGAAGAGCAGGCAGTCGCGGAAGCCAACGACACCCAGTTCGGCCTCGTCGCCTACCTCTACACCTCGGACCTCGCGCGAGCCGTGCGCGTGAGCGAGCGCCTGGAAACCGGCATGGTCGGTCTCAACCAGGGCCTGGTCTCGAACGCCGGCGCGCCGTTCGGCGGCATCAAGCACTCGGGGTTCGGGCGCGAGGGCGGGCCCGAGGGCATCGAGGAGTACCTCGAAACCAAGTACGTGGCACTGGCGCTGTGACCGCGTAGTTCTGGGTTTGGCACGCGGACGCGTGAGTCCTCGTCTGTGTCGACCCTTGGACGTATAGCGCCCACTATTCGACACGGACGATGGGGCGCTGTGACCGCCACGGTGCCAGGGTCAGCCGCCCGCGAGCACGACGTCGTAGCCGTCCGCGCGCAGCAGCTCGACGACGACGCCGCGGTGGTCGCCCTGCAGCTCGATCACGCCGTCCTTCGCCGATCCGCCGACACCGCAGCGCTTCTTCAGGCGCCCCGCGAGGTCGCGCAGCGCGGCGTCGTCGAGCTCCACGCCCGACACCGTGGTCACGGCCTTGCCGCGACGCCCCGCGGTCTCGCGCCGGACCTTCACTCGCCCGCCCGCGGCGGGCGGGCGCGAGGGCTGCGGGTCGCGCGCCTTGCGCAGGTCGCCGTCGCCGCTGGACCAGACGACCCTCGCGTTGTCGCGCTTGGCCATCGCGTCTAGGGAAGCGGCCGGGTGGGCACGTCCATCGCCGGCAGCCCGTCGATGCTGAACTCGTTCTTGCGCTCGACGTACGCCTCGATCGCCTCGACCCCGCCGGTGCGCAGCTTCTTGGCTGCCCAAAGCGGCGCGTGCGGGCGATGGCCATCCAGCGACATCAGCGGCACGCCGTAGCCGCACGCATCCGCGATTCGCGTGACCTCCACGCGCACGATCGCGCGCCGCGCCTCGGCCAGCGACGCATCCTCGAAGTCGGCCTCGTGCAGCAGCGCGTCGTAGCGCTCGTCGCCGGGCAGCAGCACCTCGCCGTGCCCGTGCAGGCGCAGGATCTTCGGAGGGCCCTCGAAGGCGCAGAACATCACGACGATGCGGCCGTTCTCGCGCACGTGGCCGATCGTCTCGGCGCCGCTGCCGACGATGTCCAGGTAGGCGACGGTCGTCGGCCCGAGCACGCGCAGCGACCCGATCGGACCCTTCGGCGAGATGTTGACGTGGCCATCGCCCGCAAGCGGGGCGCTGCCGACGAAGAACAGCGGCTGCGCGGCGATCCAGCCGGCCAGCCGCTCGTCGATCTCGTCGTAGATCCGGCTCATGGCCAGCGGCGCTGCGCCATGCCCCGGTGGTCATATGGCCTGCGCATCGAACTGGAACGCTACATTCTCCGAGCGACCGCGTTTACGCGGCGATGGAGTCGTGCCGCGCAGTCGCCTGCGACACACAGACCGCGGTGCCGCAATCGTGAAGAAACAGAACGGGGACGAGTGAGCAAGGGGCTGATCGGGGCGCTGGCCGGGCTCCTGGCAACGATCGGGCTTGTGGCGGTGGCGTGGTTCGTCGGCGTCTCATCCGCCGCGCCCGATCCCGCCCAGAACGCGGTCGTGCTCGCCCCGCACGGCGCTGCGCCCACGATCTACGCCGGCCCCGGCGACCGCGTGCAGTTCAACGGCCTGTGGCGCTTCAAGAAGGACCCGAACAACCGCGGCTTCGACCGCAACTACCAGGGCGGGAAGTTTCAGGGCGACCTCGTGCGCATGCCCTATGTCCCGGACGCGACGAAGATCAGCGGCCGCAAGGGCATCCCCACGTTCCGCGGCACCGTGGGCTGGTACCGCACGAAGATCGACGTGCCCGTCGACGGGACGTACGTGATCCGCTTCGAATCGGTCAACCACCTCGCGCGGGTCTTCATCGACGGCAAGAAGGTGGGCCAGCACAAGGGCGAGTACCTGCCCTTCGAGGTCCGCAAGTTCCTGAAGGCCGGCGTGCGCCACCCGCTCGTCGTGCGCGCCGACTGGCGCGGCCCGACCGCGATGAAGCGCGACGGCTGGCACCGCTTGTGGTTCAACTTCGGCGGCATCAACCGCGGCGTCAGCATCCGCCGCGTCGGCGACAGCGAGATCGCCGACCCCGAGCTCAACACGACGCTCGCCGGCGGCGCAGCGACCGTCGACATGACGCTGCGCCTGCGCAACAACGCCGCCGCGCGCGCGATCGGCGCCCGCGGCACGCTGGTCCGCGGCGGGCGGCGCGCCGACTTCGTCTTCTCACCCGAGCCGGTCGCGCAGGGCGCCACGGAGACGCTGCAGGCGCGGGTGCGCATCGAGGACCCCGAGCTGTGGTCGCCGTCCTCGCCGAACCTCTGGGAGCTCGAGCTCGCGGTACCCGGCGAGTCGACCTACCGCGCCCGCGTCGGGCTGCGCGAGGTCCGCGCCGAGGGCAACGCCCTGAAGCTCAACGGCCGCACGATCCGCCTGCGCGGGGCGTCGATCCACGAGGACGTCTTCGGCCGCGGGGACGGCCTGCGGCCCGTCGACCAGGACCGACTCGTCAGCCAACTCAAGGCGATCGACGCCAACGCGACGCGCGCCCAGCATCCGCTGGACCCGGGCCTGCTCGAGCGCCTCGACGCCGCCGGCATCATGATCTGGCAGGGAATCGGGCCGACGGATGCCCCCGGCGCATGGACCTCGCGCGGCGCGCACCGCGTGCGAGCCGCCAAGCGCCGCGCTCGCACGAGCGTGCGCCAGGGCCGGATGCACCCCTCGATCATCACGTGGAACCTCGCCAACGAGGTCGCCGGCGGCGGTCATCCCAAGGGCCAGATCCCGTACATCGACAGCATGGCCGCCGAGCTGCACCGCGCCGACCCCAGCCGCCCCGTGGCCCTGGACATCTGGGGCGCGCATCCGCCGCGCGAGACCTCGCGGATCTACCGCAACATCGACATGATCGGCTGGACGAACTACATCGGCTGGTACGAGGCGACGCACTCGAGCTCGGGCGAGCTGCGCAGGCTCATCAAGACCCGCCTGGGCGCTCTGCGCAACGTCTTTCCCGACAAGGTCATCGCCGTGACGGAGTTCGGCGCCGAGGCCAACGGCCGCAACTCCACGACCGTGCCCGGCGGCTACGCGTTTCAGTCGCACCTGCTCAACCTGCACCTGGCGACGTACGCGAGCATCCCCAACCTGTCCGGCGCGCTGATCTGGAACCTGCGCGACTTCGCCGTCAACCCGACGTTCTACGGCGGCTCGATCCGCAAGCAGGCGCCGAGCATCAAGCTCGTCCGCGGCCTCAACCAGAAGGGCCTGTTCGACGTCCGCAACAAAGCCAAGCCGTCGGTGTCGATCGTCAACAAGAGCTTCGGCGTCCAGGCCGCCGCCGAGCGCTAGTGGGTCAGGCGAAGCGCCGCAGCCCGGCGCGGGCTGCCACGCCGAAGACGGCGATCAGCACGGCCAGGTGCGCAAGCGACTGCCCGAGGCCCGGCGACGAGCCGTTGACCGCCGCATCCAGCGCGGCCAGCGCCGGCTTGAAGGGAAACACCGCGGAGATCACCCGGATCACGTCGTAGAGCAGCGGCGAGACCCCGCCGCTGGGCACGAGCGCGAGGAACGCCAGCGGCAGCGACAGCAGGAACGCCAGCAGCGACGCCGCGCGCACCTCGCGTGCGAGGCTGCCGATCGCGACCCCGAGCGCCGCGAACGCCAGCGCGCCGGCACCGAGCGCGAGCACCCACAAGCCGGCTCTGCCCCAGTCCAGCGGCACGAACAGGCTGATGCCGATCAGCATCACCAGCGAGACGGCGAACGCGCAGGCGGCCGACAGGATGATCTTCTCGGCGATCAGGTGGCCGCCCGGAACGAGCCCGCGGGCCAGCCGCGAGAACGTGTTCTCCTCGCGCTCGAGTGCGAGCAGGCCGGAGGCCAGCAGGACGCAGACGAACATCAGCGAGATCGTCACCGCGACCGCGACGGCGAACGCGTCCAGCGGCGTGCGGCGCCCGCTGAGCGTGGTCTCCTCCACCTCGACGGGACGCTCGATCGTGTTGAGGACGTCCTTGGCGCGGCCGGCGTTCGCCACCGCGAGCTCGGCGAACTCCTGCACGGGGCCGAGGCGGCGCGAGGTCGCGCGCGGCGGCGACGCGGCCATCACCTCGTCGATCGCGCGCTTGGACTTCTCCAGCCCGAGGATCTTGAACTGCGTGCCGAGGACGTCGAGCTCGCCGCCCTTGAGCAGCACGTCGACGTAGCCGGATGCCAGGCGGTTGACCTGCTTGGAGAGGGCGGCGTCGGCGAGCGCGAGCTTCGAGGAGATCGTCGAGCGCACGAAGGACTGCTTCAGCGCGTCGCCGTTGTAGATGACCTCGATGCTGGCCGCCGAGAAGCCGCTGTTGGAGAGCTTCTGGGTGAAGTCCGCCGGAATGATCAGGGCCGCCAGCACGGCGCCGGAGCGGACCTTGGCCACGGCGTCGTCGCGACTCTGCGCGGGCACCCGCTCGATCGCCGTGAACAGCTCGTCGGTGTACTTCTTGATGTCGATCTTCTCGCTGCCCAGGCGGATCGTGCTGCGGTTGTCGGGGACCTGGTTGAGGTAGGCGACGCGCGGCTTCTCCGGGCCGCTTGACAGCGCGAGGCCCATGAGCGTCGCGATCGCGATCGGGTAGACGATCAGCAGACCGAGCAGCAGCTTCGAGCGCCACAGGATCTGCAGGTCCTTGAGCAGCAGCCAGCGCACTCAGTGACCCTTCGTCTGCAGGAACGCCACGAACGCCTGCTCCATGTCCTCGTGCTCGCCCGCGCCCGAGGTCGAGTGCAGCTCGCGCGGCGTGCCGCCGAACAGCAGCTCGCCGTCGGCCAGCACGAGCACGCGGTCGGCGTGGCGCTCGGCCTCAGCGATGTCGTGCGTCGCGAAGATCACGCTCGTCCCGCGCTCGGTCAGCGCCGTGATGAAGTTCCACAGGCGCTGGCGCTGGCGCGGGTCCAGCGCGCCCGAGGGCTCGTCGAGCAGCAGCACGGGCGGATCGGCCAGCAGGCCGACGGCGATGTTCACGCGCTGGCGGTTGCCGCCCGACAAGCTGCCGAGCTCGTCGTCGGCGCGCTCCTTCAGCGCGGTCTGCTCGAGCATCCGCTCGACGGTGGCGTCGAGATCGTCGACCTTCTCGAGGCGGGCGAACAAGCGCAGGTTCTGCGCGACGGTGAGCTTCGAGTAGACCGCCGTCTGCTGGGGCACCCAGCCGATCCGCTTCTCGGAGTTCGGGCCCCGCTGCGCCACCGTGCCGCTGTCGGGCTGGCGGATGCCGGCGAGGATCGACAGCAGCGTCGTCTTGCCGGCGCCGTTGGGGCCGATGATCGCCAGCAGCTCGCCGCGCGCGACCTCGAAGCTCACGTCGCGCACCGCCTCGCGATCGCCGAAGCGCTTGCCGACCCGCTCCACGACGAGCACCGGCGCGTCGAGCGCCGGGGATTGCGCGTTCGTCACCGCTACTTGCCGCGCTGCGAGTTGCGGATCCCCTCGCCGAGCGCGTCCAGCGAGAGCTGCAGGTCGTCGTAGGAGCCCAGCTGCTTGGGCGCGCCGATCTTCTGCGGCGCGCCGATGTCGGTGATGTTCACGTCGGCCGAGAGCGTCGCGCTCGTCATGCCGCCGAGGATGGCGCGGTCCTTCTTGGCGACGACGAGCTCGCCCTCCAGGTGCGCCTTGCGCAGCACGTGGTCCTCCTTGCCGATGTAGACGTCGCCCTTCGCCGACTTCACGGAGCGAACCAGTGCTGCCCGCGCCTGCGGGCCGATCGCCTGGGGCAGGCCGACGGCCTCGGTCACACGCAGCAGGGTCAGCAGCCGGGTCAGGCGGCTGGCGTCCTCGAAGAAGGCCTTGGCGTCGATCTCCGCCGTCGCGTGCTCGGTCACGACGCCGTCGACGGTCTCGTCACCGACGATCCGCCCGTTGCGCTGCCAGCGGTCTGGACGGATGTAGAACATCCCCGCCGACTTCGCCAGCCCGTTGTCCAGCGTCCGCGCGGGGGCGATGATCTTTGCGCTGATCGCGTCGGGGATCCTGTAGCCGGTCGTGCCCAGCGCGACGTAGGCCTTGCTGTCGGCGACCACGAGCGTCCCGCCGATCGCGCTGTCGTTCAGCACGAGCCCGACGTCGATGTTCAGATCCGGCACGTCGGCGCCGTCGCGCAGCTCGAAGCCGCCGCTCGCGGTGGCCTCGATCGGCCCCTTGTAGCGCGGTACGCCCTTCACCTCGAGGTCGATCGTCCCGTTGATCTTGCCCGAGCGCGCCTTCTCGTTGCGACCGAAGCCCTGCTTGATGAGCCGCGCGATGTCCTTGCGGTCCTGGGCCTTGTCGCCGGCGGCCGGCTTGTCGGCACCACCGCCCTTGTCCGATGACGAGTCGCTGCCGCCGCAGCCGGCGAGCGCCAGCGCGGCGACGAGCGCCGCGACGGTGAGGGACTTCGAACGAACTCGAGCGGTCATCGACATGGCTCCTCAGGCTGACGAACCGCGCGCCATCTTGCGCAAGTCCATCGCCTCGTCGTAGGTGTCTGCGTCGACGCCCTGCTCGAGCGCGACGTCGCGCAGCATACGGCCGGATGCCGCCGCCTCCTTCACGATCGCGGCGCCCTTGTCGTATCCGATGTAGGGGTTCAGCGCCGTCGCGGCGGCGAGCGTCGACTCGGCGGAGCGCCGGCAGCCCTCGGCGTTGGCCTCGATCCCCTCGACGCAGCGGGCGGCGAACAGCTCGCTCGTCGTCGCCAGCAGTGCGATCGACCCGAGCAGGTTGCGCGCGATCAGCGGGATCCGCACGTTGAGCTCGAAGTTGCCCTGCAGGCCGCCGATCGTGATCGCGGTGTCGTTGCCGATGACCTGCGCGCCGACCTGCAGGACGACCTCGGCAATGACCGGATTGACCTTGCCGGGCATGATCGACGAGCCCTTCTGCAGCTCGGGCAGGAGGATCTCGCCGATGCCGGCGCGCGGGCCCGAGCCCATCAGCGCGAGGTCGCCGGCGATCTTCGTCAGCGAGACCGCGATGACCTTCAGCGCGCCCGACAGCTCGACGAGCGCGTCGCGATTGGCCTGCGCCTCGAACGGATCCTCAGGCGCGGAGATCTCCAGGCCGCTGGCCTCGCACAGCAGCGCCCGGATGCGCTCGGCGAACTCGGGGTGCGTGTTGAGCCCGTTGCCGACGGCCGTTCCGCCGAGCGGGATCTGCGCGACCTGCGGCAGGGCGTTGCGCACGCGGCGCCCGCCGAGGCGCAGCTGCGCGGCGTAGCCGGCGAACTCCTGGCCGAGCGTCACCGGCACGGCGTCCATCAGATGCGTGCGACCGGCCTTGACGACGTCCTCGAACTCCTGCGCCTTCGCGGCGAACGCCTGCTCCAGGCGCTCGAGCGCCGGCAGCAGGCGGTTGGTCGCCTCGTCGAGCGCGGCGAGGTGCACGGCGCTCGGGAACACGTCGTTGGAGGACTGGCCCATGTTGACGTGGTCGTTGGGGTGCACCCCCTCGCCTGCGAGGTTCGCGATCACCTCGTTGGCGTTCATGTTCGTCGAGGTGCCCGATCCGGTCTGAAAGACGTCGATCGGAAACTGCTCGTCGTGCTCGCCTGCCGCGACCGCGTCGGCGGCCGTCGCGATGCGCTCCGCCAGCTCGGAGTCGAGCTTGCCGAGCTGCGCGTTCACGCGCGCGGCGGCGCCCTTGATCGCGGCCAGCCAGCGCACGACGCTGACCGGCACGCGCTCTCCGGAGACGGGGAAGTTCGCGATCGCCTTGGCCGTCTCGCCGCCCCACAGCTGCCCCTCGGCCACGCTCATCGCACACGTCCTTCTGTCTCGTCGCTGCCCGTGTACGCCCACGGTATCTGTCCGGCGCCGCGGCGAGCCGCCCGGGCACGCTCGGTACTCTCGCTGCGTGCCCGCTCACCGGCGCTCGACGCACCGCACGCGGGTCGCACGGCGCCGCATCGGCTCCAAGCTCGAGCTCGTGCTGCTGGTCGCGGCCGCGCTGTTCTTCGCGATGGCGATCCAGGCGTTTGCCGTCAAGCCCTACCTGATCCCGACGCCGTCGATGCTGCCCACGCTCATCGAGGGCCAGCGCGTGCTCGTCGATCGCTTCTCACAGCGGATCGGATCGCGACCCGAGCACGGCGACATCACGGTCTTCCATCCGCCCAGCGGCGCCGAGGCCCGTCACGGAGAAGGCCAGTGCGGGGCCGCGGGCGAAGGCCCGTCCTACCTCGACGGTCCGCTCGCGACGCAGTCCTGCTCGCGCCCGACCGGGGCGCGCGCGGAGACGACGTTCATCAAGCGCGTCGTCGGGCTGCCGGGCGACCGCATCGAGGTCCGCGACGGGCACGTCATCCGCAACGGCCGGCAATCCGACGAGCCGTTCGCGGCCGCCTGCGGCGGGCAGGTCTGCAACCTCGACGAGATCGTCGTCCCCCGCGACTCCTACTTCCTCATGGGCGACAACCGCGACGACTCCAACGACAGCCGCTTCTGGGGGCCGGTGCCGCGCGCATGGATCATCGGCAAGGCCGTGGCGACCTACTGGCCGCTGAGCCGCATCGGCGCGCCATGATCCTCATCCGCAGAACGCGGTGAGCTCGCGGGCGACGCCGACGGGGTCGTCGTAGGCGATCAGAAAGCCCGTGCCGGGCAGGACGCGCAGCAGCGCTTGGGGCAGGAGGTCGCGCGCCTCCTCCGCGCCGGCCAGCGGGTGGTGGCGATCACGGTCGGCCCACAGCAGCAGGACGCTCGACTGCAGGCGCGGATAGGCCTCGAGCAGATCCGTCTGGGCGCCGGCCGGCCAGCGCCGCAGCCAGCGCGACCACGAACGCGCGAGGTTGCCGTTGCCGCCTACGTCGGCGGTCGCGTGGCGCACCAGGTCGCGCGCCGCGGGGTTGCCGCGGGCCGTCAGCCTCATGCCGTGGTCGGGGCGGTAGGCGAGGCGCACGGCGCGGGTCGCGGCGCGGTCCAGGCCCGGCAGCGACGCGGCCGGCGCCAGCGCGCGCACCGCCGTCGGCAGCCGCGCGCGCTCGGGCGGACGGTGCAGCCGGTTGCCCATCAGCACGAGCCGAGACGGCGCGAGCTGCCCGGTGACGGCCGCGCGCAACAGGATCTCGGCGCCCGCGCCATGGCCGCCGACCAGTGGGTGGGGACCGCACGTCTCGCGGCAGAACGCCGACATGACCTCGGCCAGCCAGTCGATCGTGTAGGGATGGCGCGGGCGGTCCTCGGAGTCGCCGTGCAGCGGCAGGTCGGGCAGCACGAGCCGGAAGCGGTCGGTCAGGTGCTCGACGATCGGCGCGAACTCGCGATGCGACAGCGCGGCGCTGTGCACGAGGCACAGCGCGGGTCCGACGCCCGCCTCGCGATAGGCGATCCGCGCGCCGTCGCGGTGGTGATAGAGGCGCAGCTTCATCCGCCGGCCTCGCCGAGGCCGATCCCGCGCGCGAGCTCTGCGCGCGGGCGCCGCGCCTCGATCTCGGGATTCGCCGACTGCTCGACGCGGCGCGCGAGCTGGGCGGCGAGCCCCGGCGTCAGGGCCGCTCCCCGGCGCACGGCCCCGACGAGGTAGCCGAGGCGCAGCGCCTCCGCCGGGTCCTCACCGGCGCGTGAGCGCAGGTCGTCGGCGACCTGCGTCAGCGACACCCCCAGCGACTCGAGCTCGCCCTCGCGCGCGAGGCTCACGCAGCGCGACAGCCGGGTGCCGTCCGTGAGCGTGACCGGCGCAGGCGCCTGCTCGAGCGCCCGCACGATCGCGGTGGGCTCGGCGAGGCACGCCTGTGGCAGCGGCTCGGGGTCCGACGAGCCACAGGCGGTGAGCGCAAGCAGGCCGATCGCCGCCACGTGAGCTCTCCGGCGCGCCATGGCGCCCATCGTAGAGTCCGGCGCGTGCTGCGATCCGTTCACGATCGCGAGATCCGGCGGCTTGCGGCGCCGGCGCTCGGCGCGCTCGCCGCCGAGCCGCTGTACCTGCTCGTCGACACGGCGATCGTCGGCCACCTCGGCACCCCGCAGCTCGCGGCGCTCGCGATCGCCGCGACGGTCCTGACGACGCTCGTCTCGCTGTGCATCTTCCTGACCTACGGCACGACCGCACAGGTCGCGCGGCTGTCGGGTGCGGGCGAGGACGGCCGCGCAGCGCAGCTCGCCGCGCAGTCGCTGTGGCTGGCGAGCGCGCTGGGCATCGCGCTGGCGCTCGTGTGCGTCGTCCTCGCCGAGCCGCTCGTCGCGCTGCTCGGCGGCCGCGGGGAGACCGCCGCGATGGCCGAGCGCTATCTGCGCATCAGCTCGGCGGGCCTCGTCCCGGCGCTCGTGGCGCTCGCGGGCCAGGGCTACCTGCGCGGCATCGGCGACCTGCGCACGCCGTTGATCATCGTCGTCGCCGCGCAGCTCGCCAACGTCGTGCTGGAGGTGGCGTTCGTGTACGGCCTCGGCTGGGGACTGGACGGTTCGGCCGCCGGCACCGTGATCGCACAGTTGGGGATGGGCGGCGCGTTCGCGTGGTTGCTGCTGCGCCGGCCGGCGAGCCACGCCGCGCTGCCCGGTCCGCGCCGCAGTCGCGCGCCGCGCCTGGTGCTGCTCGCGCCGCTGCTGCGGATCTCCGGTGAGCTGTTCGTGCGCTCGGCCGCGCTGCTGGTGGCGTTCGCGACGGCGAGCGCCGTGCTGGCCCGCGTCGGCGAGAGCTCGCTCGCCGCCCACCAGATCGCCTTCGGCATCTTCGCGCTCGGCGCGCTCCTGCTCGACGCGATCGCGATCGCCGCGCAGGTGCTCGTCGGCCGCGCGCTCGGAGCGGGCGACGTGGCCACCGCGCGGGCGGCGGCGCTGCGCACGATCGGCTGGTCGCTCGTGGCGGGCTGCGCGCTGGGCGCCCTGCTGCTCGCGCTGGCCGGCACGCTGCCGCGGGTGTTCACCTCCGATCCGGCGGTACTCGATCGTGCCGCGGCGATCTGGACGCTGCTGGCCGCCATGCAACCGGCGGCGGCGGTCGTCTTCGCGCTGGACGGGGTGCTCATCGGCGCAGGCGACACGCGCTACCTCGCGGGCTCGATGCTGCTCGCCGGGATCGGCGTGTACACGCCGATCGCGCTGCTGGCGCTCGACCTGCAATGGGGCATCGCGGGGGTGTGGGCGGGGCTGCTGGCGTTCGTCGGCGCGCGCCTGCTGATGCTCGCGCTGCGCTTCGGGCGCGGACGCTGGGCGGTCACCGGAGCCGAGGCCGCCCGCGCGCCGCGACAGCCGTCGCCGGCCTTGACCTAGTCTCAGGGTCCCGCACGGAGCCGGCCCGTCCGGTGCGCCCGCTACGTTGCCCGGCAGATGACGCTCGTGCCCGGGGACCCACTGGCCCATCGTGCCCTGGAGTCACTGCTGCGCGCCGAGGCGTCCGTGCGCCGGCGACTCAGCGCCGACCTCGAGCGCGAAGGGCTGTCGGCGACCGGCTTCTCGCTGCTGGTGATCCTCACCACCGCCGGCGGCGAGCTCGAGCTGCGCGTGCTGCGCGCGCGGCTGCGGACCTCGAAGGCCAACGCGACGGAGGTCGTCACGACGCTCGAGGGGCGCCGCCTCGTCGATCGCCGGCGGCTGCTGAGCGATCGCCGGGCGGCGACCGTCGCGATCACGCCGCGTGGCAGCGAGATCGTCGACCGCCTGTTTCCCGAGCACAGCGAGCGCGTCGCCCAGGCGTTCGCCGTGCTCGACGAGTCCGAGAAGCGCTCGCTGGCCCAGATCTGCCGCAAGCTGGCGGCCTGAGCGGCAGGCCCCCCGGCCGGGGGGCGCTCCTACACTGCATCCTCCATGGCACCGCGCCCGGTCGACCCGCAGCAGTCCTTTCCCGCGCTCGAGCGCGAGGTCCTCGAGCGCTGGCGCGAGCGCGACGTCTTCAAGGAGTCGCTGCGCCGCCGGGCCGGCGCGCCGCCGTGGGTCTTCTGGGAGGGGCCGCCGACCGCCAACGGGCCGCCCGGCGTCCACCACGTCCTCAGCCGCGCGTACAAGGACATCTTCCCGCGCTACCGCACGATGCGCGGTTACCTCGTCGAGCGCCGCGGCGGTTGGGACTGCCACGGGCTGCCCGTCGAGATCGCCGTCGAGAAGCAGCTCGGGATCTCCTCCAAGGAGCAGATCGAGGAGTACGGCATCGCCGCGTTCAACGCGCGCTGCCGCGAGTCGGTCTTTCAGTTCCTGCAGGACTGGAACGCGCTGACGGAGCGGATCGGCTTCTGGCTGGACCTCGACGACGCCTACCGCACGCTCGACTCGACGTACGTCGAGTCCGTCTGGTGGGCGCTGAAGCAGATCGCCGACAAGGGCCTGCTCTACGAGGGCCACAAGGTCGTGCCGTACTGCCCGCGCTGCGGCACGGCGCTGTCCAGCCACGAGGTCGCGCTCGGCTATCAGGACGTCGAGGACCCGTCCGTCTACGTGCGCTTCACGGTGACCGGCGACGGCGGGCCGCTGCAGCGCGGCGACGAGCTGCTGATCTGGACGACGACGCCCTGGACGCTGGTGTCCAACGCCGCCGTCGCCGTCGATCCCGAGCTCTTCTACGTGCGCGCGAAGACCGGCACGCTCGAGGCGCCGGTGGTGCTCGCCGAGGCGCTCGTCGAGCGCGTGCTCGGCGTCCCGGAGAACGTCCAGATCCTCGAGCGCTTCCCCGGCGCCGCGATCGACGGCGTGCGCTACGAGCCGCCCTTCGGCTACCTGCCGGCCACCGAGTACGGCGAGCGCGGGCATTCCGTGCTGCTCGCCGACTTCGTCACCGCCGACGACGGCACGGGTCTCGTGCACACGGCGATCGCCTTCGGCGAGGACGACTTTCGCCTCGGCGCGCAGTACGGGCTGAACGTCGTCAACCCGGTGCGCCCCGACGGCACGTACGACGAGCGCATCGGCCGCTACGCCGGGCGCTTCGTCAAGGACGCCGACGCCGATCTGATCGAGGATCTGCGCGCGCGCGGGAGGCTGCTGCGCGCGGAGGCCTACGTGCACTCCTATCCGCACTGCTGGCGCTGCTCGACGCCGCTGCTCTACTACGCCAAGCCGTCGTGGTACATCGCCACGACGCAGATGCGCGACGAGCTGCTGTCGGCCAACGAGCAGGTGACGTGGCATCCCGAGCACATCAAGCACGGGCGCTTCGGCCACTGGCTGGAGAACAACGTCGACTGGGCGCTGTCGCGCGAGCGCTACTGGGGCACGCCGCTGCCGGTCTGGCGCTGCGCCGAGGGCCACGTGACGGTTGTCGGCTCCCTCGACGAGCTCGAAGAGCGCTCCGGCGTGCGTCTGGAGGATCCGCATCGCCCGTTCGTCGACGATGTCGCCTTCCCGTGCGAGCAGTGCGCCAAGCCCGCCATGCGCGTGCCGGAGGTCATCGACGTGTGGTTCGACTCCGGCGCGATGCCGTTCGCCCAGCGCCACGAGCCGTTCGCGGGCAAGCGCTCGCTCGATGAGCTCTACCCGGCCGACTTCATCTGCGAGGCGCTGGACCAGACGCGCGGCTGGTTCTACTCGCTGCTGGCCGTCTCGACGCTGCTGCGCGGCGGCGAGAAGCCCTACGACCACGTCGCCTGCCTCGGGCTGATCCTCGATCCGCTCGGGCAGAAGATGTCGAAGTCCAAGGGCAACGTCGTCGCGCCCTGGGAGGTCATCGACCGCTTCGGCGCGGACGCGCTGCGGTGGTACTTCTTCACCTCCAAGCAGCCGTGGGACGGCTACCTCTTCTCACCCGACGCGATCGGCGAGGGCGTGCGCCTGTTCCTGCGACAGCTGTGGAACACGTACGCCTTCTCGACGCTCTATCCCCCCGACGAGTCGCTCGCGCAGGCGCCGCGCAACGACCTCGACCGCTGGATCCGCTCGCGGCTGGGCGCGACGATCGAGACGGTCACCGAGCGCCTCGACGCCTACGACGCGACGACGGCGGGGCGGGAGATCGCCGCGTTCGTCGACGACCTGTCCAACTGGTACGTGCGCCGCTCGCGGCGGCGCTTCTGGGAGGGCGACGGCGGCGCGCACGACACGCTGCGCCACTGCCTCGTGACCGTGTCGCAGCTGCTCGCTCCGTTCGTCCCGTTCGTCGCCGACGAGATCTACGACAACCTCGGCGGCGGCGAGCCGAGCGTCCACCTCTCCGATTGGCCCGAGCCCGATGAGCGCGACCCGCAGCTCGAGGCAGCGATGGCGATCGCCCGCGAGACCGTGCGGCTCGGGCTCGCCGCGCGCGGCGCGGCCAAGCTCAAGGTGCGCCAGCCGCTGCACGAGGCCGTCGTCGTCGCGGCCGGGCGCGAGCGCGAGGCGATCGAGCGTCTCGCCGACGTCGTGCGCGAGGAGCTGAACGTCAAGGCGCTGCGCTTCGTGTCGGAGACCTCCGAGCTCGGCTCCTACACGCTGAAGCCCAACTACCGCACGCTCGGGCCGCGCTTCGGCAGGGCGATGGGGCAGGTCGCCGCGGCGGTCGCGGCGCTGGATGCAGGCCACGTCGCGGACGCCCTGCGCGACGGCGGCCAGGTCGGGATCTTCATCGACGGCCACGACCACACGCTCGGCGAGGAGGACCTGCAGCTGGTCATGGCTCCGCTCGCCGGCTACCAGCTCGAGCGCGAGGGATCGCACGCCGTGGCGCTCGATCTCGGGCTCACCGACGTCCTGCTGCGCGAGGGCCTCGCGCGCGAGGTCGTCCATGCGGTGCAGAACGCGCGCCGCGATGCGGGCCTGCAGATCGCCGACCGCATCGAGCTGACGCTCGGCGGCGACGAGGTGCTGCTCGCCGCCGCGCGCGCCCACGAGCCCTACCTGGCGGGCGAGGTGCTCGCGGTGAAGGTGAGCTTCGACGCAAACGGCTGCGGCGGGTCCTCATCGAAGGTGGGGCCCACGACCATCGGCGGTCGCGAGCTGCGAATCGACGTCGCGCGCGCCTGAGCCGCGCGACGCGATGTCCGGCCGGCCGCTCAGGCGGCGGGCTCGAGCTCCAGCTGCTCGATGATCTTCTTCTTGGGCAGCGCGCCGATGAGCTTCTTGGCCTCCTGGCCGTTGCGGAAGAGGATCATCGTGGGGATCGACAGCACCTGGTACTGGGCCGCGGTCTGCTGGTTGTCGTCGACGTTGAGCTTGACGATCTTCAGGTCGTCGCGCTCTTCGGCGAGCTCCTCGAGCACCGGGCCGACGACGCGGCACGGCCCGCACCAGGGCGCCCAGAAGTCGACGAGCGTCGGCGTCTCGGACTCGATGACCTCGGCCTGGAAGTTGCTGTCGGTGACCTCTGAGAGCTGCGCCATGTGTCGGACTCCTTGAACGGTTTGGAGACCTCACTATACAAAGTGAAGCGGGGTGGGTCCGGAGACCTGCGAGAGCCCTACCCCGCCAGCGCTCGCAGCACGCCGGGGCTGGCGTAGACCTCGACGA
>Ga0208736_1000182_pt1 | contig 18824 bp, 15 predicted proteins | sample AntDryMetagUQ255_FD_188090 | JGI IMG/M metagenome (GOLD analysis project Ga0208736, IMG submission 188090) | Polar desert microbial communities from Antarctic Dry Valleys - UQ255 (SPAdes) | ecosystem: Environmental > Terrestrial > Soil > Desert | place: Antarctic Dry Valleys | collected 2008-12-31 | reverse complement strand
CCTTGATGCCCTCCGTGGCGGATCTGACCTCGCGGCGGATCGAATCGCGCAGCGCGCTCGAGTCCCGGTCCGCCAGAGCGGCGGGCCCGGATCCCTCGCGGGCCTCGCTCGCCGACTCGTCGTCGGACTGCGGCTCCGCCTCGGACTCGCGGGACGGCTCCTCCGGCCCGCGCTCGCGCTCGGAGCCCTCCTCCTCCGCCGACTCGGCCGCGCGACCCGCTCGCGAGGCACCCTCAGCCCCCGCGAGGCCGCTGCCTTCGCGCGCAGCCGAAGCTCGAGGGCGCCCGTCATCCGTGCCCGCGGCGGACGCGAACCCCGGGCCCGCCAACGCGAGCGCCAGACACGCGAGCAGCGCCGCTCGCAGCGCGCGCGCGAATCGGTGGGCATCAGCTCTCTCCGTCAACGGTCGTCCTTCCCGGTTTCGCCTACGGGGTTAGCTGACGGGCTCGCAGGGCTCATTACACCCCGCTAAGGCCGGAACACCGGCCGATTCGCCCCTCGGCCCGCGACGTGCGCAGACCAGTGGTTCCCCCGTCCACCGGCGCGGACACCGGCGGCTCGGCAGGCCGAAATTGAAGTTCTCGAGCCATCCTAACCCCCGTGTCGGCGCGGAGTTGCGCCACCTGAGCGCTGCACGGCCGCTGGCGGCGGGTCAACGGCGCCGGGCGACGCGCCGGCTCAGGGCGAGCGCTCGCCCGCGGCCACGATCTCCGGCTCGGGCGGCAGCGAGACGCTCGGGGTCCGCGCAACCGCCGCGGCGACGACGAGGAGGTGGAGGCCCGGGAATCGCGCGCCGGGGAGCTTCCCGGGCGCGTTGGCGTCGCTCGTGGCGGCGGCGTGGCGCTCGAAGCGGTCGAGCAGGGCCAGCACCGAACGGCAGACCGGCGCCTGGGGGGACTCCTCCCCCACCTCGCAGGCCAGGCGCGCGAGCGCCACCCCGCCATCGCCCTCCTCGCCGCCCATGATCCGGCCGTGCGCGTTGATGAGCGCGGTGTGGACGCGGTCGAGCAGCAGGTCGCCCTCCATGCGCTCGGTCCCCGGGGCGGGCCCCACCTCGAGCGGCTCCTCTCCCGCCAGCAGCCGCTCGATCTGGCCGCCGGCCACGCACGCGACCTGCTCGGGAGAGAGACCGGCCTCGAGCGCGCAGCGCAGCGCGAGCACCGCCGACTGGACAGGCGTCCCGTACGGGGCGTCGCTCGCCCACAGGATCCGTCCCGGCGGGACGAGCGCGAACAGGCTGAGCAGGTCGACCGGGCTCCACCACGCCGTATCGAAGAACAGGTTGGGGTGGTCTTCGAGGCGGCGCCAGATCCAGGCGAGGTCGCAGATGCCGGCGTGGGCGAGGATCGGCCGCGCGTGCGGAAAGCGCTCGGAGAGCGTGAGCACGTGGCGCCCGAGCGCGGGGATCCCCCGGCCGGCGTGGATGAGGACGGGCAGGCGCCGCTCGTCGGCCAGGGCGAAGATCGGCTCGACCGAGGGATCGGCGAGCGCGAAGCCCTCGGCGCGAGGGTGGAGCTTGAGCCCGCGGGCCCCGGCGGCGAGGCAGCGCTCGGCCTCGGCGACGGGCTCCCGCCCAGGGTCGAGCCGGCAGAAGGGCACCAGCGTGCCTCCGGAGGCGGCGGCCTCGGCGAGCACGCGGTCGTTCGCGGCGGGGTAGCCGTCGGGCTCGTGCATGGAGAACTGGACCCCGCGCGCGTCCGCGAGCTCGAGGGCCTCGGTGAGCTCGTACACCGAGCAGGTGAACCCGTCGGGGTCGTGCGCGCCCGTGTGGGTGTGCGCGTCGAAGAGCCTCAGCTCGGGTAGGCTGGAACGGAGGGCATCGAACCACGGTCGTAGGGCGGAGTCGGCGTACACGGCCGTCAAGCGTATTGCCCGGCCGACGCCCGCCGAGGGAAAGCGAGAGCATTGTGAACAAGGACCGGCTGACGGGGCTCGACGCCTCGTTCCTGCACATCGAGGACGGCTCGGCGCACATGCACGTGGCTGCGGCCCTGACCTTCGAGGGCGCCCCGCCGCCCTACGAGGAGCTCGTCCAGTCGGTCGACGAGCGCCTCCACCTCGTTCCGCGCTACCGCCAGCGGGTGGCCTTCGTACCGCTCGGCCAGGGGCGTCCGCGCTGGGTGGACGACCCTCACCTGAACATTCGCTACCACGTCCGCCACACCGCGCTGCCGGAGCCGGGGGACGAGGACCAGCTGCGCGCGCTGGCCGGGCGGGTGTTCGCCCAGCCGCTCGACCTCGACAAGCCGCTGTGGGAGATCTGGCTCGTGGAGGGACTCGAGGACGGCGACGGCGGAGAGCGCTTCGCGGTGCTCTCGAAGACCCACCATGCGCTCGTCGACGGCATCGCCGGCGTCGACCTGATGACCGTGCTCTTCGACACCCAGCCCGAGCCGGTGGTCCCGCCCGAGCGCGGGGCGCGGTGGTTTGCCCGCCCCATGCCCTCGGGGGCCCAGCTGCTCGGCGAAGCGCTGGTCGAGCGGCTCGGCGGCCCGCTCGAGGCCGTCCGCGCCGCCGGCGGGGCGGTGCGCCACCCCCGGCGCGTGCTCGGAGGGCTGGCCGCGAGCGCCGTCGGGCTCGGCTCGTTCGTCTCCTCGAGCATCCGCCCCGCTCCCTCCAGCCCCTACAACGTGGAGATCGGCCCGCACCGCCGCTTCGCCTGGGTCCGCTGGGACCTGCCCGAGGTCAAGGCTCTCAAGGACGAGCTCGGCGGCACCGTGAACGACGTGATGCTCACCGTCGTCACCCTCGCGCTCGGGCGCCACCTCTACCACCGGGGCATCTCGACCGAGGGGCTCGAGCTGCGCGCCTTCATCCCGGTCAGCGTGCGCGACGAGCACGGCCCCGGCGTCACCGGCAATCAGGTCGCGGGAATGATGGCGCCGCTGCCCGTCTGGGCTCGGGAGCCGACCACCTGCTTCGATCTGATCTCGGAGGCCATGATCGGCCTCAAGCAAGGCGGTCAGGCGGTCGGCGCAAAGGCGCTGACCGAGCTGTCGGGGTTCGCCTCGCCGACGATCATGAGCCAGGCCGCGCGCCTGGCCACGCGCGGTCGGCTCTTCAACCTCGTGGTGACCAACGTGCCGGGGCCCCAGCTGCCCCTGTACCTGCTGGGGCGCGAGATGATCGACTTCGTGCCGATGGTGCCGCTCGCGCCCGGGCAGGGCGTCGGCGTGGCCATCATGAGCTACAACGGCCGCATAGCCTTCGGTCTGACCGGCGACTGGGACGCCATGGCGGACCTCGACGACCTGGCCGGCGACCTGCGGGCGGCGATCAGCGACCTCGTGGAGGCCGCCGGGGTCGGTGCGAAGAAGAAGGCCGGGCGCAGCCGCGCGAGCGCCTAAGGGGCGCGGAGGTCCCTACGGGGCGCTGCAGCGCGCGGGCGCGCCGGCGCTCGGCGAGAGGCCGGCAGAGACGTCGGCGAAGAAGTTCCCCGTGCCCTTGTAGGAGCTGACCTCGAGCCGGTAGGTGCCGAGCCGGCCCGGGAGGTGCGAGATGTCGTCCTGGCGCTCGTCGGAGAGGCCTGTGCCCTTCTCGACCTCGTTGCCCGCCGGGTCGAACAGCCGCACGTCGAAGTCGTAGTCGCCGCTCACGTTATAGCCGTTCCAGGGCACGGTGACGAGACCGGCGGCGATCGGCGTACAGCGGTTGCGCACCTCGAGCGGAAAGTTACGGACCTCGTTCCTGGCGGCGAAGCGGCCCTCGAAGAGACGATGATCCGGCGGGACAGGCGGGCTCGCGAGGCGGCGCGCGCCGGCCGACCGAAGAGCGGCGTACGCGTTCAGCCGGCCCCAGCCGAAGTCGATGTCCGGGCCGGCGGGACCCCAGTCGAACGCCGTCGCCTTGAGCCTTGAGCGAATCGTCGCGGCCGGGATCCCCGGGTTGGCGTCGCGCATGAGCAGCGCCACCCCGGCGACGAAGGGAGACGCCATGCTCGTGCCGGCCTTGGTGACGTAGCCGGTCCGGCTGCCGGAACGGGCCGAGATCACGCCGGTCCCCGGGCCCATGACGTCGGGCTTGATCCGGCGCCCGAACTGTCCCCGTCCGGAGTTCCAGCTCGCCAGGAAGCCGCCGTGGGCCGGATCGGCCATCGAGCCGACCGCCAGCGCTCCGGAGGCGGCCGCAGGCGCGTTGATCGTGCAGCGCTCGGGCCCGGCGTTGCCCGCGGCCGCCACCACGACCAGCCCTGCCGCCGCTGCGCGGTTCGCCGCCCTCGACATGGCGTCCGTCCCGCTCGAGCACCCGTAACCGCCGAGCGACATGTTGATCGCCTCGATGCCGTAGCGCCTGCGGTTGGCCACCACCCAGCCGACGCCGGCGATGACGTTGCGTTCCGCGGCGGTTCCGTCCGCGCCGAGCACCTTCACGCCGACGAGGGCGGCCGCCGGTGCCACGCCTCGGTTGCGGCGATCGGGCAGGGCGTCACCCTCGCCCGCGAGCGTGGCCGAGACATGAGTGCCGTGGCCGTTACCGTCGAACGCCCTGCGCCGGGCGCAGCGACCACCCGCGCAGTTGGCGAAGGCGAGGACCTTGCCCTCGTCGAGATCGCGGTGGCGCGCATCGATGCCGGTGTCGAGGACGGCCGCGACCATGTCCCGGCGCGAGTACCTCGCCGGGCTGCCGTCGCGGTTACCGTCGAGCGACGAGTTGTCGAGCCGCGCGCGGGTCACCCCAAAGGCCTGCGAGCCGGACTGGTTGAGCGCGCGGACGCGGCCGTCGGACTCGACCGTGACGACTCCGGGGCGCTGCGCCAGCTCGGCCACCTGCGCCTTGCTCGCGCGAGCGGCGAAGCCGTCGACGACGCTGAAGCGGTTACGCACCGTGAGCGGCCCGACGCGGCGCTCGAGATCTTTCACCCGAGCGGCCGAGGCTGAGCTCTCGAGGGTGACGATCACGTCGACGCGCTCGTCGCGCGCGCGCGGCGCGAGGCGTTGCTCGAGGTCGTCGAAGACCCGGTCGCCGTCGCGGTCGGCCTTCGGGGCCTTGGCCGCAGCGCCGGCTGAGAGCTGCTGGGCGGCGGCGGGCGCGGCCACGCCGACGCACAGCGCGAGCGCGATCGCGGCGACGCGGCGCGCCCTGGCGAAGCGCCCCGGGGGGTGTCCTCTCGTCGGCCTGTCGCCTTCCGTAGCGATGCGCCGAGTGTAGATGCGGTCGCGCGGCATGCCTGCATACTCCCCTGCGTGAGCCTGAGCAATCAGCCCCTTCGTCTCGCCCTCGGTCAGATCGACGCGACGGTCGGCGACCTCGACCGCAACGCCGCCAAGATCGCCTCCATGGCCGGCCGGGCGCGCGAGGGGGGCGCGGCGCTCGCCGTCTTCCCGGAGCTCGCGCTGTGTGGCTACCCGCCGGAGGATCTGCTGCTCAAGCCCGGCTTCCTCGACGCCGCGCGGCGGACCCTCGAGGAGCTGGCCGCGCAGACCGCCGGGATCGTCGCCGTGGTCGGGTTCCCCGAGCGCGCGGACGACGTCTACAACGCAGCCGCCGTCCTCGCCGACGGACAGCTCGTCGCCACCTACCGCAAGATGTACCTGCCCAACTATGGAGTCTTCGATGAGCACCGTTACTTCCAGATCGGCACGCGGCCGGCGATCCTTGAGCTGAACGGCGTGCCGATCGGACTCACGGTGTGCGAGGACGTCTGGGAGCCCGGGCCGCCGGCCACCTCCGAGGCGCTCGCCGGCGCTCAACTGATCGTCAACCTCTCGGCCTCGCCCTACCATGCCGGCAAGCCTCGCGCGCGCGAGCAGATGCTGGCCCAGCGGGCGCGCGACAGCCGCGTGGCCGTGGCCTTCTGCAACCTCGTCGGCGGCCAGGACGAGCTCGTCTTCGACGGCATGAGCGCGGTCATCGACGAGCGCGGCGAGGTGCTCGCTCGCGCCTCCCAGTTCGACGAGGAGCTCCTGCTCTGCACCGTCGACCTCGGGGCAGTCGCGGCGGAGCGGCTGCGCGACGCCTCGCACCGCGAGGCGGTACGGCGGGAGCGGCGCCGCGGTGAGGAGGTGGAGCGGCTCGGTCGCCTCGAGGTGGCGCCTGAGAGCGGGGCGCGCGAGATCGGCGGGCCGCTCGCCGAGCCGCTCGCTCCCGAGGCCGAGCTCCACGCCGCGCTCGTCACCGGCCTGCGCGATTACGTCGACAAGAACGGCTTCCCCGGCGTGGTGCTCGGGCTCTCGGGCGGCGTCGACTCCGCGCTCGTCGCGGTGCTGGCCGTCGACGCCCTCGGGCCCGAGCGGGTGCGCTGCGTGGTCATGCCCTCGCGCCATTCCTCCCGTGGAACACAACAAGACGCCAGGGGACTCGCTGAAAACCTCGGCGTCCACCTGCTCGAGCTCGAGATCGAGGGGCCGTTTCGGGCCTACGAGGACCTGCTCGCCGAGCCGTTCGAGGGCCGCGAGCCGGACGTCGCCGAGGAGAACCTCCAGGCCCGCGTCCGCGCCAATCTGCTCATGGCCCTCTCCAACAAGTTCGGCTGGCTCGTGCTCGTCACCGGCAACAAGTCGGAGCTCTCGGTCGGCTACTCGACCCTCTACGGCGACATGGCCGGCGGCTTCGGGCCGATCAAGGACCTGTTCAAGGGCTGGGTCTACCGGCTGCTCGACTGGCGGGCACGCCAGGCGGACGGCGAGCTGCTCCCGCCCGACATCGTCACTCGGCCTCCGACCGCCGAGCTCCGCCCCGACCAGCTCGACGAGGATTCGCTGCCTCCCTACGACCGGCTCGACCGCATTCTCGCCGGCTACGTCGAGGAGGACCTCGACGTCGAGCAGCTCGAGCGCAGGGGCCTTCCGCGGGAGGAGGTCGGGCGCGTGATCGCCATGGTCGACGGGGCCGAGCACAAGCGCCGCCAGGCGCCGCCGGGGATCAGGATCTCCACGAAGGCCTTCGGCCGCGACCGGCGGCTGCCGATCACCAACCGCTACAGCGCGGGCGAGGCGGCACGGTAGCGCTCAGAGCAGCGTGCCCTGCGCCGGCTGAGGCGGGGGGCCGGGGTCCTGACCGAGCAGCTCTCTGAAGCGCCGGGCCGCAGTCGGCGCGTCGGCGGAGCGATTGTTGTTGAACATCGTGCGCACGTCCTGGGTCATCTCGGCCAGGCCACGGACCCGACCCGCGACCTCCTCGAGCTCCTCGTCGGCGTAGACCCAGCCGAAACGCTCGGCCACGGTCTTGCCCTTCATGTAGCCCTCGGTGTTGCGACCGTGAGCGCGGAGGTAGGCGACGCGATCGTTCGTGACCGCGTCGACAGGCGGCATGATCGGGACGTGGTCGCCGGGCGGGGCGTCGACGCACACAAACGCGGCTCCGTGGTCCTCGAGGTAGTCGAGCGTGTTCTCCACGCGGTCGTCGTCGACCCAGCCGCGGTGGCGCAGCTCCACGGCGGTCACGTACGGCTCCAGCCGCTCGATCATCGCCGTGAGCTCGTCGAGCTCGTGCTTGTCGGGCGCAAAGCCCGGCGTGAGCTGGAGCAGGAAGGCGCCGAGCTTGCCGGCCTCGGCCAGCGGCGCCAGCTCGGCGAGTAGGCGGTCGATCAGCTCGGCCTCGAGCTCCGCGGTGAGCCTGACGCGGCCACGATCGTTTGTCTCGACGCCGTCGCGCAGCTCGGGCGGCAGCGAGTCGAGCGACGCCGAGTGGCGCGAGAGCAGGCGGTGGAGCTTTATGTCGAAGGTGAAGCCCGGCGGGGTGACCTTGGCCCAGCGCTCGACCGTGCTCCGCTGTGGCAGCGCATAGAAGCTCGAGTTGAGCTCGACCGCCTCGAAGCGCTCGGCGTACCAGGGCAGGCGATCACGGGCGGGGAGGCCGTCGGGGTACCAGTCCTCGACGAAGCCGGGGTCAGCCCAGCTCGAGGTGCCGACGGTGATGCGACCCGGCATGGGGCGAGAATATGCCGAGGGGGCGGGTTTGACTCAGTTCGACCGCAAAGCTGGCCGATGAGGGTCTGGTGGACCTCGCCTACAGCCTGATCGAGCTGGTGGTCGACACCATGAACGGTCTCCCTCTGATCGCTCTGCTCGTGCTGAATCTGGTGGTGGTGCCTCCGCTCGTGCTGTGGCACGAGCTCGGGCACGCCGCGGCGGCTCTCGCGCTCACGCGCGGCCGGGTCGAGGTGAGGGTCGGCGCAGATCACGACGGACCGCTGTGGTTCTCGGTCGGGCGTCTTCGCGTCGTCTTGGGTCTTCTGCCCTTCGCCGGCGGTGAATGCAGCTACGAGCCCGACACGGTGTGGCGAGGACGTCATGAAGCGTGGGTCGCCGCGGCGGGGCCGCTGGCGTCCGCACTCGCCGCAGTCGGCCTCACGGTGCTCGCGCTCGCCCTGGGGCCGGCCGAGGAGCTGGCGGTGCGGGTGCTGGTCATCGGTGCCGGCGCAGCGGCCGTTCACACGCTCATGAGCGTGCTCCCCATCCGCTACGCCCTGGGATCGGGCGCGGCCGGCGCCGAGAGTGACGGCTTGGCCATGTGGCGGATACTCACGGGCGGCACCGGCAGAATCCCCGTCATGACCCACGGCGTGGCGACACCGGCCGAGCGCGTGGTGCATCCGGTCGTGGCGATCGTGCTGCTGGCGATCACCGGCGTGACCTTCTTCCTGGACGTCAGGCTCGGCGTAGCTCTGGTCGCTCTCTTCGGCCTGGCGTGGTGGTTGCAGATGAGCGACGTGCGCGCCGGGCGGTAGACCTCACCGCCCTCTTCGCCCAAACGAGTGCCCCGTCGGCGCGACGGCGCGCAGGTCGTCGGCGCCGCCGCCGCCGCCCGCGGCCGCCACCCGCTCCGGCACATCCCTCCCCTCCCCCGCCTCCGAGCTCCACACCCGCCCCGGCTCGATGTGGCGGACCTCGCCGAGCGGCAGGTCGGGGCGCTCGAGGCGGCGCACCGCATCACAGAGGATGTTCGTGACCCCCTCGCGGCGCTCGAGCTTCCCGTCGGCGATCACCAGCGGCTCGGCCCGGACGGCCAGGCGGCAGCGCTCGTAGACCGGCGGCGGGACGATCAGGTTGATCGTGCCGTGCTCGTCCTCGAGCAGCATGAAGGTCACTCCGCGCGCGGTGGCCGGGCGCTGGCGGGCCATGACGAGCCCGGCCACGGTCACCCGGGCGCCGTCGCGAGTGCGTTCGAGGCCGGCGCTCGAGACCACCTCCTCGCGGAGGTCGGCGCGCATCAGCTCGAGCGGGTGCTCGCGCAGCGTCACCTTGGTCGAGCCGTAGTCGGCCAGCATGCGCTCCCACGGCGTCATCTCTCGCAGCGCGGGCGCGGGCGCGGGCTCGAGCGGCAGCGCAAGCTGCGTCCCGTGCGCGCTCCTGGGGCCGGTAGCGCTCGCGGCCGGCGAGACGCCGAGCAGCCACAGCGCGAGGCGTCGGGCGTGGAGGCTCCCCTCGGCGCCGGCCGAGTCCGCGGTCGACAAGCCGCCGTGCGCGCTCGCCCCCGTGCTCGCCTCCGCGACGAGCGAATCGCACGCCCCCGCCCACGCGAGGCGCTCGAGCGCATCCCCGTGCGCGGCACAGCGTGCAGCGAGCTCGGTAACCGAGCCGAACCCCCCACCCCGCTCACGCTCGGCCACCAGCTCGCGCACGTCCTCCTCGCGCACCCCCGCCACGTACCCCAACCCGATCCGCACGGCGAGGCGGGATCCAATGCCCTCATCCTCCATGGAGGTGTGGCCGCCGACAGGACCCGCCGGCCGCGGCAAGCCGGGAACCACCTCGACCCTGCACTCCACATCGCTCAAGGAGACGCACGGCGCCAACACCTCCACCCCCCTCCGCTGCGCCTCGTGCACCAGCGCGTCCGGCGGATAGAACCCCATCGGCTGCTCGTTCAGCAGCGCGCACAGGAACTCCTGCGCGTAGTGGACCCGCAGCCACGTCGACTGGTAGGCGAGCAGCCCGAACGCCGCCGAGTGCGCCTTGGGAAAGCCGAAGCCCGAGAAGCCGACGATCTGCGCGTAGACCCGCTCGGCCACCTCGCGCTCCGCCCCGCGCGCGGTCGCCCCGTCGATGAACTTCTGCTCGTAGGAGCGCATCGCCGCCTCGGAGCGCTTCTTCGACATCGCCCGGCGCAGCCCCTCGGCCTCTCCCGGCGAGAAGCCGGCGAAGGCCATCGCCACCTCGATCACCTGGTCCTGGAAGACGATCGCCCCGAGCGTGTCGCGCAGGACGGGCTCGAGCGAGGGATGCTCGTAGGGGACCTGATAGTCGGGGTCGGCGCGCAGCGCCTTGCGCCGCTCGATGTAGGGATGCACGGCGCCGCCGAGGATCGGGCCCGGGCGCACGAGGGCGACCTGCACGGTCAGGTCGTCGAGCGACTCGGGGAGCGTGCGCTTGAGCATCTGCATCTGCGCGCGGCTCTCGATCTGGAACACGCCGGTGGTCTCGGCGGCCTGGATCTGGCGGTAGACCTCCGAGTCGTCGAGCGCTATGCGCGAGAGGTCGATCCGCTCGTCGCGCACGCGCGCGATCTCCTCGACGCAGCGCTCGACCGCCGAGAGCATCCCCAGCCCGAGCAGGTCGAGCTTGAGGAAGCCGGCGTCCGCACATGACTCCTTGTCCCACTGCACCATCTGACGGCCCTCCATGGCCGCGGGCTGGATCGGACACAGCTCGGCCAGCGACTCGGTGGAGATGACCATCCCGCCCGAGTGCTGGCCCATGTGGCGAGGGAGCCCCTGAGCGTCGTGGATGAGCCGCGCGAGCGCCCGCCAGCGCGGCGTAGCGGCACGGCGCTCCCCCACGCACGCGGCGATGTCGCGCTCGATCCCCTCCCCGCTCCAGGGATCGATCGCCCGCGCCAGGCGCTCGACCTCGACCGGCGGCAGACCGAGCGCCTTGCCGAGGTCGCGCACCGCCGAGCGCCCGCGGTAGGTGGCGAAGGCGGCGACCAGCGCCGAGCGGTCGTGGCCGTAGCGCTCGTGCACGCGCGGGATCAGCACCTCGCGGATGTCGCGCGGGAAGTCGAGGTCGATGTCGGGGAGCGCCGAGATCTCCTCGTTGAGGAAGCGCCCCAGGAAGAGGTCGCACTCGACCGGGTCGATGTGCGAGAGGCCGGTCAGGTAACAGACGATCGACGAAACGCTCGAGCCGCGACCGCGGCCGGGCGGCAGCAGCGCGCGTGCCGAGTCGGGGCCGCGCACCTCGCAGGCGACCTCGCGCGCGAGCTCGAGCATGTCGCGGTGGAGCAGGAAGAAGCCCGAGAGGTTGAGGTGGCGGATGACTCGGAGCTCGCGCTCGAGCCGCGTGACGGCGTCCTCGCGCGAGCTGCGCCCGGCGTAGCGCTCCTCGAGGCGAGCGCGGCAGAGCTCGGCGAGGCGGCGGTCGGCGGTCTCGTCGTCGGCGCCGGGGTAGCGGTAGCCGAGGTCTTCGGTCAGGTCGAAGCGCAGCCGCTCGGCGAGCCGCCCCGACTCGTGCACGGCCTCGGGGTGGTCGGCGAAGCGCTCGGCCATGCGCTCGGGCGGCGCGAGCACGTGCGAGCGGTTGCCGCGGCGCAGCGGCTCCGACTCGTCGAGGCTGGCGCGGTGGCGGACGGCCACGAAGGCGTCTTGGAGCGCGGCGCGTGCGGGATCGTGGGAGTGGACGTTGCCCGTGGCCACCCCCGGCACCCCGAGCTGCTCGGCAAGCTCGGCCAGCAGGCGGTTGCGCCGGCGGTCGCGGCGCGCGAACGGACGCTGGAGCTCGACGCGGAGGTTGTCGGGTCCGAAGGCCTCGCGCAGGCGCCGTCCGAGCGCTGCGGCGGCGGAGTGCTCTCCCCGCTCGACACGCGCGGCGAGCGCGCCCTCGCGCGCGCAACCCGACAGGCAGACGAGCCCGTCGGCGTGGCGCTCGAGCGCCTCGAGCGGCGTGCTCGGGGGCAACGGCTCGCGCGCGGGCGAGGGCCGCGTTCCCGTGTAGGCGAGCGTCAGCAGCCGGCAGAGATTTCGATACCCGTTCTCGTTCTCACACAGGAGGGTCAGGTGGTGGCCGTCGTCGAGCGTCAGCTCCGCCCCGACGATCGTCCGCACGCCGAGCGGCTTCGTGGCCTGGGCGAGCTCCATGGCGCCGTGAAGGCCGTCGTGGTCGGTCAGCGCGAGGGCGGAGTGCCCCTGCTCGGCCGCCGCCGCGGCCAGCTCGGTCGGGTGCGAGGCGCCGTCGAGGAACGAGAAGGCGGAGTGGCAGTGGAGCTCGACGTAGGGCATACGAACGTATGTTCGCACTCCGAGCGACCGACGACAAAGTACGTACACTCGTACGTCATGAAGACCTACGGTATTCGCGAGCTCCAGCGCCGGCCCGGGGAGATCATCGACCAGGTGGAACAGCAGCGTCGGCCGGCACTCGTCACCCGCCACGGCAAGCCCGCCGCTGTGCTCCTGCCGATCGATTCCGACGCATTCGAGGAATGGGTGCTGGCCAACGCACCCGAGTACGTGGCCGACCTCGAGCAGGCCGAGGTAGATGTGCGCGAGCGGCGAACTCGGCCGGCGGCCGAGGTGCTCGCGGAGATCGAGGCCGAGGAACCGAAGAAGCGACGGTGACCGCGGTCGCCGGCGCGGCGTCCGATAGTCGCCGTCGATGGCTGTCGCCCGCGTTGAACTGACCCGCCGCGCGACGCGCGATCTTCGCGGTCTGAGCCCACCCGACCACCGGCGAGCCGCGCAGGCCCTCGCCGCGACGTTGGCCAGTGAACCGCTACCCGCGAACGCCGACGACAGGTCGCTCACCGGCCGAGCCCCCTGGCGCCGCCTCCGGGTCGGCGAGCTGCGCGTGATCTATCGGGCGTTCGAACCGGACGAGATTGCCGGCGTTGAGGGCGGGCGCCTAGTTGCTCGAGTCGTCCATCGCGGCGAGCTCGAGCGCGCCGTGGCGACCCTTCGGTGACCTGCTCGAGCATCGTCGAAGGCCGGCGCCACCTGCGGCCGTCGTCGTGAGAGGCGTGCCGCGTAGTCTCACGTTTCCGTCCCTGCGAACGTCTTCCGGGTTGTGGCCCTGCCGCCGTTCCAGACCTTCCTCGACCGCCACGCCGCGGAGCTCATGCGCTTCCTCGTGGCCCTCACCGGTCCCGACGAGGCCGAGGACTGCTTTCAGGAGACCTGCCTCGCGACGCTGCGGGCCTACCCGAGCCTCCCGCCGGACTCGAATCTGCGGGCCTGGGCGTTCACGATCGCCCGCCATAAGGCGATCGACGCGAGCCGGGCGCGCGCATGCCGGCCCCTCCCGGTCGCCGAGGCGCCAGAGCACGGCCTGCCCGACGCGCCCGACGAGCGGGACGCGTGGGCGCCGCTCCGGGCCCTTCCGGCCAAGCAACGCGCGGCGGTCTTCCTGCGGGTGGCGGCCGAGCTTCCTCACAGCGAGGTGGCGCGCGTCCTCGACTGCTCCGAGGAGGCGGCGCGCCGCAGCGCCCACGAAGGGCTTAAACGACTACGGCAGGAGATGACATGAGCGATTCCGATCTCCGAGATCAGATCGAGCGGGCGAGCCGCCCGGAAGGGGCGACCGACGCGGCCGCGGCGGTCCGTCGCTTCGCCGACCGGGCACAGGAGGAGGGCCTTCTCGACGTCGCCTACGCCGCGGCCGACTCGCCGCTCGGAGAGCTGCTGATCGCCGCCACGCCGCGAGGGGTCGTCCGCGTCGCCTACATCGACGAGAACGTGGGCCGCGAGGAGGTGCTCGAGGATCTCGCCCGTCGCGTCTCGCCGCGCCTGCTCGAAGCGCCGGGCCGCCTCGACGACGCTCGTCGTCAGCTCGACGACTACTTCGAGGGGCGCCGGCCGGGGTTCGACCTCCCGGTCGACCTGTCGCTCGTCGCTCCCTTCACCGACCGGGTGCTGACGAGGACGGCGGCGATTCCCCCGGGCCAGGTCCTGACCTACGGCGAGGTCGCCACGGAGATCGGCCACGAGCGAGCGGCTCGGGCGGTCGGCAACGCGCTCGGCTCGAACCCGATCCCAATCGTCGTCCCGTGCCACCGGGTGGTGCGAAGCGGTGGCGGGCTGGGCGGCTACACGGGCGGCGTCCATCGCAAGAAGCACCTGCTCGGCCTCGAGGGCGGCGGCCAGGCGCGGCGTTAGGCGCGCTGCTCGTACCACCCCCTCGATCCCGTCAGCTCGCGGAAGACCACGACGTCGCGGCCGTCGACGAGAACGAGCTCGAAGTAGCGCCGCCGCAGCGGCGCGCCGGTCCACCAGCGGTCTTCGACCACCCACTCCTCCCGCACCGCCTCGACGCGCGTCGCAGCGAGCGCGGCCGGCGCGCCGCCCGGGCCGGGGCGTACCGCGGCCGGGCGCGGGTCACCGAGCCGGCGCAGGCCCGGCGTCATCCTCGCGCTCCGGGCGGGTGCCCTCGCGCGCGCTTCGAAGAGGAGCCGTCCTCGGCCGGGAACGGGGCCAGCACCGTCCGCCGCTCGGGCACGCGCGAGTCGGGGTCGACCTCGAGTGCGCGCAGCGCCGCCCCTTCCCCCGCGACCGTGCGCACGTGGCGGACCGCCTCGCCGAGCCGCGTACGGCGCTCCGCCGCGGCGGAGCCCTCGTCGTGGACGAGCCGCTCCTGATCGTGCGCCGGCGGCCCGAAGGCCTCGACCTCGACGCCGAGCGACTCCGCCGGCGCCGGCAGCTCGGCCAGCCGCGGCGCGAGCGCAAGCGCCAGGCGCTCGGGATCGGCGCTCGCCTGGCGCAGGGTCGCCTGCGCGCGCCAGGTCCCACCCTCGACGAAGCGCGCCGAGAGCGCCAGCGCGCGCAGCGTGCGCCCCCGGCGTTCGGAGCGGGCGAGCACGCGGGCCACGAGCAGCTCGAGTGCACGCTCGAGCTGCCGGCCCGACGCCGCCTCGGGCAGGTCGAGCCGCTCGGCCACGGGCTCGGGCGGGCGCCGCGGCGCGAGCGGGGTGTCGCGACCGTGGGCGAGGTCGAGCGCGAGCATGCCCGGGGGCCCGAAGCGCTCGGCCACCGCGGCCGCGGGCAGGGCGGCGAGCTCGCCGAGCGTGCGCACGCCCAGCCGCTCGAGCAACTCCGGAAGCTCGGCCAGCTCGGGCCGCACGCGCAGCGCCCCGACCTCGAGCGGCGCGAGAAAAGCGCGAACCGCGCCCGCCGGGACGATCTGCGGCCCGCCTCGAGGCCGCGTCCGCAGCGCCGCCGCGTAGGCGGCGAAGCGGCTCGGGCCGGCGCCGAGACGGACCCGGCGCCCGAGCGCGCGGCGTGCCGCGGTGAGCACGCCCTCGAGGTGGCCGCCGTGGATCCCGTGCAGGCCGTCGGCCTCGAAGTGGACCTCGCCCGCGCGATCGGACTCGGGCGCGGCGCCGATGCGCTCGAGGCGGTCGAGCACGCCGCTCCAGCGCGCGCGCACGGTGTCGGGATCGGGCGGCACGAGCTGCAGCTCGGGGCAGCGCGCGAGCGCCTCCCCCACCCGCATCCCCGCCGTGACCCCGAACGCCTCCGCCGCCGGAGTGACTTCCCCCACCGCCTGCACGCCGCCCGACTGGGGCCCGAGCGCGACCGGCGCGGCCAAGAGCGCCGCAGCCGAGCCCCGGCCACCCTCCACGGCCGCCAGCAGCGAGAAGCGCGGGATGAGGACGCAGACGACCATACCGAACACATGTTCGCATAAGTCTAAGGCCACTGCACCACGATGCTGCGATTCCATTGCACCGTCGGACAGGAGCGCTCTCGGACGTGCGTTCTTCAGATCAGAGCAGGCGGCGCAACTCCTCGCGGTCGACGCCCGCGTCGCGCAGAATGCCGGCGAGCGTTCCGCGCTTGAGTTCGCGATGAAGCGGAACGACGAGCGAAACGGAGCGGTCTCGATGCTTGAGGCGAACGTGGCTGCCGCGCTGGCGCACCGAAAAGCCAGCCGAGCTTGCCGAGTGCGGCGATGAGCTGGGCGCCGGAGACGACCGGCAGCCGTTCGCTCACACAGGCAGCGGCAGCCTGCGCCGCACGATGCCGCTCTCAAGCGAGCGGCCGTCCTCTCGCAGCCCGTCGACGTAGAGCGCCAAGGCCTGACGCGCGTTATCCGTGGCTTCGTCGAGGCTGTCACCCTGGGTGTGCAGGCCCGGCAACTCGGGCGCGTAGACGTGGTAACCACCCTCTTGCTGGGGCTCGAAGACGAACTCCACTTCACGCGGTGCTTCCATGCCAGAAGAGTATCCCTGGCCCGAGCAAGGGAGTCGAGCGAACGGGCGAGTGGGTAGAGACGACGCCCGGCCGCGCGCCGTTCGAAGCCCGGCGGTGTAGGTGTCCCGATGGCCGTGCGCGACGACCCGATCGAGACCGCAGAGCCCGATGGCGGCCCCCCGCTCGACGGCCGCCTCACCCAGCTCCCCGTCCTCAGCTGGGTCCTGTTCGACTTCGCGACGACGATCTTCTCCTACGTCGTCCTCACGCGTTACTTCAACGAGTGGATCGTCATCGAGCAGGGGCAGCCCGACTTTGTCATCGGTCTCATGTCCGCGACCGTGGCGCTCGCCCTGATCGTCGCGCTGCCGTCGTTTGGCGTGCTGTCCGACCGCATGGGACGCCACAAGCCGCTGCTCATCCTCTTCACCCTCATCGCCATCGGCGGCACCGCTCTGCTCGGGCTCGTCGACGGCGTGCTGGTGGCGCTCGTCGTCGTCGGCGTCGCCATCTTCGCCTTCAACAGCGCCGAGGCGCAGTACCACCCGCTGCTGGCCAGCGTCGCCCCGCCCGAGCGCCAGAGTCGCGTGTCCGGCGTCGCGGTCGCGACCGGCTACGTGGGGACGATCGTGGCGCTCGTGCTGCTGGGTCAGCTCGTGGCCGGCGGCACCAATCAGCGGGCGTTCCTACCGACCGCGGGGCTCTACCTACTGTTCGCCCTGCCGTGCCTGCTGTTCGTGCGCGACCATCGCCGGGCTCGGGCGCCCGGCCCCGGCGATGCGGGCGGGAGCCTCGCCGGAATCCCGATCCGGGCCCTGCGTCAGCTCGCCGCCAGCGTGCGCTCCGCCGCCGGTCGCCCCCACGGCCGCTTTCTCCTCGCCCGGTTCTTCTACGTCGACGCCATCGCCACGGTAATCGGCTTCATGACCGTCTACGCCCGACGCACCGGGGATTTCGAGAGCCGCGAGCTCGATCTCCTGCTCGCCCTCTCCACAGCCTTCGCGATCCTCGGCGCGCTCGGGGCCGGCCTGCTAGCCGGGCGCATCGGCCCCAAGCGGGTCCTGCTCGCAACGCTCGCCATGGTCACGGTCGCCCTCGTCGCGGTCGGCGCCTCGGGATCGAGCGCCCTGCTCTGGATCGTCGGGCCGGCGGTCGGCGTGGCGCTCGGGAGCGTGTCCGCGAGCGACCGCGTGCTGCTCATGCGCCTCGTCCCGCCCGAGCGCCGCGGTGAGGACTTCGGCCTCTACGGCCTCGTCGACAAAGTCGCAACCGGGTTCGGCCCGCTCCTGCTCTGGGGCGGCACTATCGCCCTGCTCGCCGACGTGCTCGCGGTGGCGAGCACGTTCGGCGCGAGCCGCGTGGCGGTGTGCGTGCTGGCGGCCAGCGCGTTCGCGGGGCTGCTCATTCTGCGCCGGGTGCCCGAGGGGACCTCACCCGCCGCTACGCCACCGTGACGAGCGCCTTGGGAAAAGCACTGAGGATCTCCGGCCCCTCCTCTCCCACCACCACCAGGTCCTCGATCCGCACGCCGAACAACCCGCTCATGTAGACCCCCGGCTCGACCGTCACTACGTTGCCAGCAGCCAGCGTCCCCTCCCCCAGCGGCGAGAGCCGTGGGCGCTCATGTATCTCGAGCCCAACCCCGTGCCCAAGCCCGTGCCCGAACTCCTCGCCGTGTCCGCCGTCGGCGATCGCCTCACGCGCGACGGCGTCGACCTCGCGGACGCCCGCGCCGGCGCGCACGGCCTCGAGCGCGCGCTCCTGGGCGGCGAGCACGAGCGCGTAGACCTCCGCGGCCTGACCGTCGAGCGCGCCCGTGGCGAAGGTGCGCGTGCAGTCCGAGCAGTAGCCCTCGACGATGCACCCGAGGTCGACGATCACCAGCGCCTCGGCGGGAATGATCTCGCCGCGCGGGCTCGCGTGCGGAAGGGCGCCGTGCGCCCCGCCCGCGACGATGATCGGAAACGACGGACCCTCGGCGCCGCGCTCGCGCATGTCGCGCTCGAGCTCCGCCGCCACGGCGCGCTCGGTCCGCCCCACGAGCCCGCGCTCGGCGAGCGCGCCGAGCGCCTCGTCGACGATCCCCGCCGCGCGCGCGATGCGCTCGACCTCGCCCGGCTCCTTCACCGCGCGCAGGTCCTCGACCAGTCCGCCCGCAGGCACGAGCTCGACGCCCTCGGGGACGAGCTCGCCGAGACGGCGGTGCGCGCTGACCGTGAGGTGCTCGTCGTCGAATCCGACGCGCCCGGAGAGCGGCGCAGCCGCGTCGCCGAGCAGATCCTGCTTGCCGCGCACGCGCTCGAAGGCGGCCGGTACCTGGGCTTCGGCCTGGTCGAGATAGCGGAAGTCGGTCACGAAGGTCCGCTCGTCGCCCGCTCCCACCAGCGCCAGGCCGTTCGTGCCCGTGAACCCGGTCAGGTAGCGGAGGTTGACGAGGTTCGTCACGAGCAGCGCGTCGAGCTCGCGCTCGGCCACTCGCTCGGCCAGGCGGTCCGCACGGCTCGCCTGGGCCTCCCCCGCCGTGCCGCTCACCGGACCGTCTCCGCCAGGCGGGCGCGCACAAGCACGAGCGCCTCGCGGTAGCCCTCGATGCCCTTGCCCTGCACCGAGCCGATCGAGAGCTCGCGGATGACCGAGACCCGACGCCACTCCTCGCGCTCGTCTACGCCCGAGAGGTGGACCTCGACGGCCGGCAGCCCGCTGACCTCGAGCGCGTCGTGGATCGCCCACGAGTAGTGCGTCCACGCCCCCGGGTTGAGGA
>Ga0208736_1000181_pt1 | contig 18826 bp, 18 predicted proteins | sample AntDryMetagUQ255_FD_188090 | JGI IMG/M metagenome (GOLD analysis project Ga0208736, IMG submission 188090) | Polar desert microbial communities from Antarctic Dry Valleys - UQ255 (SPAdes) | ecosystem: Environmental > Terrestrial > Soil > Desert | place: Antarctic Dry Valleys | collected 2008-12-31 | reverse complement strand
CCCGCCAGCATCTGCTCCACGCCGAACTGCGAGCGCGCGCGCTCGCGGGCGGCAGCGCCGAGGCGCGCGCGCCCGGCCGGGTCCCGAGCAAGCCCGGCGAGCGCGGCCGCGAGCGCGGTGACGTCACCGGCCGCGACGACGACGCCGGCGTCGCCGACCGCCTCGGGATTGCCGGGGCCGTCGGAGACGACCATCGCCAGGCCGCTGGCCATCGCCTCGAGGACGGCGAAGGACAGCCCCTCGCGCTCGGATGCCAGCACGAAGACGTCGGCTGCGGCGAGCAGCCGGGCCGGGTCGTCGCGGAAGCCGAGCGGCCGCACGACCGGCGAGACCTGTGCGTCGACCGCGCCGGCCAGCGGGCCGTCGCCCGCCACGAGCAGCACGACCGGCGCGCCCGCCGCGGCGGCCTCGCGCGCGGCCGCGACGGCGACGAGCACGCCCTTGCGCTCCGACAGCTCGCCGAGAAACAGCGCGGCGACATCGCCGCCCGCGAGCCCGAGCGCGGTGCGAACCGCGGCGCGCTCGGCGAGCGCCGGCGGCGGCAGGACGACGCCGTTGTGCACGACGCTCAGGCGCCGCGCGAGCACGGGGCCGAGCAGCGCGGCGAGCTCGTCGCGCTCGGCCTGCGACGTGCACAGCACGCTGCAGGCGCCCGCGGCGACCGCGCGCAGCGCGCGCTCGGCGCCGGCGCGCCGCGCGCCCGTCGCACGGCGCAGGTAGTGCAGCCCATGCGTCGTGACGACCGCCGCGCGCGCGCCCGGCAGCGCCAGCGCGAGCGTCGCGGCGACGTCCCCATGGGCGTGCACGATGTCGGCGCGCCGCGCGGCCCGGGCGAGTCCCGGCCAGCGCAGCGGGATCGACGCGGCGGCCGAAGCCGGCGTGCGCCCGGCCGACAGCGGCGCGCGCGCGTGCTCGTAGCCGTCGAGTCCCTCGAGCAGGTCGATGTACGTCTCCGCGCCGCCGCCGCGGTGGGGCAGGATGTGCAGGACGCGCGCCACGGCGGCTATCTTGCCGTGCCTCATGCACGAGCGCCCCACGCAGCCGCGCGGCGACGACGTCAACCTGCGCTCGGCGCCCCAGCTGCGCGAGTACCAGGCGATGGTGCAGCGGATCGCCGCCGACGCGCCCGCGACGATCCTCGACTGGGGCTGCGGGCTGGGCCAGGTGTCGGCGATGCTGCTGAGCGCCGGGCTGAACGTCAGCTCGTTCGACTACCGCGGCCCGGACGCGGCCGACGCGGTCATCGCGCTGGGGCTGTTTCCACAGGTGCGCGCGCACATCTCCAGCGACCCGCTGGTCCTGCCCTATGGCGATGCGAGCTTCGACGCCGTGCTGAGCTGCGGCGTGCTCGAGCACGTGCTCGACCCGGAGGCGAGCCTCGACGAGCTCGCGCGCGTCCTGCGCCCGGGGGGAACGCTCTACGTCTACAAGCTGCCCAACCGCCTCTCCTACCTCGAGCAGGTCGCCAAGCGGATCGGGCTCTACTACCACGGCGCCGAGCCGCACGAGCTGCTCTACACGCCCGCCAGCGCGCGCGCCCTGCTCGAGCGCCACGGCTTTCAGATCAGCGAGCTGCGCCTGGCGAACATGCTGCCGCTGACGCTCGATGTCCCGCTCGCCCAGCGACCGCGCGTAACCGCTGCGGTGTGGGCGGCGAACCGGGCGCTGGCGCGCGTGCCGGGGCTCAACCGCGTGGCGACGAACGTCGAGCTCGTGGCGAGCGCCCCGGCCGCATGACCGCGACCGCGTGCCCCGTCTGCGGCGCGGCGCTGCCCGCCCCGTCGATCGCCGCACCCGACCGCCTGCACGGCACACCCGGCCGCTTCGACGTCGCCGTCTGCGAGCGCTGCACGGCGGGGGTCACGTTGCCGCTCGCGGGCGCTGACGAGCTCGCCGCCTTCTATCCCGCGGCCTACGCGCCCTACGACGCGCGCGTGCATCCGCTCGTCGCGCTGATCTCGCGCGTCATCCAGGGCTGGCAGGGCATGCGCGCGCGCCGCGCGGCGCCGGTCGACGCGGTCGCCGCGCTCGCGCCCGGGCGCGGCGTCGACGTCGGCTGCGGCCGCGGCGACCTCGCCGCGATGCTCGTCGCGCGCGGCTGGAGCATGACCGGCGTCGAACCGTCGGCGGCCGCGTGCGAGACGGCGCGCGCGCGCGGCATCGACGCCCGCCGGGGCGTGCTCGCGACGGTGTCGCTGGAGCCCGGCGGCTACGACGCGGCACTGTTCCAGCAGTCGCTCGAGCACACCGACGATCCGCTCGGCGACCTGCGCCGCGTCCATGCCGCGCTCGCTCCCGGCGCCGTGATCGCGGTCTCCGTGCCGAACTTCGGCGGCTGGCAGCGACGCCGCTTCGGCGGGCGCTGGTATCACCTCGACCTGCCGCGCCATCGCGTGCACTTCACTGCCGCCGCGCTGGAGCGCGCGCTGCGCGAGGCGGGCTTCGAGGACATCCACACGGCAACGTCGACGAGCCTCGTCGGGCTGCCGGCGTCGATCCAGTACCGGATCTGGGGGCACTGCCTGTTTGCGGACGGCATGGCGCTGCGCGTCGCGGCGGGCCTGTGTGCGCTGACGCTGCCGCTCGCGCGCCTGTGCAACGCGGCCGGCGGCGGCGACCTGCTGCACGCCAGCGCGCGCCGGCCCTACTAGTCGCCTTCGTACCTACCCAGAGCGCGAAGACGCCCCCGAGAGGAACTAGCCAGTGGGCCGCCCACCAGCTGTGCGCCGAGCGCAGGAGCGCTCGGGCCCTATGCCACCTGCCTGAGCGCCTCGCTGCCGCCGACGGCCCAGCGCGGCGAGGGCGACTTGCCCCAGCGCGCGTCGCGGGCGTAGCGCATCAGCGCGGGAAAGTAGTCCGCAAGCGGCGGCGGGGTCGCGCCGAGCACGCGGCGGCCGCGCAGCGCGTCGAAGATGCAGCGCACCTTGAAGTACGACGTCAGCTCGCCGAAGCGCTTCTCGGCGATCGGATCGACGCCCGGGCCGACGAAGCGCAGTGGCGCGGCATCGAAGAAGTCGGCGGCCATCGTCGCCAGGCGCTGGTTGGAGACGGCCTCGTCGCCGGCGACGACGTGGAACGTGCCACAGCGCACGGGGCCGCACAGCAGCTCGAGCAGCGCGTCCGCCACGGTGTCGATCGGCACGATGTCGATCGGCGCATCCGCCTCGCCGGGGATCTGCTCGAAGATCCCGCGCGCGAAGGCCTGCAGCGGCCAGTAGATGACGTTGAAGCACGGCGTCCAGCCCGTGACGCTGTCGCCGACGATGACGCTGGGGCGCAGGACCGAGGCCGGTAGCCCGCTGTCGTGCACGAGGCGCTCGGCCTCGAGCTTCGTGCGCTCGTAGGTGTTGCGGAACCCCTGGCCGAGGTCGCCCTGGCGCTCGCGCACGCGGCCGCGGCGCTCGCCGGCGACGTAGGCGGTCGAGACGTGCACGAAGCGCTCCAGCGTGCCGTGCTCGCGCGCCTCGGAGGCGAGGCGCAGGATCTCGCGCGTGCCCTCGACGTTGATGCGCCGCGCGTCCTCGAGCTCGAGCGTGAAGCTGACGGACGCCGCGCAGTGCACGACGCACCCGATGCTCGCGACCAGCGTGGCGCGAGCGTGCGCGCTGATTCCGAGGCCCGGCTGCTCGAGATCGGCGGCGACGCCCTGCACGCGCGAGCGGTATGCGTTGCGGCGCGCGGGCTCGATCAGCAGCTTCAGCAGCTCGTCGATGCGCACCCGCGCGCCATCGTCGTCGGCCGCGCGCACGAGCGCCACCACGTCACGGTCGGTCTGCTCGAGCACGCGCACGAGCAGCTCCATGCCGACGAAGCCCGTCGCGCCGGTCAGCAGCACCGGACCGCGGTCATCCTGCTGCGTGTGGGTCGCGGTGAGCGTCATAGCGGGATGTTCCTTGCTGGCCTGAGCGGCCGTTCGGGGTTCGAGAGGGTGCGCAGGGCGCCCATCAGGCGCCCGCGGGTCGCCGACGGGGCGACGATCTCGTCGATCACGCCCTCTTCGGCGGCCGAGATCGCGGTCAGGTGCTCTTGCGCATAGCGATCGGCGAAGAGGTCGCGAGCGCGGGCCGGGTCGTCCGCGGCCGCGATCTCACGGCGGTGGACGAGGTCGACGGCCTGCTTGGGACCCATGACGCCCATCTGCGCGCGCGGCCATGCGAGCACGAGATCGGCGCCGAGCTCGCGGCTGTTCATCGCGATGAACGCCCCGCCGAAGGCCTTGCGCAGCACGACGGTCACCGTCGGCACGGACGCCGCGGCGAACGCGTGCACGAGCTTCGCGCCGTGGCGGATGATGCCGCCGGCCTCCTGCTTGGTACCGGGCAGGAAGCCCGGCGTGTCGACGAGCACGACGATCGGCAGGCCGAACGCATCGCAGCCGTTGACGAAGCGCGCCGCCTTGCTGGCCGCGTCGGCGTTCATCGCGCCGCCGAGAAAGCGCGGCTGGCTGGCGACGATGCCGACCGCGCGCCCGTCGATGCGGGCGTATGCCGTGACGACGTTGCGCGCCCAGCGAGCGTTGAGCTCGAGCACGCGACCGCCGTCGACGAGCGTGCGCACAACGTCGCGCACGTCGTAGACCTTGCGCGCCTCGTCGGGCACCGCGGCGTCGGGTCGCTCGCCGGGGGGATCGACCGTCGGCCACTGCTGCGCCTCCGCGCCGGAGTGCTGGGGCAGGTAGTCGAGCAGGTCGCGCACGATCCACGCCGCGTCGAGGTCGGTCTCGGCGACGATCTGACAGACGCCGTTGCGCTCGTGGACGCGCGGGCCGCCCAGCGCCGTGCCGTCGACCTCCTCGCCGGTGACCTCCTTGACGACGCCCGGGCCGGTCAGGAACATCGACGCCTGCTTGGTCATCACGACGATGTCCGTCAGCGCGGGCGCGTAGCTGCCGCCGCCCGCGGACGCGCCGCAGATGACGGAGATCTGCGGCACGACGCCCGACAGGGCGGTGTGCGCATGGAAGATCCGGCCGTAGCCGCGCAGCGCGGCGACGCCCTCCTGCAGGCGCGCTCCCGCGGACTCGACGAAGCCGACGACCGGGACGCGCGCCCGGCCCGCCTGCTCGAGCACGCGGCAGATCGTGTCCGCGTGCACCTCGCCGAGCGAGCCGCCGAGGTAGGACGGGTCCTGCGCGAAGCACGCGATCGGACGTCCGTCGACGCGGCCCATGGCGCCGACGACGCCGTCGCCGGCGCGCGTCTTCTCACCCATGCGCCGCGACAGCACCGCGCCGCGCACGAGCTGGATCGAGCCGGGATCGCACAGCGCCTCGAGGCGCTCCAGCGGACGGAGCTTCTCGTCGGCTTGAACGCGTGGAACAAGTGCGAGCGGGGTCATGCGGCCACCTCGTATCGATGGGGTACACGGACGCCGGCGCCGCGCGGCGACACGGCGCCGGCACCCGTGGTTGCGATGTCGTGGCGCTCAGCCTCAGGCGACGACACAGAGATCTCCAAGCAGCATGTCCAGCGATGCCGCGCCCGTGCCGGGCGCACAGCGCGGCGCGAGGCCGGCGAGCACGCGGCCGGGTCCGGCGTCGACGAACGCCTGCACGCCGTCGGCCGCGAGCGCGACCATCGTCTCGCGCCAGCGCACCGGCCGAACGAGCGCCGCGGCGAGCTCCTCGCGCGGGTCGACGAACGGCAGCGCGGTGGCGCACGCGAGGACCGGGACCGCCGGGACGGCGAACTGCACCTCGGCCAGCGCCTCGCGGAAGGGCTCGACCGCGTCCTGCATCTGCGGCGAGTGAAACGTGCCGGCGACGTCGAGCCGGGCGGTGCGCAGCCCGTCGCGGGCGGCGTCGGCGGCCGCAGCCGCGAGCGCGTCGCGGGCGCCGGACAGGACGAGCTCGCCCGGGGCGTTGTCGTTGGCGAGGGTGACGCCGTTGCGCGCCGCGATCGCGGCCGCATGCGGCGGCGTCGTGCCGCGCACGACGAGCATCGTCCCGCCGCCGGCCTGCTCGCCGGAGATCGCCATCAGCAGGCCGCGCAGCACGACGAGCCGCAGGCCGTCGCGCTCGTGCAGCGCGCCTGCGGCGACGAGCGCGGTCAGCTCGCCGAGTGAGTGCCCGGCGAAGGCGACGGGATCAACGTGATCGCGTACCCGCTCCCAGCCGGCGAGCGAGGCGCAGAAGATCGCGGGCTGCGCGAAGCGCGTCGACTCGTGGGCGCGGCGAAACGGATCCTCGCCGACGAGCGCCGTGACCTTGACCAGCAGGTCCGGCCGCACGGAGGCGACGAGCTCGCGCATCGCGGGCATCTGGCTGCCCTGTCCGGGGAACAGGACGGCGGTGGGGTTGGCGAGAAGCACACCCTCACCGTGGGCCACGCGGCGCCCGCCTGCCAACCGCTTCCCCCCGACCGGGGGGGTCGCGACCCGCACTCGGGGGGTCGGCGCCCGGTCAGAACAGCAGGCCGAGGCGCTGCGCGCGCTGGACCGCTTCGGCGCGGTTGCGCACGTCGAGCTTGCGATACAGCGCGCTCGTGTGCTCCTTGACCGTGTGCGGCGAGAGGTGCAGCGAGGCGGCGATCTCGCGGTTCGTCGCGCCTCCGGCGACGCGCTCGAGCACCTCGCGCTCGCGGCCGGTGAGCGCGATCTGCGCGAAGGCGGCGGGCGGCGGCTCGAACAGCGCCATGCCGAGCGCCACCATTCGCACCGCGCGCGCGATGTCGGCTGCCGGCCAGTCCTTCGGCACGAAGCCGCTGGCGCCACAGGCGCGGGCGGTCGTGTCGGAGATCCGCCCGGCCCCGGAGATCAGCAGCACGCGCAGCTCGGGGCGCTCGGTGCGCAGGCGCTCGCAGACGTCGGGCCCCGACTCGGCGCCGAGGAACAGGTCGACGAGCGCGACATCGGGCGCGTAGCGCCGCGTGAGGTCGCGCGCCTCGTCACCGTTGCGCGCCGACAGGCAGCGCTCGACCCAGTCCAGCTCGCCGAGCATCAGGCGAAAGCCCCAGTGCACGACGTCGTGGTCGTCGACGACCAGGACGCGCAGGCGCTGCGCCGTGGCGCCCGCAGCGCTCACGCCGCCGCGCCGTCGGAGACCGGGACGACGAGGCGCACCTGCCACGTGCCCGGCTCACGCTCGCCGAACTCCACGAGCCCACCGGCCTGCAGCGCCTCGAGCGCGGCGAGGCGCAGGCCGACGCCGGTGCTCGCGGCGCGCAGCGCGGGCACGCCGTCGTTCTCGATCTCCAGCACGAGCGTGCCGTCGCGCGTCTCGGTGCGTACGAGCAGGCGGTGGGCGTCGGCGTGCTTGCGGGCGTTGCGCACCGCCTCGGTGAGGACGGACTGCGCGAGCGCTTCGAGTGTCGCGGGCACGTCCACGGCGCCCTCGACGCAGATGCCGAGGTCGGGGTGCTCGGCGCGCAGCCGGTCGAGCTCGGCCGCGAGCGTCGTGCCGGTCGGCGGGGAGGTGCGCCCGAGCGGGCGCTGCAGCGCCGAGCGCAGCTCGCCGAGCGCGGCGCGCACCTCTGCGGCGCAGCGCGCACGCGCCTGCGCGGTCAGCGGCTGGCTGGAGGACAGGGCGAGCGAGACGCCGAACAGCCGCTGCACGACGCCGTCGTGGATGTCGCGGGCGAAGTCGATGCGCTCCTCGAGCTCGCGTGCGCGCTCGCCGTGGAAGGTGGCGCTGCGCGACGCGGACGCGAGCGCGAGCGTCTTGCCGAGCAGGCGCAGCAGCTCACGCCGCGGCCCGTCGATCGGCGACGTGCCGGCGGCCGGCTCGGCGATGATCACCCCGAGCCAGCGTCCGGCGGCGACGATCGGCACGTACACGAGCGCGTGATCGCCGACGAGCTCCGCGAAGTCCTCGGAGATGTCGTGGCGGGCGCCGGGCAGCACCTCGATCACGCGATCCTCGGTCAGCGCCTGGCGCGCGATCGGCGCGGACTCGACCGTGACGTGGCCCTCGGTGAAGCCCTCGAGCGCCATGCCGTGCGCGCCGGCGGCATGCACGCGCCGGCGCGCGTCGTCGTAGCTGAAGATCACCGCCCGGTCCATCTGCGCGAGGCGGCAGACGACCTCGGCCAGGCGCGAGAAGAACTGCGCCGAGCCGTGCTCCTCGTCGACGCCGGCGATGACGTCGCTGAGCAGCTCGAGCGCGGCGATCGAGAGCGCAGCATGCGACTGCGGTTCGGTGGCGGGCCCGTTGGCGTGCACCCGCTCATCGTGACGCACGGTCACGACGGGAGGGTTAACGCGCTGGGACCGCGGGCATCGTCCGCGATCCCGCGAGGTACGGCGCCGGATCCTGTGGACGGCCGTCGCGCCGCGTCTCGAAGTGCAGGTGCGGACCGCTCGTGCGTCCGGTCATCCCGACGCGCCCGATGACCTGTCCCGCCGTCACCCAAACGCCCTCGGCGACGGCGATCGACGACAGGTGCGCGTAGCACGTGGAGAGTGCCGCGCCGTGATCGACGCAGACCATCTTGCCGTAGCCGCTCTGGCGCCCGGCGAGCATCACCGTCCCGCAGCCCGCGGCGCGCACCGCGGTGCCGACCGGGGCCGCGATGTCGATCCCGGCGTGGTTGCGTGCCCCCCCGAAGGCGCCCGTCCGTGTCCCGTCGACCGGCATCGTCATCCGCCCACCGCACGGGCCTGCGGCGGCGGCGGGCGCGGGCGGGCTCGCCGAGCGCGCAGCGCGAAACAGCGCCCGCCAGGTCCGCCCGTCGACCTTGCCGGTGCGCGGCAGGCCCGCCGCGCTCTGGAAGTCCGCCACCGCGCGCCGCGTCAGCGGTCCGAAGATGCGGTCGACCGGGATGCCCAGCGCGCGCTGGACGCGGGCGACCGTTGCGTTGACGTCGCCGCGGCGCAGGATCGTGCCGTCGGCGTGGCGCGTGCGCGGCTGGGTGGTGGACGACCCCGCGGCGGCCTGCGACGCGGCCGGCGCGAGCGCGAGCACCGGCGACAGGAGCAGCGCCGCGCAGACGGCGGCCGCGGCGCCACTTCGGCTCAGCGCTCCTGTGCGCCGCTCCGCGGCAAGGTACGACTCGAACACGGGGTCCTCCGATCGGCGATGTCCTTGTGTCGCCTACGGGGTTAGCTGCCGGGCTCGCACGCAAAGGCCGCGCTATGCCGCATGTGCGGCAATTCGCCCCCGTGACCGGTCAGGGCCACATTGGTTCCCCCGCTCCGGTGGCGCTGGGCGTCCCCGGACTCGGCTCGGCGTTATGAAAACCCGAGTGCGCGCAGAGTTGCGGCACGCTGCCGGCGAACACACGAGGGCCCCGGCGATCGCTCGCCGGGGCCCTCGCAGATTGGCGGATCGCGCCCTGTCGCCCCGGGCGCGGTGCTGCTAGCCCGCCCTCGCGAAGGTCGCGCGGGCCGTCTTCGGCCGGACGCGATCGTTGCCGTGCAACCGCGCCGTGAACTTCAGCCCCCGAGCGACCCAGCCGTCGGCGTGCGCGGAAGGTCACGGTTGGCGCGAACATCACGTGCCCGTCCGCCGTGCGGCGCTCGGAATCCGGCCCGCGAGCCGGCGGCGCAGCGCGCGCGGCACGTGTGCCTCGCGCAGCTGACCGGCGCGCAGGCGCAGCAGGCCGACGGCCTCGGCGCTCGGGGCGAACGGGTCTGCGATGGCGCGATCGTCCTCGAGCCCATACGCCGCCCAGATGCGGCCGGCGACGAGGGCCACGAGCACGGGCCCCACGAGCGCCGGCGCCGAGTCGAGCAGGGCGAGGTCGTGCAGCGCCGACTCATCGCCGGCACGCGCCGGACGGATGACGATGACGGGGCTCGTCGAGGCGGCGATCGCGGCAGCGGTGCGAGGGCCCGCTGGCCGGCGCGACCGCCGCGCCGATTCTACCGTGGTGTATGACATACAGATCTCCGTTGACAGGGGTAATTCACGACTGTACGATCGTTTCTAGCAATGTCAATGTCACACATGCTCGGAGTGTTGGACATCGATCGCGCGAGCGAGGTGTCGATCACGCAACAGCTCACCGAGCACATCGCGCGCCTCATCGATGGCGGCGAGCTCGAACCGGGGGCGAAGCTGCCGGCGACGCGCGCGCTCGCCGCCGATGCTCACATCAACCACCTGACCGCGGTGCGCGTGTACCGGCGGCTCGCCGAGCTCGGCTACGTCGCCGCGTCCGTCGGCCGCGGCACGTTCGTGCGCCGCAGCCTGCCCGTCGCTGCGGCGGCCGCGCAGAGCGACGACTGGCAGCTCGGGATGCTCGCCCCGCGAACGCTGTCCTACGCCGGGGAGATGCTGCGCGACTCGCTGCACGCGCCGCGCATGCGCGACACGATCGCGCTCAGCTCGGGCTTCCCCGACCCGCAGCTGTGCCCGTCGCAGGAGCTCGCGCAGATCGCCGCCGAGATCGCGCGCGAGCACCCCCGCGCCGTGACCGACTACCTCGAGGTGGAGGGCCTGCCGGCACTGCGCGAGCGGCTCGCCGAGCTCGGCCGCGAGGCGGGCTATGCGAGCGGCGCCGACGAGATCCTCGTCACCTCCGGCGCGCGCCAGGCGCTCGACCTCGTCGCGCGGGCGCTCCTCGGCCCGGGCGACGTGGCGGTCGTGGAGTCGCCGACGTTCGCGGGCGCGCTCGCGTCGCTGCAGGCGACCGGCGCGCGCGTGCTCCCGCTGGCAGTCGACGGCGACGGCCCCGACATCGACGTGCTCGAGCGCATCCTCGCGCGTCACGAGGTCAAGGTCGTCGCGCTGCAGGCCTCCTGCCAGAACCCGACCGGCGCCGACCTCTCGCCGGCGCGCCGCGAGCGGCTGCTGGAGCTGGCTCGCACGCGCGGGTTCTTCGTGCTCGACGACGGCGTCTACGCGACGATGCGCTACGAGGGCGCGCCGCGTCAGCGACTGCGTGCCGCGGCCCCGTCGCACGTGATCTACGTCGACTCGCTGTCCAAGACGATCGGCGGCGGGCTGCGCGTCGGCTGGATCGCGGCGAGCGGGCCGGTCTTCGACCGCCTCGTCGCACTGAAGCTCGACTCGGACATCCACACGGCGGCCTTGCCGCAGCACCTCGGCGAGCGCTATCTGCGCGGCGATCGCCACGACCGGCTGCTGGCGCGGGCGATCCCCGTCTACCGCCGGCGCCGCGACGCTCTGCTGCGCGCGCTCGAGCGCCACATGCGCGATGAGGCGACGTGGACGATCCCGTCCGGCGGCCATCACACGTGGGTGACGCTGCACGAGCCCGTCGACGAACGCGCGCTGTACGCGGAGGCGCTGCGCGCCGGCGTGTCGTTTCTGCCGGGCGGCGCGATCCAGCCCGAGAAGTCCTCGCGCACGAGCATGCGGCTGTCCTTCGGCCTCGTCGACCCGGCGGTCCACGACGAGGCGATACGGCGGCTGGCGGTGGCGCTGCGCGAGGTCCGGCGGCGGGGCCGCGGGAGCGCGACGGGAGCGCTGTCCTGAGCCTGCATGCGTAGGGTGCGCGCCGTGCATCGCCGCCTCCATCAGCTCGCCAAGCGCGTCGTCGTCGTCACGCGCCGCGCCGTCGTCGAGTTCGTCGAGGACCGCGGCCACCGGTCCGCCGCGCAGATCAGCTTCTTCGCGATCCTCTCGTTCATCCCGCTCGTGCTCCTGCTGGCGGGCGCCTTCGGGCTCGCGTTCGACGACGCCGCCGTCCGCGAGCGGATCATCACGACCGTCTTCGACAACGTGCCGCTCGCCAGCGGCGACGACCGGCCGCGACTGGAGCGCACGGTCACCGACGCGCTCGAGCAGGCGGGGCGCCTCGGGGTGCTCAGCACGATCCTGCTGATCGTCGCCGCCAGTGGCGTGATGGGCGCGATGCGCCATTCGATCAACGAGGCGTGGGACATCGAGCAGCGCCCACCGCTGCTGCAGCGCAAGGCGCTGGACCTCGCGCTGGTGCTCGGCGGCACGTCGATCCTCGCGCTCAGCGTCTCGGTCACGGTCACCAACAAGCTCGCCGGCGTGGTCGACGACGAGGGCACGGGTGGCGGGACGGCGGCCGCGCTGCTGGAGTTCGCCGGCGATCTGCTGCCGGTCGTCTTCGTCGCGCTCGCGCTGCTGTTCCTCTACCGCGTCCTGCCGATGAACAAGGAGCCGCTGCGCGACATCTGGCCCGGCGCGGTCGTCGCGGCGGCCGGCCTCGCGATCGTCAAGCTCGGGCTCGAGCTGTACTTCGAGCACCTTGCCGACTTCGGCGCGATCTACGGCTCGCTTGGCGCCGCTATGGCGCTGCTGATCTTCGTCTACGCCGCCGCCAACGTCGTCGTCTTCGGCGCCGAGTTCGCTTCGGAATGGGCAAGGTCCGACTGACGGCATGCGCGTCGGGTACGGTGCGTTCCCTGCCCCGTCTGACCTGAGGTGGTCCGCATGAAGATGGTGATGGCGTACATCCGCCACGAGGCGTTCGAGCCGATTCGCGCGGAGCTGCTGGTGCTCGGGTTTCCGTCGCTGTCGGTGAGCGAGGTGAAGGGCTCGGGGCGTCAGAAGGGCATCACCGAGCGCTACCGCGGTGCGGAGCTGACGAACTACCTGCGGCCCAAGGTCAAGATCGAGTGTGTCGTCGCGCAGCGTGACGTGCGTGCCGTCGTCGACACGATCCTCAAGCATGCGCGGACCGGTGGCGTCGGCGATGGCAAGGTCTTCGTGCTGCCCGTCGAGGAGGCCTATCGCGTGCGCACCGGCGAGGCCGGCGAGGAGATCCTGCAGGCGCATCCCGGCGGCGGCGAGGAGAGCTGACCCCCGCTCACCCCGCTGCTCGCGACCCGTAGGGGACGTCAGCGCGCCACGCTGGCGAGCGCCTCGACCGCCAGCTCGAGGTGCCGGGGCTGCAGGCGGATGTGGCTGTGCTGGCTCATCGATCGCGGCGACACGCCGATCGCCTCCAGCGGCGGGGCGTTGGACAGCAGCGCCACGACGATCAGCAGCTCGACGGGCACCGACCACGGCCAGCGCACGGGATCGGCCGGGTTCGGGACGTCCGTGCTCGGCGCGCCGAGCACCTCGGCGACGCCGAAGATGCAGCGCCAGCGCGACGCATACAGCACCAGCCGGTCGCCGGCGCACATCCGCGGGCGCCGCGGGAAGGCCGTGCGGCCGGGGTCGACGAGCGAGCTGCCGGCGCACAGCCAGCGGTCAGGCAGGGCAGCCGTCCCCGTCCCGTGGGCCTTGAGGAAGACGGAGGGCGACATGCCGATCAGTGTGGCGGGCGCTGGCCGCGGGTACCGCACACGCTCACCCTTCGGAGAGGAAGACCCACATGATCCATCGCATCGACCGACTCGCCGCCGAGCTGCCGCCGCCGTCGGACCCCGATCCCGCCGGCGCAGCCCGCGTGCAGGAGCTCATGGGCGGGCGCTTCGGCGAGATGTCGACGCTCATGAACTACACCTTCCAGTCGTTCAACTACCGCGAGCGCCAGGGCACGCGACCGTTCTACGACCTGATTGCGAACATCGCCGCCGAGGAGTACGGACACATCGAGCTCGTCGCCGCCGCGATCAACACGATGCTCACCGGCGCGACACCGGACGACCCCGGCAAGCCGGGCGACGCCCCGCTCAAGCACCTCAAGGATCAGGCGATCAACCCGCACCACTTCCTCGCCGGCGGCCAGGGCGCGCTGCCGCAGGACTCGCGCGGCAACCCGTGGACGGGCGACTTCGTCTTCTCGTCGGGCGATCTCGTCGAGGACCTGACGCACAACTTCTTTCTCGAGACCGGCGCGCGCAACGGCAAGCTCAAGGTCTATGAGATGTGCGATCACCCGGCGGCGCGTGCGCTGACGGGCTACCTGCTCGTGCGCGGCGGCGTACACCAGGTCGCCTACGCGCGCGCGGTCGAGCTCTTGACCGGCGCCGACCTGATGAAGCTGTTTCCGGCGCCGCGGATCCCGACCGACAAGATCCCGGAGTGCAAGCCGCACATCGACAAGGGCCTGCACCTCAAGCTCTACCGCTTCTCGCCGGACGACTACCGCGAGATCGTCGCCGTCTTCAAGGGACCGCACCCGGAGACGGGCGAGCCGCTGGAGGTCGTCGACGAGGCTCCCGAGGGCGTGCCGCCGTACGACCTGCCGGCCCAGCCCGCGGTGTTCGCACCCGACTACGCGCCGGAGGAGATCAAGGAAATCGCCGCCAAGCTGCGCAAGCAGGCCGGCCTGCCCGACGAGCCCGAGGCCGTGGTCGCAAACGACTCCAAGGCAAAGGCGAAGTCCAAGCCGGCCCGCCAGGCCAAGCCGTAGGTCAGCTGCGCAGTGAGCGAATCCTGCGGGTGGCGCGCACGCGGCGCGCCACCCCCGGCTGCGCGCGCGCGCCGCTCTCGATCGACTGCGCCAGCAGCTGCATCGGGTGCAGCAGCGGGAGCGGGTGCCCCTTGCGCTTGAGGTGCGCGGCGATCTGCAGCGTGCAGCCGGGGTTGGCGGCGGCGATCGCATCGGCGCCGGTGGCGATCAGGTGCTCCGCCTTGCGCGCCCCGAGCTCGGCGGCGGCATCGGGACGCGTGAGGTTGTAGATCCCGGCCGAGCCGCAGCACAGCTCCCACTCCTTCGGCTCGAGCAGCTCGAGCTCGGGAATCGAGCGCAGCAGCTGACGCGGCTGTGCGCGCACGCCCTGTGCGTGCGCGAGATGGCAGGCGTCGTGGTAGGCGACCCGCAGCCGCAGCGGCCCGCGCGGCGCGCGCGCCGGCACGCTCGCGAGCAGCTCGTGGACGTCGCGCGCCTTCGCGGCGAGCGCCTCCGCGCGCGTGCTCCACTCGGGGTCGTCACGCAGCAGGTGGCCGTAGTCCTTGATCGCCGAGCCGCAGCCGGCGGCGTTCACGACGACGTGGTCGAAGCGCTCGAAGGCGGCGATCGTCGCCTTCGCCAGCGGCAGCGAGTCCTCCTCCTGGCCGGCGTGCAGGCCGAGCGCGCCGCAGCAGCGCGGCATGCGCGGGGCGTGGACCTCGAAGCCCTCCGCCGACAGCACCGCGACCGTCGCGGCGTTGACGTCGCCGAAGTACGCCCGCTGCACGCAGCCCTGCAGGAAGCCGACCGTGCCCCGCCGCTCGCCGGTGGCGAGAGTGCGCGACGGCAGGCGCCGCAGCGCGTCGCGCAGCGTCACCGGCGGCGCGAGCTCGCTCAGCGAGCGCAGCATCGGCAGTCGATCGAGCAGGCGCGAGCGCTGAAGGCCCGCGGCCAGGCCCGAGCGGCGGTAGGCGACGAGCAGCGGCACCGTCGTGCGCAGGCGGCCGGGGTGCGGAAAGGTCGCGAACAGGGCGCGCCGCAGCAGGCGCTCGCGTCTCGTGCGCGGGTGCAGGCGCTCGACCTGCTGGCGCGTGTCCTCGATCAGCAGGTCGTAGCGCACGCCCGACGGGCAGGCCGTGACGCACGCCATGCAGCCGAGGCAGTTGTCGAAGTGGCCGACCATCGTGTCCGACAGCTCGCTGCCCTCTTGCAGGCCCGCGCCCATCAGCACGATGCGCCCGCGCGGAGAGTCCATCTCCTCGTTCCACAGCACGTAGGTCGGGCACGTCGGCAGGCAGAAGCCGCAGTGCACGCAGTCCTCGACGAGCTCCTGCTGCGGTGGCTTGTGGTCGTCGAAGGCGCGATCGATCGGCGTCTGCACGGCGTTCAGTGGGCCGTCAGGATGGACCACTAGATCCCCCCGACGAAGATCGCCGGGTTGCATGTCGCGGTCGGGTCGAAGCGCGCCTTCACCCGCCGCATGAGCACGAGCGCAGCATCCTCGGGGTGATCCCACGGATCGAGGTGGGTGCGCACGTACGCGGGCGCGTCGAGCACGACGCAGGGCGAGGGCGCGAGCACCTTTCGCACGCGCGCGATCGAGGTCACGAGCTCGCCCGGAGCCGCGGCGGGCAACGCGATCCACGACACGCCGAGCGCGGCGCGGCCGACGAGCGATCCCCCGGCCACCTGCGCGGCCACGCAGGCGTCGGCGAGCTGCGACGGGCGCCCGGAGACGCGCACGACGGCGCCGCCCTCGGCGCTGCGCTGTGCAGCGCGCTGCGCCTCCCACAGCGGCTCGTCGTCCTCGACGGCCGCCGCCTGCACCCCGGCGCGCGACAGCAGCCGCCGCGCCGCCGCCGCCTGGTCGCCTGCGGCGACGCCGCCGAAGCGCGCAAGCACCATGCCGAGCGAGGATCGCCAGCGCACGTCGAGCGACTGCAGCTCGAGCGAGCTGTGGGCCAGGACGCCCGCGGCCGTTGCGAGCGTGGCGGGGTCGTCCGTGGTGCCGGTCGCGGTCGCCTGCGAGCGCGGGCGCGGGTGCAGGCGCACGGCCACCTCGGCGATCAGCCCGAGCGTGCCGAACGAGCCGCTGAAGAGCTTTGCGAGGTCATAGCCCGCGACGTTCTTGATGACCTTGCCGCCGGCATGCGCCACCGTCCCATCCGACAAGGCGACCGTGACGCCGAGCACGAGGTCGCGCGGCGCGCCGTAGCGGTGGCGCAGGGGGCCGGAGTCGGCGGCGGCGATGACCCCGCCGACGGTCGCCTTGCCGTGAGCGCCCAGCGGCGGGTCGAGCGCCAGCATCTGGCCGGCCGCGGCGAGCACGTCGTCGAGCTCGCCGAGGGCCACGCCGGGCTGCAGCACCGCCGTCAGGTCGCCCTCGTTGTGCTCGACGATCGCATGCAGCGCGGTGGTCTGCAGCCGCAGCGCGGGCTCGGCGCCGGGATACCCCCAGGCCTTCGTGCCCGACCCGGCGATCCGCACCGCGGTGCGCTCGAGCGCGCAGGCGTGCAGCAGCTCGGCCGCGTCGAGCGCCGTCGCGGGCGCCTCGCCGCGGATCGTGTTCGCGGGATGAGCCATCAGAAGCGCTCCGCGACGCCGTCGCGCTCGAGCGGATGGCGGCGGTAGGGGCCGGGCACCTCGCCGCACAGGCGCGGCGTCGGCATGACCTTGCCCGGGTTGGCGAGCCCGCGCGGGTCGAAGGCGCAGCGCAGCATCTGAAACGCCGCCAGGTCTGGCTCCTCGAACATGCGCGGCATGTATCGCTTCTTGTCGACGCCGACGCCGTGCTCGCCGGTGATCGACCCGCCGGCGTCGACGCAGGCCTCGACGATGCGCCCCGCGAGCTCCTCCGCGCCCGCCGCCTCGGCCTCCCCGTCGTAGAGCACGAGCGGGTGCAGGTTGCCGTCGCCGGCATGGAAGACGTTGGCGACGCGCATGCCGTACTCGTCGGAGAGCTGCTCGATCCGCGCGAGCACCTCGGGCAGCTTCGTGCGCGGGATCACGCCGTCCTGCACGTAGTAGTTGGACGCGATCCTGCCCATCGCCGCGAAGGCAGCCTTGCGCGTGCGCCAGATCAGCGCGCGGTCGGCCTCGTCCTCGGCGATGCGGATGCCGATCGCGCCGTTGCGCTCGCAGATCGCCACGACGTCGTCGAAGCACGCCTCGCACTCCACGCTCGAACCGTCGAGCTCGATGATCAGCGCCGCGCCGACGTCGGTCGGAAAGCCCGCGCCGACGGCCTGCTCGGCGGCCTGGATCGTGAGGTTGTCCATCATCTCGATCGCGCCCGGGATGACGCCGCCGGAGACGATCTCCGAGACCGCCTCGCCGGCCTGCGCGGTCGTGTCGAAGAACGCCACCATCGTCTTGATCGCCTCGGGAACCGGGATCACGCGCAGGGTCACGCTCGTGCAGATGCCCAGCGTCCCCTCCGAGCCGACGAACGCGCCGAGCAGGTCATAGCCCGGGTGGTCGAGCTCCTTGCCCCCGAGCGTGACGACCGCGCCGTCGGCGAGCACGATCTCCAAGCCGGTGACGTAGTTCGTCGTGAAGCCGTACTTGAAGCAGTGCGCCCCGCCGGAGTTCTCGGCGACGTTGCCGCCGATCGAGCAGACGATCTGTGACGACGGGTCGGGCGGATAGAAGTGCGTGGGGCCGACGGCCAGCGAGACCTCGGTGTTCGTCACCCCGGGCTGGACGACGATCCGCTGGTTGGGCAGGTCGACCTCGAGCACCGCGCGCATCCGCGTCAGCGCGATCAGCACGCCCTGCGCCACCGGCAGCGCGCCGCCCGACAGGCCCGATCCGGCGCCGCGCGCGACCCACGGAACACCGGCGTCCGAGCAAGCGCGCACGACGTCGCGCACCTCGGCGGCGCTCGCCGGCAACACGACGGCGCCGGGCGTGGAGCGGTACTGCAGCAGCCCGTCGGACTCGTACGTGCGCAGCTGGTCGGCGTCCGTGTAGACGTGGTCGTGGCCGCAGACGGCGTGCAGGCGCGCCAGCAGCGCCGGCGTGAGCGGCGGGGGAGCGGCGTCGGCGGGGGCAGTGGGAGGCTGCGACTGGTTCATGGCTGCGGCCGGCGTAGACGCGTGAGGACGAGCGATTCGCCGGGCGCGGGCTGACGCAGGGTAGACGCACATCCTCGCGCATGGCGAGGTTCCGTCGGGTGCAGCGCATAGCGTCATGCTCCGACTTGTCGGTGAAAGGAGCGAGATGGCGCAGCAGACGTACGTGTTCGATGCCGAGCTGGTGGGTTCCGGGGAGGTGCGCCGCTTGATCGCGGTGCGCGAGGATCTCACGCTCGTCGATCTGCACTATGCGATCCAGTCGGCCTTCGGCTGGGACGACGACCACCTGTACGCGTTCTGGCTGGACGGCCGCTTCTGGACCGCCACCGAGCAGCACTTCACGCGGCCCTGCGCAGTTCACGAGCGATCGGGTCGCAGCGCCTGCATCCGCCTCGATCGCCTCGGCCTCGCCACGGGCTCACGCGTCGCGTACGTCTTCGACTTCGGCGACGAATGGCGCGTTCGCCTGCGCGTTGCGGACGTCGTCGCCGACGATGGCCTGCCCTCGCCGCGCCTGCTGCGAGCGGTGGGCGACGCGCCACCCCAGTACGGCATCCACGCGACGCACGCTGCCTGAGCGCCCTCGCGGGT
>Ga0208736_1000180_pt1 | contig 18898 bp, 15 predicted proteins | sample AntDryMetagUQ255_FD_188090 | JGI IMG/M metagenome (GOLD analysis project Ga0208736, IMG submission 188090) | Polar desert microbial communities from Antarctic Dry Valleys - UQ255 (SPAdes) | ecosystem: Environmental > Terrestrial > Soil > Desert | place: Antarctic Dry Valleys | collected 2008-12-31 | reverse complement strand
CTCGGCATAGGCCTCGGTGTCGAGCGCAGGCCACGGGACATCCGGGGGCGCAAGCGGCTCGGCGGTGACGACCCGCGCACGCACGTCGATGCTCATCCGCGTGTGCGGGCGGACGATGCCGAACTCCAGCACCTCGGTGCCGAAGTAGTCCGAGTGGCGTCCGACGCGCGCCTCGGGTTCGATGCGCACCGTGAACTCGTCGCAGCGCTGGGTCGAGGTCGTCGCGGGTCGGACGCGCAGGGCGTTGAGGTTGTCTGTCACGGAGGCGTCATAGACGTACTCCGTGAGAAAGCGGATCGCGAAGTGCATGCCTGGTCGCACGGGACTATGCCGCCCTCGAGCCGCCGAAGTAGCGCTGGGCGATGTCGGCGTCGACGAGGCCGAGCTCGCGCTGGACCTCGCGGCAGGTGACGACGAGGTCGGCGTCGACCTCGGCACTGCGGCGAAATTCGAGATCGGCGCTCAGGCGGCTCAGGCGCAGGATCGGCTCGGAGCTGCGCGGCTGGGCGTCGGCGGTGCGTAGCGCACGGTCGACGGCGTCGACCGCGGCCGCCACGGAGTCGGGATAGTTGCGCTCGAACAGCAGAAAGCGCGCGACGGGGCCCGCGTGGGCGGGCGCGGGCACGGCGCGCCGGTACGCCTGGACGCCTCCGACGGCCTGCAGCAGCGCTATCGCCTGCCCGTCGGTGCGGCCGTCCACGTCGGTGCTGGGGAGCGCGACCCGCAGCATCCGCAGCACCATGTCGCCCGCCTCGATGCGCCCACCGACGCTGAGGAACGCGCTGGCCTCGTCGCGCAGCATCGTCCGCGCGGTGAGACCCCAGAAGAGCGCCGATCGCTCCTTGACGTGCTTGTAGATCGAGTAGGGCCCCGAGTACAGCCGCGACGACAGGTCGCCGTCGCGCAGGCGCAGGTGGGTCGTGTTGATCGCCTCCCACATCTCGGTCGAGATGACGTCGCGGACCGTCGTCGCGCCCTCGCGCGCCCGGGCGACGCAGGCGACGACGGAGGCGGGATTGGCGCGGTCGAACGTCAGCGCGTCGAGCACCTCGTCGCGATGGGTCGGCCGCTCGCCCTCGCGGCTTGCGCCCATGATGTGCATGAGCGAATCCCAGCCGAGACGGCTGGCGGCCGGATCGTCGGGGCTGCCCTGCAGATCGGCCCGGAAGACGCCGTCGAGCAGCCGCGACATCTGCTCGGCACGGGCGAGGTTGCGCCCGAGCCAGAAGAGCTCCTGAGCTATGCGGGCGAGCACTTGCCCTGCTGCTGTTGCTGTTGCTGGCCGGTCCAGGCGCCGTAGCGGAGGTCGGGGAGCGTCGGCGGCAGGCTCTCCGGACGCAGCGGCGCGGCGCGATCGCCACGATCCTCGCCGTTCTCGAGCACCCAGGTGTCCTTCGAGCCGCCGCCGCGGGAGGAGTTGACGATCATCGAGCCCTCCGTCAGCGCGACCCGGCTCAGGCCGCCCGGGACGATGCTGATCGTCTCGCCGAAGACCGCGAACGGCCGCAGGTCGACGTGGCGCGGCGAGAGCACGCCGTCGGCGTCGGCGGTCGGGACGGTCGACAGCCGGACGACGTCCTGCGCGATCCACTTGTCCGGCGAGCGGCGGATGACGTCGGCGAGGCCGGCGAGCTCGACCGGATCGGTCGCGGGCCCGATGAAGACGCCCGTGCCGCCGGACCCACCGGTCGGCTTGAAGACGAGCTCGTCCATGCGGCCGAGTGCATCCTCCATCGCCTCGGGGTCGGACATGAGGTGGGTCGCCACGTTCTCCAGCAGCGGCTCCTCGTTGAGGTAGAAGCGGATCATCTCGGGCACGTAGTAGTAGATCGCCTTGTCGTCGGCGACGCCGGTGCCGACCGCGTTGGCCAGGGCGACGGTACCGGCGCGGTAGGCGCGCATGAGCCCCGGAACACCGAGCGCGGAGTCCGGGCGGAACTCGAGCGGATCGATGAAGTCGTCGTCGAGGCGCCGGTAGACGGCGTGGACGCGCTGCAGCCCGTGCGTGGTGCGCATGTACACGACGTCCTCGCGCACGACGAGGTCGGAGGCCTCGACGAGCTCGACGCCCATCTGACGCGCGAGAAACGAGTGCTCGAAGTAGGCCGAGTTCCGCGGGCCGGGCGTCCAGACGACGACCGTCGCCTCGCCCTCGGCAGCCGGCGCGACCGCTCGCAACGCGGCGAGCAGGAGCTGCGGGTAGTGGTCGACGGGTCGTACGTGGTAGTCGGCGAACAGCCCCGGCAGCAGGCGTGTCATCGCGACGCGGTTCTCGAGCACATAGGAGATCCCCGAGGGCGTCCGGACGTTGTCCTCGAGCACCTTCCAGGAGCCGTCGGCGTCGCGCACGAGGTCGCAGCCGGCGACGTGGCAGTAGACGCCGCCCGGCGGCCGGATCCCGTGCGCGGCCCGGGCGAAGTGGTTGCGGCTGACGACGAGACGCCACGGCACGATGCCGGCGCGGACGATCTCGCGGGCGTGGTAGACGTCGTCGACGAAGCGGTTCAGCGCACGGATGCGCTGGGCGAGCCCGCGCTTGATGTGCGTCCACTCCATCGCCGGCAGGATGCGCGGCACGAGGTCCAGCGGAAAGGGCCGCTCGAGCGTCGGACCATCCTCGCCGGTCGTGTCGAAGGTGATCCCCTGCTCGACGAAGATCGCGTCACGGCGACGGCCGGCCACGGCGAGCAGCTCGGGCCCGAGCTCCCGCAGGGCGGCGGCGAGCGCGGCCGCGTGCGGACGCGCCGTCCCGTCGGCCTCGAAGAGCTCGTCGAAGAACCCGTCCACCGGCTCGTACGCCGTCGGCGGACGCGCGCTCTCCAACTTGGTCACGCCCTCATTCTCCATGGCCCGGGGGCGCGCCGCCACCGCCGTGGGGGCCAGCACCGGTGGGCGCCGTTCGCCCGCCCGGCCAGTGGTGGCCGTTTCCGCGATCACTCCATGCACCGAGGCGCTGTTCGCACCCGACAACGACGCCGCATCGCGTCCGTCGGAGACGTCGAGGCCGCGATCCGCACGACCCGCGGCCACAAGCCAGACGTCCTCGTCATGGACCTCAACATGCCCGGCGGCTCGAGCCTGGCCGCGATCCCGGACGATCTCCTTCTGGTGCAGTGATGCGGCGACGACGGCGCTCATGGGACATGCGCCCCGACTGCACCACGGACACTCGCCGGGTGCTGCGAAACGCGACGCCCGGACAGCTTGCCTCTCTAACGCGAACGGGAATCATTCTCTGGTACGGTCCCGTTGGATGGCTCCTCGCAGGATCAGCGCCGCGCTCACCGTCACCCTGGCCGCTGCGCTTCTCGCCGCGTGCGGCTCGGGTGACGGCGACGCGCAGACCGACTCCGGCGCTCGCCCGACCGTCGTCGCGACCACGACCCAGGTCGCCGACCTCGCCCGCCAGGTCGCCGGTGATCGCGCCGAGGTCAGCCAGATCCTCGCCGCAAACGCCGACCCGCACGACTACGAGCCGCGGCCCAGCGACGTCAAATCGGTCTCCGGTGCGGCCGTGATCGTGCGGTCCGGCGGCGATCTGGACGAGTGGCTCGACGGCGTGCTGCGCAACGCTGCGACCGACACGAAAGCCCTGACGCTCATCGACACGACGCGCACCCGCAAGGGCGAGGGCGAAACCGACCCGCACTGGTGGCAGGACCCACGCAACGCGATCGCCGCCGTCGGCGAGATCCGCGACGCGCTGATCGCCGTCGATCCCGCCGGCCGCGACACCTACACCACCAACACCGCCACCTACCTGATCAAGCTGCGCACCCTCGACGAGACGATCAAGTCGTGCATCGACAAGATCCCCGCGTCGCAGCGCAAGCTCGTCACAGACCACGACGCGCTGGGCTACTACGCCGACCGCTACGACATCGACATCCTCGGGACGGTCATTCCCGCCCTGTCGACCCAAGCGCAGGCATCAGCCGGAGACACCGTGCGCCTCGTACGCACGATCCGCGCCGCCGGCGTCACGACGATCTTTCCCGAGAGCTCCGCCAACACCAAGCTCGCACGTGCGATCGCCCGCGACGTCGGGGCCCGGGTCGGACCTGCGCTGTACGCCGACTCGCTCGGCGCCGAGGGCACCCCCGGCGAGACCTACGTCGGCTCGATGCAGGCCAACACAAGGGCGCTCGCGGCCGGGTTCTCCGACGGACGCCAGACCTGCCGCTTCCAGGGCTTGGGTGGCGCGCCCAACTGAGAGCTCCTCGGTGCATCCCACCGCGGGCGGGATTACGAGCTGGACGCCGGCGTCAACTTGTGACGAGATCTTCAACGACTATCAGCTGACCGGCCGTCGGCGCCGTACGCGGCCTGTACGTCGCCGAGCGTGAGCGCCACGAGCTCGGCGCGATCCGGCGTGGCGTCCCCGGCGAGCAGTCGCTCCGCCTGATGGGCGACCACGTCGTCGAACAGGTTGCGCGCCGTCCGCGCGTTGCCGAAGTAGCGGTCGCGGGCGGCGTGCAGGCGCTCCATGACGCGCTGCAGCTCCGCGCGTGCGTCGGCGTCGAGGGCGTAGTCGGCGGCGGTCGCGAACGTCTCGAAGATCTGCACGAGCTCCGTCGGCCCGAAGTCCTCGAAGTGGATCGTCTCGCCGAAGCGGCTGCGAAAGCCCGAGTTCGTGGCCAGGAACTCAGTCATCTCGTGCGGGTAGCCGGCGGCGATCACGGCGAGGCGGTCGCGTTCGTCCTCCATGCGCTTGAGCAGTTCCACGACCGCCTCCGGGCCGAAGTCGCCCTGACTGTCGGGGCGCACGAGCCCGTAGGCCTCGTCGAGGAACAGCACGCCGTCCAGCGCACTGTCGACGGCGGCCGCGGTCTTCGTCGCGGTCTGCCCGACGTAGCCCGACACGAGATCCTCCCGCGTGACCTCCACGACGTGGTCGGTCGCCAGCAGGCCGAGGCTCTTGTACAGGCGCCCGAACAGCCGGGCGACCGTCGTCTTGCCCGTGCCGGCGCCGCCCTCAAAGACGAGGTGCAATGAGACCTGCACGGTCTTCAGCCCGGCGGACCGGCGGATCGTGGCGATCCGCAGCAGCTCGGCGAGTCGGCGCACCTCGGCCTTCACGGCGGCCAGGCCGATGAGGGCGTCGAGCTCGGCGAGCACCGCGTCGAAGGCCGCCTGGTCGAAGCGCAGGGAGTCCGTGCCCGCCCGCCCGGGCGCCGGCGGGCGGGGGCCGCGCTCGGCGGTCGCGACCGTGCGAGCGGCCGTCGCCGGCGTGGCGTCGTCGTCCCGTGCCGCGGGCGGAGCGGACGGGCGCGCGTTGGGGCGTAGCGCGTCGAGCGCGTCGTGCGCCGTCCGCACGATCTTGTCGCGGCCCTCGGCCGGCGACTGCTCGGCGACGGCGATCGCGAGGCGCAGGCTCGCCTCGGCGTCCGCGCGACGCGACAGCCGGCGCAGCGACTCGGCCCGCGCGATGTGCGCGTAGGCGACGGGATAGAACGCGGGCCCGATCGTGGCGGCGATCGCGATCGCCTCGTCGAACGCTTCCAGGGCGCGCTCGTCGGCGCCGCGGTGCATGCGCGCGAGTCCCATGCGCTGCAGCAGGTCGAACCGCTCTCGGCCACCGCCGCCGGCCTCGCGCAGCGCGCCGATCGCCTCCGTGAACGCCTCCTCGGCGAGCGGGTAGTCGGCTTGGCGCATCGCCCGCTCGCCGCGGTGGGCGTGCAGCTTGGCGGCGAGACGCGGCGGCGAGCCGAGCGCCTCCAGCGTCTGGCGGGCGAGGCGCTCGAAGCCCTCCGCGCGCGAGAGGTCGCCGTCGCGGACGAGGTCGGCGGCCTGGCGCAGGTAGGAGTCGAAGCGATCGGACATTGATCGCGAACGCTACTGGCGCCCGGCGGCGGTTGATGCGATGTCTGCTGGACGATCGTGTCGTCTTGACCCCTGGATGCGGGGTCAAAGCGCCACGGGGTTGGGACCGCCCACCGCCCCGGCACGCGCATCTCCTCAGCGCGACTGCGGAGCTTCCAGCAGCGCCGCGATGCGCTCGAGCGCAAGCCGGCAGACCGCCAGGTAGGCGAACGCCGGCGTGGGCACGGCGAAGCTGACGCGACAGCCGCCGGGCGCCGGCTCGACGACATGGCTCGTCGCCGGGACCGAGAGCACAGACCACGCCCATGATCGCGGCGGGTCGCAGTCGGTGATCTCGAAGGGCAGCCACAGCCCGAGCGGCGTGCGCACCCGCCCGCGCAGGCCGACCTCCACCGTTGCGCCGACGGGCTCCGCAGCCGACACGGTCAGACCCCAGTCCGGCCACTTGTCGGTGCTCGAGATCAACGCCCATGCCGCCTCCGGCGAGGCGCGGACGGACCGGCCGACGGAGAGGCTCGCGCCGCGCAGATGCCACAGATCACTCACCGGCAGCACCGTAGTGAACGACGCCGATCGGCCGCGACGTGCGTGCTGCGCGGGGTAGCCTGCAGCTCATGGACGCACGCCGGGCCGCGCAGGGCGCGAGCACCACCTTCGGAGTCGTCGCGGCCGGGCTCGCCGCCCGCCGGGCGTGGCACTCGACGCCGGCCACGCTCGCGCGTATGAGCGGCACGTCGATCACCGCGCCCGACGCCGTCGGCTGGGTGACGGACTTCCTCAACGCCGCCTACTACGCCCGCCTGCCCGAGCTGCGCGACGTCGAGGACCTGCGGATCGCGTTCGCGATCCTGACGACGCGCTGGTACGCGCTCGGCCACCGCCGCCTGCACGCGCCCGACGTCCTCGCCTTTCACCGGGCGTTCTTTCGCGAGCGGCTCCTCGACAGCGCGCGCACGCCGCGCGGCACGCTGGACCGCGAGCAGCTCTTCGCCGGCGCCGCGCGCCTGATCGGCCCGTGGTTCGAAGAGGCCTACGGCGATGACGAGCGCCGCGCGCACGGCATCGTCTTCGAGACGACCGACGCGCGCGATGCCTACCAGCCCGAGTACCGCCTGCGCCACGCCAGGCTCGGCGATCTGACGCCGCCCGCGCGCGATCGCAAGGAGCAGGTCTGGCACACCTACCAGCCCGTGCCGATCGCCTCGGCAGCCCGTACGCTGGCGGCGCTCGCGCGACCCGAGACCTGGCCGGATCACGGCAGCGACCTGGGCCGCTTCACCGCCGTGCGCGGCGGCGGCCTGGCCGGGCAGACGTTCGAGATCGAGATCATCAGCGCGCTGTCACCGAAGACCCCGGCGATCCTGCGCGGCTACGTGACGGTGACGCGCTTCTTCACCCGCGCCGGCGACCCGTCCGACCTCGAGCACTACGCCGCGCGCCTCAGCGAGCTCATGGTCCGCTACGGGCGCGACGAGCCGCCCGCGTTCCCGCCCGGCTGCACGCCGCTGGCCGTGATCTGCCTCGACACGCACGCCGGCCACTTCATGGGCCGCGCGCGCAACCGGCTGCTCGCCTACGACCTCGGCGGCCAGGCCTACCTGCGCGCGGCGGGGACCTGGGACGACATGCCGGTGACGCTCGAGCAGGCCTACCGCTCGGCGGGCCGCAAGGCCCAGCAGGCGTTCTGGGGCGACGAGCGGCCGGAGTCGAGCATGCTGCAGCAGATCGCGCTGCGGACGTCATAGGGACATGGGCGCCGACCGCTTCGACGCCGTCGTCGTGGGCTCGGGACCCAACGGGCTGAGCGCTGCCGTGACGCTCGCGCTGGGCGGGCGCTCGGTGCTCTGCGTCGAGGCAGCGCCGGCGCTCGGCGGCTCCGCGCAGACCGCCGAGCTCACGCTGCCCGGCTTCCAGCACGACGTGTTCTCCGCGGTGCATCCCGCCGGGATCGCGTCCCCGGTCTTCGCCAAGCTGGGACTCGAGCACCACGGCCTGCGCTGGATCCAGCCCGAGCTGGCGATGGTCCACCCGCTGCCCGGCGGCCGCGGCGCCGCCCTGTCACGCGATCTGGCCTACACCGTCGCCTCGCTCGAGGCGCTCACCGACGGCGACGGCCGGCGCTGGGAGGAGCTCGTCGCGCCGTACCTGCGCCACTGGGAGGCGGTGCGGGCGACGATGCTCGCGGGCTTCCCGCCGGTGGCGGGGCCGGCCCGGATGGCCGGCGCGTTCAAGCTCGGCGGGATGCTCGAGTTCGCGCGGATGCTGCTCATGCCCGCCGACGGGCTCGCCGGCGAGATCTTCCGCGGCGACGGCGCGGCCTGGCTGTATGGCTCGTCGCTGCACGGCGACGTGCCGCTGAACGGGTCGGGCAGCGCGATCGCCGGCGTCTGGCTGAACCTGCTCGGGCATGTGGTCGGATGGCCGAGCCCCGCGGGCGGCGCGGGCGCGATCACCGGGGCGCTGGCCGGCCGCCTGCGCGAGCTCGGCGGCGAGACGCGGCTCGCTGCGCCGGTGCAGAAGGTGCTGACCAACCGGCGCGGCGTGACCGGCGTCGAGCTCGCCGGCGGCGAGCGGATAGCGGCACGGACCGTCGTCACCACGACGACCCCCCAGGGGCTCGTCGCCATCGCCGGGGACGCGCTCGGCGACGCCTACGTGCGCCGCGCGACGCGCTTTCGCTTCGGACCGGAGACGGTCAAGCTCGACTGGGCCCTCGACGCCCCGATCCCGTGGGAGAACGAGGACGCGCGGCGGGCGGGCACGGTGCACGTCGGCGGCACGCCCGCGCAGATGCGCGAAGCGCTGCACGAGGTCGCGGGCGGCAAGCTGCCCGAGCACCCGTTCATGCTCTGCGGCCAGCAGACGATCGCCGACCCGTCGCGCGCCCCCGCAGGCAAGCACACGGTCTGGGCCTACACGCACACGCCCCCGGGCATCGAGTGGACGGCGCAGGCGCAGCAGCGCTTCGCCGACGCGATGGAGAATCAGATCGAGCGCTTCGCACCCGGCTTCCGCGAGCGCATCCTGGCCCGCCATGTGATGGTGCCCGGCGACCTGCTCGCCCGCAACGCGAGCCTGCCCGGCGGCGACGTCGGTCACGGCAGCTACGCGCTCGACCAGCTCATCTTCCGCCCGGTGGCATCGCTCAAGCCCTACGCGACCCCGGTGCGCGGGCTTTTCGTCGGGGGCGCGTCGACGTTTCCGGGCGGCGCGGTGCACGGCGTCAACGGTCACGCCGCGGCGCGGGTGGCGCTGCGCGAGGCGCGGATGCCGCGGTTGCCGGCGCTGCCACGCCGGCCTCGCCACCAGTCGCTTTGAGCGAGCGGACGGCAGGAGTAGCCTGCGCTCATGAGCCCTATTCCAGGTGAGCCGCTGCATCCCGAACGTCCCGACATGGGTGAGCTGACGACGAAGGACGGCCGCAAGGTCCGGCTGAAGATCCCCGGCATGTTTCCCCCGCGGATGAAGCCCGTAAGGACGGAGGAGCGCGGCGCCGAGGAGCCGCCCCGCGACAACCCGGCGCCGCAGCACAACCCGCTGCACGGGCTGTAGGCCCCCGCGCCCACCGCGGTCGTGCTCAGATGAGCCGCCGCAGCGTGACCAGGGCGTCGTCGGGATGCCGGAGCATCGCCGCGAACGCGTCGGCCGCGGCGCGCACGTCGGCCACGCTGGCCGCCCGCTCGACGGCGTAGCGGGCCAGCCAGCGCAGGGCCGCGCGCTCGAAGCGCTGCGGTTCGGCGTCGCGAATCGCCATGCACACCGCGAGGGCGTCGGCGAGATCCACCCGCGGAAGCTCCGCGGCGGCCGCGCGGATCAGGTTGAGGTTGCCGGTCGCCAGCGCCCTCTGAAATCGCGCATACGCGCTGCCGGCGTTCCCCATGGGAACGCATGTTCGCATACGCGACTCGGACCGGCGGGAGACCGGGCGAGAGCGGCCGAACGCCTAGTGGGCGTTCGGGTCCGGCGGCATCGATGTGGCTGCCGCGTCGCCCGCCGCCGCGTCGGCGGCGGCGTAGCCACCGGACTGCAGCCGCTGCACGCGGCCCTGCTTGACCAGGCGCGAGATCGTGGCGGCAGCGGCATTGGCGGAGATCCCGAGCGCCTTGGCGACGCTCGTGCTCGTGCTCCCGGGTCCGCTGCGCAGCTCCGCGATGACCCGCAGCTGCGTCTGGCCGGGAGCCGCGCGCGCAGCGCGCCGTCGCCCGGCGGGCTTCGCCCGGGGGCGGCGCTCCTGGGGCGTCGGCGGGGCCGGCTGCTGCGCAACCGGCGACGTCGATTCGTCGAGGGCATCGCTGGCGCGTTGCAGGCGCGCTGCCTCCTCGGCGACGGGCCGGAGCACCGCGATGCGGTCGTCGATCTCCCTGCGGATGCGGTCGAGCAGGTCAGACACCAGAGACCAGCATAGTCCTCGCGACCCGGGGTTTGTGCCAACTCGCACATATCTCCCCTACCGAGGGGAGCGCGCCTCGGCGGCGCGGCGGCAACCGTCGCCGCCGCACGACGGGTCTGGGCTGCCTCCATGACTCGCACGAGTGGTCCCTCCAGCAACTCCGGAGGAACCACTAGGTGCCGCAGAACGTGCGGTACGTCGCGTCGAAGTCCGCCGGGGCGGGCGCAGCGTGGAGCTCGGACCCCGGTCGTTCGTCGAACGGCCGGGCGAGGACGTCGACGAGGCGCTCGAACGGCTCCAGATCGCCGGCGGTCGCCGCGGCGAGCGCCTCCTCCACGAGGTGGTTGCGCGGGATGTAGACGGGGTTGACGCGGTCCATCGCGTCCGCGATCGTCTCCCGGTCGGCGGTCTGCGCCGGCAGCGCCGCCTGCCAGCGCTGCGCCCACGGATCGAAGGCGGACGGCTCGGAGAAGAGCGCTCGCACCCCGGCGCTGTCGCCCCGCACAGACGACGACAGCGCGCGAAAGAACGAGGTGAAGTCCACCCGCTGCGCCTCCAGCAGCGCGAGCAGGTCGTCGGCCAGCGCCTCGTCCTCCCCCCCGCCGCCGGTCAGGCCCAGCTTGGCCTGCATCCCCCGCTCCCAGTCGGCGGCGAAGCGCTCGGGGAAGGTGCCCAGCACCTCGGTGGCGAGCTCGCGCGCCGCGCCGGGATCGTCGTGCAGCAGGGGCAGCAGCGTCTCGGCCAGCCGCGCCAGGTTCCATTGCGCGATCGGCGCCTGGTTGGCGTAGGCGTAGCGGCCGGCGTGGTCGATCGAGCTGAACACGGTCCCGCGGTCATAGGCGTCCATGAACGCGCACGGGCCGTAGTCGATGGTCTCGCCGGAGATCGTCATGTTGTCGGTGTTCATCACGCCGTGGACGAACCCGACGAGCATCCAGCGAGTGATCAGCGAGGCCTGGGCGCCGACGACCGTCTCCAAGAGCGCCAGGTACGGGTGCTCGGCCGCGGCCGCGGCGGGGTGATGACGCGCGATCGCGTAGTCGGCCAGGCGGCGCACGAGCGGCGGCCCGCCGTTCATCGCGGCGTACTGAAACGTGCCCACGCGCACGTGGCTGGCGGCGACGCGCGTGAGGACGGCGCCGGGCAGCATCGTCTCGCGCACGATGTCCTCGCCGGTGGCGACCACCGCAAGCGCCCGCGTCGTGCGGATCCCGAGCGCGTGCATCGCCTCGCCGATCACGTACTCGCGCAGCATCGGCCCGACGGCCGCCTTGCCGTCGCCGCCGCGGGCGAACGGCGTGCGGCCCGAGCCCTTCAGGTGCAGGTCGCGGCGCTCGCCGTGGACGTCGACCACCTCGCCGAGCAGGAGCGCGCGGCCGTCGCCGAGGCGTGGCGAGAGCCCGCCGAACTGATGGCCGGAGTAGGCCTGCGCCACCGGCGCCGCCCCGCCGGGCACGGTGTTGCCGGCCAGCACGGCCACGCCGCCGGGAGCCCTCAGCGCTGCGGGGTCGGCGCCGAGCTCGGCGGCGAGCCGCGCGTTGAGCGCCAGCAGCCGGGGCGCCGGGACCGTCGCGGCCTGCCACGGCTCGTAGAGCCCCTCGAGGTCACGGACGAAGGAGTTGTCGAATGCGAACAGCGGGCGGGCGGCGATGCTCATGTAGTGCAGGCTAACGCCGTGTCTGGCGAACCTCGCCGGGCCGCGACGTGGCGAGGGGCTGCCACCGCATGCCATCGTGCACGTCACCGTGGGCGTCGCGACTATCGTCGCGCGTCGTGGTTAGAGCGACGATGGCCAGCCGCACCCATCGCCGCCTCCGGGGATCCCTGCTGAGCTGTGCGCTCGCCGTCGGCGCCCTGCTGGCACCGGCGAGCGCCCCCGCGCAGGCCCCCTGCCCCGGCGCGACGGGCGCCTGCCCGTACACGGCGAGCTCGCAGATCGGCCAGCGCGGCGGCGGCGTGCTGCGCTTCCCGCAGACCGTGGCGATCGGCCCCGACGGGTCGGTCTACGTCGGCGACCAGTCCTCCAGCGTCGTCCAGGTCTTCACGCCGGACGGCCGCTTCGTGCGCGAGATCGGTCTCGCCGGCCTGCGCCCGGGCGAGTTCACCTCGGTCGGCGCGGTGGCGGTCGCCGCGGACAACACGCTCTTCGTCGCCAGCAGCGGCCACAGCCGGATCGACCGCTTCAGCCCCGAGGGCAGGCTGATCGACTCCTTCGGCAGCCGGGGGACGAACGTCGGCCAGTTCAACTTCGGGCCGGGCGGCGGCAACGATGCCCCCGCGGGCGGCGGCCTGGCGATTGCGGGGAACTTCCTGTTCGTCTCCGACAGCCAGAACGACCGCGTCCAGCGTTTCAACCTCGACGGCTCGGGCGCGACGGAGATCGTCCCGCCGGGCCTGCTGGCCAATCCGCGCGGCCTGGCCGTGCGCGGCCAGCGGCTGATCGTCGCCGACGACCACCACCACCGGCTCGTCATCATGGACTTCGGCGGCCGCGTCATCCGGACGGTGGGCAGCGGCCAGGGCGCCGGCGCCAACCAGTTCAGCTTCCCCTTCGGCGTCGCGGTCGACCCGCAGGGACGCGTCTTCGTCGCCGACGACATCAATCAGCGCGTGCTGCGCTTCGGCCCGCAGCCCGACTACAAGTACAAGGCGCGCTGGGGCAGCTACGGCACCGGCCCCGGCCAGCTCGCCTTCCCGCGCGCGATCGCGGCGGACACGAGCGGCTCGCTGTACGTCACGAACACCGGCAACGACCGCATCGACGTCTTCGGCCGCGGCGGCGCGCTGCTGCGCTCCTTCGGCACCTCGGGCCGCGGACCCGGGCAGTTCAACGCGCCGTTCGGCGTGGCCGCCGACGCCAACGGGCTGCGGGCGGTCGCCGATTCCGTCAACGGCCGCATCGAGCTGCTGAACCCCGACGGCTCGGTTGCGTCGGTCTGGGGCTCCCCCTCCCCCGGCCCGACGATCCTGCGCCGTCCCGTCGCGGTCGCCTTCGACGCCGCGGGCGACGCCTACGTGCTCGACCAGCGCCGCGCGCGGATCTTCGTCTTCGCGCGCGCCACCGGCCTGCCGGCGCGGACGATCGGCTCGCTGGGCACCGGCCCGGGCCAGCTGCAGGACCCCTCGGCGATCTCGATCGACGGCGCCGGCGTGATCAGCGTCGCCGACACCGCCAACCGCCGCGTCGCCCGCTTCAGCACCGCCGGCGACTACCTCGGCGCATGGACCGGCGCGGGCACCGTGCGCGGCGTCGCCGCCACCGCCGACGGCGCGCGCGTGTACGTCAGCTCGGCCGACAACCGGATCACCGTCTACGACTCACAAGGCGGCCGCGTCACGCAGTTCGGCGGCACCGGCCGGACGCTGGGCAAGCTCGCGGCGCCCGCGCAGATGTCGCTCGACGCCGACAACAACCTCTGGGTCGCCGACCGCGGCAACAACCGCATCCAGAAGTTCGGGCCCAGCGGCGAGCGGCTGGGGATGTTCGGCGAGCGGGGGATCGGCCCCGGCCAGTTCATCAACCCGTCAGGGCTCGTCGTCGACTGCCAGGGCACGCTGACGGTGACCGACACCCGCAACAACCGCGTGCAGCAGTTCGCGCTGACCGCGCCGTCGGCACCGGCCTGCGCCGCGACGACGCCGATCGGGCACCCGCCACCGCCGAAGATCCCGACGCTGCCGCCGCCGCTCGGCCCCGACGTCACCGTGCGCGTCCTGCGCGCCGAAAGCCTCTTTACGACGCGCTCGCTGCCCGTCCGCGTCGGCTGCGACACCATCTGCGCCGTGAGCGTCACCGGCACGCTGACCGAGCGCGACAAGCCGCGCAGGCGCAAGCGCGCGGTGTCGATCAGCCTGCGCCCGGTCACCACCACGCTGCAGGCGGCGGAGTCGAAGATCGTGCGCGTGCAGCTCTCGCGCACGCAGGTCTCACGGCTGCGCAAGGCGATGGGCCGCCGCCGCGGACTGATCGTCACCCTGCAGGTCGAGGCGACCGCCGACGCGGGCGAACCGACCACCGTCAGCCGCAGCTTGACGGCACGCGGATAATCCTTGGCGAAGGCCGCGCGGGGCGGCCGTCAAAGGAGCTTGGCTTGCGCACACGGACTGAGGTCGGGGAATGTGAGATCGCCGCTGGCCGCGGCACGAGGAGGGGGCATGGCGCAACCATCGGTTGCGTCCTGCTCGCGCTGCTGTGCGGGCTGGGCGGCGCGGCGGCGCCCGCCTGGGCGGGCGACGCCGACGTGCTCGTCGTCGGCGATTCGCTGGCGGTCGGCACGATGCCCTACCTCGCGCCGATGCTCGGCGGGCGCAACGTCGTCTCCGCCGCGAAGAACGGCATCACGACGCCGCAGGGCATGAAGCTCATGCGCGGCGGGTTGAAGATCGTGACGCCCAAGACCGTCGTCATCAGCCTCGGCAGCAACGACGGCAGCGATCCGCGGCGCTTCGCCGACCGCGTGCGCCGCACGATGGCGCTGCTGCCCGGGAACGCCTGCGTCATCTGGGCGACGATCATCCGCCCGCCGCGCAAGGGCGACTACCGCGGCCTCAACCGGGTGCTCAACGCGGCCAAGCGCCGCGACCCGCGGATCCGCGTCATCGACTGGGAGCACGCGGTCACCGGCGGCACCGTGTACCTGCCCGACGGCCTACACGCCGACGCAGCGGGCTACCGCTACCGCAGCACGATGATCGCCAACGTGCTCGAGGTCGGCTGCTGACTCAGCGCCCCGGCGCTCACCACGCCTGCGAGGTCTCCCTGACCGCCCGCTCCAATGGCGGCCCCAGCGTCTCGGCCCACGGGAGCGTGAAGTGGTGCAGGTCCTTGAAGACGAGCGCGCCGCCGATGACCGGGTAGCACAGCCGCTTGCTGCAGAACACCTCGGAGAGGTCGACGACCTGCATGCGCGCCGAGCCCGAGGTGCGCGCGGCGACGGCCTGCGGGTCGGCCTCCAGGCCCGAGCGGCGCGGGATCGCGCACGCGATCCCGGGACGCTCGCCTGCCGCGATCGCGCGGTCGACGCATTCGACGGTGTCGTTGGGGATCTTCGGCGTGTCGCGGATGACGACGATGTGCTTGACGGTGTCGGGCAGATCGCTCCATGCCTGGCGAAAGCCCTTGACCTTCGCCTCGAGCTCCGTCTGGCCCTTCGGCACGGTGACCGTGCCCCCGGTGATGCCCACGACGAACACCGTGTCGATCTCGGGATGCGCGCGGAAGTAGCCGGGCAGCTTCGCCACCCAGTCGCGGCACTGCGTGCGCGTCGGCTCGGGCAGGTGCTTGCCGGCCTTGGAGAACGGACAGCTCGTGCGCGTGATCGAGACGCCGTGCCAGCCGTTGCGCCTGGCGACGGCGTTCAGCGGCGTCCGCCAGTGCGAGGCGTGGCTGTCGCCGACGAGCGCGATCGTCCGCGATGCCTTGCCGGGCTCGACGCCGAAGTCGCACTGGCTCAGCCCGCCCTCGCGGTGGAAGCGATCGCAGGGGGCGTACGCCTCGGTCTTGGCGAGGACCGGCAGCGGCACGACCTCGGTGCGCAGCGCCGGGTTCTCGCACGGCTTGAGCGGATCGCGCGCGGCGGCGCCGAAGCACGCCGGCCGGTCGTCGACGACCTCGGTGGACTCGCGCTCGGCCTCGCGGATCTGCGCCTGCACGTGGGTGTTGCCGCTGAGCAGCACGCCCGCCACGAGCGCCATGGCGGCGGCGCTGCAGGCGAACGTGATCCGCGGAGCCGAGGACAGCCAGGCGCTGCGGCGCACCGGGTCCTCCACCAGGAGCTTGGTCACCCAGCCCAGCAGGATCGTTCCCGCGATGACCGTGACACGCGTCTCGTCGAGCCCCGGATCGACGAAGACGAACGGCGCGAAGACCAGCAGCGGCCAGTGCCAGAGGTAGACCGAGTAGGAGATGTCGCCCAGGAACTGGCCCGGCCTGAAGCGCAGCAGAGGCGACGGCGCCCAGCGCGCCCGCGGCGTCCCGGCGAGGATGACGGCGAGCGTGCCGATCACGGGCACGAGTGCCGCCGAGCCGGGAAACGCGGTGGAGGTGCTGTAGGCGATCGAGGCGTACATCACCGCGGCCAGCCCGGCCCACGACATCGCGGCGCGCACGGGGTCGGGCAGCTGCCAGGCGCGCGTGCCGAGCAGCGCGAGCAGGCCGCCGGCGCCGAACTCCCAGGCACGGGTCGGGGTGATGAAGTACGCCGCCTGCGGGTTTGACGCCGTCTCGGTGATCGAGTAGGCCAGGCTCAGCCCCGTGACCAGCCCGAGGACGAGGAGCATCCCGATCCGTCGCGGCGACATCCAGGCACCGAGCGCGATCAGCAGCGGCCACGCGAGGTAGAACTGCTCCTCCGCCGACAGCGACCAGAAGTGCTGCGCCGGCGACGCGCGGTTGTCGGCACCGAGGTAGTCGACGGCGTCGGAGGCGAGCTGCCAGTTCTGGAAGTACGCGGTGCTCGCGCCGATCTCGGTGAGGAACTGCTGCCAGTAGACCTGCGGGACGAACAGCAGCGTTCCCACCGCGCAGACGAACAGCGTGAGCAGCGCGGCCGGCAGCAGCCGCCGCGCGCGCCGCGCCCAGAAGCCCCACAGCGACAGCGCGCCCGTGCTCTCGACCTCGCGCAGCAGGTGGGCCGTGATGAGGTAGCCCGAGATCGCGAAGAACACGTCGACGCCGACGAAGCCGCCCGGCATCGACTCCGGCCAGACGTGGTAGAGGACGACGGTGAGCACGGCGATCGCGCGCAGCGCCTGGATCTCCGGACGCCGCTGGGACCGCTTGGTCTCGGGCACGGGCAGCTCGGGATCCGCCCGCGCGGAGTCGTCTGGGACGTGCCCCGTCACGACGGTGCTAACCGGCTGCCCCGCGCGAAGGTTGCGCCGCGGCGGCCGTGAGTTGATTGACGATGTCGTGCACGTGTTCGGTGTCCTGGACGATGACGCGGCAGATGAGGTCTGTCGGCCCGAGATCGCGCGGGCCCCCGATCGGCGCGCGCAATCGACTGCATGATGGCGACTGCGGCGGCGAGTTCACCCTGCGACGGCGCCAGGATGATCATTTGCGGTCACAGGGCGCCGGGCGACGAGCAGCAACGACCCGCCCGCCGGAAGGGACATGCCCCTCCGGATGATGGCCCGCTCGGCGGTCATCGCCGTTTCGAGGAGCCGATCGAGCGAGCGGGGCAGCGCGAGCTCCATGTTCGAGTCTGGGTCGTGCTGGCGCATGCCCACCCGCCCCCGAAGCCGTGAGGCGGCCATCAGCGGGAGCAGCACGGATACGAACGAGGTCACCCGCTCGACAGAGAACCCGGCACGCTCCACCTTCCCGACCAGCTCTGCGCGCGTGTATCGCCGCTTGTGGCCCCCGGCGTCGTCCTCGGTGCTCCAGAGCCAGCGGTGCTGAGGAACGGTGATCAGCACGCCGCCGCCGGGCCTGACGGCGCGCCACATCTGCGCGAGCACGCGCTCGTCCTCGTCGAGATGCTCGATGACGTCGAAGGCTCCCACCACGTCGAACTCACGATCGAATGGAAGCGAACGGGCGTCGAGCTGGTACAGGCGCGCACGGGGTACGCGCTCGCGGGCGAACGCCAGTCCGCTGCTCTGGGCGTCGCCGGCCTGCAGGGTCAGCGGCGCGACGGCCTCCGCGATCCCCGCGGCGACGAAGCCCGTCCCGCAGCCCACCTCGAGCAGGTTCCGCGCCGATGGGAAATAGCGCCGGAGCGCCCACACGATCAACTGGTTGCGGCTGCGAAACCAGAAGCTCGCCGCCTCGCTGGCCGCGAGCTCCGGGAACCAGCGTTCGTCGAAATCCTCGACCTGCGAGTCCAGCTCGGGCGCGAAGCGCAGCAGCCCGTCCTTGCGCTCAGGCTCGTGACCGCAGGCAGGACACGTCCAATCCCGGGCCTCGAACCGCTGCTCGCATCTCAGGCAGATCTTCAAACCGGCTCGCGAGACTAGACGAGCGAGGGCGCGACCGCCCTCGAATGTGCTGAGATGGCCGGCGTGACCGAGCTGAGCGTCGTCGTTGCGGTGTACGGGTGCCGCGGCGCCCTGCGTGTCCTGCACGAGCGTCTGGTGGCCAGCGTCTCGCAGGTCACGTCCAGCTTCGAGCTGATCTTCGTCGACGACCGCAGCCCCGACGGTTCATGGGCGATCCTCACCGAGCTCGCCGACGCCGACCCACGAGTCCGCGGGTTCCGGCTGAGCCGGAACTTCGGCCAGCACGCCGCGATCACCGCCGGCCTGGCACAGAGCCGCGGGCGATGGGTCGTCGTCATGGATTGCGACCTGCAGGAGCCACCGGAGGCGATCCCGGCGCTCTATGCCAAGGCCCAGGAGGGCTACGACCTCGTCCACAGCCGCCGCACGCGCAGCCACCACTCGCTCAGCCGCCGGATCGCGAGCCGCGCGTACGTCCGCCTGCGCAACGTCATCCTCGGGACGTCGACCGACACCGACCACGGGACCCTCAGCCTGTTGTCGCGCAAGGTCGTCGACGCCTTTCTGAGCGTCCGCGACCAGCACCGCGAGTATCTCGGACTGCTCGAGTGGCTCGGGTTCGAGCACACCACGATCGAGATCGAGCAGTCCGAGCGCCACGAGGGCGACAGCTCCTACACGGTTGGGCAGCTCATGCGGGTGGCGATCGACGGCCTGCTCTTCCAGACGACCGTGCTGCTGCGG
>Ga0208736_1000179_pt1 | contig 18900 bp, 14 predicted proteins | sample AntDryMetagUQ255_FD_188090 | JGI IMG/M metagenome (GOLD analysis project Ga0208736, IMG submission 188090) | Polar desert microbial communities from Antarctic Dry Valleys - UQ255 (SPAdes) | ecosystem: Environmental > Terrestrial > Soil > Desert | place: Antarctic Dry Valleys | collected 2008-12-31 | reverse complement strand
CCGCGGGCAGTACTGGTTGTACTGGCAAGGAATCGGGTGGCGCTGGGCGCCGCGAGACGGTGCCGAAAGCCGCAACTTGTTGATGGACGCTTCCTTAGTTCCGCTTGGTTCCGGTCTCTGCCGCGGCCCCGCCGCTCGCAGCGCCCGAGCCAAGATCCGGCGCAGGCACTGGTGTTTCGGGGAGGGATGGAGCTAGGGGGACTCGAACCCCCGACCTCCTGGGTGCGATCCAGGCGCTCTCCCAACTGAGCTATAGCCCCGAGGACGGCACAGTGTAGCCGCGGTCCGATCGCCGCAGGGCTATGGGAGCGGTCCCGAGACGCCGATACGCTCAGCACAGGTGAGCTTTCGCAACCGTCTAGGGCTGTTCTTCGTCCTGATCGTGATCGTGCCGATGATGGCGGTCGCGGTGTTGCTGTTCGGACTGCTGGCCAAGAGCGAGCGCGCGACCGGCGAGGCCACCATCACGGAGCGCCAGGAGGTCGCCCAGAAGCTGCTGACCGAGCACGAGCGCGCGGCCGACGGCGTGTTCGAGACCGTGGGCCGCGACGCCGTCCTCGGCCAGGCCCTGCAGGCGGCGGACTTCGCGCGCGCCGAGAAGCGCGCCGGCCAGCTGCTGAAGTCCCGCGACGTCGAGCGGATCGTGCTCGTCAGGGACGGCAGGGTCTTGCTGATGGCCGGCGACAGGGGCGCGATCGCACCGGCGCTGCGCCCCTTGAGGACGCAGTCCAGGAATCTCGGCCGGCTGGGCGTCTCGGTCGTCGATGCGCGCACCTACGCGCGGCAGGTCAAGCGCGTCACCGGCCTCGACGTGATCGTGCGCAACGGCGCGAGAACGCTGGCGACGACGCTCGCCGGCGCCGCGGCGCCGCCGCCCGTCACCGACAGGCAGAAGACGGTCGAGATCGCAGGCAGGCAGCTGCGCGTCGACGCGCTGAGCGCCCGCGGCTTCCCCGGCCAGAAGCTCCGGATCTACGTGCTCGGCGAGCCGACGGTCGCGCCCGAGACGGCACGCGAGGGCCGCATCGTGATCGGCGCGATCCTGCTCGGCTTCCTGCTGCTCGCGCTCGTCTGCGCGGTGCTCGTCTCGCGCTCGCTGCAGCAGCAGCTCGCGAGCTTCCTCGAGGCCGCCCGCAAGCTCGCGAGCGGCGACTTCTCCGCCCAGCTGACGACGGTCGGCAAGGACGAGTTCGCCGGCCTCGGCGAGGAGTTCAACAAGATGTCGCGCGAGCTCGAGCGACGTCTCGCCGAGCTTTCGCAGGAGCGCGAGCGGGTGCAGCACTCGATGCTGCGCCTCGGCGAGGCCGTCGCATCGAAGCTCGACCGCGATGCCCTGCTGGAGATCGTGGTGCGCACCGCGGTCGACGGCGTCGCGGCGGATGCGGGGCGCGCGTCAGTCCGCGGCCCGGATCGCGTGACCATGCAGGAGCGCGCTCGCGCGGGGAACATGAACGGCCTCGATGCCGCGGTGACGTCCGCCGAGGCCGACGCGATGCGATCCGGCAGCCCGCGCGAGACGTCGTCCGGCGACGCAAACGCGATGGCGCACCCGCTGCGTGCCGCGAACGGTCAAGGTGGCCCCCACGGCGACGCCGTCGGCGTCGTCTCGGTCGGCCGCTCGGGCCGGGCCTTCACGCAGAGCGAGCGCGAGCTCTTCCACTACCTGGCCGGTCAGGCGGCGCGCTCGATGGAGAACGTCGACCGCCACGAGACGGCCACGCGCGAGTCGGTCACCGACGACCTCACGGGACTCTCCAACCGCCGCGCCTTCGACATCGCGCTCGCGGGCGAGGTCGGGCGCGCGAAGCGCTTCGGCAGCACCCTCGGGCTCGCCCTGATCGACCTCGACAACTTCAAGTCGATCAACGACACCTACGGCCATCCGCAGGGCGACCTCGTGTTGCGCGAGGTGGCGCAGGTCCTGCGAGAGAGCTCGCGCGAGATCGACCACCCGGCGCGCTACGGCGGCGAGGAGCTTGCGCTCGTGCTGCCGGGGACCGACCTCGACGGCGCCTTCAACCTCGCCGAGCGCGTGCGCGAGCGGATCGAGGCGCTGCAGATCAGGCGCCTCGACGGGTCCGGCACGCTGCGCGTCACCGCGAGCTGCGGCGTCTCGGCGGTGCCGCCCACCCCCGCCGACGAGGGCACGCTCGTGGCGGCGGCGGACCACGCGTTGTACGAGGCCAAGCGCGGTGGCAAGAACAAGTCGGTGCGCGCGAGGTAGGCTGTCGTTCGAGATGGGACTGCTGGACGAAGCCATCCGCGAGCATCTCGAGCTCAAGCGGCGCCGCGGCGCCGACGCAGTCGAGATCTCTCGCGAGGAGGGCGAGGCGCTGGGACCGGTGCACCGGTCCTCCGACGGCACGCCCGACCTCGCGTCGCCTCCGGGCACCCCGTCGCCCGAGCAGGCGGCCCCCGAGCCCTACGGCGACGTTCCGCCTGCGCTGGACGAGGACGAGCCCGACTGGGGGGAGGACGTGACGGCGATCCACGACCCCGAGCCGTCCGCCGCCTTCCCCGCGCCGCCGCCCCCCGCCTCCGCGCCACCCCCGGCTGCCTCGCAGCCGCCGCCCCCCGCCTTCGCGCCGCCCCCGGCTGCCCCGAACCCGCCGCCGGCCGCCTACGAGCCGCCCCCGGCCGTGCGCCCACCCGTGTTCTACAACGAGCCCGCTCCCCCTCCGCCCCCGTTCGAGCCGCTCATGCCGGCATCCGCCGCCCCGCCGCCGCCTCCTCCTCCGCCGCCACGCGCAGCCGATCCGGCGCCGCTCGACGATCCCCCGGCTGCGCCCCAGCGCGAGAAGTCGCGCCTGCTCGGGGGGCTGCGCCTGCGCCGCAACACCGCAGACGAGCCCAAGGCGGCGTCGTCCGGCACGCACGATCGCGACTTCCAGGCGCGCGAGCCCGTCGAGGACGACCCGTTCTACGAGCCGCCGCCCGCCGCGTACGCGCCGCCCCCCTCGGCCTACCAGCCGCCGCCGGGCCGTGATCACGACATCGTGCCGACCGACGAGCTGCCAGCGGGCGAGGATGAGCTCGAGGAGACGCCGCAGTTCCTCGAGGAGACGCCCGATCACGACCGGCTGTGGTTCGAGCAGCGCCCCCCGCGCGACTTCGACTTCGACAAGTAGCGCCGCGGTGCGCCGCCCGGTGACGTGGCTGGACGTCTTCACCGCGACGCCGCTGACCGGCAACCAGCTGGCGGTCGTCCACGATGCCGACGGGCTCGACGACACGACGATGCTTGCGTATGCGCGCGAGACGCGGCTCTCCGAGACGACCTTCGTGCAGACCGCGACCCGCGAGGGCGCCGACTACGACAACCGCACCTGGACGATGCACGGGGAGATCGCGTTCGGCGGCCATCCTTCGCTCGGCACGGCGGTCGCCGTCGCACGCCTGCGCGGTGAAGCCCGCGTCACCTACGTCCAGCAGACGCATGCCGGCAATCAACCGATCGAGGTGCGCGTCGAAGGCGAGGCGGCGCACGCCTCGATGCTGCAGGAGCCACCGGCGTTCGGCCCCGAGCCAGCGCCGGACGAGGTCATGCGAGCCGCTGGCCTGACCGCCGCCGACTCGCACCCCGACCTGCCGCCGCAGGTCGTCTCGTGCGGCGAGGCTCACCTCATGGCGCCGCTGCGCGACCGCGAGGCGCTCGAGCGCGTGGCTCCCGACGCGCGCCCCCTGCGAGCACTGCTCGAGTCGATCGGCGCCTTCGTGCTGTACCTCGCCGCGTTCGATCCGGACGCGGGCATCGCCCGCGCGCGCGGCTTCTTTCTCAGCATGGAGGGTGTCGTGGAGGATCCCGCGACCGGCTCCGCCGCCGGCCCGCTGCTCGCCTACCTGCGCGAGCGCGCCGGCACGCGCTCGCTGACCGTCCGCCAGGGCGATGAGATGCACCGCCCGAGCCGGATTGACTGCAGCTGGGCGGAGGACCGCCCGCGCGTGGCGGGCGACGTCGTCGTCGTGGCCGACGGACACGTCACGCTGTGATCGGCCCGGCGACCTCGTCGCGCGGCAGGACCTCGACCGGGCCCTCGATCCACACCTGCACGCGATCGCCCGGGTGCCACGCCGGATAGCCCAGGCGCCGCGACCTGACGACGCGCCCCGACTCGAGTCGCAGGCCGAGCAGCTGGTCGTGGCCGAAGAAGCGGCGCGAGACGACCTCCGCGCTGGCCGCGTTGGCCGGACCGCGGACGCCGACGGCGAGCCCCTCGGGGCGCACGAGCACGTCGACCTCGCCATCGAGGTCCAGCTCGATCGGCAGGCTGCCGAGCTCGCAGCTGGCGCGCCCCTCGCGGGCCTCGCCCGGCAGCACCTCGATGTCGCCGAGGAACGTCGCCATCCAGCGTGAGGCCGGCCGCAGGTAGACCTCCTCCGGCGTGCCGCACTGCTCGACGTGGCCGTCGCGCATGACGGCCACGTGCTCGGCGATGCTCATCGCCTCCTCCTGGTCGTGCGTGACGAAGATCGCCGTCACGCCGGCCGTGCGCAGGATCTGCGAGACCTCCTGGCGCAGGCGGTCGCGCAGGCTGGCGTCGAGGTTGGAGAAGGGCTCGTCGAGCAGCACGAGGTCGGGCGTCGGCGCGAGCGCGCGCGCCAGCGCGACGCGCTGCTGCTGGCCGCCCGACAGCTCGTGCACGAGGCAGCTCCCGCGGTCGCCGAGGCCGACGACCTCGAGCGCCTCGCGCACGCGCTCGCGATCGGGCCTGCGACCGAGGCCGTAGCCGACGTTCGCGGCGACGTCCATGTGCGGAAACAGCGCGTAGTCCTGGAAGACCATCCCGATGCGGCGATCCTCCGCCGCGACGAAGCGCCCGTCGCCGCTGACGACGCGCCCGCCGACGACGATCTCGCCGCCGTCCGGGCGCTCGAGCCCGGCGATCATGCGCAGCGTCGTCGTCTTGCCGCAGCCGCTGGGGCCCAGCAGCGCGCACGTCCCGCCGGCGCGCACCTCGAGGTCTGCGCCGGCGACCGCCTGCACCGAGCCGAAGGACTTGCGCAGCCCGCGCAGGCGCAGGCCGACGCACGGCGGCGTGAATCCATTCCCGTTGTCGCTCATGGGGCGCTCACCGACTTCTCGTTGAGAAGGTACAGCGGCGGCGCGGCGATCAGCAGCAGGATCAGCGCCGGGATCGCGCCCGCTTCGAAGAAGCCCGTCGTCGTCTGGCGGAAGATGTCGGTCGCGAGCGTCTCGAAGCCGATCGGCGCGAGCAGCAGCGTCGCGGGCAGCTCCTTGAGCGCGTGCAGGAAGACGAGCGCGGCGCCCGCCAGCACGCCGCTCGTGACGAGCGGGCGCGTGATCGTGCGAAAGACCTGCAGCGGCGAGCGGCCGAGGCCGCGCGCCGCCTCCTCAAGGCGCGGCGGCACCTGCAGCAGCGCGGTTCCGACGGGCCCGACGGCGAGCGGCAGGTAGTGGATCGTCAGCGCGAAGACGAGCATCGCGAGCGTCTGGTACAGCGGCAGCGCGACGCGCGTGCCGAAGAACACGAGCGCGAGCGCGACGACGATGCCCGGCAGCGCATAGCCCGCGTAGCCGACGCGCTCGATCGCCCGCGTCGCGTAGCCGGGAAAGCGGACCGCGAGCACGGCGACGACGACCGCCGCCGCGGCGGCGGCTCCCGCGGCGGCGGCCGCCGCGAGCAGCGAGTTGCCGGCGTTGGCGGCGATCGCCGCGGCGTCGAGGCCGCTGGCGACGTCCTTCGACGCCCAGTAGACGAGCACCGCGATCGGCAGCACGAGCGTGATCGCGACGACGCCCGAGCAGAACCCGAGCGCCGGCCAGCGCCAGCCCCCGAGCCGCGCCGGCGCCGCCGGGCGCTGGCTGCCGGGGCTCGAGCGGTGCAGCGCACGCGCGCCGCGTACGCGCGCGTAGAGCGCGAACAGGGCGAGCATGACCACCACGAGCACCATCCCGAGCGCCGCCGCCTCGGTGCGCTGGGCGGACTGGAAGGCGATGTAGATCTCGCGCGTGAAGGAGTCGAAGCGCAGGATCGCGACGGCGCCGAAGTCCGACAGCACGTACAGGGCGACGAGCACCCCGCCGCCGCCGATCGCGGGCGCGAGCTGCGGCAGGACGACCGTTCGAAAGACCTCCAGCGGCTTGCGGCCCATGACCCGCGCGGCCTCCTCGAGCGCGGGGTCCAGGCGCCGCAGGGCGGCGCGCAGCGGGATCAGCACGAGCGGGTACGTGCACAGCGTCAGCACCAGCCAGGCGCCGAGAAAGCCGTAGATCGGCGGCAGCTCCTGGACGCCGAACGGGGCGAGCGCCTCGGCCAGCAGGCCGCGCGGGCGCAACACGGTGACGAACACGTAGGCGACGATGTAGCTCGGCATGACGAGGGGCAGCGTCGCGAGCGTCGCCCACGTGCGGCGGCCGGGAAGGTCCGAGCGGACGGTCAGCCACGCAAGCGGCACGGCGAGTGCGATCGCGCCCGCCGTGACGGCCGCGGCGAGCCCGGCGCTGCGCAGGACCAGGCCGAGCGAGCGGCTCGTCAGGACCGCCTCGGCCGCGGTCGCGCTCTCCGCGGCCACGACGACCACGAGGTAGAGGGCCGGCAGCGCAGCGGCGAGCGCGACGAGCAGCCCGAGGCCCAGCAGCGGCGTCGGCGCTCTTCGCGTCAGAGCGCGCCCGTCTCGCGCATGAGCTCGAGCGTGCCCTTCAGGTCCCCGAGGCTCGCGAGGTCGATCTTCGGCGACGGGATCTCCTCGAGCGGCGTCAGCTCCTTGGCGGACTCGATGCCCGCGACGAGCGGGTACTCCTTGGAGCTGTTTGCGAAGTACTGCTGCGCCGGGCGCTTCAGCATCGTGCGAACGAACTCGATCGCCTCCCTCTTGCGCGAGCTCGAGGCCAGCACGCCGACGCCGGCGACGTTGACGAGCGAGCCCAGGTCCTTCGTCGGGAAGTGCACCATGACCGGATAGTCGGGGTCCTTGGCCACCGCCTCGGCCACGTAGTAGTGGTTCATCAGCCCGAGGTCGATCTCGCCCCTCGCGATCGCGTCGCGGATCGGCACGTTGCCGTCGAAGACCTGGGTCTTGTTGGCGACCATGCCCGTCAGCCACCGGCGCGCGACGTCCTCGCCCTGCACGAGTCGCAGCGCGGTGACGTAGCCCTGCAGCGAGGCGTTCGTCGGCGCCCAGCCGACGCGCCCGCGCCACTTCGCCTCGGCGAGCTCCAGCGGCGAGTCGGGAAGCTCGTCGCGCCCCACCTTCTCGCCGTAGGCGATGATTCGCGAGCGCCCGGTCACGCCGACCCAGCGGCCGTCGCGCGAGCGAAAGCGCGCGGGCACGAGGTTCAACACGTCCTGCGGCAGCGGCTCGAGGTTGCCCGCCTTCTCGATCGCATCCAGCGAGCCCGCGTCCTGCGCGTAGAACAGGTCGGCGCGTGAGTTCTTGCCCTCCTCGACGAGCGTCGCGGCGAGGCTCGGGCTGTCGCCGTAGCGCACCTTCACGGCCTCGCCGGAATCCTTCTCGTAGAGCTTGATCGCGGGGGCGATCAGACCCTGGATGCGCCCGGAGTAGATCGTCAGCTCGTCGTCGCCGCCGCCACAGCCCGACCCGGCCACGGCGAGGATCGCCGCCAGGGTGGCGAGCGCGGTCGCGCGAACTGCTCGTGCGGCTGTCATCCGGGCATCGGCTCCTGGGTCTGGTCGCGACGTGCAAAGCTCCTGCATCGCCCATCTTAGGCCAGCCTAACCCATGACGCGATGACCACCCGCCGCTTCGCTCTCGCCACCGGCTGCTGCCTGGCGCTCGCCGCCGTCTCCCTGCTCGGAGCCCACGAGCCGGTGTACGACGCCTGGGCATGGCTCGTGTGGGGGCGCGAGCTCGCGGCACTCGAGCTGGACACCTCCAGCGGTCCGTCGTGGAAGCCGCTGACGGTCGCGCTGACGGCGGTCCTGTCGCTCGCGGGCGACGCGGCGCCCGACCTCTGGTTGCTGTTCGTGCGCACCGCGTGGCTGCTTGCGCTCGTGCTCGCCGCCTGGCTCGCGTACCGCCTGGCAGGCGGCGTGCAGCACCGGCCGCGCCTCGCGGCGGGCGCGTTCGCCGCCGTCTCGCTGCTGCTGCTCGCCGACAGCTTCACGGCATGGCCGCGCCAGGGCGCAGCCGGCATGTCCGAGCCGCTGCTCGTCGCGCTCGTACTGGGCGCCGTCGCGGCGGGGGTGCAGGGGCGCAGTCGCACCGCGCTGGCGCTCGCGGGGCTCGCAGCGCTCGTGCGCCCGGAGGTCTGGCCGCTGCTGGCGGCCTACGGGCTGTGGCGCTGGCGTGCCGAGCCCCGGCTGCGGGTGCCGATCGCGGCGCTCGCGTTCGCCGTGCCCGCCCTGTGGCTCGGGCCCGACCTGCTCGCCTCCGGCGGCACGAGTGCCGGCGCGCGCGCGCTGCAGGGCGGGGGCGCGCCGCTGCACGAGTTCTTCGAGGTCTTCGGCCGCGTGGCGGCGGTGCCGCTGCTCGCGGCGTGGCCACTTGCGCTGTTCGCCGTGGCCTGCGCCCGCGGACCCGAGCACGACCGCGCCCTGCCGGCGATCGCCGCCGGCGCCGCCGGCTGGATCGCGATCGTCGCGCTGATGGCGGCCGCCGGATTTCCCGGGCTGCCGCGCTTCATGGCTCCGGCCGTCGCCGTCGTATGCGTGCTCGCGGGCGTCGGGCTGGCGCGCCTGCTCGTGCTCGTGCGGCCCGGCGACGCCCGCCGTCCGGCGCTCGCCGCGCTCGTCGTGGTGCTGCTGGTCACGCTCACGCAGCTTCCCGGCCGCGCGGCGGAGCTGGCGCAGGGGCTGTCGACGACGGCGCGCATCGCCCGCTCGCACGACCGGCTGCGCGAGCTCGCACGCGAGGTCGGCCGCGGGCCGCTGCTGCGCTGCGGCGCCCTCTCGACGAGCGACGTGCTCGTGCGCACGGCGCTGGCGTGGGAGCTCCGCGTGGGCCTGTCGGAGGTCGTGAGCTTCGGCCGGCCGTCGGCGAAGTCGGGGGCGTTCGTCGTCGGTCCGCAGGCGGACGCGCGGCTGCGTGCGGCGATGCCCGGTCGCGCGGCGCTGCTGGGCGCGCGCGGCGAGTGGCGGATCTACTCGATCGGCTGTCCGCCGGCGGCGGCCGCCGCCACCCCGGTCTCTTCGGGGCGGGCGCGCAGCGCCGGCGTCTCGGGGGCGCGCCGGTAGGGATGCTCGGCGCGGCGAGGGGCATCCTCCTCGTGGTACTCGCCGTCGGCGTTGACCGCCCACAGGTCGTGCTCGGAGCCCATGCAGACGTTCTCCACAGCCCGCAGCGCGGTCAGCATCGAATGGTCGGAGTTGTTGTAGCGGTGCAGGCCGTTGCGGCCGATCTGCTGCAGGTTGGGGATCTGCTCGAGCCAGGCGCGCACGGTGCGCACGCGCTCCTCGTAGCGGGCGTCGTAGATCGGATAGGCCTTCGGCACGCGCACGACGTAGCCGTCCTGCACCCTTGCCGCCGGCGCGAGGCCGATCTGCTCGAGCTCGCGCGTCGCGCGTGCGATCAGGTCGCAATCAGGCGCGTTCCAGAGCTCGTCGCCTTGGAAGCAGAAGTACTCCAGGCCGACGCACGTGCGCTCGCCGTCGGGCACCATCGCCTCGCTCCAGGCACGGAAGTTCTGGATTCGCCCGACGCGCACCTCGGGGTCGTGGACGTAGATCCAGTTGTCGGGAAACAGGTCGTCGCCGCGCACGACCAGCGCGACGGTCAGGAAGTCGCGGTAGCGCAGCCCGCGCGCCGCCGCGAGCACCTCCGCCGGTGGCGGCGGGTCGGCGAGCGCGACGACGTCGCGCAGCGGCAGCGACGAGATCGCGTGCTCGACCTCCACGCGCCGGCCACCGGCGTGCACCGCGCAAACGCGTCCGCCGGCGAGCTCGATCCGCGACACGCGCGCGTTCAGCCGCAGCTCGCCGCCGGCGCCGACGATCTCGGCCGCCATCGCCTCCCACATCTGCCCCGGACCCAGGCGCGGGTAGTGAAACTGCTCGATCAGGCTGTGCACGCCCGCCCCGTCGCCCAGCAGCGCGGCGCGCACGACGCGCCAGAACGACAGCGTGCGGATCCGCTGCGCGGCCCATTCGGCGCGGATCTCCGACGGCGGGACGCCCCAGACCTTCTCGGTGTAGGCGCGGAAGAACAGCTCGTACAGGCGCCTGCCGAAGCGCGAGCAGACCCAGTCCTCGAAGGTCTCGGCGGCTTGCCTGCGCGGCCGCGCGAGCGCGGCGGCGTAGGACGCAGCGCAACGCGCGAGCTCGACCGGGCCGACCTTGCGCACGACGTCGGCGAGGCGCAGCGGGTAGTCGATGAAGCGCCCCCGCCAGAAGATCCGCGACAGGCGCGAGCGCAGCAGCAGCTCGTCGCCGAGCACCTCGTGCCACAGCAGCTGCACCTCGGCGGACTTCGTGAAGAAGCGATGGCCCCCGAGGTCGAAGCGGTAGCCGTCGCGCTCGACCGTGCGCGCGAGGCCACCCACCTGGGCGTCGGCCTCGAAGACGACCACCGGCTCCAGCGAGCGGGCGAGCACGTAGCCGGCGGTGAGCCCGGCGGGGCCGGCTCCCAGCACGGCGACCGGCGCTGACTCGGTTGTTGCTGGCATGTTGCGGGACCATAACTTAGGCTGCCCTAACGTGCTGACCGTCGTCGTCCCCGCAACCGACATGCCCCCGACCCTGGAGCGCTGCCTCGCCGCGCTGGCGCGCTCCAGCGAGCCCCACCGCGTCGAGGTCGTCTCGGCGCCGCACGACAGCGGGCCCGCCGCCGCGCGCAACGCCGGCGTCGCGCGCGGCGGCGCCGCGACGGTCGTCTTCGTCGACGCGGACGTCGAGGTGCATCCCGACGCGCTGGCCCGCCTGCGCCGGCGCCTGGAGGCCGACCCGGGGCTCGCCGCCGTCTTCGGCGCCTACGACGAGCGCCCGGCCGCGACGGGACTCGTCTCGCGCTTTCGCAACCTCCTGCACCATCACGTCCACGCAGGCTCGGCCGGGCCCGCGACGACGTTCTGGGCCGGCCTCGGCGCGATCCGCCGTGAGGCGTTCGACGCAGTCGGGGGCTTCGACGAGCGCCGCTACCCGCGGCCGTCGATCGAGGACGTGGAGCTCGGCATGCGCCTGCACGCCGCCGGCCACCGCATCGCGCTGGACCCCGCGGTGCGCGGCACGCACCTCAAGCGCTGGACGCTGCGGTCGATGGTGCGCACGGACCTCGCCGCCCGCGGGGCGCCGTGGGTCGCGCTCGCGCTCGAGCGCAAGGCGGCGGGCACGTCGCTGAACCTCGCCTGGCGCCATCGCGCGGCGGCCGCGGCCGCGCTGCTGGCGGCCGTCACGCTCGTGCTGGGGCGCCCGCGCCTCGCTTCCGCCGGTATCTTCGTGATGATCCTCGCGAACATGAGCTTCTACGCCCTACTGGGTCGCCGCGGGGGGCTGCGTCTCGCCGTCGCCGGGGTGCCGCTGCACCTCCTGCATCACCTCACGGCGGTCCTGTCGGTGCCGGCCGGCGCCGTGCTGTGGGCGCGGGCGGGACGTCCGTGAGCGCACCCTTGCGCCTGGGCCTCGTCGGCTGCGGCAGGCTTGCCGAGTGTGGCTACGCGCCGGCTGCGGCACGCGCCAAGGGGGTCGCGATCGTCGCCGTCAGCGATCCCGACCGCGCACGGCGCGGGCTGCTCGCCGGGAAGCTCGGTGCGCCGAGCTTCGCGCGCACGAGCGAGATGTTCGCCGCGGTGGCGCTCGACGGGCTCGTGATCTGCTCGACGCCCGAGCACCACGAAGAGGCCGCGAACGAGGCCGCGGCGGCCGGGCTGACCGCGCTCGTCGAGAAGCCGCCGGCGCCCGACGCCGCCGGTGCGCTGCGCCTGGCCGCGCTGTCGCCCGCGCCGTACGCCGCCTTCAACCGCCGCTTCGATCAGGGCGTCGAGCTCGCGGGTCAGGTTCCCGCCGCGGGTGACCTCGAGCTGCACCTGATCCTGCACTACCGGCGCGCCTCCTGGCGGCCGCTGCAGCGCGGCGAGGACGCGCTGCTGGACCTCGGCCCGCATCTCGTCGACCTCGCGCTCGTGCTGACCGGCGCCGTGCCGCTCGCGGTCCGCGCGCACGCCGCACGCGAGCGTGCCGGCATCGCGCTGGCGACGTCGCGCGGGACGGTGCAGATCGAGTGCGCGACCAACCGTCCCTACCAGGAGCTCGTCGAGATCTGCGACAGCAAGGGCCGGCGCATCGCCCGTGCGAGCCGCGGCGGGCACGTTCGCGGGGTCGCCGGCCGGCTGGCTCCGGGCGCGCACCCGCTGGTGCGGTCGTTGACGGCGCAGCTCGAGGCCTACGGCCGCGCGCTGCGCGGCGAGGACCCGGGCCTGCTGGCCACCGCCGTCGAGGGGGCGGCGGTCATGTGCGTGCTCGACGCGGCTCGCCGATCGGACGCCGTCGGCGGCGACACGAGGCCCGTGGAGGCCGACCGCCCGCACCAGGTCGCCTACTAGTAGTGGGTCCGCGGCGAACGCGGCGCTCGCGAGCGGCCGGACCGCGTTGATCTGCGTCCTGCAGTTCGACGCCGCGAGCGTCGCGGTCGTCGACCGCATGCTCGGCGAGGGCCGCCTGCCGGCGCTCGCGGGCCTGATCGCACGCGGTCGCCGCAGCTCGCTCGCGACGCCCGCCGGCCACTTCGCCGCGGGCGCCTTCCACACGCTCTACAGCGGCGTCGAGCTCGGCGACCACGGCCTCTTCTATCCCTTTCAGTGGGATGCGGCCTCGCAGCGCGCGCGCTACATGACGGCGTTCCCCGCGCCGCCGGCGATCTGGGAGCGCCTCGCACGGGCGGGCCGGCGGACGCTGGCGATCGACCCCTACGAGAGCCGGCCGCCGAAGGAGCGCTGCGGGACGTACGTCTGCGGCTGGCAGTTCGCCGACCGCGTCGTGCTGCCACGCTGGTCGCTGCCGCGCGGGACCGGGCGCGAGCTCGCCCGCCGCCACGGGCGCGGGAAGCACGCCACGGAGGTCTTCGGGCGACCCTCCGTGGGCGAGCTGCTGGCGCTGCGCGAGACGCTGATCGCCGCGCCCGGCCGCGTCGCCGGCGCCGCGGTCGACCTGCTCGCCCGCGAGCGCTACGACCTGGCCTGGCTGACGTTCAGCGCGGCGCATCTCGCCGGCCACCAGTTCTGGGATCTGTCGCAGCTCCCCGCCGAGCCCGCCGGCCCGCAGCGCGAGCTGCTGGCGGGTGCGCTCTCCGACGTCTACGAGGCGGTCGACGCGGCGTTCGCCCGCGTGCTGGCCGCGCTGCCGGCGGGCAGCGACGTGATCGTCGCCTCCGCCGTGGGCATGGACGTCAACAGCTCGCGCGCGGACCTGCTTCCCGGGATGCTCGCGGCGGTGCTCGCCGGGCGCCCGCTTGCGTCCGGGGACGATGCGCCCGGCGCGATCTGGCGGCTGCGCGCGGCGGTTCCCCCGCGCGCGAGGGGTGCCCTGGCGCGTGCGCTGCCGGACCGCGCCGCGCTCGAGCTCACCGCGCGCCTGGAGCTGCGCGGGGTCGACTGGTCGCAGACCGAGGCCTTCGCCCATCCCGCCGACAACCAGGGCTACGTGCGGCTGAACCTCCGCGGCCGCGAGCGCGACGGCATCGTCGGCGCCGGCGAGGCCGACGCGCTGCTCGCGCGGATCGCCGACGGCCTGCGGACCTTTCGCGATCCCGACGGCCGGCCGGCCGTCGCGAGCGTCGACCGCGCGGCCGAGCATCACCCCGGCGTGCGCGCCGGCCAGCTTCCCGATCTCGTCGTGAGCTGGAGCGAGCGTCCGGCGACGACGCTGGCGGGGCTGTCGTCGCCGTCCTTCGGTGACGTGATGCGCAGCGGCGCCGGCAGCGGGCGCTCGGGCAACCACACGCCCGGCGATGCATGGGCGGTCGTCGCTGCGGGCCGGTCGGCGCCGCGCAGCGGCGGTCAGCCACCGCGCCTGGCCGACGTCGCCAGCACGATCGCCGCCGTCTGCGGGGTCGACGGTGCCGGGCTCGCCGGTGAGTCGCTGCTGGCGCCGGCGCGCACGTAGCCCGCGCAACGCGCAGACCGTCACTCGTCATGCCTCGCGTCCAGTGGGTGAGCAGCCCGGGCTGTCAGCGCTGATAGCGGGCGCTGCTCAGCGCTGGGCTGGGCGCCGCCCGAAGGCCTCGCACAGCGCACCTGCCGCGACCGCCACCTGCGCGAGCGCGACGAGCGCGGCCACGGCCGGTCCCGCCCGCCAGGCGTCGCGCGCCAGGCGCCGGTAGAAGACCCGGCCCGACAGCCGCCGCCCGCCACGTCCGCTGCGAAACCTCACCGCTCCGTGCCCGTAGCGCGCCTGCTGGCGCAGCAGGCCGCCCAGCCCCAGCCGGGGACGGTGCTCGACCAGCGCGTCCGGCTCGAAGCGCAGCGCGAAGCCGGCGGCCGCGAGCCGGTCGCACCAGTCGCGGTCCTCGCCGGCGGCAAGCGGATAGGCCTCGTCGAAGGGCAGCGCTCGCGCGATGTCGGCGCGGCAGGCGAGGTTGCAGGTCGGCGCGAAGCCGAGCGCGCCGGACGCACGGTCCAGCGATGCGACCTGCAGCGTGTGCGTGAGCAGCTGCGAGGCGGCCGCGGCGTGCCCGGCTGCGCGGCCGGCGACCGTCGTCCCGGCTGCCGCGCCGCTCGCGTCGCAGGCGGCGGTCAATCGCGCCACCCAGTCCGGTCCGGCGACGCAGTCGTCGTCGGTGAAGCAGACGATCGTGCCGCAGGCGGCGCGGGCGCCGGCGTTGCGCGCCGCCGCCGGACCGCGCCCGCAGCCCTCGACGACCTTGACCGGCGGGCGCTGCGCAGGCACGGTCAGCAGCGCCCGCGCGATCGCCGCACGGACGGCCTCGGGCTGCGCCGAGCCGTCATCGACCACGACGATCTCGACATGCTGGGCGGACTGTGCGAGGAGCGCCGTGATGCAGCGCTCGAGCGCCGCGGGTCGGTCGCGCGTCGCGACGACGACCGACGCGACGGACCCGCTCTCGAATGCCTTGCCGGCGCTCAGCGGCTGAGCCCGCTCGGTGCGAGGACCGGACGCGGGTCTTCGAGCACCCGCAGGCCGGCGAGCTTGTCCGCCAGCCGGACGACCAGCGCTGCGCGCGGCGCGATCCGCCGGAGCATCTGCAGGCTCTCGCGGTAGTGCTCGAGGCGCAGCACGTACTCGCAGTGACGATGGTCGCGCGCGAGGGTTCCGGGTCCCGAGGGACCCAGGGGCGCTCGGTCGCGGCGCAGATGGCCGGGCAGTTCGCGGACCTTCGAGATCTTGTCGGCCGCGAACACGAGCGCCGCGTCGCCGCCCGCCGCGCTCACCTGGTCGCGCAGCTCCCGCTTGCGCCGGCGGTAGTCCTCGATCGAGAGATCCTGCGTGACGGTCCGCACGAGGTCTGCGACACCTGCGCCGAATCGCCAGCGCAGCTCGCCGAGGCTGACCGCCGTGTTCTCGACCACGTCGTGCAGCAGCCCCGCGGCGACGACGACGCCCGAGCAGCCGGCGTTGCGCAGCAGACGCGCGACCTCGAGTGGATGCTCGACGAAGAGCGCATCGTCGCTCTCGCGCCGCTGTCCGGCGTGACAATGCGCAGCGAACGCAAGCGCCGACCGCGTGATCGACGCGGACAGGTCAGTCGATTCTGCGACTGCGCAATCGGCCGATCGCGTGGTCATGGTGCTCCCTCCCGCGCATGCCCTCGGTCCGCGTGCGTCCCGCCGAGCATTCACAAGCTGGTCGTTTTGACGCCCGCTGCACCTGCGTGGAGCGCTCGCCACCTGTGCCCATGTATACCCAACGTGCCAGGAAACAGTCCGCTGGGACGGGACGCCGCGGTCTTCCCGGTACCGTGACCGGCCGGCGTCGTGACGCGAGCACGGTGCCGTGCGACTTCCTCGCCCCCCGTAGTACGTCCGCCCCCCTCGCGTGTTGCAACCGATCGTGATCCGTCCTACTGCACTCAGCCGTGCGCTGACATTCGCTGCCCTCGCCGTCGCCGCGGCAGCCCCCGCCCCTGCGCAGGCCCGCGTGCTGATGGTCGCCACCTCGACCCCGGAGCTGCCGCTCGTCGACGTCGTCACCGACGACGTCGTGGCCCGTATCGCGCTTCCCGGGCCGGGCACAGCGGTGGCGGTCGCGCCCGCCGGCGCCCGCGGCTTCGTCGCCGCAGCAGACACGATCGTCGAGGTCGACCTCGACCGCCGGGCCGAGCTGCGCCGCCGCGCGCTGGGCGGCGGGCCGATCGCCGCGATCAAGGCCGTCCGCGGGCGGATCCTCGTCCTGCAGGCCGATCGTCTGATCACGCTCGACGAGACGAGCCTCGACACGGTCGGGTCGATCGCCCTCGGGGGGCCGGGGTCCGCGCTGTCGATCGATCGCGACGGGCGTCGTGCCGCCGTCGTGCTGGCCGGCGGGCGCATCGCCCGCGTCGCACTCGACGGCTCGGGCACCGTTCGGTCCGCTCGCGTGCCGGGCGCGCGCGGCGTCGCCGTCGCCTCCAAGGACATGACGTTGGTCAGCGCTCGCGGGCGGCTGCGCGAGCTGCGGGCCGGCGCGCGCCGTGCGAGCAAGGGCGGCCTGCGGCTGCCCGCCGGTGCAGGAGGCGCGCTGCTGCTGTCGCCCGGCGGCGGCTCGCTGGCCGTCGGCCCGGCCGCGGCCGGATCGGGCGCTGCCGTCGTGAAGCCCTCCAGCGGAAGGGTCGTGCGGCTCGCCACCGGCGCGGGCCCCGGCGTTCCGGCCTGGAACATCGACGCGAGCCGCCTGTACCTGGCCGAGGCCGGGGCGGCCGCGGTGTCCGTGCTGAGCCCGGCGACGCGCCGGCGCGTCGGCGTCGTGAGCCTCCCGGGAACGATCCCGGTCGGCGTCGCCGAGCAGCCCGGCCTCGCGCTCAGCCCCGGCACGGAGGGCGCGGACTCGATCCTGGGCACGCGCGGCCCCGACCTGATCGACGGCCTCGGTGGCGACGACCGCCTGCGCGGCGGCCGCGACCGCGACATCCTCAACGGCGGTGCGGGCAACGACTCGCTGTCGGGCGGCTCGCTCAGCGACCGGCTGGACGGCGGCGACGGCGACGACTTCATGCTCGGCTCAGGCGGTGACGACAAGCTCGCCGGCGGCCCCGGCAGCGACGGCGCCGACGGCGGCACGGGCAACGACGAGATCAGCGGAGACGACGGTGACGACCGCCTCGACGGCGGCGACGGCGACGACACGATCCTCGGCGGCCCCGGCAACGACCACATCGTCGAGAAGGGCTTCGGCAACGACAAGCGCCTGTCGGGCGGGCCGGGCGACGACGTCATCGAGGGCGGTCGCGGCTCGGACCGCATCCTCGAGGGCGACGACGGCAACGACCGCATCGTCGGCGGGCCGGGCAAGGAGTCGATGAGCGGCGGGCAGGGCAACGACCTGCTCGACGGCGGCCGCGCGGCGGACAACATCCGCGGCGACGAAGGCGACGACGAGCTCAAGGGCGACGCGGCCGACGACGACCTCGATGGCGGCACGGGGGACGACCGCATCGACGGCGGCTCCGGCGTGGACAAGCTCGTCGGCGGCGAGGGCAAAGACCAGCTCGTCGGAGGCCCGGGCATCGACAACATCGACGCCGGTCCCGGAGACGACACGATCCGCAGCGCCGACGACAGCGCCGACATGGTCAACTGCGGGCCCGGCAACGACACCGTGCTCGTCGAGGGCGACTTCCCGATGCGCGACGTGCTGCTCGAGTGCGAGGTCGTCGAGCCGATCGCGCCCGAGGCGGCGAACGACACCACGCCGCCGTCGCTGTTCTTCGGCAGCGTGCAGCCCGAGGTCATCCGCGGCACGCCGGGCGATGACTCGATCATCGGAAACGGCGGCAACGACCGCCTGTTCGGGCTGACGGGCAACGACTACGTCGACGGTGGCAACGGCGACGACCGCATGAGCGGTGGGCCGGGCGACGACATCATGGCCGGCCGCCGCAACGACGACGTGATCCGCGGGGACGCGGGCGACGACCGCATCACGGGCGACCGCGGCAGTGACTTCATCGACGGCGGGCCGGGCAGGGACACGATCTTCGGCAACCTCGGCGACGACCGCCTCAACGGCGGCGCCGGCGCCGATCGCATCAACGCCGTGGCCGGCGGCCGCGACGTCATCACCTGCGGTCCCGGCAAGGATCAGGTCTTCGCCGACCCCAGCGACCGCGTCGCAAAGGACTGCGAACGGATCAGCCGATAGCGCAGCCTGCTGCGGTGCTCGTGCCGGGTGCGGACAGATCAGCCGCGGCCGCGCGTCTTCACGGCGGCCCGGGCGGCGCGGGCCAGGTAGCTGCGTCCGGCGCGGACGATGACCGTCTTGCGAGCGCGCGTGTCGCGCACGCTGACCGACCCGCGTGTCACGCGCGTCAGGGTTCCGTCGCAGCGCTCCTCGGTCAGCCAGATCGTGCCGCGCACGGTCGCGGCGCTCTGACGACCCCGGGTGCGAAAGCGTCCCCTGCCGTTGCCCCAGAGGCGCGACACGACCCGCTTGGAGCGCGATCGGGCTGAGAACCCCCTGGCGCTCGACCGCCTCGAGCCGCAGACGCTCGCGAAGTTCGGGCTGCGCAGCGCGATGTCGGTGACCGGCCGGCGTGCGCGCTTCTGGCGGATCTGGAAGTTCCCGGCGTAGAACTCCGCGCGCTGGGTCTGCGTCCGGCCGTTGCGCCGGCCGGCGGCGGAGGTCAGCGCCAGCCGGCCCCGGGTCGCGTGCACGATCGTGCCGACGGGCAGCACCTGAGCGCCCTTGAGCGGGACGTAGCCCTGCGGAACCTGCGCCGCGCGCACTGCGCCGCGCGGTCCGCTCGCGCCGGGCAGGCGCACGAAGACGTCGCCGCTGACCACCCGGGCGATCACGGTCCGCCCGAGCGTCGGGCCGACCGATGCGTCCGAGCTGTCGC
>Ga0208736_1000178_pt1 | contig 18923 bp, 20 predicted proteins | sample AntDryMetagUQ255_FD_188090 | JGI IMG/M metagenome (GOLD analysis project Ga0208736, IMG submission 188090) | Polar desert microbial communities from Antarctic Dry Valleys - UQ255 (SPAdes) | ecosystem: Environmental > Terrestrial > Soil > Desert | place: Antarctic Dry Valleys | collected 2008-12-31 | reverse complement strand
CCCCGGGCACCCGATCGGACTCCCGGCGCCCTCATCCGCTTGGGATGAGAGCCAGCCCGCCGTTGCGGTGCAGCTTGAGCAGGTTGTGGACCGCGGCGTGGAACTGCCATTGCTTGCGGGCCGCGGGCTTGCCGCGCAACCCGAGTTGCTTGGCGTCCTGGGTGGTGTCCATCTGCCCGAAGACGGGCTCGACGATCGCCTTTCGCCGCGAGCCCTTTTGAGCTGCCCGAGTCGGCGTTTCGGGCGCTGACGTGCGTCGTGCGGGCATGGCTGCTGGGCAGACGATGAGCTGACGCCGACCGGGACTCGCTTGAGCACTCAGCAGGCCGCCGAGCTGCTGCACGTCTCGCGGCCACACCTCGTCAGCTGCTCGACCAGGGCGAGATCCCTCACGAGAAGGTTGGTTCTCACCGTCGCGTGTGCATCGAGGACGTGCTCGCCTACCGCGCGCACCGCAGCGGCCGCCGAAGCGACCAATTGCGCGAGCTGTCGCAGCTTTCGCAGGAGCTCGAGGGCGAGTACCGCTGAGCGCCGGGCACGCCGCGGCTCGTCTGCCTGGCGTGGCGTACATCGTCGCTCTCAACCCAGCCGATCGGTGGATCCGGGCTGAGACAGGGGAACACGGTCGGAGACGTGCCTGATTCGCCGGGTACTCGCCGGGTACGAGAATCAATGAGCCTGCCGTGACCCGACGGAGGCTGAACAGGGGGCATGCCCCGCAGATCCTACGCGGATCTCGGCACATATTCGGCGAGCGGTCCACGTCCGGCCATAGAAAAGGCCCGCTTTTGCGGGCCTTTCTGATGCCCCCGCCAGGAATCGAACCTGGAACCTTCGGATTAAGAGTCCGCTGCTCTGCCAGTTGAGCTACAGGGGCTGGGGCGAAGATCCTAGTGGGTCATCTCGGGCCCGAGAGGGCCCACTAGCCAGTCGGTGCTGTGGTGGTTCCCTGAGCCGCCTGGGCGGCGACCTGCGTCTTGAAGGTCTCCAGGGCCGTGCGCAGCGCCTTGCGCTCGGCGGCCGGAACGAGGTCCACCGCGCGCCCGGAGGAAAGGTCGCCGAGGCGGTTGTCACCCGCTTGGTAGGCGAGCGCGGCGAGCTGCTGGTAGAGGTTCGAGCTCGGCGGCTTCTCCGCCGCCGTCACGAGCTGCTTGGCGCGCACGGCCTTGGGCAGCTCGTCGAGACCCTGGTAGACCTGGACCATCAAGTTCGCGGCGCGCAGGTTCGGCTTCTTGGGCTCGAGGGCCAGATGGCGCTCCCACGCGTCGGCGGCGAGGCCGAGACGCTTCTTGCCGCCCTCCGTGTAGCTGCCATCCTGGGCGATGCCGTCGATGCCGGCCCGCTGGAAGCGCAGGATCGCCAGCTGCGCCTGCGCGTCGGCGTCCTTCGGGTTGGCACGCGCCTTCGCAAGCTGCGTCTTGATGCGCTTGTCGACGGATTCCGACGCGCTGCCGCCGGTCTGGGCGTTGTCGGAGAACGCGTCGAAGAGACCGCCGGAGGACGAGCTGCCGATGCCGAACAGCACGAGACCGCCGCCCATGAGGATCGCGAGCGACAGGTAGATCACTTGCACGGTGCGGCGCCGGCCACGTCCGCGCAGGTCGAACAGCATCGGGGAATCAGTCCTTCCGGTCGGGTTCCCCCAGCTTAGTCAGATCGCCTCGAACACCGGGTGGGTCGGCGTCGACGAGGTCCTCCTCGCGGTCGTCCTCGTCGAAGGGGTCGTCGGGGTGGCCATCGTTGAAGCGCCGCACGGGGTCCTCGTCCAATGGGAGGTCGTCCGGGTCGTCGTCGTCGCGCCGCTCGGGATCCTCGTCCGGGCCGAGGCCATCCGGGTCCGGGTCGTCGTCGTCCGGGTCGTCTTCATCGTCGTCGTCGTCCCAGCGGCTGGACAGCCCGCGCGGCGGCTTGACGCGCTCCAGCCAGCGCGCGAGCAGGATGCTCAGCTCGAAGAGGAGGATGAGCGGCGCCATCGCCAGCGACATCGTGAACGGATCGGGCGTCGGCGTGGCGACCGCCGCGAGCACCGCGATGCCCAGTATCACGTAGCCGCGGTTCTTCGCCAGCTGCTTGGGCGTGAAGATACCCAGACGTGTCACCGCCAGCACGCCGACGGGGATCTGGAACAGCACGCCTACGCCCGCCACGAAGAGGACCGCGAACTTGAAGTAGTCCTTGGCCTGCAACAGGATGTCGAACGAGTCGTCGTTGAAGTTCTGTAAGAACGCCACCGCGCGGGTGAGGACGACGAAGTAGCCGAATGCCGCGCCCATGATGAACAGCACGGGCACCATGAGCATCAGCGGCAGCGCCAGCTTGCGCTCGCCCGGGCTGAAGGCCGGTAACACGAACGCGTAGGCCTGGAAGAGCAGCATCGGCATCGCGAGCAGCAGCGCTGCGTAGAACGCGATGGTGATCGTCGCCGTGAACGGCTCCGTGACGCCGAGCGTGACGAGGTTGCGCTGCGTGTTGGTGGGCCGCGCGGCGGCAGCCTGCGCGAACTGCCGGCTGGCAGCTGCCAGCTGCGCGGCGCTGCTCGTGATCGACTGCCGCTGGGCGGCCGTGAGGTTCTCGGCGCTCTGCAGCGCCTTGAACGTGCTGGCGGTCGCGCCTAGCGCTGGAGCCAGGACCTTGAACGCCTGGCCGGTCTCGATCTGGAAGCGAGCCGACTGCTCGAGCGGATCCTGGCTGGACTTGCTCGGGTCCTGCAGGTTCTGGGTCTCACGCACGGGCTTCGTGACGATGTCGAGGATCGCGTTGTTCTGCCAGAAGCAGAAGCTGAACGTGGCGACGAGCGTGAAGGCCGATATGAGCAGCCGCTTGCGCAGCTCCGTCAGATGGTCGACGAGGGTCAGCTTCTCCTCGTGGCCGATCGGCCGCAGTCCGGTGGGCGGCATGCGGCGGTGGGTTCTAGGAGTGGGTCGGGCGCACAGCGTCGTCGGAGTGCTTCGGGCGCACCGCGTCGTCGGAGTGCTTCGGGCGCACGGCGTCGTCCGACTCGTCTGAGCGCGCTGCGGTGATCTTCGACGGCTCGTCGTCGTCGTCGTCCTTGTGGCTGCCGGTGATGGAGTCCTTGAACTCCTTCATGCCCGAGCCGAGCGAACGGCCGAGGTCGGGCAGGCGCTTGGGTCCGAAGACCACGAGAGCGATCACGAGCACGATGAGCATTTCTGGCAGGCCGATGCCAAGAGGCATGAGGGCTCCTCGATTCGGGGTGTAAGGCAGGGTATCGCGCGGTTAGGGACGCGGACGTTTTCTGGACGCGCGTAGCAGAGGGTTCAAGTTCCGTCGCCGCGTGCCGATGAAGGCGTCATGCAGGAGTTCGAGCACAGCCCCTCAGCGGATCACAAGCGGTACGTCCGCAAAGTGACCCTGCCATCCGGAAAGACGATCGAGGTCATCTCATTCGACGATGACCTCGCGCCCGCGCAGCGCGATCTGCACGTGTGCCCCGAATGCGACTCGCAACTCGTCTACCCCATGGCGTGGGAGGAGGCCGAGAGAGCGCGGTGGGAGGTCAGCCTGCGCTGTCCCAACTGCGAGTGGGGCATCACCGACACGTTCGGCGAGGAGCTCATCCAGCGCTTCGACGAGACGCTCGACCACGGTACGGAGGCGCTCGTCGCCGACCTGCGCCAGCTCACGCGCGCCAACATGGAGGACGACGTCGAGCGCTTCATCGCCGCGCTGAACGCCGAGTACGTCCTGCCCGAAGACTTCTAGGCGTCGCGGTCGGCGACCGAGCGCGCCACGAGCGTCAGCGCCTCGCGCTGACGGTCCTCGAGCGCGAGCGGTGCCAGCTGGGCCGTCGCCGCCTCGACGATCTCGAGCGCCTGGACCCGCGCCGCCTCGAGCGCGCCGGTGGCCGCGATCCGGTCGCACAGCGCCTCGGCCTGCTCGGCCGTCGTGATCGCGCGCAGGTCGACCGCGGCCAGCGCGGGGTCGCTCTCGCGGGCCAGGATGAGCGGCAGCGTGACCGTCCCGTCGAGCAGATCGGTGCCGCGGTGCTTGCCGGTCAGGGTGACCGGCCCCGCTACGTCGATGACGTCGTCGAGCAGCTGGAACGCGATTCCGATCCCGCGCCCGAACGCGCGCAGCGCCACGACCTGCTCGGCCGGCGCCTCGGCGGCGAGCGCGCCGAGCTGGCAGGAGGCCTCGAACAGGCGGGCGGTCTTCAGCTCGCAGCGCAACAGGTAGCGATCGACCGGCACGGCCGGGTTCCAGGCATCCTGGCGCTGCAGCAACTCGCCCTCGGCGAGCGCCGAGGTGGCACGCGACAGCGCCTGCACTGCCTCGAGTGATCCCGCTGCGGTGAGCTCCGCGAAGGCCCGCGAGAAGAGCAGGTCGCCCGTCGCGACCGCCATCGCGCGACCGCCCCGCGCCCAGACCGTCGGCACGCCGCGCCGCAGCGCCGCGCCATCGAGCACGTCGTCGTGCACGAGGGTCGCCGAGTGGATGAGCTCCGCCGCCGCCGCCGCGGCGATCACCTCCGGCCGGCCGGCGGCGCGCGGGCCGGCGGCCAGGATGACGAGCAGCGGGCGCAGCCGCTTGCCGCCCGCGTCGATCGTGGCGCCGGCGTGATGGGCGAGCTCCGGCCCGTGCCCCATGGCGAGCGTGACGAGGCGCTGCTCGACGCGCGCCAGCAGCCCCGGCACGTGGCTGCCCGCCGCGCGCACGATGCCCTGAATGCTCGTCGCGGCCTTCGTCACCGCTTCGTGCCGACGTGCAGGGCGATGATGCCCCCCGCCGTGAGGATGTAACGCACGTCGAGTCCGCAGCGATCCATCCGTGCCGCGAGCTCCGCGGGCGGCGGGAAGCGCTTGACGGAGCTGGGCAGGTACTCGTAGGCCTGCGGGTCGCCGGCGAGCTTGCCGATCAGCGGCACCACCCGATCGAACCAGAGGCGGTAGAAGCCCGACAGCGGCGGGCGGGTCGGCGTCGTGATCTCCAGCACGACGACGGTGCCGCCGCGGCGCACCACGCGGGCCATCTCGGCCAGCCCGCGGTCGAGGTCGGAGAAGTTGCGCGCGCCGAAGCCGACCGTCGCGGTGGCGAACTCGCCGTCGGAGTAGGGCAGCTCCATCGCGTTGGCCCACTCAAACGTGAGCGCGACCGGTGCCCCCGTGCCCTTCGACCGCGCACGGGTCAGCATCTCCTCCGAGAAGTCCGAGGCGATCACCTCGCCGCCGGGCGCCACGCGGGCGGCGAGCTCGAGCGCCAGGTCGCCGGTGCCAGTGGCGACGTCGAGCACGCGATCGCCTGGACCGACGCGCGCGAGGTCGACCGCGCGGCGACGCCACTTGTGGTGCAGCCCCGCCGTCATGACCGAGTTCATGACGTCGTAGAAGCCGGCGATGCGATCGAACATCGCCCGCACCTGCGGTTCCTGCAGCGTCCCCTTATCCGTCGGCGGAGTCAGGGCGTGATGGCCTCTAATGGGAGCCGGACTTCAGCTGCGCGAGGAACTCGACGAGGTCGTCTCGCTTCTTCGGCGGCAGGTCGGTGTAGGCCGGCATCGGCGCCGTCGGGTTGACGAGCGTGCGCGCGATCGCCTGCCGCGAGGACGTCTGGCCGACCTCCGACAGGTCCGGGCCGATCGTACCGCCGTTGTGGCCGATCTTGTGGCAGGCCAGGCAGCCCGACTGCGCGACCACCTGCTTGCCCGACTCCCACTGGCGCAGGTTCTCCGGGCCGGCGGCGACAACGGCCTCGGGCGCCTCCATGTCGATCTGGTTCGGCGAGCCGGCGATCGCGCCCTCGTAGGTGAGGAAGGCCATCGCGGCGATCGTGAAGAAGGCGGCGGCCATCGCGATCGGCCGGCGCTCGGGGCGGCGCTCGGGGCCGCGGTCATAGAACGGCAGCAGCAACAGCAGGATCATGCAGATCGTCGGCACGCCGATCGAGGCCAGCGGCGTCAGCGCCGGCGGCTTCAAGACGCGCAGGACCTCGAAGAGGAAGAAGAAGTACCACTCCGGCCGCGGCGTGTAGGTCGTCGTGGTCGGATCGACCTTCGGGCCCAGCTCGGCGCCGAGGACGAGCGACATGATGATGATCGAGGCCATGACGACGACCGCCATGAGCGAGTCCTTCGCGACGGCGTAGGGAAAGAACGGCTTGCCCTGCGCCTTGAGGATCGAGTACTCGCGGAGGTAGGCCTCCTTCTCGCGGGTGTTCATGTCTCGTCCTGACGCAGGTCGGGGTCGATGTCAGCCTTGCTCCACGGCGGGGCGGTCGTGCCCAGGCGCGCGACGAGATACAGGTGGGCGCCGATCATCGCGGCGATCGCCCCCGGCAGCACGAGCATGTGCAGCGCGTAGAAGCGCGCCAGCGTGGTGACCCCGAACTCGGGGCCGGCTCTGAGGAAGTCGTTGAGGTACGGACCGACCAGCGGCCCGGTGCCGTTGATCGCCACGCCGACCGTCGTCGCCCAGAAGGAGCGCTGGTCGAAGGGCAGCAGGTAACCCGTGAAGGACATGAACAGGGTGAGGATCAGCAGGACGACGCCGATCACCCAGTTCAGCTCGCGGGGGTACTTGTAGGCGCCCCAGAAGAACGTGCGGCCCATGTGCAGGAAGACGAGGATCACCATGACCGTCGATCCCCACTTGTGCATGCCGCGCACGAACTCGCCGAGGAAGACCTCGTTGGTGAGGTAGCGCATCGACTCGTAGGCGCGCGTGGCCGACGGGTCGTAGTACATCGCGAGGATGACGCCGGTGACCGCCTGCGAGAGGAACGCGAACAGCGAGGCCGACCCGAGCGTGTAGAACCAGTTCGTCCCCTTGGGGATCTTGCGGAACATCAGCCAGCGGGCACCGCCGGACATCGACGTGCGCTCGTCGACCCAGTCCACGACGGAGATGCCCTTCTCGGCGGCCTTCTCCTTGCGGGTCAGCTTCGCGTGACCGTTGTCCTCGCTGGGGCCCTTGGGCTTGGGCCGCAGTGCGCGGGGAAGCGGTGGCTTGAGATTGGCCATGGCTGGATTCAGGTCCCCGGGAGCTTCCGGACGCTGGGCCGCGCCGGGTAGACGTACTGGCCGATGCCGTCGAGCGGCATCCCGGGATCGCGCGGCGAGAAGCGCTTGAGCTCGGAGTTGACGCTGAAGCGCGGGCCGACCTCGACATTTCGGCCGCGCACCCGCGTGTAGAAGCGATCGAGCGGGCGCACCGGCGGGCCGCCGGCGACCTTGCCCTGGAAGTCGTAGACGCCGCCGTGGCACGGGCAGATGAAGCGCTCGGAGGCCTCGACGAAGCGCACGGGGCAGCCGAGGTGCATGCAGCGCGTCGAGACCGCGATGAACGCGTTGTACCTGTCGCGCGGCTCGTCGTCGAAGTCGGTGTTGAACTTGCGGATGTAGACGGTGGACTTGCCGACGTCCCCGATGCCGCGCACGAGCGTCAGCGTCCGCGGGATGTACGTGTCGTCGGCGAAGTCCGCGGTCAGACCCACCGATTCCCAGTGCTGCTCGTGCTTCTCGAACACCGGCCCGAGGGCCAGGCCGACCGCGGGCAGCGTGAACGCCGCCGCGGCGATGCCGCCGGCAGCGTGAACCGTGCCGGTCACGAAGCGACGGCGGCTGACGGTCTCGCCCTCGTACGCGCCGGGGATCTGCGCCTCGGCGGTGGTCTTGGGCTGCTTGGGTTCCTTGCGGTCTCGTGACACGGGCAAGGAAATCTACTGCTCTCGCGAGCTTGGCGATGCGCCAGCAGCCGTGCTGTGGCCGTTGATACAAAGTTGTATCAATGTGCGGCCCTCGCGGCGGCCGCGTGCAGCGCCTTGGCGGCCCGTGGATCGCCGGCCCGTGCCAGCTCCTTGGCGGTCGCCGTGGCGTCGTCCGCGCCCCAGCCGATCGCGGCCGCGCCGGCGTGCCAGACGGCGAGCGCGAGCTCGCCGTCGCCGGCCGTGTGCGCCTGCGCGCTGAGCGAGATGATGTCGGCGAGCTCGGCGATCGCGTTGAGGTCGCCGATCGCGGCCAGCCGGGCGAGGCCCAGCGCATAGAGGCGGTCACCGGCCAGCAGGGCCAGATCGGGGTCGGTGATCTGCAGCGCGCGCGGCTTGCCGTAGTGCAGCAGGCAGCCCTCGAGCACCGCCGTGAGCGCGAGCTCGACGTCGTCGCGGTGGGCGGCGGCGCGCGGGCCGGACGCCGCGAGGGCGACGGGATCCAGGGCGCCGTCGGCGGCTGCGCCGGCGGGGGCGGCGCTCATCACGTCGGCGAGCGGGCTGCCGCTCTCGCGCACGGCGGCGCACAGGCGGCCGATCGGGTCGCTCATCGGCTCATCGTTCGATGTCCGCGAATGAGGCGGCGGCCGCGGCAACGGTGCGCTCGATGTGCTCAGGGGTATGCGCCAGCGACGGGAACCACGCCTCGAACTGCGAGGCCGGCGCGTAGACGCCGCGCGCGAGCAGCCCGCGACACCAGCCGGCGTAGGCGTCGCGGTCGCAGGCCTGCGCGGCGGCGTAGTCGGTCACGGGCTCGGGGCTGAAGAACAGCGTCAGCAGACCGGTGGCGCTGACGATCTGGACGTCGTCCTCCCAGCCCGCCGAACGTGCCGCCTCGGCGAGCCCCTCGGCCAGCGTGCTCGTCGTCGCCGCGAGGTTGGCGTAGGGCTGCTCGCCGTCGAGCAGCGCGAGCGTGGCGAGCCCGGCCGCGACCGCGAGCGGATTGCCCGACAGCGTGCCGGCCTGGTAGACGTCGCCCGCCGGCGCGATGTGCTCCATGAGCGGGCGGGAGGCGCCGTAGGCGGCGGCCGGCAGCCCGCCGCCGATGACCTTGCCCATGATCGTCAGGTCCGGGATGACGCCCGCGAGCTCCTGCGCGCCGCCGCAGGCGACACGGAACCCGGAGATGACCTCGTCGAAGATCAGCAGCGCGCCGGTTTCATCTGCGCGCTCGCGCAGCAGTTCCAGGAAGCCCTCGGCGGGCGGGACGAGGCCCATGTTCGCCGGGAACGGCTCGGCCAGGATCGCGGCGAGCTCGTGCTCCTGGGTCGCCGCGACGAGCGCGCCGGCATCGTTCCAGGGCACGACGATCGTCGCGGCGGCCACCTCCGGCGGCACCCCCGGGGAGGCCGGGATGCCCTGCGTGGCCAGGCCGCTGCCGGCGTCGGCGAGCAGCCCGTCGACGTGGCCGTGGTAGGCGCCGGCGAACTTCAGCAGCTTCGTGCGCCCGGTCGCCGCGCGAGCGAGGCGGATCGCGCTCATCGACGCCTCGGTTCCCGAGGACGTCATGCGCAGCATCTCCACGCCGGGGACGCGGCGGCTTACCTCCTCGGCGAGATCGACCTCGCCGGCGGTCGGGGCGCCGAAGCTCGTGCCCCGTCCCGCGGCGCCGGTGACGGCCGCGACGATCGCCGGGTGGGCGTGACCGGCGATCAGCGGGCCCCACGAGCAGACCCAGTCGACGTACGGATTCTCGTCGACGTCGAAGATCTCGCCGCCCGCGCCGCGCTGCATGAACAGCGGGTCGCGCCCGATCGAGCGCATCGCGCGCACCGGCGAGTTCACCCCGCCGGGCAGGACGTTCAGGGCGCGCGCGTACAGCTCAGACGAGCGCGTGTCTCGCAGGGAGACGGTCACGCGGTGGTCACGAGTACTGCGCTTCCCAGTCCTTGAAGTCGTCCGTGAAGTACAAAAGACGAATCTTCTTGAACTCGGTCGACGAGTAGAGCGTCGCGCGCTCCGTGATGCCGAACTCGCCGGCGATCGCGTCGAGGATGGCGTCGCACTCCTCCTTGGAGCGGCCGTGGGCCATGGTGAAGACCGAGTAGGGCCAGTCCTCGTACGTCGGGCGCTGGTAGCAGTGCGAGATGCCGCGGAAGGAGGCCATCCGCGGGCCGAACTCCTCGATCTTGCCCTCCGGGACCACCCAGACGCCCATCCCGTTGGCGCTGAAGCCGGCGCGGCGATGAAAGAGGATCGCGGCGACGCGGCGCAGGATGCCCCGCTCCTTCATCCCGGCCATGTGCTCCAGCAGCGCGCCCTCGGTGATGCCGAGCTCGGCGGCGGCGGGCGCGTAGGGCTCGGCGATGACCGGCAGGTCGCCCTGCGTCGCGCGGATGACGGCGATGTCGAAGTCGTCGTAGGGCACGCCCTCCAGCTCGACCGGCGCCTCGGCGACGCCCTCGGTCGAGAGCGACTTCGTCGTGCCCTCCATCTCGAGGTCCATACGGATCTTGAAGAGCTTGAGCGTCGGCAGCTGGCGGATCGACTCGGCGCCGGTGAGCTCCTGGAGGACGTCGAGCGTGCCCTGCAGCCCGAGCTTGGAGTCGTGCTCGACGGCGAGGGTGAACCACATGTTGAACTCGTGGTTGCGCAGGTAGTTGTGGCTGACGCCGGGATGCGAGTTGATGATCTTCGCCGCGCGCCAGGGGTGCTCTGCATCGACCTTCGCCGCGACGAGCATGGAGCCGTAGCCGAGCGCACGCGTGTCGTAGATCGGGGTGACCTGGCGGATGATGCGGTCCTTGAGCAGCTGCGAGACGCGCGCCATGACCTCGTCCTCGGTGAGCTCCGCGAGCTTGGCCACCGCGGCGTAGGGCCGGGACTCGAGCGGGAAGGAGCCCTGCATGAAGTTCAGGATCTTGCGGTCGATGTCGTCGAGCACGACCGCCGCCCCGTCCTTGCGGGCCCGGACTTTGTCGTTTCGCCCTTCGATCGCCGCAAGCGGCGACCTCCGGTCGACGTCACGTGGTGTCACAGCCATTGGCAAGCGTCCTTCGCGTGGTAGGTGATGACGATGTCGGCGCCGGCGCGCCGGATCGACGTCAGGGTCTCGAGCACCGCGGCGCGCTCGTCGAGCGCTCCCGCCGCCGCGGCCGCCTTGATCATGGCGTACTCGCCGCTGACGTTGTAGGCGGCGACCGGGAGGTTCGTGGCCTCCTTTACGCGGCGGATGACATCGAGGTAGGCGAGCGCGGGCTTGACCATCACGACGTCGGCTCCCTCCTGGACATCGAGCAGCGCCTCGCGCACCGCCTCGCTGCCGTTGGCCGGATCCATCTGGTAGGCGCGGCGGTCGCCGAAGGCCGGGGTCGAGCCGGCCGCCTCGCGAAACGGCCCGTAGAAGGCAGAGGCGAACTTCGCGCTGTAGGCGACGATCGGCGTGTCGGCGAAGCCATCCTCGTCGAGCGCCGCGCGGACGGCGCCGATGCGCCCGTCCATCATGTCGCTGGGCGCCACGACGTCGGCGCCGGCGCGGGCGTGCGACACCGCGGTGCGGGCGATCAGCTCGGCGCTGGGGTCGTTGTCGACGGCCCCGTCGACGCGCAGCAGGCCGCAGTGGCCATGGTCGGTGTACTCGCAGAGGCAGACGTCGGTCATCACGACCAGACCGGGGTGCGCGTCCTTGATCGCGCGCGTGGCGAGCTGGACGATCCCCTCGTCGTCGTAGGCGCCGGTGCCCTCGGCGTCCTTGTGCTCGGGGATGCCGAACAGCAGCACAGCGGGTAGGCCGAGCGCGGCGGCCTCGCCTGCCTCCTCGACGGCGGCGGAGATCGACAGGCGCTCGATCCCCGGCAGCGCCGCGATCGGGGTTCGGCCGGCGTGCGGTCCCGCCTCGACGAAGAGCGGCAGGACCATGTCGGCGGGGCTCAGGCGCGTCTCGCGCACGAGGTCGCGCAGGACGGGCGTCGCGCGCAGCCGCCGCAGGCGGGTCGCGGGGAAGGGCATCCCCCAAGAGTAGCTGCGCTGCGAGGATCTCGTTACGTATGAGAGCCGGTCGCACACCCTTGGATACGCTCGTGCGCTCGGGCCAAGAGCCGGTCGTCGTGAACCTCGACCTGCCCGACGCGGCCGACGAGCCCGAGCGCGTGCGCTGGGTCGACGACATCCACTCCTGGCCCACTACCCGCGCCGCGCCGGCACCTTCTCCCCGGTTGCCTCTTCATCGCCCGGCGGCGGCTTCGGCGGCTTCGGCGGCGGGCCGATGATCAGCGGCGACGCCGTCGCCCACGGCTCGAAGACGAGGTGGCGCCGGAGGTAGACGACCGTCTCACGCAGCACCGCCGCGATCGGCAGGGCGACGAGCGCCCCGACGAAGCCGTAGATCTGGCCGCCGAGCAGCAGCGCGAGGATCACGAGCAGCGGGTTCAGGCGCAGCGCGCGACCGAAGACGTTGGGCGCGACGACGTGGCCCTCGAGCTGCTGCAGCGCGACGAAGAGCAGGACGACCCACAGCGCCGTGAGCGGGTCCTGCACGAGCGCGACGATCACGGGCGGAAGCGCGCCGAGCACCGGCCCGACGTACGGCACGAGCTCCATCAGGCCGAAGAACAGGCCGAACGCGAAGGCGTAGGTCTGGCCGAGCGGGAAGATGCCGATGGCGCCGAAGATCCACAGCGCGACGCCGGCGGAGACGCCCATGATCGCGCTGAAGAGCAGCTGACCGCGCACATATCCGGAGACCGCTCGCTGCACGCGGGTCGGGTAGTCGTCCTGGACCGTGCCGTCCCCCGGCGGCATGACGGAGCGCACCAGCTCGCCGATTCGCGGCGCGTAGATGAGCATGTAGATCGACAGGACGACGACGAGGATCATGTAGAACGACAGCTCGACGAGCAGACGCAGCAGCTCGCCGGTGAACGAGACGATCTCGCCCGAGCCCGTGACGATCTGGTCCTGCAGGCTCGCCAGCGCGCTCTCGCTCTCGCCCTTGATCTGGACGTTGACGCCCTTGTCGTCGAAGAATTCCTGAACGTCGTCGAGCATGGCGCTGGCGTCGTCGACGAGGCCCGGGACGTCGTTGGCAAACGACGTCGCCTGGTCGGCGACCGGGCCGGCCGCGAGGAACCCGAGGAATGGCAGCGTCGTGAAGAGCGCGAGGAAGACGGTGACGACCGCCAGCGTGCGCGGGACGCGCACGCGCTGGGCCAGCGCGACGAGCGGGTTGAGGATCAGTGCGATCACCGCTGCGACGATGAACAGCAGCAGCACGTGACCGGCCGCGTGCGCCAGCGCGTAGAGCGCGAGCACCGCGAGCGGCAGCATGACGAGCTGTACCCAGCGCGCGACGACGACGGGCGTGCCCGCGGGAGGCTGCGGCGCTGTGCGCGGGATGTCGGTGAGCTCTTGGGCCATCCCCTGCGTCAGAGTATGTCCCGTGCCACACGCCACCGCGAGCATCCTCTTCATCGGCGACGTCGTCGGCTCGCTCGGCAGGCACACGCTGCTGGACCTGCTGCCGGAGCTGCGCGAGCGCCACGATCCGACGTTCGTCGTCGTCAACGGCGAGAACGCCGCGGGCGGCCTGGGCATCACGCCGAAGATCGCCGACGAGCTGTTCGGCGCCGGCGTCGACGTCATCACGCTGGGCAACCACGCCTACCACCGGCGCGAGATCTTCGCGTACCTCGACTCGAACGAGGCGATCCTGCGGCCCTACAACTACCTGCGCAGCCAGCCGGGCCATGGCGTCTGCGTGGTGGTCGGCGCGAGCGGCGTTCGCCTTGGCGTCGTGAACCTGAGCGGCAACCTGTTCCTACGGGCTGGGCGCCCGGCGTTCGTCGACATCGAGGTCGCGCTGGGTGAGCTGGCCGGCCGGGTCGACCATGTGCTGGTCGACTTCCACGCCGAGGCGACGAGCGAGAAGGTCGCCCTGGGGTGGTACCTCGACGGACGGGTGAGCGCGGTCGTCGGCACCCACACGCACGTGCCCACGGCGGACGGGCGCGTGCTGCCCGAGGGCACCGCCTACATCACCGACGTCGGCATGACCGGTCCGCGCGGCGGCGTGATCGGCGTGCGCAAGGAGCAGTCGATCCGCGGCTTCGTGACCCACATGAACGAGCGCTACGAGACGTCGGAGGACGACCCGTGGCTGATGGGGGTGCTCGTGCGCTGCTCGGAGGCGATGCGGGCGGACTCGATCGAGCAGGTGCTGCTGCCGGCGCGCTGAGCGGCCGGCCGATCCGGACGGGGAACGGGATGCCGTAGGAAAAGGCCGCGCAGACCATGCCGGGGGGCTTTACGATCCAGATGCCGGCAGAGATGGCAGATGCCGCCCGTCGGTCGCGGCTTTCTTCTCGATGGGCTCATCGGCGGTCACGGGCGCAGATGTAACGACGATCGGGCGCGGCGAGCGCCCGGTCGTCGCGCCGCGCTACAGCGGCAGCTTGCCGCGCCCGCGCCGGCCGGCCGACGCGCTGCGGCCCGCGGCCTTCGAGCCGGAGGTGAACGGCTTGGCGAACAGGCGGCCGAGCGGACCCGGGGCCTTGGAGCCGGCGCGGCTGCCGAGACCGAACGCCTTGTGCGCTCCGCGCTCGGGGCCGTGCGACAGGCGCGGCACGAGGAAGCCGAGGATGAGCAGCACGATGCAGACGACGATGATGGCTCCAATGAGCATGACGGGACCTCCGGTCGGAGACGATGACGTACGTTCCGCCGTACCCGTGCGGAGCCGCGAGTAGGCGAACTGGACGATCGGACGAGTCGCTCGGGCGCGTTGGAGGAACGCGTTACAGCGGGCGGGCTCACCGGATCGGTAGCCGGCGAGCAGCGCGTCGCGCCGCTCGCCAGACGCGCCGTGGTGCTACACGAGCGGCTCCGTCCGTCGTCGCCGTGCCAGCGTCGCCATCAGCACCACGAGCGCCACGAGCAGCAGCGCGTTGCGCGCCGCGACGATCACCACCACGTCGGTCCGGACGTTGATGAGATCGAAGTAGCGGCTCGGAAACTCCACGTGCGTCAGCACGATCGCGCCGGCCGCGAGCAGCGCCACGACCCGCTGCCGCCACGCCCACGCGAGCGCCGCGAACGGGGCCAGCCAGATGACGTACTGCGGCGAGAAGACCTTGCCGAGCGTGACGAACGCCAGCAGCGCGGCGAAGCCGCACAGGACCAGGTGCCGCGCGTCGGGCCGTCGCGCCGCGAGCAGCAAGATCGCCGCCAGCGCGAGCACGACCAGCCCGGCGAACAGCGATCCGACCGCGTCCGCGTGGCCGCCGTCCAGGCCGTTTGACTTGAAGCGGTCGGGGCGCAGGTTCGTGCCCGTGACGTCCGAGCCGCCCAGCGCGAAGAGGACCGTCGCCGGCGTCGACTCGATCTGGACCGGACGGTCGAGGTGGAAGGTGAACGACTCGACGTAGCCCGCTCCCGCCAGCGGAAGCGAGATCGCGACGACGACCGCCGCGAAGATCGCGCCGCCGCGCAGCGCGGCGCGCCACTCGCCGCGCCCGCACAGCCACACCACCGCGATCGCCGCGAGCAGCCCCGGGAAGAGCTTGGTCATCGTGCCCAGGCCGAGCAGCAGGAAGCCGAGGTCGTGCCGCCCGCGGGCCAGCGCGAGCAGTCCGCCCAGCGCGATCGCGATCGGCAGCGGATCGAAGTGCGTGCGCACCGCCGCACCGACGACGACCGGCGCGGCCACGAGCAGCCAGGCCACCGTCAGCCGCTCGCGGCGCCCGGGGCCGGCCAGGCGCGCGGCGAGCTGCTGGCCGGCCACGAGGCACAGCGCCATCAGCACTCCGAAGGTCCACTCGATCGAGGCCGGGTCGCGGCCGAACACGCCCGCCAGCCACAGCGCGATCGCCGCCAGCGGCGGGTACTCGAAGCCGAAGTCGACGTAGGGCAGCCGGCCGTCGTGCAGAAGCCTCGCGTACTGCTCGTAGACGTAGAGATCGTTGACCGTGATGTCGGAGAACGGGCCGGCGGTCGTCGCCACCGCGTAGACGACGAGCAGGGCGACACCGGCGAGCGCGAGGTGCGCGCGCTCGCTCATCCGGACAGCGCGGCGGGCTGCGGCGCGGCGACGGCCGTTCCCGCCTCGCCCTCCGGCGGCGCGAGCCGCCCGAGCAGCGCGATCATCACGAGGCCGAAGAACCACGGGATGTACAGGTAGAACCAATGCGTCACGGCGAGCTGCAGCGTCAGCAGGATCGCCGCGCTGCAGGCCGCCAGCCCGACGAGGTCGCGCCGCCGCGGCACGAACGCGAGCGCCAGCGCCAGCAGCGCGCCCGCCACCTGCACCGCGCGCTGGGCGTGGTTCAGCCACGAGACGTCGGGGTCATACAGTCCCCAGATCGAGAACGGCGATCCGCGCTGCGCCTGGAAGGCGATCGTGTGATCCCAGAAGGCGCGCAGCTCGAAGTTGCCCAGCAGCGGCACGAACGCCAGCGACGCCGCCAGGCCGAACCCGGCAGCGTAGGCGAGCAGCGTCCGCATCCGCAGCCCGCCGTGCATCGCGAACAGCGGCGCGAGCGCGAGCGGCGCGAACTTCGTCAGCGCCGCGAGCGCGACGAATGCTCCGCGCGCGGGGGCGCTCCCCGCCGCCCATACCGCGGCCAGCACGAGCACCGCCACGAGCGTGTCGTTGGAGTTCGACATGAGCGCGTAGAGCGTGAACGGATAGGACACCCAGGCGTAGGCGAGCAGCACGCCGAGGTCCGGGCCGCGCACGCGCCGGCCGATCAAGAACAGCAGCAGGCAGGCGAGCAGGTCGAACGTGATCGCCGCCGCGTGCGCGGCCGGCAGGTCGTCCCAGCGCCCGGTCCACGACTTGGCCTGCTCGAACGGCACGTACGCCAGATAGGCGACCGGGCCGTACGTGTCGCCGCTGGCGTTGTCGTTGGGGAAGGCGCCGTACAGCGGGTTGCCGTCGACGATCAGGTCGGCCCCGATCACCCCCGCGTAGCCCACGTCGATGACGTTCGAGTTCGTCACGTTCAGCGCGACGCGAAACCCGATGAGGAAGATCACCGCGATCGCCAGCCAGCTCACCGGCACGAGCAGGCGCAGCGGCCGGCGGAGGGCGCTTTGCATTGCGTCGTCCCCGCGGCGCAGGCCGATCCACAGCATCCGCCCGAGCAGGTAGACGAGCAGCGGATACAGCAGCGGCACGGACACGTCGATCCGCGCCGCGTTGAAGAACGCCGTCGACGCGGAGAACGCGCTGAGCACGAGCAGGTCGAGCTGCAGCATCCCCCACGGCCGGCGCAGGAACGGCACCAGGAAGGCCAGCGCCAGCGGGATCCACACCCACGGCGCGTTGACGATGCGCCCGAACGCGCCCGGGTAGCCGCGCGCCATCGACCACGCGACCTGGTAGCCGGTCCACGCCTCGAGCACGCGCCCGCTGCGGTCGTCGACGAGGACCTGGGCGATCTCCTTGCGCGGCGCGCCGGGCGGCGTCGGCGCGAAGTACGACACCTGCCAGCGATCGGTCCCCTTGAGGAAGACCTCCCGCACGGAGCGCGGGTACGCGCGGCGCTCGCGACGCACCTTCCCCACGGCATCGGCGACCGCACCGGCGCGGACGGCGGTCAGCCGCCGCCCCTCGGGCGCGACGTCGGGACGCAGCGGGCGTGCGAGCGCGTTCGGGCTGACCGGCTTGCCCGGCAGCGCGGTGGGAAATCCGGCCGAGCTGCCACCGCTCTGCGCGGCAGCCGGACCGGCGAGAGCGAGGAGCGCGATCAGCCACGCGGCACCGACCAGGCCGCGCACCAGCTACGCCTTGAAGCTCCAGAGCTTGTTGCCGATGAAGTTCAGCGGCGTCGCGCTGGCGATGGCGAGCGCCTGGGCGGGAACCTCGGCCACGCCGAGGCCGTCGACGAGCGCGTAGAGCACGACGAGGTTGAACGCGAAGGCCCCGAGCGAGACCACGCAGAAGCGCGCGGCCTGAAAGCCCGCATGAACCTCACTCGCGCGGAACGTCCACAGCCGGTTCCAGACGAAGTTGTTGCTCAGCGCGACGACGAAGGCCGCCGTCGCGGCGATCCCCTTGTCGAACCCCGCGCCGTGCAGGGCCACCGCGAAGACGGCGAGGTTGATGACGTAGCCGCTCGCGCCGACGGTGGCGAAGCGCACGAGCTGGGCCCAGTTGGCCGGCGTACGCAGCGCGGCGCGTGCACGGGCCTGGCCACGCAGGCGCGGCGCTTGGATCGCGGTGTCGGCCACGGCCGCCTCGTCCAGGGACATCCCCGGGAAGACTACGCAGCGCCGAAGTGGGCGACGACCATCGGCGCGATGTCGGCGATCGACCAGTTGCCGTCGGCGCGTTCGGCGGGCACGTCGACGCCGCAGAACAGCAGCGCACCGAGCGAGTCGACGCGGTGCAGCGAGCCGTGGCTGCCGCCACGCACGTGGGCGCGGTTGCCCCAGTCGGGGAACTCGTAGGCCGGCTCGGCCGACAGCAGCACGTCCCCGGACGTCGGACAGCTCACCGCGGCCCACACGCGCGCGAGCGCATCGGGGTAGTGCTCGCACTCCAGGACCCCATCCTCGACGTGCGCGAGCAGCGCGTCGAGCTCGCCGTCCACCGACCATCGCCGGCCGCGCACGTCGGCCACATCGCCGTCCGGCGCGAACGAGATCTCGCCGCGCTCGCCTGCGACACGCACGCGCTCGCCGTCCTTCCACATCACGAGATCGACGCCCTCGATCGCACGCGCCGTCGAGACCACGCGAGCGATCGCGCTCTCGCGCGGCTCCGTCAGGACGTAGATCATCGCCGAGCGCTGCGCCGGGCACAGCGCGATCTCCGCGTGGCGCGCGCCCGCGCCGGAGGGCGGCAGCACGCGCCAGTCCGAGAACGGCCCCGGCAGGTCGATCGTGCGCTCGATGTGCGAGTGCGAGTGGTCGGCCATGACGATCATCGCGTGCTCGTCGAGGAACGCGTCGGCGCCGCCGCCGGCCTCCATGACCCGCCACATCTCGGCATCGGCCGCCGCGATCGACTGGATCTGCGCGTGCGGACCGTTCTTGTGGGAGTGCGCGTCATTGTCGGGCAGCGACAGCAGCAGGAAGTCGAACAGGTCGTGCTCGACGAGGTACGAGCCGACGCAGCCGGCGTGCTGGTCGCGCATCCCGGGGATCCCCATCCGCGACCAGCAGGGCGTCCTCTGGCTGGCGAAGATGTCGGCGTAGAAGAGCTCGCGCGGGCCCATCGTCGAGCGCTTGAACAGCGACGACGCCGCGCGCGTCAGCGCGAAGTC
>Ga0208736_1000177_pt1 | contig 18969 bp, 16 predicted proteins | sample AntDryMetagUQ255_FD_188090 | JGI IMG/M metagenome (GOLD analysis project Ga0208736, IMG submission 188090) | Polar desert microbial communities from Antarctic Dry Valleys - UQ255 (SPAdes) | ecosystem: Environmental > Terrestrial > Soil > Desert | place: Antarctic Dry Valleys | collected 2008-12-31 | reverse complement strand
GGTATGATTTTCTGAAATACGATTTGAAACCGGACAAAGTCAACATCAATTATATTCGCCCGCCGTCAGCCGATCCGAACGAATTGAATTTTGACCACAACCGTTACGGACAATTATCGCAGATGATTCTTGATGATACGCGCAGCGCGGCAATTAAAAATAATTACGGCGGCGACGCGGGATTTTTCAAAGCGGCGATTGACCTTTATATGCACGACCTGATTTCCAAAACAAAAGAAACCGGCGAGCCGCAGATGACCTGTTACGCGGGAACGGCGGGCGCGGTGATTTTTGACGAAGGCACTATTTCTTCGTGCGAAAATCTCGAAGCCGTCGGCAACCTGCGCGATTATGATTGGAACTTCCAGGGCGCGTGGAATTCTCCGGCGATGGTCGCGCGTAGGAAAAAAGCCAAATCCGGCTGTTTCTGCACTCACGAATCGAATTCTTATTACCCGTCGCTGCCCTTTAATCCGACGCATTTGGTGAAAATTAAAAAACTCGAACGTCAAATGAAAAAGGCGAGCAAACAACTCGCCAATGTCACGCCGCAGACCGAAAGCGTAACAGTCAAAGCCTAAAATAAAATTAATGAGCAGTTGAAACGATTTAACTGCTCATTTTAATATCGTGCAGCAAAATACACCGAAAATTCTCATTATTTCATCTGACACCGGCGGCGGACACCGCTCGGCGGCGCAATCTTTGGCGGAAGGCATCCAAAAATTTTGGAAAGGCGAATCAGTCGCCGTGCGTGTGATGAAAGCCGTCGAAGATTCGCACCGCGTCACTGAAAAACTCGTTAACGTCTATAATTGGACGCTGCGTAATAAACAGCATTGGATGAAATATATCTATTGGGCGATTAATCGTTTTCGTCCTGAAACGAGCAATTTTTTTCTCAATCGGTGCATTGTTTATCTCAAGGAACAGTTTGAAAAATGGTGTCCGCACATCGTTGTCAGCGTCCACCCGTTGACCCAACATATTTTCGCCCGCCTGCTCAGAGAACTGAATTTAGCCGACCAAATTCCGCTCGTGACCGTCGTCACCGACCCATGTTACGGGTTTTGGAAAGGCTGGGCGTGCGACGAAGTCTCGCTTTACCTGGTGGCGAACAGCGAAGCCCGGCGGCAGTTAATTGATTATGGAATCGCGCCGGAGAAAATAAAAATTTCGGGAATGCCCGTACATCCGAAGTTTCACGAAGTTGATGAAACCGTCGCGCAGAATGCCAGAAAAGCTTTTGGTTTGGACGCGGAAAAGTTTACGGTTTTCGTCAACGCCGGTTGGATCGGCGGCGGCAACGTGCCGCAGATTTTCCGCGAACTCGTGCGCGGCGAACTCGACGTGCAGGCGATTTTTCTCGCGGGCAAAAACGAAGAATTAAAACGAGAGGCGGAAGAATTGGCGAAGACCGCAAAGTTTCCCGTCAAAGTCATCGGTTATTCCGACGAGATTGAAAAATTAATGCAGTCGGCGAACGTGATGATTTCCAAGCTCGGCGGTTTGACGACGTTTGAAGCACTTGCGTGCCGCTTGCCGATTATCGCCGACGCGACCACGCCGCCGATGCCGCAGGAAGCCGGAACGGTAAATTTAATCGCTAAACGTGGCGCAGGAATTCTGCTCGAAAAGGCAAGTGATATTGTTCCGACTATCCAAAATTTAGTTTCCGACACCAAAAAATATGCTGAGATGAAAGCCGCCACTATGAACCTGGCGGTTCCCAACGCGACCGAAATGATTATCAAAGAAATCTTCGCGCTTCTTCCCGAAAAACAGCAGATTCAAAACGAATCTGTTCACGTCGCTGCTTAAAAACTGTACAGAAAATGAAAATTAAAAGCACACCGATTCAAAGTAATTTTTAATTGATTAAACTAAAGCCTTCATGCAAAAGATGTCCGGAAACCTCTTTCCAAACTTTTGTCTTTTTAATTTTTACCTTTTATTTCGATTTTGCCTTTTCTCATAAAACTACCTTAAACTCTTAAAAGTCTATTGGAGAAAATAAATTTGTGAATCTTTTATTGGAAGGAAAACGCGCGTTTGTATCAGGCGGAACAAGAGGAATCGGCGCGGCAATGTGTGAAGTGTTCGCGCGTGAAGGCGCGGATGTCGCTTTTAATTATCATTCGCGCGATGATTTAGCCGAAGAAGTCAAAAGCAAAATCGAAGCGCACGGCAGACGCGCCTTGTCTTTCAAGGTTTCCGTTACCGACCGCGTGGGAATGAAAAAAACAGCCAGAGAAATTGTCGAAGCATGGGACGGGATTGATATTTTGGTAAATAATGCCGCCGTCAACAAAGGCGATAATTTCGCGACGACCACCGACAAATCCTGGGATTGGGTCGTTGACACAAACGTGGGCAGTCTGTTCGCCGTCACGAAACCGTTTTACAAACAAATGATTAGAAAACGCTCCGGCTCTATTCTTAATATCACAAGCATCGGCGCAATTCGTTCCCTGCCGACTTCGGTGCATTATGCGACCTCGAAAGCCGCGATGATCGGTTTTACAAAATGTCTGTCGCGCGAAGCCGCCAATTTTAATATTACCGTCAATGCGATTGCCGCCGGAATTTTCGATACCGATTTAGGACATTCACTGCCCGAACGTCTTTTGCAAATGCACGATTTTTGGGTGGCGCGTCAGCGGCTCGGCAGACCAGCCGAACTCGCCGAGTTTGCCGCGTTTATGGTTAGCAGCCGCAACAGTTTTATGAGCGGCGAAGTTGTTATCGTGGACGGCGGCGCAGTCACTTAAGATGTAACTTTTAATTTTCCGTCATCTTCAGTCTCACGTTAATTTGATTCTTTCGCTGAAATCCTTTTGAAGGTGAAATTGAAATTCAATTTTAAGCTGCTGAAATTAAATAACTTAGTTGACTACGCCGTCTTCTTTTGTGTATTCTGAAAGCATTAAATGGTACTTCTAAAAAATTATGGCAAGAACAGAATTAATCGAAAATTTAAACAAAGCATTGAGTTTGGAATTGGCGGGCATTATTCAGTATTCGCAGCACAGTTATTTGGTGACTGGAATTGAACGCGAAATTTACAAAGAATTTTTCCGCGAGCAGTCGGAAGAGGCGCGGACCCACGCCCTCTTTCTGGGAGATAAATTGGTCGCGCTCGGCGGCGTGCCGACTGTCGAACCGGCGATGATTCGCCAATCAACCGAGTTGAAGGAAATGCTCAAACAGGATTTAGAGCTTGAGCGCGAAGCATTAGCCGTTTATATGCAGGCGTGGGATTCATGCGATGATGAGGATTTGCCAACGAGATTTTGGCTCGAAGGACAAATCGCTGAAGAACAGTTGCACGTTGAAGAACTTGAAAAATTAACTTCCGAAAGAACGTCGAAAGTTAATTCCGAGCGCATAGTTCTGCGCGAAGTCAGCTAAATTAAATTGTTAAAAAATAAGAAAAGCCGGATTCAACAAGCCGGCTTTTCTTATTTTTCGGCTGTAAAATTTTATGAAAAATTCGGAAACTTAAGGATATTTGAGGATTTATCGGTTTCCGACATTGCGATATTTTGGCTTTTTAATTTGTAACGCGCCGAAGCGATTACGCGGTGCAAATCGTCCAGCATTTCTGCGTCGAGCGACAAGGTTTTTTGGCAACACCAGCCTAAATCATCCGTCCAGGTGGAAAGTTTAATGATTGCCTGGTCATTATCCAAATAGACTTCGAGTTTCTTTTCGTCGGAAATAACCGGCAGAAGTTTGGTTGCGAGATTGGTTGACATAAAGTTTATAAAAGAAATTGAAATCCAATTTCAACTAGGATTATGCAAGAAATTAATTTTCCGGTCAAGTTAAAAAAGCAGCTTTGCCCGGCAAATTTCATTTTTTTTGACTTAAATTTCGCGCTCTGTAAATCCGACGAAAATCGGCTCCGGTTTTAATTCGACATTGAATCGTTCTTTGACTTTTGACTGAATTTTTTTTTTCAAATCCAAAATGTCTTCGGCTGTTGCGCCGCCGCGATTGACGATTGCCAAAGTGTGTTTGGTCGAAAGACTGACTCGTCCGTACTCAAATCCCTTGTAAAAGCCGCTGTTTTCAATCAGCCACGCGGCAGGAACTTTGACTTTTTTTTCGTCAAACTCGAAAGATGGAACGCTTTGTAATCCTAGCCTTTTGGCTTGGTTCTCAATTTTCGCGTATTTCTCTTTGGCGATAATCGGATTTTTGAAAAACGAACCTGCGCTTTGTGAGTTTGGGTCTTCGGCATCAATCACCATTGATTTTTCAGCGCGGATTTTTAAGACGGCGCGGCGCGTTTGCTCTAAACTCGGTCTCGCGTCGCCAAAATAATTTTTTAAATCCCGGTAAACAATTTTCGGTTCGCCGCCAGATGTCAAAGCAAAAGTCACGGCTGTAACGACGTAACGATTTTTTTCCGTCTTATTAAAAATACTCGTCCGGTAAGCGAATTTGCATTCGGCATTAGTTAGTTCGACAAATTCTTTGCTCTTTCTGTCGCAACACCTGACCGCCGCAATCGTTTCCGATACTTCCTGTCCGTATGCGCCGACATTTTGCACCGGAGTTCCGCCGACAAAACCCGGAATCCCGCTTAAACATTCAACACCTTGCAGATTTTTTTCAACGCAGAATTCGCAGAACGCGTCCCAATCTTCGCCCGCGCCCGCCGTGACACAAACGGTTTCGTCTTTTTCAGAAAAAGTTGAAGTGCCTTTGAGCGCGACTTGCAAAACCAATCCGTCGTAGCCGGTGTCGGCGATTAAGACGTTGCTGCCGCCGCCGAGAATGAAAGTTTCCAAATTGTTATGTTCGGCGAAATTTAACGCTTCGACGATTTCAATCTCGCTTTTCGCCGACACGAAAAAACGCGCTTGACCGCCAATTTTGAGCGTCGTCAATTCGGCTAACGAGATATTTTTTTGAATTATTACACTCATTGGCTGGCGACGATTTCTCGCACCGCTTCGATATAATTTTTAAGATAAACGTCTTTCTCGATGAACGGAACTTTTTGGCGGATCAAATCATAAACGGGCTGTGTGCCTTTTCCGAGCCTTTTATCCGCGCCGATTCGCTTTTTCCGAAAATCAACGCCCTGTGCGGCGGCGAAAAGTTCGAGCGCGAGAATATATTCGAGATTTTCGGCGATTTGCCGGATTTTCAAAACGGACGTGACACCCATCGAAACGTGGTCTTCGACGTTTGCCGAACTCGGAATCGTGTCAACCGAAGCCGGATGCGAGAGAATTTTGTTTTCCGTGCAGAGCGCGGCAGCGGTGTATTGGACGATCATAAAACCAGAATTGAGTCCGCCGTTTTCCGTTAGAAACGCCGGTAAAATATGAGCGTTTGAAGATTCGTCGGTCAAACGCATTAAACGTCTCTCCGAGATATTGCCGAGCTCAGAGAGCGCAATCGCCAGGTAATCCATTGAAAGCGCGAGCGGTTCGCCGTGAAAATTGCCGCCGGAAATCACTTCAATATTGTCGCAGTTTTCATCGCAAAAAATCAGCGGATTGTCGGTGACGGCGTTCAGTTCAATTTTAATTACCCATTCGGCGTAAGCGATTGCGTCGCGGCACGCGCCGTGAACCTGCGGCATACAGCGAAGCGTATATGCGTCCTGCACGTTGCTTTTGTCAAACTCGCGCACAAACTCGCTGCCGGTTAAAATGTCGCGCAGATTTTTCGCGCAATCAATTTGCCGCGGATGCGGGCGCAGCGCGTGGATCCTTTCGTCAAAAGCCGAAACTGTTCCGTTCAACGCTTCGAGTGAGAGACAACCGGAAAAATCGGCGACATCCGCGAGTTTTTTCGCTTTATGCGTTTCCAGCAACCCGACGGCGGTCATAATAGTCGTGCCGTTTGTTAGAGCTAGACCTTCTTTTGCCGCCGGCGTGATCGCTTCTAATCCGGCTTTTTCCAACGCTTCTCGTCCCGAAAGTTTTTCCCCGCCGTAAATGGCTTCGCCTTCGCCGATTAAAACGCAAGCCATATGCGCGAGCGGCGCGAGATCGCCGGACGCGCCGAGACTTCCTTTTTCGGGAATAATCGGATGGACACCGCGATTGAGAAATTCGATCAGCAGTTCCAAGGTTTCCAGCCGAATGCCGGAAAATCCGCGCGCCAGAGTATTAGCGCGAATCAAAATTATTGCCCGCGTCGTCGGCACGTCAAACGGTTTGCCGACACCGACCGCGTGGCTGACAATAATGTTTCTCTGCAAAAGTTCGACTTCCGCGCGACTGATAATTTTGTCTTTGAACGCGCCGAAGCCGGTCGTGATGCCGTAAGCGATTTCGCCGCGTTCGAGCAGAGTTTGCACCGCCGCCGCCGAGCGATTGACACTCGCCCGCGCTTTTTTCGATAGCGAAACGCGCGGCTGGTTCGGCTCGCCGTGCGCGACCGCGAGAACTTGCTCGAATGTCAGGCTTTCGCCGTCTAAAATAATTTCATTCATCAAAACTTTTTTACAGATTAAGCAACAATTCTACCTTTTTTGACGACCGATTGAACGCAGTTTCCGCCGAATTCATACGCGAGTTGACGATAATCGTCCGTGTCTAAAATTAAAATGTCGGCTTGCTTTCCGACTTCCAAAGAGCCGACCACCGCGCCCAAACCGATGGCGAATGCAGCATTTATCGTAATCGCATTCAAGGTTTCCGATGGCGTAAGTTTCTGATAACGACAGGCAATCGCCATTGCCATCGGCTGCGACGGACACGGCGCGGAACCGGGATTGTAATCGGTGGAAACGGCAATCGCGCAGCCCGCGTCAATCATTTTCCGCGCATCGGCGAAATGCGTCGCGCCGAAATTAAAATTGACGGTCGGCGTGACGATTCCAACGGTTTCCGATGCGGCAAGCAACGCGATTTCCTCATCTGAAATCGCATCCAAATGATCAATCGAAGTCGCGCCGAGTCCGATTGCCAGCCGCGCGCAGCCGAGATTCGTAAATTCGTCAACGTGCGCTTTTAACTTGTAACCGAGTCGCTTCGCCGTCTCCAAAACGCGCCTGGATTGTTCGAGATCGAATGCGTTTTTCTCGCAAAAAACATCGGCGAAAAACTGATAAGCAGCCAGAGGTGCGCGATTAGCTTGCTTTTTGTAAAAATGTGAATTCTTAAACCAATCAATCGCTTTCGGCAACATTTCATCGCAAATTAAATCAACGTAATCATCAGAACGATTTTCGACTTTGGGCATTGGACTTTGAACTGATTTGTATTCCGGCGGGAAAGTGTGCGCGGGCAGAAAAGTCGGCACAACGTCAACTTGGTGAATCTTGTCGAGTTCCGCAACGGCTTCGAGCATTTTCAATTCGGTTTCGGTGTCCAAACCGTAACCCGTTTTGATTTCCGCCGTCCCGGTTCCGTGAGCCAGCATTTTATCGAGACGGCGGCGCGATTGCTCAACCAGATCGTTCAAATCGGCTTCGCGGGTTTGTCTGACCGTCGAGATAATTCCACCGCCGTTTTCTAAAATTTCCAGGTAATCCGCGCCTCTGATTTTCAATTCAAATTCGTTCAGCCGGTCGCCCGCGAAAACGATGTGCGTGTGCGGGTCAACAAACGCCGGGCAGACGACTTTTCCGTTTGCGTTAATTACATTTTCGCTTTCATAATTTTTGGTAACTATGTCGGATTTGCCAACGCCGATTATCACGCCGCCGCTGATTGCCAACGCGCCGTTTTCAATGATGCCGACGTTTCGCATCTCCGCGCAGCGTTTGGTTTTGCCCTTGGCGGCGCAGGTGACGAGTTGCGCGGCGTTTCTGATTATTAAATCAACTTTCAACACAATTTTTGTCCTGTCAGAATACTTGATTAACTTAGTTTTTAGCAACACCATTGAAAAACGTCTCTTTGCCTGACTTTCTCCGATTACGCTAAACTTAATTTATGCCAAACGCTTTTCAAGCCGAGATTTATTTTATCGCCGCGATGTTCGTTTTAATCATCGTCATCAGCGGCACGGCAACTTATTTTTTCTTTCGCACATATAACAAGGAAAAAACCGAAAGGCGGAAACGAATCGAAAAAAGTAAGACCAAAACCGAAAATTAAAAAAGACGTGTGATTAATGCAAAAGCCCGCCCGTAGGAGCAATGGAACGCGTTCCTACCGCGTGCGGGTTTCTGCGATAGAAACTAAAAAAATTTGAATTTCTCCGGCACAAATTCGATTGAAAGAATCTCGCCCGCCGATTTCGCGCCTGCTCTCTCTAAGGGACGATAGCCGATGACGGCGAACGCATCTTTTTTGAGCGTTCCGCAGCCGATTTGCCCGCCGGACTCGTCCGCGATATACGACATCAACATTAATGTATCAAAAGTTTCTGAGCTTAATTTCAAAATTTGATTGTCGGTTTTTATCAAATACTCGATACCGTTCGCGCCGCATTCGATTCGCGTCAAATAACCCAAAACTCTTTTTTCGTCCGATTTTAATCTTCGCAAACTTCTGTTAATGTCTTCGAGCATCGCCAGCCAGTTGAGCCGCGCGCTTTCTTCTTCGGTTAACGGTTGGTCGGTGATTTCGCGCAACCGTTTTCGCCTCGGATTTTTGAGGCTTTCGAGCTGCGATTCGTAAGAATCAATTCTGTAGATCGTGTTTTTGGCATATACCCGAAGATTATCGTCGGGCGCGGTTTCGTAAATTTTGCGGGCGATGCGGCGGGCTTTTCCAAAATCCTCTTTTCGCATCGCAAGTTCGGCGACACGCATCTGAGTCCATTGATCACCCGGCGCGAATTTTAACGCCCGGTCGAGATATTCAATCGCCCGGTCAACCGCTTCGCTTCTGACGTAATTGACGAAAGCGTAAAGTTTGTAGCTTACGGGAAAATTCGGATTGAGCGCGATTGATTTGTCTAAAGATTCGCGTATTTGCGCGGCTTGCGCGGCGGTGTAATTCGATACGAAACCGTAATCGGTCATTCCTTCCCGGCTCAAAAAATAGGCGCGGCGATAATGCGCGAGATAATTTTTATCATCCAATACAATTGCCTTTTCAAAATACTTTTCAGCCTCTTCGTATTTGCCCTGCTTCATTTTCACCAAGCCGAGCGAAGAATTTGCCAGGCTCGATGTGCCGTCGAGCTTCAACGCCACTTCGAGCAGCGCGGCGGCTTCCGGCAAACGGTCGGATTGATACAGCAAATCACTCAAAACAATTTTCGCTTCCGCTTCCGTCGCGGGCGCGGATTGCATTTCACCCTCAAACGCCGATTTATCTTTAAAGTTCGTGACAGTCGTCGCCCGAAAATGTTTCTGCTCGATGTATTTTTTCAGTTCGCGCTCCATCGCCCGGTAATCCGTTTGAAAGGCTTCGGCGAAGGCATATTTCTGATTCTTCTCCTTCAAAACAAGCTGAATAAATTTATTTAACTGCGAGTTTCGCGCTCCGTTATCGCTCTGCATTAAATAGTGCGTCAAAGCCCACGCCTGCGCGAAAAAAAGTCCCGCGCCGTGATTTCCCTGTTTACGCAGCGAGTAATAATCAGTGTCGAAAAACGCTTCAAACGGAATCAATTTATTTTCCTTAAGCAAACGCAGATAGTCGTCGCGCAAACCGCCGCGCGTAATCTGTCGGTCGTTTTCGATTTGAACGGTTTCGTAGTATTCCGCCAAACCTTCGTTAAACCACGGCTGCACATTCGAGCGTCCGAGGTTTTCGTTCACCAGAAAGTGAACATATTCATGAAAAATTGGGCGATAGTCGAACGTTTTTTTGTCAGCAGCGGAAAGAACGATGTAATTCGCCGATTCGCCGCCTTGAAAATATCCGGCAACCGAATCGTTTTTTTTGCCGTCTTCATCCGGCGGTCTGAAATCGCGCAAAGATTCATCGCTCTCAAAGACGACGACATTGACCGGAACAGACGAATTAAAATTTACATCGGTGAAAAACTGTCGGAACATTTCGCGGAACTGTTCGAGCTTTGTCGCCACGCCGCGAATTTCCTTGTCGGACGCGTCGCCGATGAGTTGGAAGTTTTTCGAGCGCGCCTTCGTCCATTCGTTTTTCGCCGCCGCAGCGGTCGTTAGCGAAACGCACAATATGAGACACAGCAGGATTATTTGCAAAAAGAATTTATAAAACTTCATATAGATGCCGATCAAAAAATGTTTTATAAAAATTAAAGTTTAGCGATCAGATTGTTGATGATTTGACGTTCAAACGGTTTCTTTACGTTGCTCGATTAAGTTAAACTCATTATACCGAACTTGCTTTTGAGAAAAACACAATCGCTAATTAAAATATGCCGCATCCGAAAATTCTAGATTATAAAAAAGCCGTCCTCATCGTCGTTGATTTCCAGGAAGCGTTTCGCTCGCCGATTAACGACTTCGCGCAGATTGCCTCACGCGTTTCGATTGCCGCGCGCGGATTTCAAATCTTGAATTTACCGATTATTATCACCGAACAATACCCGAAAGGTTTGGGCAGAACGGCGGAAGAAGTTCTCTTTTCCTTGCCGCCCGATGTTGAAATCATCGAAAAAACGGCGTTCAGTGCGTGCGGCGCGAGCGCGTTTATGGAAAAACTGCGAGCGACGGGCGCGACGCAAATCGTTTTGTGCGGATTGGAGACGCACGTCTGCATCAATCAAACCGCGCACGATTTATTAAATGATAACTTTGAAGTGCATCTTTTGAGCGATTGCGTCAGTTCACGTTTCACGCCGGATAAGGAAACCGCGCTGAGAAAAATGCAGGCGAGCGGCGTGGTGCCGTCATCGGTCGAGATGGCGTTATTTGAATTAATGACGGATGCCAAGCACGAACAGTTTAAGGAAATTCAAGAATTAATTAAATAGCCGCGCATTTTTGACGCGTAAACTTTCCCGTCTTAAAATTTAATCTTCACGCAATATTATGGAAATCTTAGCTTCTCTCAATCCGCCGCAGCGCGCCGCCGTTGAGCAAACCGAAGGCGCGCTGCTCGTCCTTGCGGGCGCGGGTTCGGGCAAAACGCGTGTCATCACGCTTCGCATCGCTTATTTGATCGCCGAAAAAGGCGTGGCGCCGTATAACATTCTCGCCGTCACTTTCACAAACAAAGCGGCTGGGGAGATGCGCGAGCGCGTCAAAAATTTTCTACAAGGTCAGGAGTTACAATCCGCGCCGCTGATCTCGACTTTTCACAGCCTTTGCGTCCGCATTTTGCGCCAGGACATCGAACATCTCTCGGAAGGCTACAACAAATCTTTCACGATTTACGATACGAGCGATTCGCAGAAAGTTATCAAGGCGTGTATCAAAGACATCGGAATGGACGAAAAGCAATTGTCGGCGCGCAGCGTTCAATCGGCGATTTCAGCCGCCAAAAATCGCGGCGAAGATTTCGATATGTATGCGTCGAACGTCGAATATACGGACGAGCGAAAAGCGGCAATCGCCCGCGTTTTCAAAATGTATGAAGAACGACTGAACAACGCCAACGCGCTCGACTTTGACGATTTGCTGATAAAAACCGTCAGACTTTTACGCATATCAAACGAAGTCCGCGAGAAATACAACAACAAATTCAAATATATTTTAGTTGACGAGTATCAGGATACGAATGCTTTGCAGTTTGCGTTGATAAATTATTTAACCGAAAAACAGCAGAATATCTGCGTTGTCGGCGACGACGCGCAATCCATCTATGGCTTCCGAGGCGCGGACATCGGCAACATTTTATCTTTTGAGCAGCATTATCCGAATGCAAAAGTAATTATGCTCGAACAGAATTATCGTTCGACGCAGACAATTCTCGACATTGCCGACGCGATTATCAGCAATAATCAGGGACGCAAAGAGAAAAAGTTGTGGACGAACAATTCGGGCGGCGAAAAAATTTTTTATTATCAAGCGTATGACGCGGACAATGAAGGCAGATTTGTCGCGGCAAAAATTGAAGAACACCAACGCAAAAATCCGGCAGATAAACTCGCTATTCTTTACCGGACAAACGCGCAATCGCGCGTGTTTGAAGAAGCGTTGCGCCGTCAGCGCATCGAATACAACATCGTCGGCGGATTTTCGTTTTACGAACGCGCCGAAGTCAAAGACGTCATCGCTTATCTGAAACTCGCGCTCAATCCGTTTGACGACATCGCGCTGCTTCGCGTTATCAACACGCCGACGCGCGGACTCGGTAAAACTTCTCTGGACGAACTGACGTTTCGCGCCAGAGATTTTGGCACGTCTCTGTGGGAAACTTTGGCAATTATCACCGACGAAAAATACGAACAGCCGCGTAATCTCACGCCGCGAGCGTTAGCAGCATTGCGCGGTTTCAAAAAAATAATCGAGAAACTTTCAACTCAGGTCAGCGAAGCAGCACAAACCGACCGCTCGGTTTCCGAAGTCGTCATCGCGGCGATTGAAGACACGGGATATTCAAAAATGCTGCGCGAAGAAAACTCCGACGAATCGGAAACCAGGCTGGAGAATTTACAGGAACTCGTCAACGCGGCGGTTGATTACGACAAACAGGAAGCGAACGGATTGCGCGATTTTATTGACCATTCCGCGCTGTCGAGCGACACGGACAAATACGACCGCAACGCGAGCGTGACGATGATGACCGTCCACGCGGCGAAGGGTTTGGAGTTTCCGATTGTGTTTTTAGTCGGGCTGGAAGACGGAATTTTTCCGCACTCGCGCAGCATCAATGACCCGAAAGAACTCGAAGAAGAACGTCGTCTGGCTTATGTCGCTATCACCAGAGCCGAGCGGATTTTATACGTCACGCATTCGATGCGCCGCCGCGTTTACGGCGAGGAAATGGCGGCTGAACCGTCGCAGTTTTTGAATGAAATGCCGCTCGATTTAATCAAAGATTTATCGCGCGGCGCGTCGTGGCTTTCGTTTGCGAAAAGCTCCGCCGTCAAAAATAATAAGTTTGCGGTCAAAGCATTAAAGGGCGAAACGGAAATCGAGAAGCCGCGCGCGACTTATGCCGGAAAAACCTACAACAGCGCGGACGCGATTGCCGAATTTTTCAAAACAAAAAAAGACGGTCAGTTGTCGTCTAACGCGAATCGGGAAGAAAAACCGAAATCGCTTTCCGGTTTCGAGAAACTCAAAGCGGCTGGCTCAAGTTCTTCAGAAGTCGCAAGTCGCAAATCGCAAGTCGCAGACGGTTTCGTTCCCGGCTCACACGTTCGCCACGCGAAATACGGCAAAGGTCTTGTTCTGCGGCGCGAAGGCGCGGACGATAATGTAAAGTTGACCGTCAGCTTTCCCGGTTTTGGGCAAAAGAAATTAATTGAAAAGTTTGCGAATTTGGAAAAAGCGTAACCGATTCTTTTCACGAAAATGCAGATTAAGCAATTTGAATTATCCGAAAAAGACGAGCTGCTTGTTTTTCTGCAAACGGCTTACGCGGACAATCCGCGCATGAGCGACGTTTCGTTTTGGGATTGGCATTTTCTAAAGAATCCATACGTCGACGCGGACAATCTGCCGGTTTGGATTGCGAAAGACGGCGGCAAAATTGTCGGGCAATTAGCGGCAACGCCGGTGAAGTTACAAATCGGCGAAACGAAAAAAGATGCCATTTGGATTCTCGATTTGATTGTAGATTCCGCCTATCGGGGAAAAGGAATAGCCAAAAAACTCGTCCGCGCCGCCGAAGAATTTTGTCCGCTCGGTTTGGGCGTTAACACGAACGAACAAACCGCGCCGCTTCTTCTGCAGAAGCTCGGTTGGAAGATTGTCGGCAAAATTCCGCGGTATAATAAACTGCTTTTTCCCGGCGAGGCTCTGCGCGAAATCTCGCAAATAAATCCCGTTCGTCAATTGGTCAATTTTTGTTACGCTCCTTTGCGACCGCGAGTGAAGAAGACTTTTTTCGCCGAAAACACACGACTGCGTTTGATAAACGAATTCGATTCGTCATTCGACGATTTATGGCGCGAAGCATCGGCGCAATGGTTGTGCGGAGTCGCCCGCGAACCGGAAATTTTGCGCTGGCAATATCAACTTCAACCCGGAAAGAAGTTCGACGTTTTGGGTTTTTACGAAAACGATAAACTGCTCGGCTACGCGGTTCTGTTTTTTCGCCGACGCGATGCGTCAGGCGCGTTGCCGAAAGCCGCGATTACCGATTTGTGCTATCATCCGTCGCAGCCGATTGAAACGATTGACGAACTGCTGCGCGGCGCGCTACAGCTTTCGCTCGAACGTCGTGCCGGTACGATTGTGACCGATGTCATAGATTCGGTTATTGAGGAACGACTCAAAATTTTCGGGTTCGGGCGCGTGAAGAATCCGCTACAACTGATGGTCAAATCCGCCGAATCGCAAGACGTTTTATACGATACGAAGAGTTGGTTTCTGACGCGCGGCGATTCGGACATAAGCATTTTTGAGCATCCGAATTTGTAGCTTTATTGATCAATAATGCAAGTTCCCGTTCTCGCCTATCACAAAATTGACGAGCCGACCGCCGATATAAAGTTGCGCGGCGCGTTCACTTCGCCGAGGAATTTCGCTAGGCAAATGCGCTATTTGAAACGGCGGAACTATGAATTTTATACGGCTTCGGAACTGATTGATTTCTATAATGAAAACGGTGTATTTCCGCCGAAAGCGGTGACGCTGACGTTTGACGACGGCTGGAAAGATAATTATACAAATGCCTTTCCGATTATGCGAGAATTTGGAATCAACGCGACGATTTTTCTCGTGCCGTCGTGTATCGGCGAGATGTCGGCGAAAGTCGTCGCTGACGGCGAAAGCGAACGTCGGCATCTTTCGAGAGAAGACATTTTGGAAATGTCCGAATACGGCATCGAGTTCGGGTCGCATACTTTGAATCATAAATTACTGCACCAAGTTTCTGACGAAGAAGTTGAGTTTGAAGTAATGGAATCGAAAAAAGTAATTGAGAATATATTGTGTAAACCTTGTCGCGTTTTCGCTTATCCGGCAGGATTTTTCACTGACGCGGCGCAGGAAGCGGTGAAACGCGCTGGTTACATTGCCGCTTTTTCAACCGTGTATGGAGAACAGGAAAATATCAATCTCTACGCTTTGAATAGAATTGAAATTTTGCGGCGCAACCGTTTTCTGTTCCAATTCGCGCGAACAATAAAGCCGTTGCGCTCGTAAGAATGCGGCAAAGAAAGTTTGCATTTTCGGCGAAAAACTAGAAAATATCTGTCGAGAATCTAACAGATTAAATTATGAAAAATAAATTTGTTTTTGCGGTAAGCACCGCGGTTTTGTTCATCTCCGTTTTGGGTTGCAGTTTTTATAATCCGCTAGAGAGCAGTTCCAATTCGGCAGTGAACGACAACCGAACGCTATCAGATAAAGCGATTGACTCAACCATCGGTGAAGGTAAAATCGGCGTTCCTGAATGCGACGAGGTGCTTGACTTTTTTGCCGACCAAGCGAAATCGCCGGACGATGATTTTGTTACCAAAGCCGCCCGCGAATACGCTCTAAATACGATTCGCGAAAGTTTCAAACAGAGCATCGAAGAACACAAAGGCGACAAAGCGGCGATGGCGAAAGAATGCAGGAAATTTAAGACACAACTCGATAAATTTAAAGCTGAAGAAAATAGCAAACAATCTAAAAATTAGATTAATTTTCCGTCGTACAATGGTTCAAAACAAACATTCCTTTTTGCGCGGCTGGGTTGGCGAAAAACGTCGGCAGCGCGGGCGTCGCGCACTTGAACGGCAGCTTGAATATCAGGAAGAAAAAGCCGAATCAATAAAGAATCAAGAGCGACAGATTGTTACGCAAATCATCCAAAAAGCAATTTCGGTTCGCCAAAAATTGGAACGAATAAAACCGATTTCTCCCGAAGCCCGCGTTTTGGAAGTCGGCAGCGGGGCGCACGGGTTAATTTTCGGTTTCGGCAGTAAATTCGGCATCGGCATTGATCCGCTTGCTGTTGACTACAAACGATTATTTCCGATTTGGCAAAAGAACGCGCGAACCATTGCCGCCATCGGCGAGAAACTTCCCTTTGCTGACGCGTCTTTTGACGTTGTGCTGAGCGACAATGTGATTGACCACGCTGAAAATCCGCTTGCCATCGTTGATGAAATCGTTCGCGTGTTAAAGCCTTCGGGACTGCTTTACTTTACGGTCAACATCCATCATCCGATTTACACGCTCGCCTCCAATCTTCACGGTTTTTGGAACGCGCTCGGCATCAACTATGAACTTTCGCCGTTCGCCGACCATACGATTCATTTGACCGAAAATAGAATGAAAGAAGTTTTCGCCCGTCTGCCGCTGCAAATTGAGCAGGAACACTCAACCATCGCAGAATTGAAAGCTGCGAATCGAAAGATAAAATCAGCAGATTTTGTCGGTCGTTTGAAGAAAGCTTTTTTCAAAAATGCTCTTTTTGAAGTTGTCGCAGTGAAAAATTGATAAATAATTTACCGGTGGCACAAGTGTTTTCCCGTGATGAATCACTTGACAAGAATTTTCAAATTTTTGAATAAGAAGTGAAAAACCGAGGGCAACAAAAAAGGACTGTGCTAAAGAAATGAAGCCTTGTCGAAAACGCCGGACATCAAACTTTAATATAAATCCGCTTCCGATACAAAAGCCACATCAGAAAAAGCCATAATAAAATATACGAGATCGCATACATCAAAGAAGCGTTGATCGGCGCGGCGAGCGGCAGGAATATCGAATCGAAAATCCATTTTTGCAAGGAAATTGATTTGCCTTCCGCATCTACGGCGACTTTGATTAATCCTAAAAGTTTCGCCAATAAACCGGAAAACACGAACAGCGCAAGCGCGTTTACGCCGAAGATGACAAACGGTTTCGCCCAACGTCGGTAGCCTTTGATGTCAATCAGCCAGTAACAAAATCCGAGAAAACACAACGCCAAGCCAGCTGTATAAATCACGTAAGAACTCGTCCAGAGCGATTTGTTAATCGGAAACCAAAAGCCCCAAGCCCAGCCGAACGCCGTCAGAACCACACCGAAAAAAAACATTGCCGCGACTTTATCATTGTCGTCTCGGCTGCGGCGAAGCCAATGACCGCATAACACGCCCGCCAAAGTCGTGGCGATTGCGGGCAGAGTCGAGAGCAGTCCTTCGGGATCGAAGACTTTCGACGATTTCCAGATGTGATTTTCCGTCAGAATCAGACGGTCGAGATACGCCGCGAGATTGCAAGCCTTGTCGTTAAAAGTCGTGATTTCGCAGCCGGGAACGCTTATCAAAGTCATCAACGCCCAATAAACCAGCAGCAACGCGGTGGCGATAATCGCCTGCTGTTTCCAATTCGTGCGGATAAAAATGAGCGAGGCGACGAGATAACAAACCGCGATGCGCTGCAAAACGCCCATTATGCGGACGTTTGAGATGTCGAGCCATTCGCCTTTGGTAAAGTTATAAAACGGAAAAACTGCCAAAAATAAACCGAGCGCAAAGATAATTAACGCGCGGCGAAAAATCTTTGTATAAATATCGCGGTTGATTTCGCCTTGCTCAACGCGCTTGCCGAGCGCGAGCGTAATTGCAATGCCGACGATGAATAAAAAAAACGGAAAAACGTAATCGGTCGGTGTCGCGCCGTGCCATTCGGCGTGGGCGAGCGGTGAATAAATTGCGCCCCACGTTCCCGGATTGTTGACCAAAACCATTCCGGCGATGGTCATTCCGCGAAACACGTCCAGCGACAACAAACGATTTTGCCCGACTTCTTCAGACATCTTGCTATTTCCTCTTCAATTTTTTCCCATTCTAATTCAACTATCGGCGATTTCAAATTTGAAATTTCGATTTTTAGGTTTTTATTTTGAAACGTGAACTATAAATTTCGATTCACCAACCGTTTCTTTCCCGCAATCTCTTAATGTGCGCCGTGTGATGGCGACCGTGCCAGGCGTAAAGTCCGAGCATCTGCCCAAGAGTCCATTCGCCGGTTTCTGGATGAATCAATTTTCGATGAAAATCCTCATCGTTCATCGAATTCAAAAGCCTCGTCCACCGCAAATGTAAACCTTCAGTAATTTTCAGCGATGACTCAATCGGTAGTAAACTATCCGCTAATTCCGCCCAGCGGTCTTCATAATACGGGCGAATCGTCGGCGCGTCTTCGGTCAGCGCGAGTTTGAAGCGAATGAGCGAATTCAAATGGCTGTCCGCGACGTGATGAACCGTCTGCCGCACCGTCCAGCCACCGGGACGATACGGCGTGTCGAGTTGTTCGTCATTTAAATTTTCGATTGCTGCATTTAACTTCTGCGGAAGCTCTGCAACTTCACCGATAAATTGTTTTTTCAGCTCAGGCGTAAATTCAAAATTTTTATCGAATTTCCCAATCGGATAACTAAAATCTTCGCTCATTTTTATTCTCCAAAATAATTTTCAAATCTCGTGAATTCCTTCAAGAATGCAAGTTTGACTGTTCCCGTCGGACCGTTGCGCTGTTTGGAAATCAAAAGCTCGGCGATTCCGGCGTTTTCCTCGGTCGGTTTGTAATAATCTTCACGATAAATAAAAGCTACTACATCCGCATCCTGCTCAATCGAGCCGGATTCTCGTAAATCAGACATCATCGGTCTTGGCGGATTTCTCGCTTCGGGCGCGCGCGAAAGCTGCGAGAGGGCGACAATCGGAACGTTTAATTCTTTCGCCAAACCTTTTAATTCGCGCGAAATTTGTGAAACTTCCTGTTGGCGCGATTCGATGCGTTTGCCGCCCGACATCAGTTGCAAATAATCAACGACAATCAAATCAATTTGTTTTTGTTCGGTCGCCAAACGTCTGGCTTTCGCCCGCATTTCGAGAACGGAAATTCCGGGCGTGTCGTCAATAAAAATCTTCGCATTCGACAGTGTTCCGATAGATTCGGCGAGTCTTCCCCACTCGTCGCGCGTCAAATGCCCGGTACGAAAACGATGCGCGTCAACTCTCGCTTCACTACTGAGCATTCGCATAACAAGCTGCTCTTTCGACATTTCCAAACTGAAAACTGCG
>Ga0208736_1000176_pt1 | contig 19031 bp, 27 predicted proteins | sample AntDryMetagUQ255_FD_188090 | JGI IMG/M metagenome (GOLD analysis project Ga0208736, IMG submission 188090) | Polar desert microbial communities from Antarctic Dry Valleys - UQ255 (SPAdes) | ecosystem: Environmental > Terrestrial > Soil > Desert | place: Antarctic Dry Valleys | collected 2008-12-31 | reverse complement strand
CCCTGCGGTCCCGCCTTGGTCCACCACGACGATGTGCTGAAAGCCGCCCTTGGTCATCGCCTCGGCGGCCTGCCTGAGCGACCAGTCCGGCGCCGAGAACGTCATCCGTTGCGAGAGGTGGTCGGCCACCTGCTCGGTCCCCGGATCGTGACCGGCGGCGGCGACCCTGAGGACGTCGCGGTCGGTGACGAGGCCGGGCGGCGACTTGGGCTTGGCCGCAGTGACGACCGCAGCGCCCAGACCGCGCTCGACCATCTGCCGCGCCGCCTCCCCGACCGTCTCGGTGCCCTCGACCTCCAAGAAGTCGCGGCGCATCGCCTCGCGGATCTGGACGGCTCGGTGGCGCCAGCGCTCGCCGGTCCAAGTGCGCATGATGTCGAGTACGGAGATGACCCCGACGGGGTCGCCGTCGGCGACGACGAGGTGGCGAAAGCCTCCCCGGTTCATCTCCTCGGCCGCGCGCTCGAGCGACCAGTCGGGCCCGGCCGAGGTCGCCTCGGGGGTGAAGTGATCGGCCACCCGAGTCCGTCGCGGGTCGGCGCCCGCGCCCACCACGTAGACGACATCCCGCTCGGTGAGGATGCCGGCAGCCGAGCCGGGCGAGTCCGGCTCGACGATCGCCGAGCCGACCCAGCGCTCGACCATCCGCCGCGCCACCTCTGCGAGCTCCTCCTCCGCTCGCGCGGTGAGGAAGTCGCGGGTCATCACCTCAGCGACGCGCAAGACGCTTCCTCCTCCGGCGGGCGGGCAGGCGCCGCTCGGATCGCGCCCAATCGCGGTCACCGGCGAGGACGAAGCCGTAGAGCACGTGGTCGGCGGCGAACATCAGGTGCTCCATCGCCTTGATCCTCCTCGCCTGATCGACACCGAGGACGGGGACGACGCTGAGCTCGAAGGCGATCCAGGTCAGGAGCCCATAGCCGGGCCCCGCCCACTGGTGACGGCGCATCGAGCGCGGCAGCCGGACGAAGGCGGCGCCTCCGGCCGCGCCGTAGATCCAGTGGGCGAGCTCCACCAACGCGACCTGGCGCCTCGCCAGGACGAAGGCGAGGCGCGGTGTCCGGACCACGACGCCGAAGCCTCGCTGCTTGAGGACGGCGTCGGGCGGCGTCTGCTCGACGAGGCCGAGCCCGGTCGTGACCTGGCGCAGGGCGGTCATCGTCATCGCCGCCAGGGTGCCGCGCACTACGCCCGCCAGGAGCCGCTCACGTTCCCCGGCGGCGGGCGGGGCCGCTCGTTTCACGCGCTCCGCACGACCGTCACGGTCCCTGCACCTTGAGCCTTCGCCTCGCCACGTCGCCGCCGAGCAGACCGAAGAGAATCGCGCCGAGTCCGGAGCCGAGGTGGAGGAAGTTGTCGGAGGCGAAGAGCCCGTCGATCGAGAGGAGCGAGCCGAGGTTGCCGGTGAACCCGAGCGCGGCGGCGAGCAGGTAGACCAGTCCGCCGCCGATCAGCACGCCCTGGGTGATGGTCGGCTCGCGCACGATTGAGACGCCGATCAGAATCGCCCCGATGCCGAGGTGGACGATGTTGTGGAAGCCGTTCAGGTCGAACCCCAGCAGGTCCTCACGGGTGTCGACCACCCAGCCGGTGAACCCCGTGAAGAGAAAGCCGACCAGGCCAACGCCCAGGTAGAGGACCCCGACGACGAGGGCGCCCAGCTGCGCCGGGTGCCCCAGCGCGGTCTCCCGCAGCCGCGTCATCCCAGGCCCCCGAATCCATCGCTACTCACACGCTCACTTCCTTCCAGGCCGAATCCGCCGCCACTCACACGCTCACGTCCTTCCCGCCAGGTTCTCCGCCTTCTGCGCCACGCCGGGGAGGTCCCGCGCCAGCTCGTCGAGGCTCGCGTTGACCTCGCCCGCGGCCGCTCCCAGCTCACCGAGCCGTCCTTCGAGCGCCCGAACGGTTCCGTTCACCCGCTCGAGCCCGGCGGCGAGCGACCGAAGCTGGGTGATGAGCAGGATCAGGAAGAGCGCGAGCACGACGACGAGCAGAACGATCTCGACCGCGGTGAGGGCTATCTGGAGCGTTGCGTCCATTGCCCCAGCAGTTCGTCTTGAAGCTTGATCTCGGTGCCGAGCTCGCGGAGGCTCGCCGCCGCCGCCGGCAGGTCGTCGCCCGGGGCCGCGCCGTCGATTCGCCCGGCGACCTCCTCGAGCGCCGCGACGCTCGACCCCACGCCGGTGAGCAGCCGCGACAGGAGTGTCAGGAGGGCGATCACCACCCCGACCACGACGGCGCCGACCGCGAGCGCGATCCACCACAGGGTCGCCTGACCGGGGTCGAGCACCAGCGCGGTCACCCGGTCCGCTCCAGCGAGGCCCGGGCCGAACGCGCTCCCGCGAGCGCGGCCCGCGCCGCGCCGCTCGCGTCACCGAGGCGGGCGAGCGGTGTGATGCCCTCGTGGGCGGACTCGAGCGCGTCGAGCGCCTCGCCGGCTCCATCCCCGATCCGGGAGGCGTAGAGGAGCAGGGCGGCCACGACGGCCACGACGACGACCACGACGCCGAAGCTGATCACCAGGCCGGCCCACCAGCCGGCGTACGGATTTCCAGCCATGTGCTCAGCCAGGACCAGCAAGCTCCCCTCCTCCCTCGTGGCGAGGTCGCGATAAGTGCAACCGCGACCGCAACGCCGGGGAGTGTGTCACAATGCCGGCCTCGAAGGGCTAAGGGGAACGTGTGAGGGATGTTTTCGAGGGGGGGAGCGGCGTGCAGGATCACGGTCGTAGAGCTGCGGACTCAGGGTCAGGATGCGGAACGTGACCGGCTTTAGGGTCACCAACGCGGTCATCGTGCTCGTCGTCCTGGTCGCGGCCGGGATCGCTGCTTGGCAGCTCGCGCGGGTGACCTCGGCGGCCCAGTCGATCAGCGGCAAGGCGGCGAACATCTCCCAGTCCGGCCGCGGGATCAACATCGCCACCGACTCGGTGATCCAGCTCGACCGGACCAACCGCACGGCCAAGTCGATCCTTCGGTCCGCCCAGCCGCTGCAGCCCAAGCTCGACAAGGTGGTCGGCGAGGCCGGGGCCATCAACGGCGTCGCCGGATCGATCAACGACTCGGCGGGCTCGATCAACAACACCGCCGGATCGATCAACGGATCGGCCGTGCAGATCAACACCACCGCTGGCGCGATCAACTCGAGCGCCGGCGACATCAACTTGAGCGCCGGCGCGATCAACGGCACCGCGGGCGCCATCCGCGGCACCGCCGGCAACATCAACGGCAGCGCCGGCGCGATCAACGGGACGGCGGGCGCGATCAACGGGACGGCGGGCACCATCAACGGCACCGCGCGCGGGATCGACTCGGACGCCGGCGTCATCCTCCGAGAGGCACGCCAGATCGACCGCGACGTCTTCCTGATCAACTTCTTCCTCAACGGCTCGATCGACGTGGCGGCCAAGGTCAAGGGCGACACGGGCAACCTCGTCACGCTGGGCGTAAACGCCCACGACAGCGCCGCCTGCATCGACCTGAGGGTCGGCGGTGGCCGCGACGGCGACTGCGTCGACCGGGATCCGGGCCAGGGTGCGGACGTAGACCCGTCGGATGGCAGCGCTCGACTCGGCCGCCGCGGCGGCCCCGGACCCAACCCAGGGGGATAACGATGCAGCCGAGCACGACCGCACTTAGGTGGATGTGGATCTGGATCACGGTCGCCGTGCTGGTCGTGCTCGTGGTCATCGGCTTCCTGTTCGGGATCGCCCGCGCGCTCGAGTCGATCGACTCCGCGCTGTTCGAGGCTGACAACGCGGTCGCCGGCGCCGATGGCGACGTCAGGCCGCTGCCCGCCCACATCCAGGACATCAACGCGAACCTGATCAAGGTCGATTCCGCGCTCAAGCCGATCTCCGGGCAGGCGAGCACGATCCGGGGCGAGCTCGGCTCGATCCGCTCGACGCTCACGTCGGTCGACGGCTCGCTCGTGAGCACCTCCGGCTCGCTCGTCGACACCGCGGGCTCGCTGGTCGACACCTCGGGCTCGCTGGTCGACACGTCCGCCTCGCTCGGTGACACCTCGGGCAAGCTGGTCGACACGTCCGCCTCGCTCAACCGAACCTCGGGCTCGCTCAACCGCACCTCGGCCTCGCTGGTCGACACCTCGGGCTCGCTCATCCGCACCTCGGGCACGCTCAGGACCGCGAGCGGGGGCCTGCAGCGCATCAACCGCAAGACCGGCCTGATCCAGCGCGAGCTCGAGGTCGCCCAGAGCGTCAACAGCCTCGGCACGAACGGCATCTGGCGACGCGTCCGCTTCCTGAACGGCGGACGCTTCTTCGACGCGTCGAGCTCCGAGGACAGAAGCTTCTTCGACGCGGACAGAAGCACGGGCTCGGGGAGGGGCACGAGCCGCACCAACACCAAGGGCCTGCGCTTCGTCGAGCGCGACGCCGACGGCATCCGCGAACAGCTCTTCGAGACGGACAGGCACCTGCAGAGCGTTTGCGAGCGGCTTCCCGACCAGACCGGTGCCCTGCTGGCTGCGCTGAGCACGAACCCGGCCTCGGCGCTGGGTCTGCTCCCCTTCACGTTCAACCGCCGCTGTTAGTCAGATGCGGACGCTACGCGGAGAGAGGGGACTCGCGCCGGCGATGCTCGTCGTGGTCATCGCGTGGGCGCTCGCGGCGGTTCTCATGCTCACCGGGACCATCCTCTCCGCCCAGCGGATCGAACAGACGATGCCCACGATCGTGGGCAGCACCTCCCAGATCGACGGGGACCTCGACTCGATCCGCCTGGCGGCCAGGACGAGCCGGATCTCGGCGGACATCCTCACCACGGCAAGGCCCCTGGCAGGCCAGCTCGACCAGGTGATCGTGTCCGCGCGCGGCATCGACCGCACCGCCCGCTCGATCCTCGACCGCGCCAGGGCGATCAACGGGAGCGTCATCACGATCAACACCACCGCGAGCTCGATCAACACCCAGGTCCGCTCGATCAACACCACCGCGGGCGCGATCAACGCGAACGTCTCCTCGATCCTGACCACGGCCCGCGGGATCGAGTCGACGGCCGGAGCGATCAACCGCAACGCCCGCTCGATCAACGGGCGGGTCCGCTCGATCAACGGACGGGTCAACAGCATCAACGCCTCCGTCAACTCGATCGACGGGCGGCTCGCGGGGACGCTGGCGGAGGCTCGGACCATCGACCCGGGGGTGGCCGGCATCAACATCCGCGCGACCGGGAGAGGGGACCAACCTCGCGTGGGCCGGGCCACCCGCAGCGTGGCCTCCAACCTGAACCCGATCAGGGACGACTTCGCCGACATCCTCGATCAGCTCGGCCGGCCCCCGGAAGCCGCGGGCCATAGGGCGCCGGACGGCGGCAAGACCATTCACGGGCACGCCAACTCGATCGACTGTCAGCTGAACGCTCTGCCGGGGCCGCCGCGTGGTGGCGACCAGTGCAACCGATAACCACCGGTCTCGCCGAGGGTCGCGGCGCTCGATCTGCCTTTTCACGAAGGCGACCCCGTCAGGGAGTGGCGGCGCGGAACGTGACCGCGATGCTGTCGAAGGTGGTCGCGTAGCGGCGGAAGTCGTCGGTCGGAAGCGCCTGGAAGACGAGCGTGATCAAGGTGCTTCCCTGGAACAGGAAGTAGTGGGAGTGCGTTCCGCGACGGCCGGAAGCGTCGCGGAAGGAGTAGAAGTAGAACCAGCCCGGTAGGCCGCCGAGCTCGATGCGCCGTGCCTCGGCCAGCAGCCGCACCCGCTCCCCCGAGGCCACGATCTGGTCGGTGAGCCGCTTCGCCGCGGGCAGCTCACGCGCCTCCACCTCGAACGCGAGCGGTACCGACCGGACGAGCAGCGACGCCGCCCGACCCTTGGTCACGAGCAGGTTGACGTCGTCGCTCGCCGCGCCGAGCGGACTCCAGTCGGCCGGGTAGGCGATCGAGAAGCGACGCTGGTCGTCGAGGAAGCGGACGAAGCCCGGCGGCGGGTCGCCCGTCGCCGGCCCCCGGGCCGGCGGCGAGGCCGGTTGCTGTGGCGGCGAGGCCGGCCGGGGCAGGCCGGCACCGACGCGCTCTCCCGCGCCGCCTCCGATGGTCACGCCGATACCCACGGCCGCCGCCGCGGCCACGAGGGCGGCGGGGATGAGCCAGCGGCGGGTGAGGAACCGGCGGCCGCCGTCCGGCATCCGGGTGTCGCCTACTGGCGGCCGCCGTTGGCGCGAGAGGGCGGCGGTGGGTGTGAGGGCGGTGGGTGGTCACCGGTGAACCGTCCGAGCGAGGCGCGCACCCGCCGAAGCTGGATCTCGATCGCCTCGACGGTGGGCCCGATCGGGTCGGTGCCGGCCGCGACCGCACTCAGGTTCCCGGTAAGCGCCCTCAGCCTCACGTTGACGCGCCGCAGGATCACGGCCAGGAAGATCAGGTAGCCCGCGAGCACCAAGATGGTGGCCACGGCGGCGGCGATGCTGACGATGGCGACGGCTTGCATGGTTGTCCCCCTTTACACGAGCCGGTCGAGCGCCCTGCCGTAGCGCTCGAGCTCGGTCGCGACCGCTTTCGCCCGCTCCGCCGTCCGTCCGAGCTGCTCGCCCACCCCACCGACGCCCGGCGGGAGCGCCTCTCCGGCGTCGGCCATCTCGTCGGTCTGCCGGCTCACCTGCAGGGCGGCCCGCACCAACAACGTCAGCAGCACCACGACGACCGGCACGATCACCAACACGTAAACGGCGTTGCCGAACCACCACACGGTCATCGTCCGCTCACCTCCCGTCCGCCCTCGCGACCCGGCGTGAGCCGGCCGCAGGCCACGGGCAGGTCCGGCCGGTACTTTCCTTCGTCCGAGACCCCCCGCAGGACGAGGGTACGGTTCTCGAGCGGGTCGAGCCGGTCCGGGTCGTCGGTGAACGTCAACCGGTAGTCGAGGCGGCCCGCGGAGCCGACCGTCGGGAAGGGCTCGAGCGGGCGCACGGGAGGGCCGTAGACGCCCGCGCCCTCAAAGTTGCGGAGCTGGGCCTCGTCGCCCGCCGGGCACTCCGCCCTCCGCCCCTCCTCGAAGAAGCCGTGGAGGCTCTGCCCGTGGATTTGGTTGCGCTCCAGGCCGTCGGCCGCGATCGTCACCGTCAGGTGCTCCCCTTCGCGGGCGAACCTCGCCCGGCCCTCCACTCCCGAGTCGTTTAGCGGTCGCAGCTCGGCGGAGTAGAGGCGGGCGTCGAGAGCGCCCGGCTGCTCGCCGCAGGCCGAGACGGCGATCGCCGCCACGGCCATCGCTACGACGACCGGCGGCATCCTCCACATATGTTTGCGGGCTTCGGCGAGCATCTCCTCGCTCGGAAGCTTCCCACTTCTGCGTCCGAGTAGTCGAGCGCCCGTCGTTTCATCGTCGAATCGGACCGGGAGGGCTTCGACCCCGGCAAGCTCATGGACTTGGCGCGCGCGCAGGTTGCGGCCCCCGAAACAACCTGATATGAATCCTGGCCGGAGAGAAACAGCACTCGGTCGGAGGCGAACTGCGCCAACGGACGATGCGGGGAACGGGAGGAAGTTGCGCGATGTGTCTGGCCATTCCAGGGCAACTCGTCGACATGGTCGACGAAGAGAAGCGTCTCGCCCGAGTCGACGTGGCCGGTGTGCGCCGGACGGTCAACCTCGGACTCCTCGACGGAGTGGACGGCGGGGCCGGCCCGGGGGATTGGGTCCTGATCCACGTCGGCTTTGCGATGTCGAAGATCGACGAGGAGGAGGCGCGCGCCACCCTGAAGCTGCTCGAGGGAATGGGCGAGGACTACGAGCAGGAGCTCGAGGAGCTGAAGGCGAGCGCGATCGAGTGATCGAGTCGCCCCCCCGAGCCGAGCACGGCGTGCCCGACTGCCTTCCCGAGGTCGGCTGCATCACCTGCGGTGATGAGGGTGTCGAGATGCGCGCGCTGAAGGTCGATGCGGGCAGCGGGCTTGCGGTCTGCGTCGATCCCGCCGGATCGACCAGCGAGGTCGACCTCGGGATCGTCGCCGCGGTCGAGCCCGGCGACGCGCTGCTCGTCCACGCCGGCGTGGCGCTCACTCGCCTCGGCTCGAAGGTGACTGCGTGAAGTACGTCGACGAATACCGCGACGCCGAGCTCGGCCAGGTGCTGGCCGGCGAGATCCTTGCGACGGTCGAGCCCGGTCGCCACTACAAGATCATGGAGGTCTGCGGCGGGCACACGCACTCGATCTACAAGTACGGGATCGACGACCTGCTGCCGACCAACGTCGAGCTCGTGCACGGGCCCGGCTGCCCGGTGTGCGTCATCCCCATGGGCCGCGTCGACGACGGCATCGCAGTCGCGCGCGAGCCGGGCGTGATCCTGACCTGCTTCGGCGACATGATGCGGATCCCGGGCTCGGACGGCTCGTTCCTCGACGCGAAGGCCGAGGGCGCCGACATCCGCATGGTCTACTCGCCGCTCGACGCGCTGCGGATCGCGCGCGAGAACCCCGACCGCGAGGTCGTCTTCTACGCGATCGGCTTCGAGACCACCGCGCCATCGACCGCGCTCACGCTCATGCGCGCCAAGGCCGAGGGGATCCCGAACTTCACGTGCATGTGCTCGCACGTGACGATCGTTCCGCCCCTGCGCGCGCTGCTCGACTCGCCCGACCTGCGCCTCGACGGCTTCATCGGACCCGGGCACGTCTCCACCGTGGTGGGCGCGAGACCGTTCGAGTTCATCCCGTCGAGCTACGGCAAGCCGCTCGTCGTCTCGGGCTTCGAGCCGCTCGACGTGCTGCAGTCGATTCACATGATCCTGCGCCAGCTCTCAGACGACCGCTGCGAGGTCGAGAACCAGTACGGCCGCGTCGTCCCCTACGAGGGCAACACGCGCGCGCTCGAGGTGCTCTCCGAGGTCTTCGAGCTTCGTCCCCACTTCGAGTGGCGCGGCCTCGGCTTCATCTCCCAGAGTGCGCTGAAGCTGTCGGAGGCCTACGCCGACTTCGACGCCGAGCGGCGCTTCGAGGTGCCCGGCGTGCGCGTCGCCGACCCCAAGGCGTGTCAGTGCGGCGAGGTCCTCAAGGGCGTGATCAAGCCGTGGGAGTGCAAGGTGTTCGGCACCGCGTGCACCCCGGAGCGGCCGATCGGCACGTGCATGGTCTCGCCGGAGGGGGCGTGCGCGGCCTACTACAACTACGGACGCTTCGCGCGCGAGCGGGAGGTGGTGTGAGCGTGGGCCCGGAAGGCACGGCCGCGGCGCCGCCGAGCGACCGCGAGGAGCGCATCCTCGGCATCATCGAGACGGCGCGCGCCAAGCGCTCCAAGTTCCGCGACAGCCACATCACCATGTCCCACGGGGCCGGCGGCAAGGCGACCCAGTCGCTGATCGAGGGGCTGCTCGTGCCGGCCTTCGGATCGCAGACGCTGACGACCATGGACGACGCCGGCGCGATCTCCGTCGGCGGGCTCGACCTCGCCATGACCACCGACTCGTTCGTGGTCAAGCCGATCCGCTTTCCTGGCGGGTCGATCGGCGAGCTGGCGGTCAACGGGACGGTCAACGACCTGGCCATGGCCGGGGCGCGACCGCTGGCGCTCAGCTTGTCGCTGATCCTCGAGGAGGGCTTGGCCGCCGAGGACCTCGCGGCCGAGGTCGAGGCGATCGCCCAAGCGGCGCGCGAGGCCGAGGTCGAGATCATCACCGGCGACACCAAGGTCGTCGAGCGCGGCCACGCCGACGCCATGTACGTCTGCACGACGGGGGTCGGCCGCCGCGATCCGCGCGCTCAGCTCTCGCCGAGCGCCCTGCGGCCCGGCGACCGCGTCCTGGTCTCGGGTCCGGTCGGCGAGCACGGCACGGCGATCATGCTCGCCCGCGGCGAGCTCGGCCTCGACGCCGAGATCGAGTCCGACACGCGCTCGCTGTGGCCGGCCGTAGACGCCCTGCTCGACGCGGCCGGGCCGTCGCTGCGCTGCCTGCGCGACGCCACGCGCGGAGGGGTGGCCTCGGTGCTCAACGAGCTCGCCCGCGCCTCGGGGGTGGCCATCCTCGTGCGCGAGGCCGACGTGCCGGTTAAGCCCGCGGTCGCCGGCGCCTCCGAGCTGCTCGGCATCGATCCTCTGTACGTGGCCAACGAGGGCAAGCTCGTCGCCTTTGTCGCGCCCGAGGACGCCGACGCCGCGCTCGCTGCGCTGCGGGCCGCGCCCGGCGGCGAGGGGGCGGCCGACATCGGCGAGGTCAAGACGGAGCCGCCCGGTATGGTCCTGGTCACGACGGGTTTCGGCGGAAAACGGGTAATGGACCAACTTGTAGGCGATCCGCTCCCGCGGATCTGTTGAGGAGGGGCGTGCACGAGCTTTCGATCGCGGAGTCGGTGGTGCGGGTGGCGACTCGCCATGCGCGCGGCCGGGCGGTCGCGAAGGTCACGCTGCGGGCGGGCCACCTGCGCCAGGTCGTGCCCACGGCGCTCGAGTTCGCTTTCGAGCTCGTGGCGGTCGGCACGGAGGTCGAGGGTGCCGAGCTCGAGATCGAGGAGGTGCCGGCCGCGGGGGTCTGCCGCGAGTGCGGGGTCGAGAGCGAGCTGGACGGCTTTCCGCTGAGCTGCACGGGCTGCGGGGGCCTTAACATCGAGCTGATCCGCGGCGAGGAGCTGCTGGTGGACTCGCTGGAGTTGGAAGAGGAATCAGAACTAGCGTTGGCGACGAGAGGGGCTTGACGATGGAAGCGCACGCACCGGCAGGGGTGGACGAGGTCCACATCCTTTGGACATCGGAGGGGTTGAGCTGCGACGGCGACTCGGTGTCGATCACCGCCGCCTCCCAGCCCGCGATCGAGGAGGTGCTGCTCGGCGCCATCCCCGGCCTGCCCAAGGTCCATCTCCACAACAAGGTCCTGTCGCCCACGCTCGGCGGCGACGAGTTCTTGAAGCCGTTCTTCCAGGCGGCCAACGACGAGCTCGACGCGCCGTTCGTGCTCGTGGTCGAGGGATCGATCCCCAACGAGAAGATCAACGGCGAGGGCTACTGGACGTCGATGGGCAACGACCCCGCGACCGGCGAGCCGCTGACCGTCAACTGGTGGATCGACCAGCTCGCGCACAAGGCTTTCTGCGTGGTTGCCATCGGCACCTGCGCGACCTACGGCGGCATCCACGCCATGGCCGGCAACCCGACCGGGGCGATGGGACTCGCCGACTACCTCGGCTGGGACTTCCGCTCCGGCGGCGACCTGCCGATCGTCAACGTGCCCGGCTGTCCCGTTCAGCCTGACAACTTCATGGAGACGCTGACCTGGCTGCTCTACCAGGCGGCCGGGCTCGCCCCGGTGATCCCGCTCGACGAGGCGCTGCGCCCGCAGTGGCTCTTCGGGAAGACCGTGCACGAGGGCTGTGACCGCGCCGGCTACTACGAGCAGGGCGACTTCGCGAAGGACTACAACTCGCCCAAGTGCCAGGTCAAGATCGGCTGCTGGGGGCCGGTGGTCAACTGCAACGTGCCCAAGCGCGGCTGGATGGGCGGGATCGGCGGGTGCCCGAACGTCGGCGGGATCTGCATCGGCTGCACGATGCCGGGCTTCCCCGACAAGTTCATGCCGTTCATGGACGCGCCCCCGGGCGGAAGCGTGTCGAGCGCGATGACCGGGGCCTACGGGGCGATGATCCGCAAGATGCGCGGGATCACCAACCATACCGTGAACAAAGAACCGAAGTGGCGTCACAACCGTGACGAACTGACCACCGGCGTCCAGCTGCGCTGGCCTAACTAGAGAAAAGGGGAGACAGCGCTATGGCAATCCAGGAAAGAGTCGAGCCGCAGGCAGGCAACATCGTCGACATGTCGTGGGACCCGATCACCCGCATCGTCGGGAACCTCGGGATCTACACGAAGATCGACTTCAACCAGCGCGAGGTCGTGTCCTGCAAGGCCACGTCGTCGCTGTTCCGCGGCTACAGCGTGTTCATGAAGGGCAAGGACCCGCGCGACGCGGGCTTTATCACGAGCCGCATCTGCGGTATCTGCGGCGACAACCACGCCGTGACCGCGATGTACGCCCAGAACATGGCCTTCGGGGTCAAGCCGCCGCCGCTGGCGGAGTGGATCGTCAACCTCGGCGAGGCCGCCGAGTACATCTTCGACCACACGATCTTCCAGGACAACCTGGTGTTCGTGGACTTCTGCGAGCAGATGGTCAGGGACACCAATCCGGGCGTGATGGACCTGGCCGAGAAGACCGAGGCGCCCGGCGCCGCGGTCCACGGCTACCGCACGATCGCCGACATCATGCGCGCCTTCAACCCGTTCACCGGGGAGCTGTACCAGGAGGCGCTCAAGATAAGCCGCGTCACGCGGGAGATGTGCTGCCTCATGGAGGGGCGCCACGTCCACCCCTCGACGATCTACCCCGGTGGGGTCGGCACGGTGGCAACGCCGTCGCTGTTCACCGACTACCTGACGCGTCTGCTGCGCTGCCTCGACTTCATCAAGAAGGGCGTCGCCGTGAACGACGACGTGTTCAACTTCTTCTATGAGGCCCTGCCGGGCTACGAGGAGGTCGGGCGTCGCCGGGTGCTGCTCGGCTGCTGGGGCGCGCTCCAGGATCCCGACGTCGTGACCTACCAGTACTCGAACCTCGAGAACGCCGGCAACGCCATGCACGTCACGCCGGGTGTCATCGTCGACGGGGAGCTCGTGACCACGAGCCTCAAGGACATCAACCTGGGCATACGGATCATGCTCGGCTCCTCCTACTACGACGATTGGACCAACGAGGAGGTCTTCGTCGAGAAGGACCCGCTCGGTAACCCGGTCGACAAGCGTCACCCCTGGAACCAGACGACGATCCCCAAGCCGCAGAAGCGCGACATCGACGGCGGCAACTACTCGTGGGTGATGAGCCCGCGGTGGTTCGACCAGCGCACCGGGGACAATCTCGCGCTGGACACCGGTGGCGGCCCGCTAGCGCGGCTGTGGGCCACGGCCCTGGCCAAGAAGGTCGACATCGGGTATATCCAGGCGCGGACCGGCCATAGCGTCGAGATCAACCTGCCGGCAACGCCGGCAACGCCCGAGACCAAGCTCGAGTGGACGATCCCCAAGTGGTCGAACGCGCTCGAGCGCAACCGCGCGCGGATGTACTTCACGGCGTACGCGGCGGCAGCGGCCTTCCACTTCCTCGAAAGGGCAATGGAGGAGGTCCGTGCCGGGCGGACGAAGGTGTTCGAGAGCTTCGAGGTCCCGGACGAGTCGATCGGCTGCGGCTTCCACGAGGCGGTGCGGGGCGTGCTCTCCCACCACATGGTCATCCGTGACGGGAAGATCGCCAACTACCACCCCTACCCGCCCACGCCGTGGAACGGGAGCCCGACCGACTCCTTCGGGACGCCCGGGCCGTACGAGGACGCGGTCGGGGGGATGCCGATCTTCGAGGACAACGGGCGCGACACCTTCCGCGGGATCGACATCATGCGGGCGGTTCGGAGCTTCGACCCGTGCCTGCCGTGCGGCGTGCACATGTACCTGGGCAACGGCAAGACGCTCAAGCAGGTCCACTCGCCGATGTTCGGCCAGGCCAACGAGTAGGGGCGGGGGGCTTGGACGACACCGAGGCACGCGACCGGGTCGGGAGGATCGAGGGGCTGCTCGAGGAGATCGAGTCCCTCGCCGACCCGGTCGCCCGTGACCGCGCGACCGAGACCGTGCAGGTGCTGCTCGACCTCTACGGCGAGGGGCTGGCGCGGGTGCTGGCTGCCGTGGGCGAGGAGCGGGCGCGCGCCGCGGCCGACGATGAGCTGGTTGCGCACCTGCTGCTGCTGCACGGGCTCCACCCGGTCCCCGTGGAGGTGCGGGTGCACGAGGCGCTCGAGGAGGTTCGTCCGTACCTCGGCTCGCACGGCGGCAACGTCCAGCTCTTGGGCGTGGAGGAGGGGGTCGTGCGACTTCGCCTCGAGGGCAGCTGCTCGGGGTGCCCCTCCTCGGCGATGACGCTGAAGCTCGCAATCGAGGAGGCGATCTTCAAGGCCGCACCCGATGTCGAGTCGGTGGAGGCCGAGGACGCGGACGCCGGCGCCGAAGCGCCGGCGACCGTCTCGGGCATCCCCCTGCCGATCGTCCAGGTCGCCGGCAACGGCGCGGCTCCGGGCCCGGCGAACGGCGACGGCGCCGGCTGGGCGACGGCCGGGGGCCTGCCCGAGCTCTCGAGCGGGGGCAAGGTCATCAAGGACGTCGCCGGCGAGCCGCTTCTGTTCCTGCGTCTCGAGGCGGACTACTTCGCCTATCGTCCTCAGTGCCCGGGTTGCGGGGCGTCGCTCGAGGACGCCGCGCTCGACGCCGCGGAGCTCTCCTGCGCGGAGTGCGACCACGTCTACGACGCCCGCAGGGCGGGGCGTTGCCTCGACCGCCCCCAGCTCCACCTCGAGCCGGTGCCCCTGCTCGTGGGCGACAGCGGGCTGGTCAAGGTCGCGGTCGGCGCGACGGGGAGCTGAGCGCCGTGCCCGCCCAGGCGTCGAGGCTGCGCCGGCTCGCCGGGCGCTCGGCCGAGCAGGCGGCCGCCGCGGCCCAGGACCAGGACGACGGGATCGAGCGCTGCGAGCTCTGCCACGAGCCGATCGCCCCGGAGCACCGCCATCTCGTCGCCGTGGACAGCCGCGAGTTGCTGTGCGCCTGCCGCGCCTGCACGATCCTCTTCGACAGCCGCGCCGCGAGCGCCGGGCGCTACCGGCTCGTGCCCGATCGCCGTCTGCGCCTCGAGGGCTTTCAGCTCGACGACGCGCAGTGGGAGGGGTTGTGCATCCCGGTCGACATGGCGTTCTTCTTCCACGCCACGCCGGCCGGTCGCGTCGTCGCCTTCTACCCGAGCCCTGCCGGCGCGACCGAGTCGACCCTCGAGCTCGAGGCCTGGCGCGGTATCGCGACGGCGAATCCGGTTCTGGACGAGCTCGAGAACGACGTCGAGGCGCTGCTCGTCAACCGGGCGGCCGGCACGCGTGGTCACTGGATCGTCCCCATCGACGAGTGCTACTCGCTCGTGGGACTGATGCGCAGCGGCTGGCAAGGGCTGAGCGGCGGAACGAAGGTCTGGAAGGAGCTCGAGAGCTTCTTCGCGGACCTCGAGCGAAGGGCGCGTAGCGCGAGCGCGCGCGGTCAGGCAACACAGGCAAACGCCGCGACGGCGATCGGCGCCGGCGGCAGAGAGGAGGTCGCCCCATGGCGAACCTGAAGATCGGCAGAGCGGACACCAAGCACGAGGCTCCGGCGCACATTTCGGGCATCTCGCAAGGAAACGCGAAAGGCAGCTACGAGAAGCAGGAAGGCCACAAGCCCGATGGACGCTCGACGGCCGAGCGCTCGACAGGCATCAACTCCAAGGCCGCTGCGCCGATCGACCCGCGCATGCCGAACCTCTCGCCGGCCTAGCCGGTGGGCGGTCCGCCGGTGATCGGCACAGCGAGCGCTCAGGAGGAGGCCGCCCCGCAGCTCGAGTTCTCGGTTTCGGGCGTCGAGGCCCTTCGGTACGCCGCGACACCGACGCTCGCCTTCGCGCTCGAGGTCGAGAGCGAAGGCGGGCGACCGGTGCGCTCGCTGATGCTCGACGTGCAGCTGCAGATCGCGGCGCGCCGGCGGGGCTACGACGGCGGCGAGCACGAGCGCCTGGCCGAGCTTTTCGGCGATCCCAGCCGCTGGGGTAGTACCCTGCGCACCCTGTTGTGGACTCGAGCCACGACAGTGGTCAGGCCGTTCGCCGGAAAGACCTCGGCCGAACTGGCCATTCCTTGCACCTACGACTTCGAGGTCACCGCGTCGCGCTATCTGGCCGCGCTCGGGGACGATGGTGAGGTACCGCTCGAGCTGCTGTTCAGCGGGACGCTCTTCTACGCGGAGGAGAGCGGCGCGCTGCGGGTGGCGCGGATCGGCTGGGACCGCGAGGCGGAGATCGCCATGCCGGTGCGCGTATGGCGCGAGGCCATGGACAGCCACTTCCCCAACAGCGCGTGGTTGCGCGTGGGCCGCGAGCGCTTCGACCGCCTCGCCACCTACAAGGCCCGCCACGCCCTGGTGAGCTGGGAGGCCGCGTTCGACGCCCTGCTCGATCGGGCCGAGAGCGCAGAGGGCACCGGGTAGCCGTGGACCGGGTTCGCGAGATCGCCGACGCCGTCCTCTACGAGGGCTACGTCCTCTGGCCCTACCGCCGCTCGGCGTTGAAGAACCATCAGCGCTGGACCTTCGGCGGCGTGCACCCGCCCGGCTGGAGCGAGTCGCACCCCGACGACGCCGCGACGATGCAGACCGAGGTCCTCGTCGAGGGTGGGCCCGACGCGAGCGTCGCCGTGAGCGTGCGCTTTCTCCACGTCGTCCGGCGCGAGGTCGCCCAGCGCACCGCCGACGGTGAGCTCGAGCTCGTCGACGCGCTGACCGTGGGGGAGGAGCGCCACCTGGCGTGGGACGAGGCGGCCGAGCGCGAGTTCGTCGGGCCGCAGATGCGCCTCGACGCCTTCGTCGAACCCCACGTCTTGAAGATCGACATCCCCGCAGAGCGCCGGGAGGAGCCGCTGCACCACCCCGACGGCGCGCCGGCCGGTGCGCTCGTGCGCTCCTGGGAGCCGCTCGCCGGCAGCATCGAGATCACCGCGCACGGCCTGCGCGAGGGCCTGCACCGGCTGACCGTGCGGATCGAGAACGCGACACCGTGGCGGGGCGCCACGCGCGAGGCGGCGATGCGGCGCACGTTCTGCTCGACCCACACGGTGGTGGAGGCCAGCGGGGCCGAGCTCGTGTCCCTCACCGACCCGCCCGAGGGGCTGCGCGCCGATGCCGAGGCGTGTCGCAACCGCGGCACCTGGCCGGTGCTCGCGGGCGAGGAGGGCGACCGCAGCACCATCCTCTCCTCGCCGATCATCCTCTCCGACTATCCGGAGATCGCGCCCGAGAGCCCGGGCGACCTCTTCGACGGGGGCGAGATCGACGGCATGCTCGTGCTCAACATCCTCGCCCTGACCGACGAGGAGAAGGCCGAGATGCGCGACTCCGACCCCAAGACCCGTGAGATCCTGGAGCGCACCGAGGCGCTCTCGAACGAGGAGCTGATGAGCCTGCACGGCGCGGTGCGCGACCTGAGGGTGGTGCGATGAGCGTTCCCGCCTCCGGTTGGGATGAGGTCGAGGGCCCTCGCCCGCGGATCGCGGCGGTCGCGGGCGTGGAGATCGGGCGCGGCTCGCGCGTCGTCCTGCGCCCGCGCGCCGGTGGCGACATTTTCGACCAGGCCCTGAACGGCAAGGTCGCGATCGTCGACCGCCTCGATCAGAACCTCGAGGGCCACATGTCGGTGGCTGTGGTGATCGAGGACGATCCCGGGCGCGACATGGGCGAGCGCCGCCAGCCCGGTCACCGCTTCTTCTTCTCGCTCGAGGAGGTCGAGCCGCTCGCGGTCGCGGGCGCGCCGGGGCCCGCGCGTACGCGCGTGCTCGTGGCCGGGATCGGCAACGTCTTCCTCGGCGACGACGGCTTCGGGGTCGAGGTGGCCCGCCGCCTCTGCGAGCGTGAGCTGCCCGCCGGCGTCGACGTCGCCGACTTCGGCATCCGCGGCATGGACCTCGTCTACGCACTCGGGGACGACTACGACGCGGCGGTCTTCGTCGACGCCGTCCCCCGGGGGCAGGCGCCCGGGACGCTGTACGTGATCGAACCCGACGTCGACGAGGACGAGCTCAGCCTCGACACGCACGGGATGGACCCGGTCAAGGTCCTGCGGCTCGCCGGCGAGCTGGGACCGGTGCCCGAGCGGCTGCTCGTCGTCGGTTGCGAGCCTCGGACCCGGCTCAGCGGCGACAGCGACGAGGATCTCGTGGGTGAGCTGAGCGAGCCCGTGGCGGCGGCGATCGACGGGGCCGTGGAGCTCGTCGAGTCGCTGGTCGCCGATCTGATCAAGCAGAGTTCAAGCGAAGGAGAGGGGAGAGCATGAGTAAGCTGATTGCGCTGCTGGTAATCGGGGGGATAGGCGCCCTCGGGGCGACCCAGGCTCCAGAGCTGAGGCGCTACCTGAACATCCGCAACATGTAAGGAGGCCGGGTTGCATCGGACGAAGGTCAGAGTCGTCGAGGACGCCCTCGACGCCAACAACACGATTGCGCGCGCCAACCGCGACGACTTCGATCGCGAGTCGGTGGCGGTCGTGAACCTCATGAGCGCCCCGGGCGCCGGCAAGACCACGCTGCTCGAGCGCGCGCTCGGCGAGCTCGACGGCGTGCGCGCGGGCGTGCTCGAGGGCGACGTGCAGGGCTCGCTCGACGCGGACCGCCTGGCGCATCTGCACGTGCCGGTCGTGCAGCTGAACACCGACTCGGGCTTCGGCGGCGAGTGTCACCTCGACGCCAACATGGTCCGCTCGGCGCTGCCCGCGCTGCCGCTCGCCGACATCGATCTGCTGGTGATCGAGAACGTCGGCAACCTCGTCTGCCCGGCGGAGTTCCGCGTCGGCGAGGACACGCGGGCGATGGTGGCCTCGGTCGCCGAGGGCGAGGACAAGCCGCTCAAGTACCCGCTCATGTTCCGCGCCTGCGAGCTCGTGGTCGTCAACAAGATCGACCTGCTTCCGTACGTCGACTTCGACATGGACCGCTTCCACTATCACCTCGATGCGGTCAACCCCGGGGTCGAGCGGATGCTGGTGAGCGCGCGCACCGGCGAGGGCGTCGAGGAGTTCCGCGACTGGCTCGTGCGAGCGGGGGCGCGCGCCCCGGCGCCTGCGTGAGGGCGTGACCGGGGTCGAGGCGTCGCCCCGGCTCGCCGACCTGACGCGGGAGCGCACCGAAGCCAACCGCCACTTCTTCGCGGACGAGTCCGAGCGCGTTGCGCGGCTCTGCCACCGGATGGCGGAGCGCTTCGTGCGCGGAGGGAGGCTGCTGGCCTTCGGCGCCACCCCGTCGGCGCTCTCGGACGCGCGGCACGTCGCGGTGGAGTTCGTCCATCCGGTGATCGTGGGCAAGCGCGCGCTGCCGGCGCGGGCGGTGGCCGGCGAGGGCTCCGAGCTCGTCTCCCGGCTCGACCTCGTGGCCGAGCCCGAGGACATCGTGATCGGCTTCGGCCTCGACGAGAACGGCGGCGGGGACT
>Ga0208736_1000175_pt1 | contig 19090 bp, 23 predicted proteins | sample AntDryMetagUQ255_FD_188090 | JGI IMG/M metagenome (GOLD analysis project Ga0208736, IMG submission 188090) | Polar desert microbial communities from Antarctic Dry Valleys - UQ255 (SPAdes) | ecosystem: Environmental > Terrestrial > Soil > Desert | place: Antarctic Dry Valleys | collected 2008-12-31 | reverse complement strand
GCGGCTTGGTCGTCAGGACAGCGCGAGCTGCTGGTAGGCGGTCGACTGGAAGCTCAGCCGGTGCAACGGCGAGACACCGAGGCGCTGGATCGCGTCGCGGTGCTCCGGCGTCGAATAGCCGACGTGGGCCGCGAACTCCCAGCCTGGATGCAGCGCGTCGGCCCGCCGCATGTAGCGGTCGCGTGTGACCTTCGCGACGATCGAAGCGGCGGCGATCGCGGCGGAGGTCGCGTCGCCCTCGACGATCGCGCGCTGCTCATGGCCGAGGGCGCCCACGGCGAAGCCGTCGGACAGGCAGATGCAGCCGGGGCGCGCGACGCCCAGCAGCGCGTCGCGCAGCGCACCGAGGTTGGTCTTGTGCAGGCCGCGATCGTCGATACCGCGGGCGCAGCGCGACACGACGCAGACCTTCGCGGCCGTGCGCAACACGATCGGAAACAGCTCCTCGCGAGCCTCCACCGAATGCTGCTTGGAGTCGTTGAGGCGCGCGAGGGCGCGCAGATCGCGCGCCGTCAGCGCGTCGGTGTCGAACAGCACGGCCGCTGCGACGAGCGGTCCCGCGAGACAGCCGCGGCCGGCCTCGTCGGCGCCCGCGACCCAGCGCACGCCGAGACGGCGATCGAAGGCGAACAGCCGCCGACCGCTGGAGCGCTTGCGCGCCGCGCGCTTGCCACGCGCCCTGCTGTCAGAGGCCGTCGCGTCCTGGCGGCCGGAGGTCTGCGATGGCGCGCCGTTCGCCGCGTACGGGACGCCGGAGGCGTTTGTCGTCGATGGCTCCACGGTCGCGTCCATCATGAACCAGTGGCCGGGCGGAACGGCGCTCGTCACGAGGCGTGCGAGTCCCGCAGCCGCCGGCGTCGGCGCCGGCTCGACGAGGAACGCCTGCGTCCGCCGCGATTTCTCCTACAGCGGCCCGATGCGCTTCGGCGGCCAGTACGTCGCGAAGGCGTTGCCGATGATCCACTCGCGCGGCACAGGGCCCCAGAAGCGGCTGTCGTCCGAGGAGCCGCGGTTGTCGCCCATCATGAAGAAGTGTCGCGGCGGGACCTTCAGGGGCGTCGTCAGGTTGCAGCGCTCGCCGCCCTCGCAGGGGGCGATGAACGGCTCGGCCTGCCGCTTGCCGTTGAGGATCACGTGGCCGTCCTTGACCGCCACCATGTCGCCGGGGCCGGCGACGACGCGCTTGATGAAGTTCGTCTTGCCCTTCTCAGGCGTCCCACGCGGACACGGGGAGTTCTCGGGCAGCGGCACGCCGCACATCGGGCCCTCGATCGTGTCCGCGCCCGAAGGCGGATGAAAGACCGTCACGTCGCCGATCTGGGGGTCGCCGAAGCGGTTACCCAGGCGATTGACGAGCACGCGCTGGTTGATGACGAGCGTCGGCACCATCGACTCCGAGGGAATCCGGTAGGGCTTGACGAGAAACGCCTGGATGCCGAGGGCGAGACCGAGCGCCACCGCGACGATCAGGACCAGCTCGAACGGGGAGCTGGACTTCTCCTCCGTGCGCCCCTTGCGACCACGGGCGGAACGCTTGCCGTGCGGACCGTCGGAGACGTCGCTCTTGGTCACGCCTGCTCGCCGGTGGGGGCCTTGTCGGCCTCGCCTCCGGCAGGGCTTCCGGCGGCCACTGCGTCCTTCGCGGCGCCGGGCTCGGCGAGCGTATCGCCGGCGACGGCTCCGTCGGCGTCGATCGCCTCGGGCTCGGCGGCGGCTTCGGCCTGCAGCTGCTCGGCGGGGTCGTACAGCAGCCCGGCGACGACGCGCTCCTCGGGACCGGTGTAGCGGCGCTCGCGAACGCGGGCACGCTTGCCGACGCGATCGCGCAGGTAGTAGAGCTTCGCGCGGCGGACGTCACCGCGGGCAGCGACCTCGATCTTCTCGATCTTCGGCGAGTGCACTGGGAACGTGCGCTCCACACCCACGCCGAAGGACTGCTTGCGCACCGTGAACGTCTCGCGGACGCCATGGCCCTGGCGCTTGATGACGACGCCCTCGAAGACCTGGGTGCGCTTGCGCGTACCCTCGACCACCTGGAAGTGGACGCGCAGGCGGTCGCCCGCCTGAAATGATGGGACGCGGCGCAGCTGGGCGCGCTCGAGACGTTCGATGACTGAGGACATGGGCGAGGGAGAGGCGTGGGAGGGCGCGGGTGGTAGCCGGTCGCGCCGAAGCAGGATGGTAGCGGAGCCTCTAGTCCGGGGACCCCTCGGCCCCGGCACGCTCGCGCGAGCACTGCTCGCGCCAACCACGGATCTGCTCGTGATGGCCGGACAGCAGCACATCGGGCACCTGCCAGCCGCGGTATTCGGCGGGGCGCGTGTAGTGCGGGTACTCCGGTCGTCCCTCGAGGGCGACCGAGAAGGACTCCTCGCGCGCCGACGCGCTGGCGCCGAGCGCGCCGGGCAGCTTGCGCAGCACAGCGTCGCAGACGACCATCGCCGCAAGCTCGCCACCCGCCAGCACGTAGCGCCCGATCGAGACCGCATCGCTGGCGAAGTGCTCGACGATGCGCTCGTCGAAGCCCTCGTAGCGCCCGCACAGCAGCGTCACGTCGGGTTCGGACGCGAGCTCGTCGACGAGACGGTCGTCGAGCAGGCGCCCGGACGGCGTCAGCGCGATCACGCGCCGCTCGCGGCGCAGGTCGACGGGGTCCACGCCGTAGAACGCGCGCAGGGCGGCGTCCATGACGTCGACGCGCAGCAGCATCCCCGCGCCGCCGCCGAAGGGGGTGTCGTCGACCTGGCCGCCGCTCAGCGGCGTGTGCTCGCGGAGGTCCAGCGTGCGCAGCTCGTGCCCGGCGGCAAGGGCGTTGGCCACGTGACGCTGGCCGGAGAACCAATCAAACCAGTCGGGAAACAGCGTGACGACGTCGAGGCGCAGGGTCAACCTCGCGGAGGGTCGGGCCCGCCGACATCGACGCCGAGAAACTGCGCATCGACGACGATTCGCCGTTGCGCGACGTCGATCAACCGCACGGCGTCGCCGACCATTGGCACGAGCAACTCGCCGACCTCGAGCACCTCGCACGACGGCAGCGCGCGCATCCCCTCGACGGTTCCGAGCTCGTGCCCGTCGGCGGTCACGACGCGACAGCCGCGCAGATCCTCCGCCCAGTACTCACCCGGCTCGAGCGCCGGCGCGGCGGCGCGGGCGACGTACAGGTCCTGACCGCGCAACGCCTCCGCGCCGGAGCGGTCCTCGACGCCCTGCAGGCGCAGGATCGGGCGATCGTCGGTGCCCGCACGCCGCACGATCGCACGCCAGATCTCGCCGATCCGCACCTCGCCGCCGATCGCCAGCAGGGCGGCACGCGCTCGCGTCACGTGGAAGGACCCGTCGAGCCCGTGCGGCCGGCCGATGCGGCCCGCGTTCAGGACATCCGCGGCGCCCACGTCAGTCCACGATGTCGACGAAGACCCGGCAGCCGTCCTTCACCGCGGCTGCCTTGAGCACCGTGCGCAGCGCGTTGGCGGTGCGACCGCCGCGGCCGATCACCTTGCCGTAGTCGTTCTCGCCGACGGACAGCTCGAGGACGACGCTGCCGTCGTCCTCGTCGAAGCGCTCGACGCGCACAGCATCCGGATCGTCCACCAGGGCCCGCGCGAGATACTCGAGCAGCTCCTGCACGAAGTTCTGGGGCTTAGGCGATGCCCTGGATGCGCAGCAGCTTGCGCACCTGGTCCGACGGCTGGGCGCCGCGGTCCAGCCAGTGGCGCGCACGCTCTTCGTCGACGCGAATCGTCGACGGCTCGGTCTGCGCGTTGTAGTGGCCGATCGTCTCGATCACGCGACCGTCGCGCGGCGAACGCTGATCGGCGACGACGATGCGCCAGATCGGATCCTTCTTGCCACCCACGCGGGTGAGTCTCAGTGCAACAGCCATATGACAGTCAGCCTAGCGCCCCTGGCGCATGAGCGCCTGCAGGTCGGGCATCTTGCCCTTGCCGATCTGCTTCATCAGCTTCTGCATCTGGCTGAACTGCTTGACGAGCTGGTTGACCTGCTGGACCGTCGTGCCGGAGCCGCGGGCGATGCGCAGCCGCCGCGATCCCTTGATCAGATCGGGCCGCCTGCGCTCCAGCGCCGTCATCGACAGCACGATCGCCTCGATGCGATCCAGCTCGCGCTCATCGATCTTGACGTTCTTCATCGCGGCGCCCTGAAAGCCCGGGATCATCCCCAGCAGCGACTGCAGCGGGCCCATCTTGCGCATCATCTTCAGCTGCGAGAGAAAGTCCTCGAAGGTGAACTCGTTGCGGCGCAGCTTGCGCTCGAGCTCCTTCGCCTCGTCCTCGTCGATCTGCGCCTCGGCCTTCTCGATGAACGACAGCACGTCGCCCATGCCGAGGATCCGCTGCGCCATGCGATCGGGGTGGAAGCGCTCGAACTGGTCGAGCTTCTCGCCCGTCGACGCGAACAGGATCGGCTTGCCGGTGACGGCCTTGACCGAGAGCGCCGCGCCGCCGCGTGCGTCGCCGTCGAGCTTGGACATCAGCACGCCGTCGAAGGCGACGGCGGAGGCGAACTGCTCGGCGACGTTGACCGCGTCCTGGCCGGTCATCGCATCGACGACGAGCAGCACCGTCGTCGGCTTGACGGCCTTGCGGATCGCGACCAGCTCGTTCATGAGCTTCTCGTCGATGTGCAGGCGGCCGGCCGTGTCGACGATCAGCACGTCCTTGCCGTCGCGCTTGGCCTGGTCCAGCGCCCACTTCGCGATGTCGACGGGATCGCGGTCGGTGCCCTGCTCGTAGACCGTGGCGCCGACCTGTCCGCCGACCTTGACGAGCTGGTCGACCGCCGCGGGGCGGTACACGTCGCACGCGGCGAGCGCGACCGACGAGCCGTGCTCGCTCATCAGAAAGCGCGCGAGCTTCGCCGTCGCGGTCGTCTTTCCGGAGCCCTGCAGGCCGGCCATCAGGATCACCGTGGGCGGCCGCGGCGAGAACGCGACCCCCGCGCTCGAGCCGCCCATCAGCGCGGTGAGCTCCTCGCTGACGATCTTCACGACCTGCTGGCCGGGGTTCAGCTGGCCGAGCACGTCGGAGCCCAGGCAGCGCTCCTTGACCGTCGCCGTGAACGACTTGACGACCTTGAAGTTGACGTCGGCCTCGAGCAGCGCGAGGCGGATCTCGCGCATCGCGGCGCTGACGTCGTCCTCGGTCAGCGTTCCGCGCGAGCGGACGTCGGCGAGCGTTGCCTGGAGCTTCTCGGAGAGCGTGTCGAACACTCGCGCCAGTCTAGGCCGCGAAGCGCGTCCCCTGTTGCGTCAGCCCCGCGCAGCCGGGCTCGTCACGCCGCGAACCTGGCCGGCGTGGGCGAGCCCTGAGCGCGACGCTCCTGCGTCTAGCTGACGGTCAGCGCGATCACGATGGCGATGATCGCGAGTGCGATGCCCCCATATACCAAGAGGCTCTGTGCCCCGTCGTTGCTGTCTCCCATATTCGTCCCTCCCGTAGACGTGTGTGTGCTGGCAAGTTCTAGCGCCTGGGCGCCAGCGGAGCAAGTTCTAGCGCCTGGGCGCCAGCGGAGCAAGGCCCAGGCCGCTTCCGGCGCGCTCGGCCTCAAGCCCGGCGGACGAGCATGATCCCATCGCGGACGGTCAGCATGACGATGACGACGCGCTCGTCGGCCGACAGGTGCTCGTTGAAGGCGCGCAGCGCGACGGTCTGATCGCTGTCCTCGGCGCCGGCCGGGCGCGCGACGCGGCCGCTCCAGAGGACGTTGTCGACGACGATCAGGCCGCGCTCGGACAGCTTCGGCAGCACCGCCTCGTAGTACTCCAGGTAGCCGCCCTTGTCGGCGTCGATGAAGACGAGGTCGAACGGCCCGTCGAGCGTGGCGATCGTCTCGATCGCCGGTCCGCGGCGCACCTCGATGCGCCCGGCCTCGCCGGCGGCGGCGATGTGGCGCTCGGCGACGTCGGCGTGCCGGTCGTCGATCTCGCAGGTCACGATGTGTCCCCCGGCGGGCAGCGCCCCCGCCATCGCCAGCGCGCTGTAGCCCGAGAAGGTGCCGATCTCCAGCACGAGCTGCGGCTGGGCGAGGAAGACGAGGAACTCCAGCAGACGGCCCTCGACGTCGCCGGTGAGCATCTGCGGCGCGTCGAGGGTGTCGCGGGTCTCCTGTGCGAGCGCGTGCAGGTGCTCGCCCGGCGGGCTGGTGTGCGCGGCGGCGTAGGCCTCGATCTCTGCCGAGACGAGGTACGGGCTCACGGGCGCGGCGGCAGCGGCGGCCTCTCGGGAGGCGGCGGCGGCGCCTGCGGGCGCACCGCGTTGCCGATCGCCCCGCCGATGTTGCCCAGCGCCTGGCTGAACTCCGACGGGATCACGAAGATCTTGTTGGCGTCGCCCTGCGCGAGCTTCGGCAGCATCTGCAGGTACTGATAGGACAGCAGCCCCTGATCGGGGTCGCCCCTGTGGATCGCGTCGAAGACCGTCTCGATCGCCTTCGCCTCGCCCTCGGCGCGCAGGATCGCGGCGGTCCTCTGACCCTCCGCCGTCAGCACGGCGGACTGCTTGGCGCCCTCGGCGTTGAGGATCTGCGACTGCTTGGAGCCCTCCGCCGTGAGGATCGCGGCGCGGCGGTCGCGCTCGGCGCGCATCTGCTTCTCCATCGCCTCCTGGATCGAGGCCGGCGGGTCGATCGCCTTGACCTCGACGCGGTTGACGCGGATCCCCCAGCGCCCGGTCGCCTCGTCGAGCACCGTACGCAGCTGGGAGTTGATCGTGTCTCGACTGGTCAGCGCCTCCTCGAGCGTCATCCCGCCGATGACGTTTCGCAGCGTCGTCACGGTCAGCTGCTCGATCGCCTGCAGCGGGTTGGCGACCTCGTAGGAGACCGACTTCGCGTCGGTGATCGTGAAGTACAGGACGCTGTCGATCTGGATGCCGACGTTGTCGCCGGTGATCACGCCCGCCGGCTTGAACGTCACGACCTGCTCGCGCAGGTCGATCATCGACCCGACGCGATCGACGAACGGGATGACGACCGCCAGGCCCGGCAGCAGCGTGCGCTGGTAGCGGCCGAAGCGCTCGACGACCCCGGCGCGCGCCTGCGGGATGATCCGCACGGTCTTTGCGGCGAGCAGCAGCGCGAACACGGCGATGATGACGAGCAGGATCAGTCCGGCTTCCATCTCAACCTCCAGGGGTTCACTAGTCGGTGGAGCTCACGAGCGCGGTCGCGCCCCGGATCTCGACGACGTGGACGCGGCGACCGGCCTCGATCACCTCGCCCTCCTCGTACGGGCGAGCGGTCCAGATCTCACCTTCGAGCTTGACGGCGCCCGCGCTGCCCTCGATGCGATCCGTGACGACCGCCGTCTGGCCGACGAGCGCGGCGGTGCCGGTGCGGATCCGCGGAGGGGTGCGCGTATGACGGCGTGCGATCGGCCGCGCGAAGCCCAGCAGCAGCCCCGAGCTCACGAGAAAGACGATCAGTGCCACGATCGTGCCGAGACCGGCGAGCTCGGCCACCGCCCCGAGCAGCGCGCCGACGGCGAAAGGCGCGAGGAAGAAGCTCAGCGTCATCACCTCGCCGGCCGCGAGGACCACGGCCAGCACGATCCACACCATCCAGGCGTCCATGGCGACGACTGTAGCTGGTGTGGCGATGTCGTTGGCGACGTTCGAGACACCGTAGTGCGAGGGCGCGCAGACGACGACGAGCCATCCGTCCCATAGGCGCAACTACATGGTCACATGGTCGTTATCGATACATGAGCTCACCAGCACGCAGCGCCTCCGCCATCGCGCTCACCCTCGCGCTCGCATGCGGGTGGGCCCCCACCGCGTCGCAGGCCACGGTGTCCGAGCCTCGCATCGCCACGGCGAGCGCGCTCGACGTCGAGGGATTCGCGATCGCGATGAACCCGTCCGGCGACCGCTCGGCGGTCGTGGCCGAGGGCGTCGTGCGGGGAACGCGCGGGCGCCGCACGCAGCTCGTCGCCCGCCTCGGCCGTGTCCGCAGCCTTGCCCGCGGCCGCACGCTCGAGAACCTTCGCCCAGGATCCGGCGGCGGCGCTTCGGTGGGCATCTCCGCCCCGCAGGTCGCGGTCGCACCCGACGGGGGCGCCGTCGCGGGCTGGATCGTCACGACCGTCACGCGCAGAGACGGCCAGCCGAGCTATCGCCTGCGCGTCGCGACCGCGCCCGATGGCCAGAGCTTCGGCCGCCCGCGCACCCTGCTGACGTCCGCGCGGTCGCAGCTCGAGCTGACGGCGATCGTCGCCGGCCGCGGCGGGCTCGCCGTGCTCGGCTGGCGGCGCGGCAACCGCGTGGAGGTGGCCGTGCGACGCAACGGCCGCTTCGCCAGGCCCCAGCGCCTCAGCGCGAGCTCCGCCTACGGCGTCCCGCCGTCGCTGGCGCCGGCGCCGGGCGGCGCGGTCGTCGCAGCATGGAGCCCCGCGGAGGGCTCGGCCGCGAGGGCAGCAGTACTGCCGGCGCGCGCACGCCGCTTCAATCGCGCGCTGTCGCTCTCCGCCCCGGGCGAGCCTGCGAACCACGCGCGCGCGGCCGGTGGCCCGGGCGGCGCAGGCGTCGCATGGACGGTCGCCGGCCCCGCGCGAGGCACCCTGCGCTTTGCCCGCCTGCGCACCGCCGCCGGCACCTTCGCGGCACCGGTCACGCTCGCCGACGCCGATGCGAGCGGCGGACCCCACGTCGCGATCCCGCGGGTCGGGATCGCGACCGCGTGGCGGCACCTCACGATCGTCAGCGAGGCCGGCGACAACGACTACATCCGGACCTCCCGGCTCGCGGCGGCGGCGTCCTGGCTCAATCGCGCCGCCCCGCGGCGACTATCCGAGCCACCGGCGCTCGCCGCCCGCCCGGCGCTCGCGGCGCTCGGCGATCGCGCACTGATCGCCTGGGAGCAGACGCCCGCGTACAACCTGGGCACGCCGATCCGCGTCGCCGTGGCCGGCCCCGACGGCTGGCTGCCCACCGAGACGATCGCACCGCAAGGGCCGCCGCAGGGGCCTGCGTCTCGCGTGAGCGGGATCGACGAGGACGAGCGCCCAAGCGCGACCGACCTGAGGGTCGCGGCCGGACGCCGCAGCGCGCTGCTGGCATGGATCACGTACGCGCCCGCACCCGACGGCGACCCGCTTGGCCGCGTGCACGTCGCGAGCTACGCGCCGTAGCGGCCCCTCGCCGCGGCCGTGCGCGTCGCCTACGTGGTGCCGAGCAGCGCGCGGGCGTAGTCGTCGGCGTCGAACGGGCGCAGGTCGTCGAGCCCCTCGCCGATGCCGATGAGCTTCACCGGAATGCCGAGCTCGCCGGCGATCGCCAGCGCGATCCCGCCCTTCGCGGTGCCGTCGAGCTTCGTCAGCACGATGCCGTCGACGGGCACGACCTCGGAGAAGAGCTTCGCCTGGCGCAGGCCGTTCTGGCCGGTCGTCGCATCGACGGTCAGCAGCGTCTCGTGCGGAGCGCCCTCGATCTGCTTGGCGATCACGCGGCGCACCTTCGCGAGCTCCGCCATCAGGTCGTCCTGGGTATGCAGCCGGCCGGCGGTGTCGATGATGACGACGTCCGCGCCGCGCTCGCGGCCCTGCTTGATCGCCTCGAACGCGACGGCGCCGGGGTCCGCGCCCTCGCGGCCGCGCACGATCTCACAGCCCGCGCGCCCGGCCCAGCCCGCCAGCTGCTCGACGGCGGCGGCGCGAAACGTGTCGCCGGCGCCGAGCACGACCTTCAGCCCGAGCTCGCGCTGCAGGTGCCATGCGAGCTTGCCGATCGTCGTCGTCTTGCCGGTGCCGTTGACGCCGACGGCCATGATCACGGTCGGCGTCGGGCGCACGTCGATGCGGTCCTCGCCGGTGCGCGCGATCTCGGCCAGCATCTCCGCGAGCCGCCGGCTGAGCGCCTCGCCGCCGACGATCTCGCCTCCTGAGGCCAGCACCTCGAGCTCGCCGACGACGCGCGCGGTCGTCGTCGCGCCGACGTCGGCCATGATCAGCGCCTCCTCCAGGCGCTCCCACGTCTCCTCGTCGACGTCGCCCTCGAGCAGCGTCGCGTGGATCTCGGCGCCGAGCGCCTCGCGCGTCTTGGAGAGGTTCTGGCGCAGCTTCTTGAAGAAGCCGCGCCTGCGCTCGGGCTCGGAGGCGCCGCCGGCCGTCGCCGCGGCCGGCTTCGCTGCATCGGTGATGAAGAGATCGGACCAGTCGCGAGCCATGGGCGATGCGCGACGATAGCGCCATGGCGCTCGAGTTCCGTCTCAGCCGCTGCGACGAGTCGCCCGGCCGCGAGCTGCTGCGCGAGCTGATCGCACTGCTCGACGAGCAGTACCCCGGCCGCGCCGTGCGACCCGGCTCGGTGACCACGCCCGAGGAGCTGGTCGCGCCCAGCGGGGCGTTTGTCGTCGGCTACGAGGGCGAGCGCCCGGTCGCGATCGGCGGCGTGCGCCGCCTGCAGGACGCGATCTGCGAGATCAAGCGGATGTACGTCGTGCCCGGCGCCCGCTCGCGCGGCGTCGGCCGCGCGCTGCTCGCGGCGCTCGAGGACGCCGCGCGCGAGCTCGGCTACGGGCAGGTGCGACTCGACGCCGGACCGCAGCAGCGCCACAGCCGCGCGCTGTTCGCGCAGACGGGCTACGTCGAGATCGCGCGCTACAACGACAACCACATCGCGGTCTACTTCGCCGAGAAGGACCTCCGGCCGTAGCTGCGGATGAGCGTCGGGCCGGCAGCTCGACGGCTCGTGCGAACCTGGCCGGGCGAGCTCAGGCCGCGCCTGCGGCGCTTGCGCCCGCGGGCTCGTCCTCGCGCGGCAGCCGCCGCGAGATGACCTTCGAGACGCCGTCGCCTCCCATCGACACGCCGTAGAGCGTGTCGGCGGCCTCCATGGTGCGCTTCTGGTGGGTCACGACGATGAACTGCGCGCGATCGCGGTAGCGGCGCAGAAGCGCGAGAAAGCGCGTGATGTTCGGGTCGTCGAGCGCGGCCTCGACCTCGTCGAGGATGTAGAACGGGCATGGCTTGGCCAGAAAGACCGCGAACAAGAAGGCGATCGCCGTCATCGACTTCTCCCCGCCCGACAGCAGGCTGAGTCGCTTCATCGACTTGCCCGCGGGCGTGATCTCGATCTCGACACCGAGCAGGTCGTCGAGGTCCGCGGTCGCGGCAGCCTCCGCCTCGGCGGCCGCGTCGCCGTCGCCGCCGGCGGCCTGCTCGCCGCCCGCGCCCAAAGCCAGGCCGGGGTCCTCATCGAAGGTGGCGAAGCCCGTGATCCCCTGCTGCTCCTTGACCAGCCGCAGGCGGCCGCGGCCACCGGGAAACAGCTGTCCGGCAAGCTCCTCGAAGTTCTTCGCGGCGGCGGCGAAGGTCTGCTCGAACGTCTCGTTGATCTGGCGGTCGGTGTCGCGGATCAGCGTGCGCAGCTCGCGCAGCGCGGTCTCGAGGTCCTGACGCTGGGACTCGAGCTCGGTTACGTGCTCGAGCGCCTGCTCGTACTCGTCCTTGGCCAGCGGATTGACCGGGCCGAGCTGCTCGCGGCGGCGCCCCAGGCGCTCGATGCGCGCGTGCAGCGCGGCCGCCTCCTCGGCCGCCAGCGCCTCGGCCGCCGGCTCGGCCTCCAGTCCGAGGCGCTCGGCCAGCAGGACGAGCTCGTGGTCGGCGTCAGCGGCCTGATCGCGCACCTGCTGCGCACGCACCTCGGCCGTGGTCACAAGCTCTCCGCGCTCGCGCAGGCGGCGCTGGATCTCGGCCTCCTCGGTAGCACAGGCGCGCAGCCGTGACGCGAGATCCTCGCCGGCCGCACGATCGGCCTGCATCTCGGCCTCGAGCACCTCGACGCGCTCTGAGATCGCTGCGGCGGCGGCCTCCAGCGCGCGGGCGAGGCGGTCGGCGTCCGGTGCGAGCACGCGGTCGGCGGCGATCCGGCGGCGCATGCCCGCGATCCGGCGCGCGCGCTCGGCTCGCTCGCGCTCGGCGCGCTCGGCGGCGCGGCGCTCGGCGGCGAGCTCGCCCTCGATCTGTGCCCGGCGCACGGCCGAGGCGCCCTCCAGCGGGGCGGCACGGCGCTTGGCGATGAGCCAGACGATGCGGCGGGCCTCCTCGTCGGCTGCCGCAAGCTCGCGGGCCGCCTCGCGCCGGGCGCCGTCGGCCCGCTCGCGCTCGGTGTCGGTGGCCGCGACCGCCTGCTCGGCGAGCTCGCACCGCGCCCGGGCGGCGAGCTCGGCCTGGACGGCGGCCTCGCTGGCGGCGATCAGCTCCTTGCGACGGTTGCGCTCGGCGAGCACGCGCTCCTCACCGCCCTCGGGCGCCTGGCGCAGCTCGCGGTACAGCCCGTGCCAGACCCGCCCGTCGAGCGTCGTTGCGATGCCGTGAAACCACGGCGGCAGGTCGTCGATCCTGCGCACGACCCACGCATCGCGCAGCAGCCGCGTGGCGGCGGCCAGCTCGTGCGGCTCACCGTCGAAGAAGTCCGCGAGGTGCTGTGCGCCGGGCGCCGGCGGGCTCGTCGCCCGCGCGGGGACGGGCGCGAGGCCGCCCGTGACGAGCACCCGCCCGCCGTCGGCGCCGGCGGCGTCGAGCAGCGAGACACCGTCGCCGACGCCGTCGACGAGGCCCGCTGCGAGCAGTTCGCCGAGCGCGGCGGCGACCGCCCGCTCGTAGCCGGGCCGCACCTGCAGGGCGTCGGCGAGCGAGCGCGCGTCGCCGTGGGCGCCACCCGTGCGCGTGCGCAGGAACTGGTTGCAGGCCGCGAGCTCGGCACCGGCGCGAGCAGCTTCGCGGCGCGCGGCCTCCAGCGCGCGATCGGCCTCCCGGCGCCGGCCGCGCGCCGTCGCGGCGCCAGCCTCGGCCGTCTCCAGCTCGCTGGCCTGACCGTCGACGCCTTCGCGCCGCTGCACCGCGAGCGCCGCGGCCTGCACGCGCTCTGCCTCCAGCGACTCGAGCTCGCGCCCGAGCTCGGCCTCGTGGTCGGCGGCCAGCCGCACGAGCTCGGCCTCGAGCACGGCCATGCGCTCGCGGCCGCCATCCCCGGTCGGGTCGTCATCGCCGGCATGCTGCTCGCCGTCCTGGAGCCGCGCCAGCTCGAGGCCGCGGCGCTGGATGCGCTCGCGCAGGTCGCCGGCCAGGCCCTTGACGCGGTCTGTGCGCAGCTCGATGCGCTCGGCGGCCGAGCGCGCTCGATAGACGCGCCTGGCGAAGACCTCGCGCTGCTCGCTGCGAGCAGCCAGCGCCTCGTCGGCCTGCCGGCGGCGCGCGGCGACCTCGGCGAGCTGCGCCTGGGCCTGGTCGCGCGCCGCGCGGGCAGCGCCGGCGGCGGCCTCGGCCGCGAGCAGATCCGCTCGCCGGCCGCGGGCGACGTCGCGCACGAGCTGCCAGCGTGCCTCCGTCGTCTGGCGCTCCAGGCGCTCGTGCAGCTCGGCGGCCTCCGCCTGGCGCTTGAGCGGGCGCAGGCGCGAGCGCGCCTCGCGCTCGACGTCCAGCGCGCGTCCGAGGTTGTCCTGCGTGCGCTCGAGCTTGAGCTGCGCGCGGCGCCGGCGCTTGCGGTGCTTGCCGAGGCCGGCGGCCTCCTCGATCAGCAACCGCCGATCGCGCGGCTTGGAGGTCACGATCGTCTCGACGCGGCCCTGCGAGACGACGGAGTGCATCTCCTTGCCCAGGCCCGTGTCGCTGAGCACCTCGAGCACGTCGACGAGCCGGCAGCGTGCGCCGTTGAGGCGGTACTCGCCCTCCCCCGTGCGGTCGAGGCGGCGCATGATCGAGATCTCGCCGACCGGCATGTCGACCGCGCCGTCGGAGTTGTCGATGACGAGCTCGACCTCGGCGGCCGAGCGCGCCTGGACGCCATGGCCGCCGCCGAAGATGACGTCGCGCATCGACTGCCCGCGCACGGCCAGCGGCGACTGCTCGCCCATCGCCCACAGGACGGCGTCCGTGACGTTGGACTTGCCGGAGCCGTTTGGTCCGACGACGACCGAGACGCCGGGACCGAAATCGAGCGTCGTACGGTCCGGAAAGGACTTGAACCCCTTGAGGGTCACCGATTTCAGGTGCACGCCGTCATCCAGGGTTCCACAGCTCGTCCTCGTCCGGCGGACCGGGGGCGTCGGGGTGCAGCGTCTCGAGCGCGATCCGGGCCGCCTCCTGCTCGGCGTGCTTCTTCGAGCGCCCCGCCCCGCGGCCGACGGGCGCGCCGCCGACGGATGCGACGACCTCGAACGTGCGGTCGTGCGGCGGTCCGGCCTCGATGTCGACCGCGTACTCGACGGTCTGCGCTCGCCGCGCCAGTCGCTCCTGCAGCGTCGACTTGAAATCGACCGGATGTAGCAGCGCGTTGGCGATCTCCGGCTGAAACGCCTCGACGACGGCGGCCGCGGTGCGCTCGTAGCCGGCGTGCAGGTAGCACGCGCCGATCACGGCCTCGATGACCGACGCCAGCACGCGCTCGGTCTCCACGAGCGACTCGACGCTCTGGCCGACGCCGGCCGGTGCGCAGGCGCGCAGCAGGTCGGGCACGCCGAGGCGCTCGGCGACCGCGCGGCAGGAGACGCCCGACACGCTCTGCGCGCGGATCTTCGTCAGCCGGCCGGCGCCGAAGCGCTCGGCCTCCAGGCGCGGATAGAGGTGGGCGGTGAGCGCCAGCCCGAGCACGGAGTCGCCGAGGAAGGCCAGCCGCGAGTACGAGTCGCTGCGCCGCTCGGTCCACGACGCGTGCGTGAAGACCTGCCGGTGAAGGTGCTCCGGCAGCTCCCGCAGGAGTTCGTTCAGGAGCTTCAGGGCTCGGTGGGCTCGTCGGGGCCGCCGTGCTCGATGACGTAGTCGACCGCCTGGCCGACCGTGACGATCTTCGCGGCCTGCTCGTCGGGCATCTTCACGCCGTAGGAGTCCTCGAGCTCCTGCACGAGCGTGTAGAGGTCCAGCGAGTCGGCCTCGAGATCGGCGCGAAAGCTCGTCGTGTCGTCGATCCGCGCGGGATCGACGTCGAGCTCGTCGACGAGGTGGGCCTGGATCAGGGCGAAGACCTCTGCACGCGTCATGACGCCGATACGGTAGTGCCGCTCTCGGACGGCGCCACCCCCAGCTTGCGCAGCGCTCCGGCCCGCTCCAGCGCGGCGTGCGTTCGCCCGACGACGTCGCCCTGCACGCCCCGCGCGGCGAGCAGGATCGCATGCTCGAAGCCGCGGCTCGTGAAGCGCCCGTGCCCGACGACGCCGATCTTGCGCAGGCCCAGCAGGTAGGCGCCGCCGGCCGTCTCGGGCGAGATCTCGTCGCGAAACGCGCGCAGCGCCGGTCGCATGAGCGCTCCGCCCGCGCGTGCGCGGCGCGACGAGGTCGCGGTCGAGCGCAGCTCGGCGATCATCTTGCTCGACACGCCCTCCATGACCTTCAGCGCGACGTTGCCGGTGAACCCGTCGGTGACGACGACGTCCGCCCTGCCCTCCGTCAGCGCATGGCCCTCGATGTTGCCGACGAAGTTCAGCTCCTTCATCGACGACAGCCGCGCATGGACGTCGAGCACGAGCTGCGTGCCGCGCGTCGCCTCCTCGCCGACGGACAGCAGCGCGACCCGTGGCCGGTCGACGCCGTGCACGACGGTCGCGAGCGCGGCGCCCATGAACGCGAACTGGACGAGGTGCTCCGCGCGCACCTCGGTGTTGGCGCCGACGTCGACGAGCGTGACCGGCGCGCCGGGGACCGGGACCTGCGCGGCGAGCGCCGGGCGCAGGATGCCGCGGTCGCGCTTGATGTTGAAGAGGCCGGCCGCGAGCGCGGCGCCCGTCGAGCCGCCGGAGACGAGCGCGTCGGCGTCGCCGCAGGCCACGGCCCGGGCGGCGCGCACGATCGACGAGTCGGGGTGCGCGCGAGCGGCGGCGGCCGGGTTGGCCTCCTTGGCGATCGACAGCGGCGCGTCGATGACCTCGATGCCGGGTGCGCCATCGCCCATCTCGGCGGCCGGGCCGAACAGCAGCACGCGCACCCCTTGCCGCGCGGCCGCGGCGGCGCCGGCTGCGACCTCCGCGGGACCGAGGTCGGCCCCGTTGGCATCGACCGCGATGACCGCAAGCGGACGCGAGGGAACGCCCTGAAGGACGGCCTGGGCGCGCCTCGCCCGCAGTCTGTCGAGTCGTGCCGGCATCCGCCGGCTGAGACTAGTGGTCGTGGTGGTCGTGCGTGGGCGCGATGATTTCGCTGCCCTTGTAGCTGCCGCACTTGGGACACACGCGATGCGGCCTGCGCGGCTCGTGGCACGTCGGGCACGCGTTGTAGACCGGTGCCGCCATCTTGTGCTGGGCGCGGCGCTTCGCGGTCCTCGAGTGCGACTGCTTTTGCTTGGGGACGGCCATGGGCTCGCGCAAGGGTACAGCAGCGCGCCGCGCTGGTCGTTGTGAAGCGGCGGAGAAGGACTGGCGCGTTCGCCCTCGAATGCAGGCCCATGAGCGAGCTGCAGCTCGATCCCGACCTTCTCACCGCGCTGACGACGCTCGAGACGCACCGCGTCGAGTTCGTGCTCGTCGGCGACGTCGCCGATGCGATCTACAACCACGGCGGCTTCGTCTGCGGCGTGGCGATCGTGCCCGGCGGCTACGGGCGCAACGTCGAGCGCCTGACCGGCGCGCTGCAGGCGCTGAACGCGGAGCTGGGCATCGCCGGCCGGCCCGACCCGCGCGGCCTGGACTGGCGTCGCATGGACCTGCGTGAGCTTGCGCCGTGCTCGTTCATGACGTCCTGCGCCGACATCGATGTGAACTTCGAGCCCGCGGGCACCGCCGGCTACCGCGACCTCTTCCAGGACGCCGATCGCTTCCCGCTCGCGCCCGGAGCGCGCCCGCACGTGGCCTCGCCCGAGGACCTCGAGCGCATCGCCCACGGCTCCGCGGCGCAGCAGCCCGTCCCCCCCGCCCTGCCGCCTGCCGCGCTGCCTCCCGAGCCCGGCTTCTGGCCCGAGGAGGACATCCGGGCCAGCCGTGCGGGCCGCGCGCGCTACTGAGCGCGCGGCGTGCCGCGGGGCGCCGGCAGCCCCAGCTCGCGCGCGTACTTCGTGCGGTACTCGCCCTGGATGTCGAGCACCCTGCCGACGTACTCGCGCGTCTCGGTGAACGGGATCGAGTCGAGGCCGAACGTGCGCTGGGACTCGTTCGCCTGCGCGATCCAGCGGTCGACGTTGCCCTCGCCGCCGTTGTATGCCGCGAGCGCCAGCACCTCGTTGTCGCCGTAGCGCCCGAGCAGGTAGCGCAGGTAGTAGACGCCGTAGGAGATGTTGATCTGCGGCGTGGCGAGGTCGCCCTGCTCGAAGGCCGTGCCACCGGACAGGCGTGCGATGTAGCGGGCGGTCGCCGGCGTGATCTGCATGAGCCCGCGCGCGCCCGCGTGCGAGGTCTGGTCGCGAAAGCGCGATTCCGTGTAGATCACGGCCGCGACGAGCGATGGGTCGATGCCCTTGTCGGATGCCTGCTGGCGGATGATGTCCTCGTGGCGCAACGGCAGCGACAGCTCGCGAACCGCGTGCGGCAGCCTCGGCACGACGACCGCCGCGAACAGCGCAGCGAGGAGCGCGAAGCCGGCCACGAACACGAGCCGGCGGCGACGCCTGCGACGGCGCACGAGGGCATGGCGGGCGGTCGGCCGTACGCCGGACCGCGTGGCAGGGCGGGCACTCACGGTGATGTCAGTCTTGCGAGCACGCGGGACAACCGGTGCTCGAGTTCACCCACCGTAGCGTTGTTGCAAACCGTGAACGTCGCGCGACGGGACTTCTCATCCTGCGAGAGCTGGCGCTCCCCCCGCTCGGCGGCGGCGACGTGCCCGCGGGCGGCGGCCCGCGCCGCGCGCACGTCCTCGTCGGCGATCACGGCGATCGTGGCGTCGTAGATCCCCTCCATCCCGGCCTCGAAGAGCAGCGGCGTCTCGACGACCGCGGCGAGCGGCGGCGGCACGCGGCCGGCGACCTCTTCGCGCCAGGCCGCGACGCGCGCGCGCACGCGCGGCCACAGCTCGCCCTCCAGCCACGCGCGCTCCGCGGGCGACGCGAAGGCCTTCGCCGCGACGACGGAACGGTCGACGACCCCCGCGGGCGCGACGTCCTGACCCCAGCGCGCGACGACCAGATCGCGCACCTCGGCCGTCGCGTACAGCTCGTGCACGACCGCGTCCGTGGACAGCGTCGCCGCGCCGAGGCGCTCGAGCGCCGCCAGCGCGGTCGACTTCCCCGCTCCCAAGCCTCCCGTCAGTCCGACGAACGGGACGCCCGCCACCGGCGGCCCGCTACGCCGGTTCGTCGGGACCCGGCTCGGCCGCGGCGCGCTCGGCCTGCTCGATGCCGGCCTGCGGCGCCTCGGCGCCGGCGGCCGGATCGGCGTAATCATCGGCAGGCGCGGTCTCGACGGACTCGGCGACCGGCGCCGGCTCGTCGCCCGCGGCGGGATCGGCGTCCTGCGCCGCGGCCGGTTCCTCGGGCGCGGCCGGCTCTGCGACCTCGGCCTCAGCCGGCGCAACGTCCTCGGCCTCGGCCGGCGCGGCGAGCTGCTCGCCCTCGTCGCTGTGCACCGCGGGGGCCGGGGGCGCCGCGAGGTCGCCGGCGAAGACCTCCTCGCTGAGGCCCAGCTCGGGCAGGTCGTCGAGGTCGCCCGCTCCCGCGGCCAGCTCCTCGGGAGGCAGCACCTTCGGCGTCAGGACCTGGCCCTCGACGCGCTTGACGCTCAGCGACAGGCGGCGGCGCTCGGAGTCGATCTCGAGGATCTTGACCTTCACCTCGTCGCCGGGCGAGACGATCTCGCGCGGGTTCTCGACGTGGTGCGGCGCGAGCTCGGAGATGTGCACGAGACCCTCGACGCCGTCGAGGATCTCGACGAAGGCGCCGAACGTGACGACCTTCGTGACCGCGCCCTCGAGCTCGTCGCCGACGTTGTACGTGTCGACGACCCGCTGCCACGGGTCCTCCTGCGTCTGCTTGAGACCGAGCGAGATGCGCTGGCGCTCGCGATCGATGTCGAGCACCTTGACCGCGACGGTGTCGCCGATCGAGAGGATCTCCGACGGGTGGTTGACGTGCGACCACGACAGCTCGGAGATGTGGATCAGGCCGTCGATGCCGTTGAGGTCCACGAACGCGCCGAAGTCGACGATGTTCGAGAT
>Ga0208736_1000174_pt1 | contig 19124 bp, 21 predicted proteins | sample AntDryMetagUQ255_FD_188090 | JGI IMG/M metagenome (GOLD analysis project Ga0208736, IMG submission 188090) | Polar desert microbial communities from Antarctic Dry Valleys - UQ255 (SPAdes) | ecosystem: Environmental > Terrestrial > Soil > Desert | place: Antarctic Dry Valleys | collected 2008-12-31 | reverse complement strand
GTCGACGCCGCGGTAGCGCAGTGCGCCGCCGGCCCTGTCGGGCTCCGCGATCTCGGTGGCGAAGGCGACGACGCCCTCGAGTCCCGACATGACCTCGCTCATCTGCGGCGGAGAATAGTGCAGCGCGCGTCGCGCCTGCCCAGCCCGCCTCGCGCCGCCTGGAGGGATGTCGGGACGGACCAGCTCGCTGCGCTCGTTACTTCGACCGCCGTGCTCGCCGCGCCTCCCGAAACTCGCGCACGAGTCGCTTTCCTGTGGCGCGGCTTCGGATCCTCTGGTCGGCGAAGGGCTGCGCGACGATCGTGTGCCAGTCGCGGGCGGAGTTGTAAGCGGTGGCTAGCAAGACAACCTCCCCGGACTTGAGCAGAGGATCGCCCTCCCAGAGATCGACCCCAGGCTCAACGCGGCGGCGTCCGCCGCGCTCGACGACCGTGTCCACGCGCCCGCCGTATTGATTGACGGTGACCGTGCCACGTAGGTAGCCCTTGATGTTGGTCACAACCCGCACCGCAACTTGAGTTTGAGGGACCCGAACCGCGGCGGCGGAGGTCGGCAGGCTTGCTTGGCCGGCTCGCTTAACCACTCGGCCGACGAAGACGTTCTCGGCGGAGGAGACCAACTGTCGTTTGTCGCCCGGGTCGAACGCGTAGGAGACCTCTGTGTTCGCCGGCCCCCTCCCCCCGTCGCGGGGAACGCCGCTGGGATCGTTGGACCCGCAGCCCGAGCAGATAATGAGCGTCCAGCCGACGACGATCAGCGTCAGAACGGAGGCTCGCATCCTTCTCTCGGAGCCGGCAGATCCCGATCTCAACATGTCACCACGTCCGTCGATAGTCGTTGACATCGTGAGCGTGATAGGTGGATGTCGGCGTGCAGCGGGCGCAGGCATACATGATGGATCTCCTCTGCCAGTACCGGCCTGAAGGATGGGCAAGTCGTAATGCGTGGCCGACCTCGTGCACCGCGACCGCGTTCGGGTCGGGTCGGTGGCTGTACTTGTGGCTGGTGATGCTGCACGGGTTGAAGCCGATCGTGTCGGAGGCCCCCCGAGGACTCCAGAACGCGTCCCAGCGCGCAGCGCAGTCCTTGTAGTCAACGAACTCAAGGTCGGCGATGGTGGCCGCGCTGTCCGGGACTATGTCGACGCGCCCGAGGCGGTTCCACTGGCCGATGGCGAAGCGACGCGCACCGTCATACCGAGTCTGGTCCTCCCAGCGGATCTCGCAGTCGAAGGGAACCGTGCAGTCGACCGAGTCGTTCCCCAGGCCGTGAGCCTCCGCCGGAGGCGCGGATGCCGACGATGTCACGCACAGCGCCACCGCGCTGAGTGCGACGCAAAGGAACGCTCGCCCCATAGGAGGCGACTGGTGGAGGCGGGGGTCTCGCTCTGGCTTTTCGTGATCTCGCACACCGAGCAAAGCGCAAGGCCACCACGAACTCTCCCCCTTCGAGGCGGTAATCCCGGCCGCCGAGGGGTGAGTGCCCCCATGAGCCGGGCCCTCACCGGCTGACGAACACCGCCCCGGCGCTCACGAGCACACCACGGGCCGCCAGCCCGCGCGCCATACGCCTCGCCCCTAGCTTCCCGCCCCGGTCTCGAGCGCGACGAGGGGGAGGACGATCACCGCGACCATGATCAGGATCATCCCCAGGGCGATCATCGGGCGCGAGCGGTCGACATGCCCGAGCACCCCCACCGCGAAGCCGATCGCCAGCAGAATCAAGAAGGGGTTCGGCGAGACCTCGGGCACTGGCCGCGAGCGAGGACTGCGCCCGAAGTATCCTGGGCCGGTGCCAGCTGAGGTCGCAAGCGCCGAGGAGATGGCCGCGCGTCTCGCCGAGGCCGGCTACCTCGCCGGGGAGTCCGCGGCGCTCGTCACCTACCTGGCCACGCGCCTCGGCAAGCCGGTGCTCGTCGAGGGACCCGCCGGCGTCGGCAAGACCGAGCTCGCCAAGGCACTTTCCCGCGCCACCGGGCGCCGCCTCGTGCGCCTGCAGTGCTACGAGGGCCTCGACGAGGCCAAGGCGCTGTACGAGTGGAACTACCGCAAGCAGCTCCTGCGCATCCAGGCCGAGGCCGCCGACGCCGGCTGGGAGCGCGTCCAGGACGACATCTTCGGCGAGGAGTTCCTGCTCTCGCGCCCGCTGCTCCAGGCCATCTCCGACCCCGAGCCGGTCGTTCTCCTGATCGACGAGATCGACAAGACCGACCAGGAGTTCGAGGCCATGCTGCTCGAGCTCCTCTCCGACTTCCAGGTCTCGATCCCCGAGCTCGGAGTGATCGAGGCTCGCTCGCAGCCGTTCGTGCTCCTGACCTCGAACAACTCGCGCGAGCTCACCGAGGCGCTCAAGCGCCGTTGCCTCTACCTGTGGCTCGACTACCCCGACGTCGAGCGCGAGCTCGAGATCGTGCGGCTGCACGCGCCCGACCTCGGCGACACGCTGGCGCGACGGATGATCGAGGTCGTGCACATGGTCCGCGCCCTCGACCTCAAGAAGCCGCCCTCGATCGCCGAGTCGATCGACTGGGCGCGCGCGCTGCTCCTGCTCGGAGCCGAGGAGCTCGACGCGAGCGTGTTCGAGCGGACGATGAGCATCATCGTCAAGCACCGCACCGACCTCGACGTGGTGGCCGATCGCGTCGGCGTCAAGCTCGCCTCCGATGGGCTCCTCGGGACGCGGCGGACCGCCTGAGGGCGGCGATCGCGCTCCGCGGCCGCCCGACGGCTTGCGGGCGGCCTCACCTCAGAGCGGCCTGATCGGCGGCGCTCGTCGCTCCGGCGGCCTGTACGGCGGCCTGCCTTCCCGTCAGGGGCCGCCCGGCTTCGACGCACGGGTGCTCGAGCTCGGCGACGAGCTGCGCCGCGAGGGCCTGGCGATCGGGACCTCGGAGCTGCTCGACGCCTTTGACGCGCTGAGCGAGGTCGGCTGGGCCGAGCCCGTCGCTTTCCGCGAGGCGCTCGCGACCACGCTGGCCAAGTCGCAGGAGGACCGGCGCGTGTTCGACGCCCTGTTCGACCGGTTCTTCTTCCGGGCCGTGGAGCGCGAGGCGGTCGAGAAGGGCCTGACCGAGCGCCGCTTATCGGCCGACGGCGAGGACGACGGCCGGGAGATCGACTTCGACTCGCTGCGCGAGGCGGTCCGGGCGGCCATCCGCGGGGGCTCCGACGGCGAGATGCGCGACCTGGCCCGGCTCTCGATCGCCGCGCTCGGGCGCCGGGGCGAGGGGTCGGGCGTGGTCGGCGTCGACGTTCAGCGCATCCGCCGCTCGCTCGGCCTGAGGGGCGATCCGGCCGGCGAGGCCGAGGCCCGCGGCGATCCCGAGGCAGTCCCGACCGAGCGCCTGCGCGAGTTCGAGCGCCACCTACGGCGCGAGCTCGAGCGCGAGAGCGTCGAGCGGACCCGGTCGCTGCCGCCCGCGCGACCGCTGCGCGAGCTCGACCGGGCGCTGCCGAGCGCGCCGCTCCAGGACCTGGCCGCCGTTCACCGCGTCGCTGCGCAGCTCAAGCGCCGCCTCGCGACCCAGCAACGGGCGGCCGGAGGCCGACGCCGCACTCACGTGGTCGACGTGCGCCGGACCATGCGCGCCTCGCTCGAGACCGGCGGCGTCCCGCTGCGCCTGCACCACCGCCCCCGCCGACCGCGCCGGCCCGAGGTCTACCTCCTGTGCGACGTCTCCACGAGCGTTACGAGCGCGAGCGTGTTCTTCCTCTCGGTCCTGCACGCTCTCCACGACGCCTTCCGCAAGCTGCGCTCGTTCGTCTTCGTCGAGCGGATCTCCGAGGTCACCGAGCTGTTCGCCCGCGAGCGCTCGTTCGAGGCCATTTCCCGCGCAATCGCCAGCGATGCCGGGGTGGCCGACGTCTCGGGCTACACCGACTACGGGCGCGTGTGGCTCGAGTTCCTGGCCGAGACCGTCGACGACCTCGGCCCGCGCTCGACGGTGATCGTCCTCGGGGACGCGCGCACGAACGGGCGCGAGCCCCACGCCGCCGCCTTCGGCCGCGTGGCCGAGCGGGCCGGGCGGACCTTCTGGATGAACCCAGAGCCGAAGCTCTACTGGAACTACGGGGACTCGGTCATGCGCGCCTACGAACCGTACTGCGACGGCGTGTTCGAGTGCTGGTCGACGCGCCAGCTCGAGACGTTCGTGAATGCGCTGACCTCAACCCGGGTCGCTGCGCCCTGAGGGGATGGTGAGCGACTCGCCGCGAGATTTCTCTCTTGCGCGATGTAGAGATCGACGCGACCGCTCCGACCCACTGGCAAGAGCGCCCGCCGGGGCGCTGAACCGAAAGAGGGTGACGCAATGAAGTACATGATCATGACGTTCGGCGAGGCCTCAACCATGATGGAGACCAAGTCGGCGGACTGGATCAGGAAGATGATCGAGTTCATGCACACGCTCAACGACGATCTCCGTGAGGCCGGCGAGCTCGTCGACGCGCAGGGGCTCACCGACGGAAGCCAGGCCAAGACCGTCCGCTTTCAGAACGGCACCCCCGTCCCTACCGACGGGCCGTTCGCCGAATCGAAGGAATCGCTCGTCGGCTACTGGATCGTCGACGTCGAGGGCGAGCCGCGGGCGATCGAGATCGCCTCGCGGATCGTCGCCTTCGTCGAAGCGCCGATCGAGGTGCGCCGGGTCGCGGACGGGCCGCCAGAGGTGTGAGCACCGAAGCTCGCATCGAGGACCTGCTGCGTGAGCTCGCGCCGCAGGTCCTCGCAATGCTCGTACGGCGGCACGGGCAGTTCGACGCCTGTGAGGATGCCGTCCAGGAGGCACTGGTCGCGGCGGCGCTGCAGTGGCCGAAGGAGGGCGTCCCCGACAGCCCGCGATCATGGCTCGCGACCGTCGCCTCCCGCCGTCTGGTCGACGAATGGCGGAGCGAGGGCGCCCGGGAGCGTCGGGAGGAGAGCGCCGCGGCGCTGGAGCTGCCTGTCCAGACGCATCCTCCCGCCGAGGACGACACGCTCACGCTGCTCTTCCTCTGCTGCCACCCATCGCTCTCCCCGCCGTCGCAGCTGGCCCTCACGCTGCGTGCGGTCGGCGGGCTGTCGACGGCGGAGATCGCGCACGCCTTTTTCGTTCCCGAAGCCACGATGGCCCAGCGGATCAGCCGCGCGAAGCAGAGCATCAAGAGCACGGGCATCCGCTTCGACCTGCCGCCGGAGCCGGAGCGGGCCGACCGCCTGCGCGTCGTACTCCACGTGCTCTACCTCGTCTTCAACGAGGGCTACACGGCGAGCTCGGGCCCTGCGCTGCAGCGGGCCGACCTCACAAACGAGGCGATCCGGCTGACGCGCATGCTCCGCCGACGCCTGCCCGAGGAGGGCGAGGTCGCCGGTCTGCTGGCGCTCATGCTGCTGACCGATGCCCGGCGGGCGGCCCGGACGGAAGTGGACGGGTCGCTCGTCCCGCTCGACGAGCAACGTCGCGAGCTCTGGAACACGGCCCAGATCGAGGAGGGCGTAGCGCTGGTCACCCGCACCCTCGGCACGGTGCCAATTGGGCCCTACCAGCTCCAGGCAGCGATGGCCGCGGTGCACGACGAGGCGCCGAGCGCAGCGGAGACGGATTGGCCGCAGATCCTGGCGCTGTACGAGGTCCTCGAACAGGTGTCGCCGAGTCCGGTCGTGACGCTCAATCGAGCCGTTGCCGTCGCCATGGTCGACGGGCCCCGTGCCGGCCTCGCCCTGCTCGGAACCCTCGACGCGGAGGACCGCATGGCCCGCAACCATCGCCTCGATGCCGTGCGGGGCCACCTGCTCGAGCTCGCTGGGGACACGGACGCGGCGCGCGAGGCCTACGCTCGGGCGGCCAGGATGACCGCGAGCGTTCCAGAGCAGCGCTATCTCGCGCTGCGGGCCGCCCAGGTCGGTTAGTCATGGCTTCTTGCGCAGGTCTCCGAACCTGCCGCGCGCCAATGCGCCGTTACCGCTCAAAGCCCGTTTTCTTGGCGCATGTCGAGAACCACGCGGCGGCTCCGACCCAGTCGAATAACCACCACAGGAGGTCGCGACATCGGCGATCTCGACGCGAACGAGAAGAGGAGTCAACATGACCACCCAGGCATCCCTCATCACCGGCACCGACTTCGTCATGGTGCCCACGAAGGACTTCGACGCGGCGGTGGAGTTCTTCGGCACGGTGCTCGGCCTACCGTTGTCGAAGCGCTACGGGCAGTCGCCCGGGGCCGAGTTCGAGACCGGCAACCTCACGCTCAGCGTGATGGAGTCCGAAGCGTTCGGGATCGAGTTCACCCCGAACAGGAACCCGATCGCCTTGCGCGTCAGCGACGTCGACGCCGCTCGGAGCGAGCTCGAATCACACGGCGTCTCGTTCGTTACCCAGTTCGACAGCGGAGTCTGCCATCAGGCCATCTTCCACGACCCGGACGGCAACGCGTTCGTGCTGCACCACCGCTACGCGCCGCCCTCGCCCAAAGGCTGACCTCGGCTGGTCCGACGCTCCCCGGCTGCGCTAGTGGCGGCGCGAGCGGTGCCGGCCCTCGGCGCCTCGCTCGAGCTCACGCCCGAACGCCTGCTCGACGGCGCGGGTCATCTTGCGCTGGAAGACGGCGAGCAGCGCCTCCGAGGCGAGCGGCCGAACCCGCTCGAGGGCCTCCCGGACCTCGGGGAGGCGCTCGTCCGGGCGCCCGGCCGCCTCGAACGGCCGCCAGAGCTGCTCGAGGAAGAGCTTGACGAAGGCCTCGGCCACGCCCTCGGAGTGGCGGCTGAGCTGTTCGAGGACACGGATGGTGGCCTCAGGCGCCACTCCGAGCCGGGCGAGCTCCTCGCCGGCGCTGAGCAGGGTCGGGCTTGGGACCTCGTAGCGGCCCTGGCCCACGGGCGCCAACAGGCCGAGCTTGATCGACTTGGCCAGCAGCTTTCCCTCGTAGGCGTCACCGAAGCGCGCGGGGAGGTCGGCCTCGTCGAGGAACTCGGGAGCCTCCTGCTCGAACGGCGTGGTCAGCGCGCGCTTGAAGCCGAGCAGCTCCTCCGTCGAGCCGGCACCCGCCCCGGCCAGCAGGCGGTCGATCGCCTTGAGGTTGAAGCCGTCGGCCTGCATCTCCGCGATCAGGCGCAGCCGGGTCACGTGCTCGCCCCCGTAGAAGCCGGTGCGACCCCGGATGGTCGGCGGGGGCAGCAGCCCGCGCGACTGGTGCGCGCGGATGTTGCGCACGGTCATGCCGGTCTTTCCTGCGAGCTGCTCGATGGTCAGCTCGTCCTCTGCGCCCGCCTCGGCGCGGCCGCCGCCACTCGCGCCGTTGCCTGCGGCGCCGGCGTCCTCCCCCTCCTCGGCGAAGTGGGTGTTTCTACTCGCCATCGGTCGGGAACTTTACCGTAGCCATGCTCCATCGTTTGATGTAACAGAAATAGGGGACGGGGTTGCGGAAACCCCGAGGGGGCGCGGTCCGCCAGCGTCCCGGCCACCGACGAGAAGGAGATCGAGATGGAAGCCATCCGGTCCGCAGGGCGATCGCCGGCCTCGCCGCCGGCGAGCCCGCGGGCGGAGCGGCCACCGAGGACCTGATCCCCGCGACGATCGCCGCGGCGCTGCTCTCGATCGGCGCCGTCGCCTTCGGCGAGGCCCATCGCCGCGGCCGCACGCAGGTCCTGAGTCGGCTCGCCGCGTTCGCCGGCCGCGTCCGGGTCTGCCCGGCTGGGTCGCCCTGCCCTCGCTGATGGCTGCGGTCGCGCTGGTCACCGCGTGCTTCGGCTTCCCCACATCGACGACGGCCGCGACGCCGGCCCGTTCGCCAACACCTCCCACTTCTTCATCCTCGCCGGCCTCGGCGGCATCGTGCTCTCGGGCACACGGCCATGCTGCTCGGCGCCGGCAGCGAGCGCACGCGCACCTCGCTCGAGCTGCTCGAGGGCTGGCACGCGCCGCTCGGCGGCGTGCTGATCTTCCTGTGCGCCGGGTTCTACGTCCTCCTCAACGGGACGATGGCCACCGTACGCCTCGATCCCGCCGCGCGCCGACGGCGCCGAGTGGATGCGCGTGCTCGCCTGGCAGGGGGGCGGCAGCCGCCTCGAGCATCTGCGCGAGTCCGCACCCGGCACCTACCGTACGATGCGACCGCTGCCCGTGCACGCGAGTGGAAGGCGTTCGTGCGCCTCCACGACGGCCGCTCGCCGCGCGCACTGCCGATCTACATGCCCCGCGAGACCGCCATCCCCGCCCCCGAGATCCCCGCCGAGCCGGCCTTTGCGCGCTCCTTCGTGCCCGACAAGCGGCCTCCAGCGCGAGGCGGTGGGCTCGAGCGCGCTCCAGCTGCCGGCCTACGGGCTGCTCGCAGGCGTAGCGGCGGTCTGGCTCGCGACGATGACCCGGCTCGGCCGGGCGGGCATCGATCCGACGGGCGGCCCGCCCGAGCGCGGCACCTCGCGCCGGCGGGAGGTCAGCACGCCCGCAACACGGGCCGGCGGTCTCACCGCCTCGTGACGACCGACCTGGGCGGCAGGCGCGTCCTTCTGACGGGCGGACTCGCGTGCTCGTCAACAACGCGGGCATCGGCACCGCGAGCGAGATCGGACAGGGCTGTTGCGACCTCGAGCGGGCCGTACTCGAGGTCAACCTCTTCGGCGCTTGGCACGTCGCCGCCGCCGCCCTTCCCCACCTGCTCGAGACCCGAGGCCAGGTGGTCAGCGTGGCCTCGCTGCTAGCGGTGGTGACCGTCCCCTACTCCGCCAGCAAGCGCGGCCTGTGCGCGCTCGGTGACACGCTCCGGCTCGAGTACGGTGACCGTCTCGCGGTGACCACGGTCTACCCCGGCTACGCGGCCACGCCGATCCACGGCCCCGCCGCGGAGCGCTCGGGCCAGAGCCTGGCCGGGATCGCCCCCGAGGAGACGCCGCAGGACGCCGCGCGCGCGATCGAGCGCCGCCCGCGCGACACCGCGAACACCTGGCAGGGCGCGGTCGTGCTCCGCGCCGCCCGCGCCGCCGCCCGTCTCGTCGACGCCGGCGTGCGCTCTCGCGCCCGGCGCGCCGGGATGCTTCCGGCGGCCAAGTAGGCGCGGGTCGCGGCGAGCGCGTGGACCCGCAGGTAAGCCGCCAGGTCGACGAGCGGCTCGACGAGCTCCACCGGCGCCACCTCGAGGTCGAAGATGACGCGGTGGCGAGCGTCTACCGGCCCGGCCAGGGCCTCGTCGATCCGAGCGAGGCGGGCGACGACGATGGCCGCTTCGGGATCTGCTTCGTGAGCGTCGACGGCGACGTGCACGGTGTCGGCGACTTCGAGCTTCCGTTCGCGCTGCACTCGATCTCGAAGGTCTTCACCTACGGACTCGCGCTCCAGGACCACGGCCGCGAGCGCGTCCTAGAGCGCGTCGGGGTCAAGCCGAGTGGCGACGCGTTCAACGCGCTCGAGTTCGATACGCGCAACAACCGGCCGCACAACCCGATGGTCAACGCCGGGGCGCTCGCCACGACCGACCTGGTCAAGGGCGCGGACGTCGCCGAGCGCATCGAGCGGGTGGTGGACGCTCAGCGCCGCTACTCCGGCAACGACGACCTTGCGGTCGACGAGGAGACCTACGAGGCGGAGCTGAAGACGGCCGACCGCAACCGGGCCACCGCCTACCTCATGCGCAGCGAGGGGATGCTCGACGGCGACGTCGAGGCCACCCTCGAGCTGTACCTGCGCCAGTGCTCGGTCTCGGTCACCTGCCGGGACCTGGCGGTCATGGCCGCGACGCTCGCCAACGCCTGCGTCAACCCGATCACCGGCGAGCGAACCCTGCAGAGCGAGCACGTCCGCGACGTGCTCAGCATCATGTACACGTGCGGCATGTACGACTTCGCCGGCGAGTGGGCCTACGAGGTCGGCGTTCCCGCCAAGAGCGGGGTGAGCGGAGGCATCCTCGCCGTCATCCCCGGCAAGGGGGGCGTCGGCGTGTATTCGCGGGGCCTCGATCGCTACGGCAACAGCGTGCGCGGCACGCGGGTGTGCACCGACGTCTCGGACGGCCTCGGTCTGCACGTCTTCGCCCCCGAGGGCGAGGACTCGCTGCTGCGGCGGGCCGTGGAGGACTGACCGCGCGCGGGGCGGCGCCGGCCTTCGGGCCGTGGCGGCCACTTCAGCCCGCGGGCTCCAGCTCCACCTTCATCCACCCCGGCTCGCGGCGATCGAAGTGCTCGTAGGCCTCGATCGCCGAGGTGATCCCCTCGCGCTTGGTCAGCACCTGGTCGGGCTCGACCACCCCCGCCCGCACGAGGTCGATCAGCTCGGGGATGTAGCGGCGGTGGTTGCAGTTGCCCATCTTGAGCGTGAGGTTCTTGTTCATGGCCTCGCCGATCGGAAAGGCCTGGACCTGCGGCGGGTAGACGCCGATGATCCCGATCGTGCCCGCCTTGGCGATGCTCCGCACCGCCCAGCGCAGCGCCATGGTCGGGGCGCCGCCGGGCCGCCAGAGATCGCCGTCGGGGTTGGTCTCGGGCGCCGTCTGCGAGACCTCCTGGGCGAACTCCTCGTCGGGCGTCTCGGTCCGGCCCGCCGCCGCGCCGTGCTGGGGGCGCTCGGCCTCGACGCCGACGGCGTCGATCACCCGGTCGGGGCCGATCCCGCCCGTGAGCCGACCGATCGCGTCGATCGGGTCCTCCTCGTCGAAGTTGATCGTCTCGGCGCCCTGCTCGCGCGCGACGTCGAGGCGGTCGGAGTGGCGGTCGACGACGAGGATGCGGCCCGCGCCCTCGAGACGGGCGCTGATCACGGCGAAGATGCCCACCGGGCCGGCACCGAAGACGCAGACCGTGTCGCCGCGCCCGACCTCGGCCAGCTTGGCCCCGAACCAGCCGGTCGGGAAGATGTCGGAGATCATGATCGCCTGATCGTCGGTCACGTCGTCGGGGAGCCTGACGCAGTTGACCCCGCCGAAGGGCACGCGCACCGCCTCGGCCTGCATGCCGTCGTAGGCGCCGGCGGCCTCGGGGCCGCCGAAGAAGGCGGTCCCGCCGGCCGGCTCGGTCGTGTCGCACTGCGCGTAGTAGCCCGCGCGGCAGTACGAGCAGAAGCCGCAGCCGATGGTCGACCCGATAACCACCCGGTCGCCGCGGCGAAGGTTGCGGACGTCCGAGCCGACGTCCTCGACGATCCCCACACCTTCGTGACCGAGGATCGTCCCCGGCTTCATGCCGGCCATCGTCCCGCGGACGAAGTGCAGGTCGGTGCCGCAGATCGCGCTCGCGGTCAACTTCACGACCGCGTCGCTCGGCTCCCGGACCTTCGGGTCGGGGACCTCGTCGAGGCGGATGTCCCCGACGTCGTGGAAGACGACGGCCTTCATGTGGGCTCCTGTCGGTCGCTCGCGGGGTCCTCGGCGGCTACCCGGGTCGGGCTGCGGGTAACCGCGCGCGCCCGGCGCTCGTCTCCCGCTACGATGACCGCGTCAGACAAGACCAGGGGGGCTCGCGGGCAAGCGGGCTGAGAGGGTGCAATCGGCGTTTCGCCGCCCGGCACCGACCCTTCGAACCTGTGGGGTAATGCCCGCGGAGGGAGCGCATGAGGACAGGTCTCGAGGCGCCCGCGGCGCCGCCACACCAGCTCGAGGAGGGCACCGAGGCCGTCACCCTGCGCGGCGTGGCACGGCGCTTTCGCTCGCGGCGAGGCGACGTGCTCGCCCTTCAGGGCCTCGACCTGACCGCAGAAGACGGCGAGGTGCTGGCCGTGGTCGGGCCCTCGGGCTGCGGCAAGTCGACGCTGCTCGAGCTGCTCGCCGGCCTCGGCGATCCCGACGAGGGCACGGTCGCGGTCGCGGGCGAGCGCTCGCGCGAGGCGCGCCTCACCACCTGCGCCTACATGCCCCAGCGCGACCTGCTCCTGCCCTGGCGCAGCGCGCTGGCCAACGCTGCCCTCGCGCTCGAGGCTCAGGGCGTCGGGCGCGCCGAGGCCCGCCGGCGAGCGCTGCCCCTGTTCGAGCGCTTCGGCCTCGCCGAGTTCGCCCGCGCCCTGCCGGCCGAGCTCTCGGGCGGGATGCGCCAGCGGGTCGCCTTCCTGCGCACGCTGCTCGCGGGGCGTCCGACCCTGCTGCTCGACGAGCCCTTCGGGGCGCTCGACTCGATCACCCGGGCGGCGATGCAGGAGTGGCTGGCCGAGGCGCTGCGGGCCGAGCCGCGCACGGTCGTGCTGGTGACCCACGACGTGCGCGAGGCGCTCTACCTGGGAGACCGGGTGGCCGTGCTCTCGCCGCGGCCCGGGCGGGTCGTGGCCGAGCTCTCGGTTGACCTGGAGCGCCCGCGCCCGCGGCGCGAGACCGTCACCGATCCCGCCTTCGCCGCGCTCGAGGAGCGCGCTCTCGAGGCCCTCGAGGAGGGCGGGTTATGAGCCGCTCGCCCTCCGCCGGCCCGGACGCGCGGCGCGGACATCGCAGACGGACGACCCTACGTCGCGTCGGCCCCCCGGCGCTGCTTCTGGCCGCGGCCGCGGCGGCCTGGCAGGGAGTGGCCGGCCTGAACGGCGTGGACGACCTGACCCTCGCCTCCCCGGCCGAGACGCTCGCCGCCCTCGCGCGCGACCTGCCCCTGCTGCTCGACGCGACCCGGGTGACGCTGCTCGAGGTGGTGCTCGGCCTCGCCATCGCCGTCGCCCTCGGCGCCGCCGCCGCGGTCGGCATGCATCTTGTCCGCCCCCTGCGCGAGGCCGCCTATCCCCTGCTCGTGGCCTCGCAGGCGATCCCGATCGTCGTCCTGGCCCCGCTGTTCGTGCTCGCCTTCGACTACGGTCTCGCGCCCAAGCTGGCCATCGTCGCCCTGATCTGCTTCTTCCCCGTGACCGTCAACCTCCTCGACGGGCTGCGCTCCGTCGAGCCCGACCTGCTCAAGCTCATGCGCAGCCTCGGCGCCTCCCGGCTCGCGACCCTGCGCCGGGTCGAGCTCCCGTCCGCGCTGCCCTCGTTCTTCAGCGGCCTGCGCGTGGCCGCGACGGTGTCGGTGATCGGCGCGGTCTTCGGTGAGTGGGCCGGCGCCGACGAGGGCCTCGGGCGCCTCGTGCTTCTGGCCAACAACCAGCTGCAGACCCCGCGGGTCTACGCGGGGGTCGTGCTCCTGACCCTGATGGCGGTGGGCCTGTTCGTGCTCGCCGGGCTGCTCGAGCGGGTAGCGGTGCCGTGGCGGCGCCGGACGGAGAGCACGGCGTGAGCGGGCCCGACCCGAGGACTCGCTGGGCCGGTGGCCGGCGGGCGCTCGCGACCCTGGTGATCGTCGCCGTCGCGGCCCTCGCCCCCGGCTGCGGCGAGAAGCAGGAGCGCGCCGGCGAGATCCGCGCCGAACCGTTCGAGCTGGTGCTCGACTACTTTCCGAACGCCGACCACGCGCCGATCTACGCGGCCCAGGCGAACGGCCACTTCCGCGAGGTCGGGCTCGACGTCAAGATCCGCGCTCCGAGCGACCCCTCGGCCCCGATCGCCCAGGCCGCGGCCAGGCGCGTCGATCTCGCCATCTCCTACGAGCCGCAGGTCTTCCGCGCCCGCGACGGCGGCCAGCAGGTCGTCGCCGTGGGGGCGCTCGTGCAGCGGCCGCTGACCTCGATCGTCTCGCTGCCCAAGGCCGGCGTGCGCCGCCCCGCCGACCTGCGCGGTAAGCGGGTCGGTACCGCCGGGATCGACTACCAGGCCGCCTTCCTGCAGACCATCCTCCGCGAGGCCGGCGTCGAGCCGGGCAGCGTGCAGGTCCAGGACGTCGGCTTCAACCTCAACCCCGCTCTGCTCACCCGCCGCGTCGACGCCGTGCTGGGAGCCTTCTTCAACTACGAGGGCGTCGAGCTGCGCCAGCAGCGCCGCGATCCGCAGATCATCCGGGTCGACGAGGCCGGCGTGCCGACCTACGACGAGCTCGTGTTCGTCACCGGGAGCGAGGAGCTCGCCGACTCCGACGCGCGCGGGCGGATCAGGCGCTTCATGGCGGCGGTGGCCCGTGGCACCCGCGACCTCGAGCGCGATCCGCAGGCCGGGCTGCGCGGCCTGCTCGAGGCGAACCCGGACCTCGATCCCCGCCTTCAGCGCGCCGTGGTCGACGTCACGCTGCCGCTCTTCAAGGCGCCCGGAGGAAAGCCCTTCGGGTGGCAGGAGCCGCGCGACTGGCGCGCCTTCGAGGGCTGGATGCGCGGCAACGGACTGCTGGGTGGCGCCGAGCCTGCCCCCGGGCCGGCGTTCACCAACGAGCTGCTGCCGGGAGAGGGGCTGTAGGAGGACGGCGGTGACGGCCACGCGCCGCCGGGCGCGCGCTCGCCGCCGGAGGCAGCGACAGCCGCGCGAGCTTCCCGGCCAGCAGATAGATCCCTGCGAGCGCGGCGTGCTCACCGTAGGGGGCGAAGAACTCGCGCACCTCGTCCTCGGTCGCGCGCCGCCCGAGCCCGGCCAGGTGGCCGACGAGCTTGATGTAGGCGAGGTCGCCGGCGGGAAGCTGGTCGTCGCGGCCCTGGCCGTGGAAGGCGAGCTTCTCGCAGGTCCAGCTCCCGATTCCGGGAACGGTCCGCAACGCTCGCCAGGCCGGCTCGTGACGGTGCTCGAGGTCGAGCCGCCGGCCCGCCGCGAGGCGGGCCACGCGGCGCAGGGCGATCGCGCGCGTGGCGGTCAGCCCGCAGGCCTCGAGCTCCGCGGGCGCACGGCCGGCCACCGCCGCGGCCGAGGGCGCGCAGCGCAGCGCCCCGCAGTCGCTCGCTCGCCCGTAGCGCCACACGAGGCGACGCTGGATGGCCGTGGCGCGCTCGAAGTCGATCAGCTGCTCACACACCGCCCAGGCAAGCGCCTGGAAGGGCTCGGGCGTACGCCACGGGCGCAGCCACGGCCGCCGGCGGATGACCGGCCCGAGGAGCGGATGGCGGGCGAAGCGGCGCTGAAAGGGCCGCAGGTCGTGATCGAGGCCGAGGGCGAAGCGCATACGCTCGGCGCCGCGCTCGACGGCGGCCCGGCTCGGCGCCTCGAGGCGCAGGCGAACCGCGCTCGAAAGGGCCCAGACGCGTGCTTGGACCGGTTCGTCGCCGACGTACAGGAGTCGCTCGAGCGCGCCGTCGGGGCGGCGGCGCATCGTCCCGTCGCGGCCCGCGGAGGGAAACCGGTAGAGCCCCGGCGGGCGCACGTCGAGCTCGAGCACGCAACCCGCGCCCTCGCGGGCGCGCGGAGGACGGGCGCGCGCGCGGGCAGGCGGGTCCGCGGCGAACGAGGTCGCGGGGACGGCGGTGGTCGCCACCCCGCTTAGCGCTTCAGCGTGTGCACATCGACCAGGAACGAACGCGAGCTCTCGATCTGGCGCTGGAGCGAGCGACGGCGCCGGCGCGCCATCAGCCGCCGCCCCCCCGGACCGCGCAGGATGCGGGCGGTGAGGAGCGCCACGAAGCCGGCGACGAAGCCGCCGGCCGCGGCCAGCGCCGGTCCGCCGAGCGGCCCCGCGCTCAGGCGCTCCAGCCGGCCGGCGGAGGGATCCAGCACCTCTCCGCGAGCGGGGTGCGCGGAGCCGGCCGGGACGGGCAGGTGTCGCTTTTCCTCGGCCTCCGGGTCCCCTGTGGGCTCACTCACCGCCCGAACCTTACTCCTCGCCACGGAAGGACCTCTCGTACATGCGATAGCGCTTGACCACCCTGGCGCCCATCGCCTCCATGCCGCGATTCATGGCCGTGTTGGTCTCGAGGATCCAGCCCATCTCCCCGCCCGTCTGAGGCTTGCGGGCGGCCATGCGGAAGTTCTCCACGTAGAGCGCCGCGGCCACGCCCGTGTGCTGGTACTCGGGCTTGACGCCGAGGAAGCCGACCCGCACCCGGTCGATCTTCGGCCGCGCCCGCAGCGCCTTGAGCCAGCCGAAGGGCAGCAGACGGCCGTCGAGCCGCGCCAGCACCTGGTTGAAGTCGGGAAAGGTGAGTGCGGCGGCGACGGCCTCACCGCCCTTCTCGGCCACGAACAGCCAGTCCTCGTCGAGGATCGGCTTGGCCTCGTCGACGGCGTGCTCGAGCTCGCGCCCGGTGATCGGGACGAAGCCCCAGTTCTCTCTCCACGCGGCGTTGTAGATCTCGACGAAGCGCCGCACCTCGGCGCCCAGGTCGCGCCGGCGCATGTTGCGGATGGTGATCCCGTGCTCGGGCTCGAGCTTCTCGTGGAGCTCGAAGAGGATCGGCATCGGGTCGTAGTCGACGAGGTACTGCTCCCACATCAGCAGGTCCATGGCCTTGTCGAGGCCGGCACCCTCGAGCAGGCGGCGGTAGTAGGGATGATGCCAAGGCGCCTGGATGATCGGCGGGAGCTCGTAGCCTTCGATCAGGATGCCCGCCTCGTCGTTCATGGTCAGGCTCGCGGGGCCCACCATGCGATCGCAGCCCCGCTCGCGCAGCCAGCGCTCCGCGGCGTCGAGCAGCGCCGAGGCGACCTCGGGATCGTCGACCGACTCGTAGAAGCCGAACCACCCCCAGCGGCTCGTGTGGAAGTCGTTGAAGTTGCGGTCGACCTGCGCGCTGATCCGGCCGACGGGATCGCCGTCGCGGGAGGCCAGGAAGTACTCGGCCTCCCCGTGCTCGAAGAAGGGGTTGCGTGCGCGGTCGAGGTAGCGCTTTCGCTCGATCACTAGGGGCGGCACCCACGGGTCGGCGGTACGATAGATCCGCCACGGCAGCCGAACGAACCGCCTCAGGTCCGCCCGCGAGCGGACCGGCTGGACCTCGATCGACACGGCGCGGCACCCTACCCCAAGCCCGGCGCCGCTCCGCCTGCTTTGCCCACGACCGCCCCCACCGACCTGTTCGCCAAGGCTCGCGACCACGAGCGGGTCGAGCAGCTCGCCGCGGCCCGCGAGCACGACCTCCTCCCCTACTTCCGCCTTACGGACGGGGAGCCGGGCCCCGTGGTCCAGATGGAGGGGATCGAGCGGATCACGCTCGGGTCGAACAACTACCTCGGCCTGACCCTCGACCCGCGCGTCAAGGCGGGGGCTCAGGCAGCGCTCGACGAGTACGGCACGGCTCTGACTGGCTCTCGGTTCATGAACGGCACAACTCCGCTCCACATAGAGCTCGAGCGGGAGCTAGCCGAGTGGATGGGCACCGACGACGCGCTCGTCTACACCACCGGCTACCAGGCGAACGTCGGCGTGCTCGGTACGCTGCTCGGTCCGACCGACACGGTCATCTGCGACTCGGGCGACCACGCCTCGATCCTCGACGGGATCGCGATGTCGCGCGCGAAGGTGAGGCCGTTCCGCCACAACCGGCTCGACAAGCTCGAGCAGATGCTGAAGCGCGCGGCCGTAGACGGCGGCGGCGTCCTCGTGGTGATCGACGGAGTCTTCTCGATGGAGGGTGACGTCAGCGACCTGCCGCATGTAGTCGAGCTGTGCCGGGCGCATGGGGCGCGGCTGATGGTCGACGAGGCCCACGGCGTCGGCGTGCTCGGCGCCCGCGGAGCCGGGGCCTGCGAGCTCTTCGGTATCGAGGACGAGGTCGACCTGCGGATGGGAACGTTCTCGAAGTCGATCGCGAGCTGTGGCGGCTTCATCGCCGGTCCGGCCGAGGTGATCGACTTCCTGCGGATCCAGTCGCGCTCGTTCATGTTCACCGCCGCGGCCGTTCCGGCGGCCACGGGCGCCGCGCTGGCGGCAGTCAGGGTCATCCGTTCAGCCGAAGGGCAGGAGCTGTTCCGGCGGCTGCTCGACAACGCCGGCTATCTCGAGCGCGGGTTGACCGAACTGGGCTTCGAAGTGGTCGGCGCCGGCACGGGCCCCGACGGATCGCCGCTCGCCACCCCGATCGTACCCGTCGTCGTGGGGGACGACTGGCAGGCCGTGATGCTCTGGCGAGCCCTGTACGACGCCGGCGTCTACACCAACGTCGCGCTCTACCCCGCGGTTGCGCGCGGCGGCGCACTGCTGCGCACGAGCGTGATGGCCACCCACACGCGTGAGCACCTGGACCGTGCGCTGGCCACCTTCGACCGCGTCCGCGGGTCCGTCGCGCAAACTTGACACCGCCGGCAGGCGTCTGGGGAAAGGGCGCTCCGAGCGGGTGCGTCATCGAGATCGATCTTGACGAGCGAGCAGGAGTGGTCATAACCTCGGCCCCGCGGTCAACGATGTCCCGCCCCCTCCTCGCGAGGGCCACGGCGTGGTAGCGAGGACACGTCGCCGGGGGGCGACTGACCGCACACATCCAGGAAAATCCAGGGGAGACTCTATGCTCAGCAGCGCCATCGTCGACGACCAAGCCCAGCAGCAGCTGCTGGCGCTGAGACAGGCTAACCGGGTCCGGGTCGCCCGCGCCGAGCTCAAGCGCAAGGTCGCGAAGGAGGAGCTGAGCGTCGCCGAGGTGGTCGTCGCCTGCCCGTGGGAGGCCGCGAGCATGGAGATCGGTGACCTGATTCGCAGTCAGCGTCGCTGGGGCGCGGCTCGCTGCCGGCGCCTACTCGTCTCCGTAGGGTTACCCGAGAACAAGCACCTCGGCACGCTGACCGACCGTCAGCGCAAGGTCCTGGCTGCGGTGCTCGCGGCGGCGCCGGCCGGCCGTGAGGAGCCCTCGTCCGAGCTTCCGGCCCACCGGGCCGCCGCGGCGGACCGCCGGCTCAGCGCCGTTTGAGGCCCGGCGGCACGGCGTCGGTCCGCCGGTCGCTCAGCGAAAGCCCAGGCCGCCCGAGCGTCGCTTGAAGGCCCCGCGGAGTAGCCAGAAGGCGAGGGCGAAGACCCCGATCACCGCCGCGGCGACGATCGCCATCGGGGCCTCGTTGACCGGACCCGGGAGAGCGATCACGACCAGAGCGCCGGTCGCGAACGCGGCGCACGCGGCGAGCAGGCTCGAGTGCGAGCGATAGCCGGCGAAGTGCTCGCGAGCAGCCAGCTCGAGACCGGCGAGCGAGCCCAGGACCAGGCCCGCGATGAGCATCACCGTGCTGCGCCGCTCCTCAGGAGGAAGCCGGCGACCGCGAGCACGAGCGCGAGGAGCACGACCAGTTCGGTCACCGGGAAGCCGTCCCAGGGCGCCTGCGGGCGCTCTCGGGTGCCGCGTCGGCCCCTGCCGCCGCTCTGCGACGCCGGGACCGCCTCGGCGCGCCGGCGCCGGCGCTCGGCGGTCGCCGACAGCGGTAAGGACATCATCTCGGGCGGCGAGTCGATCGAGCCGCGCTCGCCGAAGAACTAGGGACGGGGCCCGC
>Ga0208736_1000173_pt1 | contig 19210 bp, 14 predicted proteins | sample AntDryMetagUQ255_FD_188090 | JGI IMG/M metagenome (GOLD analysis project Ga0208736, IMG submission 188090) | Polar desert microbial communities from Antarctic Dry Valleys - UQ255 (SPAdes) | ecosystem: Environmental > Terrestrial > Soil > Desert | place: Antarctic Dry Valleys | collected 2008-12-31 | reverse complement strand
GGCTTGATTATCGAGCCGAACTAACTTGAATTTCTTAAAAGAGTCGTTCAACTCAGTTTGCAAATCGCCGTTTTGTCCCCAACTCGTTACGGAAAAAACTAAAGCGCAGAAGAAGCCGAACACAATTTTATTGTGGAAAATTGATTTTGACATTAAAAACTCCGATTGAAAAAATGTTATGGTTTGATTTCAGGAATGAGACGTGAAGGTAAAACTCGTCTATATTATATAGATTTTTAACGATGTCACTCTTCCATAAAACTCGCCGCTTTTATATATTTTTAGTGTCGAAAAATTCGCGTTAAATGTTAAAGAAAACCGTTCAAACAATTTGGAGAAATATCCCGTCGCCGATTAGACAAATAATAATTCATACAACCCAGCAAAAATTTACCGTTTCGGTCGCGGCGATCATCTTCAATGAGAAGGGCGAAGTTTTGCTGCTCGATCACGTTGTGCGCCCCGTTTCGAGCTGGGACATTCCGGGCGGATTTCTCGGACGCGGCGAACAGCCGATTGATGCCGTCAAGCGCGAGCTTTTCGAGGAAACAGGAATCGAATTGCGCGAAGTAGAACTATTTCGGGTGCGAACGATTAATCGTCATATCGAAATTCTGTTTCGCGCCGAAACAACCGGCACACCTTTCGTTAAAAGCCGCGAGATAAACGCCCTCGGTTGGTTTAAGACGGACGATTTGCCGAAAAATATGAGCCGTATTCAGAAATCAATCATCGAAAATTTGTTGAAGCGTAATTTGTGATTGAAATACAAAACTTATAAAATACGTCGTATCTTTTTTGAATATAAACAGGAGAAAATAAATGGTAGATTTAGTTCCATCGTCTGAATCGGTAATGCAAATTTTGGAGAAAACGGGGGCTTTCCGGCAAGGTCATTTCGTTTATCCGAACGGCAAACACGCTTCGTGTTATTTTCAGATGCCGCTCGCGTTTCGTTTTTATGATAATTCAAGAGTTTTATCGGTCGGATTGAGCCGCATGTTTCGGATGGAAAAAGCGATTTCCAGCCGGTTGCCGAAAATTTCGATCATCAGTCCGAGTCCGGGCGGCATTCCGGTCGCGTTTGCCGTCCGCGAAGCACTCGGCGCGGAACAGATTTACTGGGCGGAAATCGAAGACGGCAAGCGTCAATTTCGTCAATACTTAAAGGAAGGCGACATTCACCCGTGCATTATCGTGGATGATTTGATTCGTACGGGAAAGGCGATTCAGGAAACCGCTGATCTGGTTGAAGAACTCGGCGTTGAAATAATCGGTTGCGGCGCAATCGTGCGCTTTGAAGACGCTCCGGCGGAAGTCAACGGCATCAAAATTCAATCGCTCGCCCAATTCGACTGTAATTTTTACGAAACCGAAGAAGAATGGAAATCAGCCGAAGGAACCGATGCGCTGGCGGAAACAGTTAGATTTTAATCGCTCAATTTTTATTTGGTTTCAGGTCTCAAGTTTCAAATTTCAAGTTAAAACGCGCTCAACCTGAAACTTGAAACTTGAACCTAAAACTTTTATGAAACTCTCCGTCATCATTCCGACTCACAACGAAGAATTGACAATCAAGAAAACTCTCGACGCGCTTTCGCGTCTGGTCAATGTTGACGAAATTATCGTCGTTGACGGCGGAAGCGCGGACAAAACCGTTGAAATAATTGATGAATATCCGAAAAGCAAACCACTTCGATTAGTAAAAATCGCGGAAATCAATCGCGGGCGACAACTTCACGAAGGCACGCGTCACGCCGCAGGCGAGGTTTTCTGGTTTCTCCACGCCGATACGCGTCCCGTGCAGGGCTGCGGCAAACAAATCAAACAATATATGCGTTACGCCGAGATAGTCGGCGGAAACTTTGAAGTGGTTTTCGATGGCGGCAATCGCACCGCTCGATTTCTCCGGTGGCTCTATCCCAACCTGCGTTCGCTCAATTTAATCTACGGCGATTCGGCGATGTTTGTCCGCCGCGAAACTTACGAAAAAATCAAAGGCTTCAAACCGCTGCCGATCTTCGAGGACGTTGATCTGCGCCGCCGTCTTTTGAAAGAAGGTCGCCTGGCGCACATCAATCTGGCGGTGACGGTTTCTTCCAAAAGATTTGAAAATCGTCCATTTTTCAGGACGTTGGTTGTCTGGTCAATTCTTCAAAGCTCTTCCTGGATCGGTTTTCCGCCAAGCCTTTTGGCGAAAATGTATAAACGAATGCGCTAAAAGTTCGTGTCACAAATCCGCAAAGGAAAAAGCCCGAACGAAATCAATAATCGTGAAACGAAATACTTTTTTGGATTTATTAACTTGTGCGAAACGATTACGAATAAATTTTTTCTCGAATTTAAAAATTGAAAACAAAAGAAATGAAACCACAGATCTACACGATAATCACAAGACAAAATCCATTTTTAAATCTGTGTCTATCCGTGTAAATCTGTGGTTTCGTTTCGTCTCTTAGAATTAACTCATAAATCCACGAAAGTTCTTCGCATCTGCCGAGTAATTCGGAAAAATTTTGTCGAGGTTTTTGTTGCCGAGATGTTTAGCGGAAATCTCGCCGAGAACATCGCGGAAGTCGGTCGTCACCGCCAAATCGCGACCTTCGTGAAGATTCTGCGCGTCGAGACCTTTCCAGTCGCCGTAAACTTTTCCGCCTTTGACGGAACTTCCCAGAACAAACATCGCGTTGGCGTGTCCGTGGTCGGTTCCGCGCGAGCCGTTTTCTCTGGCGGTTCTGCCGAATTCCGACATCGTTAAAATCACCACGTCGTCCATTCGCTTTCCTAGATCGGTGGCGAAAGCGGCGATTGCCTGTCCGAAATTATTCAAAAGATTGGCGATTTGTCCGCGCGCGCCGCCTTCGTTGGCGTGCGTGTCCCAGTTAAGTCCGGGCGTATCGGTAAATGCGGCTTCGAGTCCGACACCGGCTTTTATCAATTGCGCGATTTGCCGGAGCGAATTTCCAAACGGATTGTTCGGGTAACGCGCGCCGTTTTCCGCTTTGTACTGCGCCGGATTCGCCTGCTTCAAAAAGTTGACTGCTTCAAAAGTTTCTTTGCCCGTGTCGCCCAAACCGCCGCCGGCATTCTGCTGGTAAATTCCTTCAAAACCGCCTTGCACACTCTGCGTGTAAACGCCGGCGTTGATGGCGAAATCGGAAAGGTTTGTCATCGCAATCGTCGGAGCGCGTCCAACCAATGTGCGCGGAATTTGCCCGTTCATCGCCACGGCGCGAAACGGCGAATCCTTATCGCTTTTCGAGGTTTGCAGAACGCGGTTAAGCCAGCCGTCGCGTGTTGATTTCACGCCCGGCGTTCCGGCTTCCATATAATCCTGCGCGTCGAAATGTGAGCGCGTGTTGTCGGGCGAGCCGACCGAATGAACGACGGCTAATTGTTTCGCCTGCCAAAATTTTTCGAGCGGTTTCAATGCCGGATGAAGCCCGAAATAACCGTCGAGATTAATCGCGCCGTCCGCTTGATTCGGTTTCTGGACGGCAATTGTGCGGCGCAAATTATAATATTCGCTGTCGCCGTGCGGGACGACCATATTCAAACCGTCAACCGCGCCGCGCTGGAAAATCGTGATTAAGATTTTCTTTTTGCCGTAGCCGTTCGTCAATGTTTGCGCGTTGGCGAATTGCTGGAGAAAATCCGGCGCGGCACTCATCAAACCAAAACCAGCGAGAGCGATTCCACTCGATTTCAAAAAATATCTTCTGTCCATAATTGCTTACCTCGTAACTGCTTTATAAAAATTTATCAACCCGTTAGGAAGTGAGAACTGAAGGGTGAGAGGTGAGATTTGTTTTCAGTTCTCGGTTCTCACTTCTCATATTTATTGCCGCTGAAATTCCGGCGTTCCCAGAATCAAACCGACGACTTTGAAAACTTCCGCGTTGCCGCTCGGCGGAAGCAGACGCGCTTGCTGCCCGCGATTGCGCCCGCCGCCTTGATTTGGCATCATCGCCATATTTTCGCTGCTCTCCGCCGCGTCTTCGTTCGTTGCGATTTTCGGCTCAATCAGCGGTTGTTCGATTTGTTTTAAGAGCATTGCTTTGGTGTTCAGCGAAATTTCGCCGTCCAAAACTACGGCAATCGCCCGGTCTAAAATCTGCGTTTTGCTTTTGCCTTCAAATTGTTTCAAATTAACTTTCGTTCCCGGAATTCGGTTTGAAACGAGCGCGACCGCGAAGTTCAGACGTTCGAGCAATGCGCCCGTGTTGACCCAATCTTCCGCCGTGTCCGGGTAGCCGGTAGGAGCTTGAAATCCGTAAAGCGGCTCGCCCATTTTCGCCAGCATCGCTTGAATTTGTCCGCCGTTTGTCTCCGCGCCGACGGTGCGAATCGCGCTGACGACCACCTCAAACGGTGTTTTGATTTTGGCGCGGTAATTCTCCGGCGCGAAAAATTCTTTGTCGGTAAAAAGAGCGCGCAGAGTTGTTTTGATGTCGCCTTTGCTCGATTGAAACGCTTTCGCCACGCGACCAACAAAGGCTTCGCTCGGATTGTCGGAGACAAATTTGACGGCGAGTTTGCGGGCGATAAATTTCGCGGTCGAAGGATGATTGACCAAAATATCAATGACTCGTTCGCCGTCTTTGATTCCGCCTTCGTTGACTTTTTGTCCAAGCACAGTTTTTTCGCCCGCGTCGTGAACGCGTTCGTTGAAGAAAAACGTCCCCGATTTGGCATCTTCGGGCAAGCCCGCGAGACGCGCCAGACGGGTTAAACGCTTGTCTTCCGTGCCGTTCGCCATACTCGCAAATGCGCGGCGATAACCTCGCGCGTCAATAATCGTCCAGCCGGTAAAAGCGCGGGCGACTTCCTTGATGTCGGCTTGCGTGTAGCCGCCGTCAACGCCGAGCGTGTGCAGTTCCATAATCTCGCGGGCGTAATTTTCGTTGATGCCGCGCTGCATTCTTTTCGGTTGTTTTTGATTTGGTTGATTTTGTTTCAAACGCGCGTCGAGTTCCGCATCCGTCAAATCGTATTGTCTTTTCAACTGCTCGCGGCGTTCCGCGTTCATTTGATTGTTCTGATTCGTTTGATTAAGCCGACGATTTGGATTCCGTCCGGCGTTCATCTGCGCGTTCGGCGCAACCGATTCAAAATTGTCGAGATAAAAAAGCATCGCCGGGGACTGCGCCGTCGCGGTCAGCAAATTCTTGAAATTTCCGAGCGCGTTCGGGCGAATCACGTCGCGGTCGTAGTGCGGCAAAAACCAGCGCGTCGCGGCTTTATTTGAATAAACGTTAAAATGATTCGTCCAAAAATCAACCATCACTTCCTGCAGTTGTTTTTCCGAATAAACCGCCCGCATAATGCGCGAAGCGTTTAATTGCTGTGTGATTTGCTGCGGTCTGCCGAGTTTGTATTTGGTGTAAAGCTCGGCGATTTCGCGCTGATATTTTTGACGGTCGGCGACGGAAAGCTCGTTTTGTTTTTTCTCGACCATCTCGCCGTTCATCTGGTCGGTTTTCATTTCCTGATTCGCCGCATTGTTGTTCTGTCGTAAGCCCTGCAAATCTCGCCGCTGCAAATTGTTTTTGTCGGCAACCGCCAGCAAAACCGCCGCTTGGTTCGGATATTTGTTAAAAAGTTCTTCGCTCGACATCTTCAAAACGTCGAGATTTTTCACCTTCGCGTCGGCGACCGCATCGTTTAGCGCCGACGGATTTAATTGCTGTTCGATATATTTATTAATGCCGATGGCTTTGACCCGTTCGACATCGCCGTCACGCGCGCCGAAACCGAGACGGTTGAGAACGTGCAGGATTTTCTGGTCATCGGTCAACGGTTTGGCGTTTGTTTTCGACATCGCCTGCGCGTTCGCCCCGATTGAAAAAATCGGGCTGAACATCGTCGCCAACATAATAAACGCCGTGAGTTTGCTGATTAAAGAGAATTTCGGTTTCATTTTTTATACCTCGAAAAATTTATGATTGCTTTGGAATCGTCCGGTGACTTAGACGCAGGAAAAGCGGGAAAAGGCGAAAAGAAATTTGTTTTTGTCATTAGTCCTTAGTTCTTAGCCAGTCGTTATTTAGTGCCGTCATAACTTCTTACTGCGAAGGACAAAGGACAACGGATAAAGAACGAACGAGCATCAAAAACATCGTAAATTCCCCGAAACTAAGTTAAAATACCAGCAATCTTCTAACAGAAAAAAGGAAGTAAACAAAAATGAAATTAACTAAAATTTTATTCTCCGCCAGTCTCGTTCTGCTTTTCGCGTTTTCGGCTTTTGCCCAAAACGATAGTTTTTCTGACGCGAATGTTGACTATACATTCGATTTGCCGGAGGCGACTTGGAAGCAAACCGTTAAGCCTTCGACGACCAGCCCGAACGTCGAATACGTTTACGGCGACCGCTCGAACGGTCGGCTCGAAGTTCGCCGAATTACGATTAAAGCGGGCGATCTGCTCGCCGACACCATCAGAACCGAAGAACAGCGTCTGCAATTTCAGCCCGGTTACGTGGCGGGCAAAGATGAAGAATTTAAAGGCTCGCTGAACGGCAAGGTTTTCAATTATGAATACGTCAATTCGGGACGCAATATGAGCGGCAGATTTTATTTTCTCAAAGCCGACGACAAAACCGTCTATGTGCTGCGCTTCACCGGAGAGCGCGACAAACTGCGCTCGGTTCGCAATCAGACCGATTCGATTGCCAGAACTTTTAGTTTGAAGAAAGCTAAATAAATTATTTTTTAATCAAAAACTTTGCGCCAAAGGGTAAAATGTAACCTTTTTTTCCTAAATCAATTTTCGATAACGCTTCATCAAAATCACGCGCCTTGTGCAAACGCATCGGGCGCGTTTCGTTTTCTGCTAAAGACGTGACGATCTGAATATTGAACTTCTCAGCTTTCCGCAATAAACTCCACGCCGTTTGCCCGTTGACTTGATAGTTTTCGCACAATTTTTCGGCTAACTTTTCCGAGCTTTCCGCCGCGAACCAATCGAGAAAATCTTTTCTTCCTAAGCCGTCGGCGCATTCCGCCAGAAAGATGATTGTTCCGCCGTCATCACAAGTTTTTGAAGCCGTTTCCAACGCTTTGTGCGCCTGAATCATATTCGTATCGTGCGGAAAACCGCCGCAGCTAACAACGACCAAATCGCGCTTTTCAGCGATTTCAATTGTATGCCGCGCGGCGTAAAATTTGCACGCCGTTTGATGCGCGGTTTGCCAATCGCCGCAAAACAGATCAACCGCTTCGCCCGCGTCATTGACGATTGCATTGACTGCGAAATGCGGCGGAAATTTTTCGACAACTTCCGTGAAGGCTTCGTGAACGGCGTTTCCGTTTAATAAACCTGAACCGACACCTTCGCGCCGTGATTTTGTTTCGCAGTCGAAGGCGAGTTTATGAGTTTTGGAAACGGTGCGGGTCGAAGCTAAACCAGGACAAATCAATTTTCGTCCGCCCGTGAATCCGGCGAAATAATGAAACGAGATGCCGCCGACGATTATCACGCGGTCGTGTTCGACGAGCGCGCGGTTGAGTTCGATTGGAATGCCGTTCGCCGTTTCGCCGAGCCGGACGATTTGCGCCAAATCGCGCGGATTGTGGTCGAGAGTTTTGATTCTTTGCGCGATGAACGACGTGAGAATCGTTTTTTTTTCCGCTTCGGTTACGCGGCGGTGAATACCCGTCGCAAAAATTATGCGAATGTCGAACGGCATCGTCCCGTTTGCAATCAGGCGGCGGACAATTAAATTAACGATTTGCCCGCTCGCCGTTTGGCGCGTCGCGTCCGGCACGACGATTAAAACGGTTTCGTTCGGCTGGATAATTTCTTCGAGCGTTTTTGAATCAATCGGACAATCGAGTTTGCCACCGATTTCGACATCGGTCAGGGCGGACTTTTCTTCGGCTTTTCCTAAAACTTCAAATTGATTTTCGTCGAAGGCGAAACTGATTGCTGATTTTCCGTAGGCGAGATTGATTATCGGCATAAAAGAAATTTACCACAAAAACGCAATGAAGATTTAGCCACGAACAAACACGAAAGAACACGCGCATTAAATCAAATTTGATTTAATTTTTTCTGCTCTCTTGTTTTTTCCTTTTCGTGTTTGTTTGTGGCTAAAAAAATCTTTGTGTTTCTATGTTTTTGTAGTGAAATTGAGTTTCTGCGCCGGTTCAAAACAATTCGCCCCCGAAAAACAATCGTGCGCGGCTTCGTTTTCCAAAGTTTCCATCTGAATCGTCAAATGATCAATGCCGAAATCGTCGTGCAGTTTTGCTCTGACGCGTTGCAAAAGCGACTTTTGGGAAATCGCCTCTTCGTAAACGATGTGAACGCTCAGGGCTTCCATTCCCGAAGTTATCGTCCAGACGTGAAGGTCGTGAACGTCTTTGACATTTTCCGTCTGCCGAATCGCGTCTTCGACCGCCGTCAGATTGATGTGCGCGGGCGTTCCTTCCAACAGAACATTGACCGATTCCTTGATTAGATTCCACGCGCCGAAAATAATAATCAAACTGATCAAAACGCTGACTGCCGCGTCAGCCCACAGCCAGCCGAAACTCAAAATTAAAACACCGGCGACGATTGCCGCCACCGAACCGAGCGCGTCGCCGATGACGTGCAACCACGCGCCGCGCAAATTCAAATCGTGTTCGTGTCCGCCGTGCAAAAGCCACGCGCAAATGACGTTGATGACGAGTCCACCGCCGGCAATGACGGTCAATTCAAAACCTTTGACCGCCGGCGGCGCGTTCCAACGCTCCAACGCTTCGTAAATAATCCACATCGAGATCAAAACGAGCGCGATGCCGTTGACGAACGCCGCGAGGATTTCCAGGCGGTAATAACCGAAAGTCTTTTTCGACGTTGCCGGACGCGACGCAAACCAAATCGCCGCCAAAGTTAAAGTCAAAGCGGCAACGTCCGTCAACATATGTCCGGCATCGGCGAGCAGAGCGAGCGAGTTGGAGAACCAGCCGCCGAACGCTTCCGCCAGCATATAAACGGACGTTAAGCCAAGCGCGAGTTTTAGTTTCCTGGAACTGCCCGCGTCACGTTTTCCGTGCGAATGTGTATGTTGCGCGCCGATAAATTTTGCGGAAAGGTGAGAGACACCAGTAGGTTAAGTATTTCTCCCGAATCTTTGACTTTCTCTTTTTTAATTTTTTCTCTTCACTAGTTTACTGCCTTATTACTCTTGCCGAGTTTAGATTCAATCCGTAGCGGCTGCGGTTGCCGCGCTCGTCGCTGATTTCAACCGTAATGTTTGGCGAACTCGCGGAAACCTGCAAGCGGAAAGAACCGTCGGAGGCGGCGAAAACATCGCGCCCGGCAATGCGTACGGTCGCTCCCGACTGCGTTCTGCCGCTGACCAGATAGATATTGCTGCCGATCTTTTCGACTTGCCAATCGCTCGCCGTTAAAGTTTCGCTCGCCTCCGCTTTAATAATCGTAAACTTCCAGGGTTCGCCCCAATCGCTCATCTGACCGGAAGCCGCCGAAGCGCGAAGCCGCCAGTAGTAAGTTCCGGGCGCGAGATTTGCCAGCGTGAAAATCTGATTCGTTAAATTATCGCGCTCGATAATGACGCCGTCGGCGACGAAAAACGGCGATTTTGAAACTTGCAGGTAAAAACCGATTGCTGAATTCGCCTCCGGTTTTTGCCAGCGAAAAGAAACGTCGCTTGCCGCCGTAATCTGTTCGGAGTTTGCCGGCGCGACCAGTTTCGGCGCGTCGAGCAGACTTTCCTTCGGCGTAATTCTACCGTTATTGACCGCCGCAAACTCGTTTTCCTGAATGACGACGCGCTCGCCGCCGACGTTGGTTTCCACGCCGCCGCGACTGATGCGGATTTCGCCGCCGCCATTTTGTTCGTTGATATTAAAGCTGGCGTCGGTTTGCGGAAACACGCGGTTTTCCGATTCGAGAACCTCGACGACGTTTTTCGAGGCTTCGGTTTGGTCTTGCGTTTTGACGTTGATTTGACCATTGTCCAGAATAACGCGCACGTTCGTGCCGCCGAAAATCGAAGCGCTGTCGCGGATGACGATAGTGCTGTTCGGGCGAATCGAAAGCGTCGAACCGTCAATCATCTGCACTTGCGCTCGTCCGTCAGCTTGCGTCTGAATCGTGTCGCCCGCCGAAACAAAAGTCGGCTTGGTGACTAAAATCGTTTCACGGGTCGCGGCGCGGACGATTCTCACGTCGCCTTCAAAAGAAATGACTTTCGCCGCGTCTTTCGGCGCGTCGGTTATTTCGGGACTGGCGGCGAAAAAATCGCTGCGATACAGCCACCAGCTGCCGCCGAGCAAACCGAGAAACAGCAATACCGCCGCCGCGCCGTAAACGGTACTTCGCCTTATCTGCCACCAATCAACGTAAAATCCGCGCTGCTTCTTTTCCATTTGCCATTGGTATTTTAACTCAAGTTGAAGATTAAGGCATCGAAATTTTGAAGTCGGAAATATAACCGAACGCCGATTTACTAAAATTACGTCAGATTTGTTTTTTGAATTGTTCCAGAGCGTCTTTATCAGGATTATTCAGCATCAAGCGACTCTTCGATTTTCTCCGTTTTCGATTGCTTCGGCGGAAAAATTATTGACAAAATTATCGCCAGCGCGATTGCTCCGACGACCACCCCGAGCGAGATGTTGATGATCGCTTGGCTAAATTCTTTATTTTGATAACTCTGCAAAAACTGCCCGAAGGCGGAATTACCGTCCGCGCCGAAAATTGTGATAAATCCCTCGGCAACGAGCGGCAGAAGCATTTTTACGCCGATAAAACTCAGGATAAACGCCAGCGCGATTTTCAGGTAATGAAAACGGTCGGCTAAATCGGCGAGCAGAAAAAAGAACGTCCGCAGACCGAGAATCGCAAAAATGTTCGACGTATAAACGATAAATTTATCGGTCGTGATGCCGAAAATCGCCGGAATCGAATCAACCGCGAAAATCAAATCGGTGAACTCGACGACGATTAAAACCAACAGCAGCAGCGTTCCAATCCGCTTGCCGTCTTTGATGACGAAAAACTTTTCGCCGTCATATTCCTTCGTAATCGGGATGAAGCGTGTCGTCAGCTTAACGATGCGACTGTTTTCGATGTCGAATTCCTCGTCGTCGCTCGAAAACATTTTGATGCCCGTGTAAAGCAGAAAGAATCCGAAAACGTAGATTATCCAATGAAACCGCTCGACCAGTTCCGCGCCCGCGAAAATCATTATCATCCGCATCACGAGCGCGCCCATAATTCCCCAGAACAAAACACGGTGTTGAAATTGTTTCGGAACTTTAAAATAGCTGAAAATAAGCAGGAATATAAACAAATTATCAACCGACAGCGAAAGCTCGATCAGATAGCCGGTGAAAAACTCTTTCGTCTTGGTTAAAGCCAGCGTGTGGTTGTCAAAATGGCTGTCAACCATCCAGTAAATAAACCCGTTAAAGGCGAGCGCGAGCGACACCCAAACCGCGCTCCAGATGAAAGTTTCGCGGCGCGTCGGCGCGTGCGAATGCCGGTTGACGATGGCGACATCAACAAACAGCGCGATCAAAACCACAACGAAGAAAACAACCCAAGCCCACAACGGATATTCCATACTTGATTAACATACAGGGTTTGCGGCGTAAAAGTCCAAAGTTGAGAAAATAAAAGGTATAACTTTATTGACAAATTAAGTTGGTAAATTCGACAGGTGAACTGTTCGCTATCCGTTATTCGTTATTCGCTGTCTTTTTAGAATAAATCCTGGAAAAACAGCGAATAACCGATAGCGAACAGCCGCTGCGTTCCAACTTAATTTGTCAATAAAGTTATAAGTAATATGACTTTCTCAAAAGTTAAAAAACGAATTAGAATTTTGACGTGAAAATAACACGTCCAAATGCATTGTCAATTTTTATTAGTCAGCCAAATCAATTATAAAGCTGTCTTTTAAAATCAATTTCCTCGCATTTGCTGAATTACGTTGTAACTTGCCTGCAAAGCGTCATTTAGTTTCGATGCGTCCGTGCCGCCGCCTTCAGCCATATCAGCCTTGCCGCCGCCGCGCCCGCCGACAATCGGAGCGATTTCCTGCACGATTTTTCCCGCTTTTATTTTGTCGGTCAAATCGTCCGAGACGCGCACGATGATCGAAACTTTGTCGTCTTCGGTTCGCGCCAGAACGACCACGCCGGACTTCATTCGTGCCAAAAGCGTGTCTGACAATTGCCGCATCCCGCCTTTGTCCAAACCTTCGACAGATTTAGCGATAACTTTCACGCCGCCGACATCTTTCGCTTCGTCGCCGTTCGATGAACCGTTACCAGCCGCGCCCGTGGCGATTTTCATTTTCAAATCGTCGTTCTCGCGGCGCATTCTTTTCAGTTCTTCCTGAAGACGCTCAATCGCGTTCGGCAATTGGTCGCGCTGAGTTTTAAGAAAACTCAGCGATTGGTCAATCAAACGCTCGTCTTCGCGGAAACGATTAAAAGCGTCAAAGCCGGTAATCGCCCTAATGCGCCGAACGCCCGAAGCGATTGATTCGTCCGAGGTGATTTTAAAACTGCCGATGTCGCCCGTCGCGCGAACGTGCGTTCCGCCGCAAAGCTCTTTCGAGAACGTGCCTTCGCCGATGCTCAAAACCCGAACCTGCGAGCCGTATTTTTCGCCGAACAAAGCCATCGCGCCCGACTGCATCGCTTCTTCGATTGATTTCAAATCGGTGTTGACCGCATCGTTTTTCAAAATCTCGCGGTTGACCAAATCCTCGACATCTTTGATTTCCGCTTCGGAAAGCGGTTGATAATGCGTGTAATCAAACCGCAAAAACTGCGGCGCAACGACCGAACCGGCTTGCTTGACGTGTGTGCCGAGAACTTCGCGCAGCGCGGCGTGAACCAGATGCGTCGCCGTGTGATTGCGCCTCGTCGCATCGCGCTTTTCCGCGTCAACCGTCGCCGCCAGCGCATCGCCGATTTTAATTGCGCCTTTTTCGACTTTCGATTTATGTAGAATCAAACCCACGACGGGCGCAAAAGTATCCTGAACTTTAATGCGCGAAGTTTCATTCGTCAAAAACCCCGTATCGCCGACCTGTCCGCCCGCTTCGGCGTAAAAAGGCGTGTCACTCAAAACGATTAAACCTTCTTCGCCTTCTTTGAGTTCTTCGATTTGCCGGTCGTCTTTTACCAGAGCGACAACTTTCGCATTTTCAAGATGCGTTGCGTCGTAACCGTGAAATTTATTCGCGCCGACCGTTTCCGCGACTTCATGATAAATCGGGGTAATGACGGATTTGCGCTCGGTTTTTCCGACCGCGCTTTGCTGTTGAATTTCGGTTAACGCTTTATCGAACTTATCGTTAAACTCGCTTTCGTCAATTTCGATTCCCTGTTCTTCCAACTTAACGCGAACTAAATCTCGTGGTGTGCCATATGTATCATAAAGTTTAGCAAACGCTTTGAAACTGCCTATTAAGTTTTTGTCTTCCTCTAATAATTCACTATCCGAAGTTTCTCTAATTGATTTCAAAACTTCGGGAGTAAATACTTCCTTTAATTTTTCAGGAACAGAATCGGGTCTTGACATTACAACAATTCTCGCTAAATTCAAGAACTCCGTTTCTGACATTTCTGAAAACAACTCTTCAAGTTTTTGTAACCCAACCGTCATCGTCGCGCCGAATCTCTCTTCTTCGACTCGCACCATTTTGCCAATGAATTCGCGCTGCACGTCGAGTTCGGGATAAGCGTCTTTCATCTGGTCAACGACAAAATCGCAGACTTTGTAAAAAAACGCGCTCGTAAAGCCGAGATGCTCGCGCCCGTGATAAATCGCGCGGCGCATAATTTTCCGCAAAACGTAAGCGCGTCCTTCGTTGCCGGGCAAAATTCCGTCGGCAATGGAGAACGCCGTCGTGCGGGCGTGGTCGGCGACGACGCGGCAGGCAAATCCTTCCGGCGTTTCGGCGACGTATTCTTTGCCTGCGAGTTCGGCAACATACTCGACAATCGGTTTGATAAGCGTCGTTTGATATGTCGAATGAACGCCTTCCATCACAACCGTCATTCGCTCCAAACCCGCGCCTGTGTCAACTGACGGCGCGGGCAAAGGCTCAAGTTTATAAACGCCTTTTTCCACCTCGACGCGGTTGTATTGCATAAACACGAGATTCCAAATCTCCATCGTCGTGTCGCCTTCTTCGGCATTGACCAAATCAGCGCGGTTTTTTTCGGGGTTTTCCGGTTCGTCGCCCAAGTAGTAATTGATTTCCGAATTCGGTCCGCACGGTCCGGTGTCCGCCATCTGCCAGAAATTATCCTTCTTTCCAAACGGCAAAATTCTGTCAGGCGACGCGCCCGCTTTTATCCATAAATCACGCGCTTCGGTGTCGGCGGGAACTTCCGTGTCGCCTTCAAAAACCGTGAACCACAGGCGATTAACATCGAGTTTTAATTCGTTGACGAGAAAATCCCACGCGAAATTTATCGCGTCTTCCTTGAAATAATCGCCGAACGAAAAATTGCCGAGCATCTCGAAAAACGTCTGATGCCTGGCGGTCTTTCCGACTTCATCCAAGTCGTTGTGCTTGCCGCCCGCGCGGATGCATTTCTGCGAACTGACGGCTCGCGCATATTCGCGTCGTTCGTTGCCGAGAAAAACGTCTTTGAATTGATTCATTCCCGCGTTGGTAAATAAAATCGTCGGGTCGTTCGGCGGATAGACGGGACCGGAAGGGACAATTTTATGTCCGCGCTGCTCAAAGTATTCCAAAAATTTTCGTCTGATTTCGTTGCCTGTCATCATAAATTGAATAAATTCCTAATAAATTAAAGAGCAATTTTAACATATAGCCAGGAAAGGAACGAAAGAGCCAAAAATGCCGGATGCTTTTGCTGAAAAACATCCGGCATTTCCGGTTCAAAAAAGGAGATGAATTAGAGTTTTAATCTACCACGTCAATTACGGCGAAATAGATTATTGTCCAAATAAACCTAAATCCCTTCAGGCTTACAAAATAGAATTCGGCGAAAAATAATTTTCGGATTCAGAAACAAAATTATTATTGCCGCGACGATTTTAGATTCCGATTACTCTGGCAAGCTGCGGTGTGATGAAAAATTTGTCGTAAAGCGGTTTGCGCTTTTCGATAAGCGCGAGAATGCGGTGCGTGGTGATGAGATAGACGTTGGAAAATTTCGGGTTGCGTCCGAGCTTTTCGAGAATCCGGCGCAAAGTTTCGTTAATGCCTGCCGTAAAAAGTTTCGCGTCCATTTGCCGACGCACGATAATTTTGCCGTTTACATAATCGAAGATGTCGGCAGCCGGATTCAAAAACGGATAATCGCCTGAAATTTCCGCCCGCGCTTTCTCGAACGCCGCCGCGAATTCGAGATTGGCTTCAGCGAGAGCTTTGTCAATCGTATTGAGCAGCTCGGCGGTCAAGTTCAAAACCATCTGCCAATCTTGCGTGGGGAAATCCAAATGTTTAACTTTGGCTTCGTAATTATCGCTGAACTCAAACGGAAGTTCCGGCGGCGGTGCTTTCAGCGTAACATCTTCAACCGGCAACGATTCAACTTTGGCGTTCGGCTCGGCTTCGACAATTTTAGAATTACCGTTTTGGCGCGGCGGTTGCGCGGCGAGACTGAGAACAGCCTGTTTTATTTCGACGGCGACCGGAACTGTTTCGATAATTTTATCAACAACCGGTATCGGCTCTTCAATCATCGGCGCAGATTCTTCGACCGCTTGATAGACATTGATAATTCCGCCCGGCTCGCGGGCGCGAATCAACAGACGCTGCAACGCTTCATCGCCTTCGGAGACGCGTCCGGCGATGCGGTCGTGTTCGCGGACGCGCATCTCGCCCGCCGCCGTCAAAGCGATGTCAGCTTCGTAACCGCTCAACTCGATGCGGATGTTTCCGGCAAACTCGCGGCGGCGCAAATAGCGCGCCAATGCCGACAGATTGACAAACGAAGTGTCTAAATTTTCGTGAATCGGACGATTTTTCATTTGACGGAAAAAAGGGAAGAACCGGTAATTCTTGAAATCAATTCAAGTTTTACGGGCTATAGAATTAAAAAATTACTAATTTCGCCTGATTTCCATTGCATCTTTTTTATTTTTCGTTCAAAATTCGCACACAAACTATTCGTTCGTCGTCCGTCGTCAGTTGCATTTTTCTACCGAAGTTCCCGGTTTCATTTAAAGTATTCGCTTGACGAGCAAAGCAACTGACCACTGACCACTGACTACTGACAAAATTATGAGTTCATTATTTCGTAAAAAATCTATCGCGCAAATTCAAGCGGATGCCGCTGCCGGATTGTCCGAACACGCGCAGGAAACCGTCGGCGGCGAAGGCGGCGGACTGCGGCGAACGCTCGGCGTAACCGATTTGACCTTGATGGGAATTGCCGCCATTGTCGGCGCGGGAATTTTCGCAATGATCGGCAAAGCCTCGTATAACGGCGGTCCGGCGGTCGCATTGCTGTTTGTTTTCACGGCGTTCGCCTGCGGGTTCTCCGCGCTTTGTTACGCCGAATTCGCTTCGCGAATTCCGGTCGCGGGTTCGGCTTATACTTACGCCTACGCTTCGATGGGCGAGCTGATCGCGTGGATTATCGGCTGGGATTTAATCGTCGAATACGCCATCGGCAACATCGCGGTCGCCATTTCGTGGAGCGATTATTTTACAAATATGCTGCGCGGAATCCGCATCGAAAGCCTCGGCATCAACGGCATTCACGTTCCCGCTTTTTTGACGATGGATTATCTGAGCGCGTCGCGCGGTTTCGCCGATGGACACGAAGCGGTCGAACAGGTTTTAAGTCAGGGTTACGCCATGGAAGCCCTGAGCAATATGAATTCCGACCAGCTATCGAACATCTCGAACGCGCTTTCGCCTTCCTTGATTGAAGCCTATCAAGCGTGGACAAATGCCCCGAGATTGGGCGGTTTTCCAATCATCGCCGACTTTCCCGCGCTCCTTATTACAGTTTTAATTACTGCGCTGGTTTACGTCGGCATTCGTGAATCGAAATTCGCTTCAAACATAATGACCGTTTTGAAACTCGCCGTTATTCTGCTGGTTATTTTTCTCGGCTTGACGTATGTTCAGCCCGCTAATTGGTCGCCATTCGCGCCGAATGGAGTTGAGGGCGTGATGAAAGGTGTCGCCGCCGTATTTTTTGCGTATATCGGTTTCGACGCGCTCTCGACGACCGCCGAAGAATGCAAAAACCCGCGCCGCGATTTGCCGATTGCGATGATTTTGTCTTTGATTATCTGCACGATTTTATACATCGCGCTCGCGCTGGTTTTAACCGGAATGGTCAGTTATACGAAACTGAATGTCGGCGACCCGCTGGCGTTTGTGTTCGGCGCGGAAGGCGCGAACCTTCCCATTATCGCGGGTCTTATCGCCATCAGCGCGGTGATCGCTCTGGCGACGGTTTTCCTCGTTTTCCAAATCGGACAGCCGCGCCTCTGGATGGCGATGAGCCGCGACGGACTCCTTCCGCGAATTTTTTCCTCGATTCACCCGCGATTTCAAACGCCGTGGTTTGCGACGATTGTCACCGGAATCGTCGTCGCCGTTCCCGCGCTGTTTATGAATTTGTCGGAAGTGACGGATTTGGCGAGCATCGGAACTCTGTTTGCTTTTGTCGTCGTCTGCGCGGGCGTTTTGTTCAAAGATAAAGAGTTCAAAGAAAGCGGGACGCGATTTGTGCCGTATATCAACGCGCAAATTATTCTCCCCGTTCTGTTCGCCGTCGGATTATTTCTGCTCGTTTATTCGAGCGGAATCTCGACGCTCAACGAAAAAAGCAAAAGCGGCGATTTGAGAATTTCCGCGGAAACCTTATCGGAAGTCGAACAGGAAAATAAATTCGCCCTGTTCGATTCCGCCAATTTAACGAATCCGGCGGTTTATTCGGAAGGAGTGAAAGTTTTCGGCAATCTTTTTGCGGTCGAAACAATTTCAGAAACGATGAAGATGAAGTTCGTTTTGCCGAAAAAAATACAAACTTTAGAAGTTGCGGCAACTGAAAAGATAATCTTTGTCGAGCCGACCGGAGAAAGAGTCATCACCGTCGCGCCGGACACTGCCAAAGCCGAAAGCGAGCCGACGAGCTTTTTAGGCTTTTCTTCGGGGCAAAAAACTGTTACGCCAACCTTGGACGCGGCAATCGTCGCTACGCCGGACGGAGCGGCGCAGACCGCATTTACGTTTGAAAAAACGGAAGAATCCTGGGTTAGCGCATTTTCGCATAAAATTCCGATGCTGATTTTTGTTGTCATCGCCGCCATGCTGCTCGTTCTCAGCCTCGTCAAAAAACTCTCGCTGATTCCGATTTTGGGGTTACTTTCGTGTTTATATTTGATGACCGAACTCGGCGTGACAAACTGGCTGCGTTTCGGCGCGTGGCTGCTCGTCGGTTTGGCGATTTACGCGCTCTATGGTTATCGAAACAGTAAATTGCACAGGCGCGAGGAAGCGGTTGAAATATAAAACAGAGTTTCTTAATAAACCGGATATTTTGGGAGCGTGATGGAAATTATGGGATTAATTATTTCCGACACCCGGACGATGCCCGAATGGTTGACGACTTCGCGTTTCGCCAAATTAGAACGCGGCAATTCTAAAGACATTCCCGAAGAAGAATAACGAAGTAAGTTTAGCCACGAACAAACACGAAATTTAACGAAATAAAATCAAAAATTTTCGTGTCCTTTCGTGTTTGTTCGTGGCTAAATTTCTTCCAATTTAAGATTGAGATTACAAAACTAATCTCCTTCCAGCCTAATAAAACTATTTCTTTAATCTGTTCACAAATTTTTGCCGGAACTTCGCTACTTTCGGGGCGACGACCGCCGCGCAATACGGCTGCGTCGGATTGTTGGCGAAATACTCCTGATGATAATTTTCCGCGATGTAAAATTTATCGAACGGCGTAACTTCCGTCACAATCGGATTGTCATAAACGCCTTCCGCCGTGACTTCTCTGATAACTTCCTCGGCAATTCGTTTCTGATTTTCGTCGTGGTAAAAAATCGCCGACCGATACGACGATCCGACATCGTTGCCCTGACGATTTAAAGTCGTCGGGTCGTGAACGGCGAAGAAAACCTGCAAGATTTCTTTGAATGAAATTTCTTCAGGATTAAAATTCACATTTGCCACTTCCGCGTGTCCGGTCGTTTCCGAACAAACTTGCTGGTAAGTAGGATTTTC
>Ga0208736_1000172_pt1 | contig 19217 bp, 12 predicted proteins | sample AntDryMetagUQ255_FD_188090 | JGI IMG/M metagenome (GOLD analysis project Ga0208736, IMG submission 188090) | Polar desert microbial communities from Antarctic Dry Valleys - UQ255 (SPAdes) | ecosystem: Environmental > Terrestrial > Soil > Desert | place: Antarctic Dry Valleys | collected 2008-12-31 | reverse complement strand
GTCGGTCGCGGCGCTCGGCGCCGGCCAGGCCCTGCTGGCCGCGCTCGCGCTCGTGGCAGTGCAGGGCGGAACGGCGCTGCTCGTCCCGCTCGTGCTCGTGTACCTCGTCGCCATGGCGACGCTGATCGCGGTGCTCGACGCCGAGCCGCGCACGGCGGCCGGTGCGATCCCCGGCCAGCCGGCGACGGCGGTGACGGCGCGCGTCGCGTCCAAGCCTGCGACGGCGGTGCCGGCGCACGCCGCGCTCGCGGCGCGTGGGCCGTCCGAGGACGCGCCCGAGGAGGTACGGCGCGGGGCGGCCTGGCCCGCGCCCGCGGTGCTCGCTGCGCTCGGCGTCGCGCTGGGCCTGAGCCCGTTCGCATCCGGCTACTACGACTCGTCGCTCTGGGCGCCCGCCGGCCTGGGCGTGCTCATCGTCCTGACGGCCGCGCTGATCGCCGGACCGCTTGGGCTGCCGCGCCGCGCGATCGTCGCGCCGGCAGCGATCGCGGCACTCGCGCTGCTGGCGCTCGCGTCGGCGCTGTGGACGGACTCGATCGAGCAGGCATTCGTGGACGGCAACCGCCTGCTGCTCTATGCCGCGGGGCTTGCGCTGCTGGTCGTCCTCCTGCGCAGCGATCGCGGTGCGGTGTTGGCCTTCGCAGCGTTCGCGGCGGGAGCGGTGGCGGTCGCGAGCTGGGTGCTCGCGGGCATGCTGCGTGGCGACGAGAGCCTCTTCCTCGGCGGCAGGCTGCACGAGCCGCTGGGCTACATCAACGGCCAGGCGAGCTTCTTCGTGCTCGCGTTCTGGCCCTGCCTCGCGTTGGCCGAGCGTCGCGCCCGCGATGCCGCGGCCACGCCTCTGGCGGGCCTCGGCCTGGCCGGCGCGACGCTGTTCGCCGGCCTTGCCGTGCTCGGGCAGTCGCGCGGCGCCGTGCTCGCAGCCGCCCTGTCGCTGCTGGTCGTGTTCGCGCTGCTGCCAGGGAGGCTGCGGCGGATCGTCGCGCTGCTCGTGAGCGCCGCGTGCCTGGCACCCGCGCTGCCGACGCTGCTCGACGTCTATCGCGGCGGGACTACGCCGGACGAACTGCGCGGTGCGGCGGGCGCGCTGCTGCTCTCCGCTGTGGCCGCCGGTGTGATCTGGGCGGGCCTCGTGGCGCTCGAGCAGCGCGCGAGCGCGAGCGGGCTGCGCGCGCGGCGTGCCGTGACGGCTGGCGTCGCCGTGCTGGCGATCGCCGGCGCCGCGCTCGCGGTCGAATACGCGGATCGGATCGGGAGCTTCGCCGACCGCCAGTACACGGCGTTCGTGACCCTCGGCGGGCCGCAGGGCGAGCCGACCGCGTCGCGCCTGGCGACCGGTGCGGGGAACCGCTACGACTACTGGCGCATCGCGGTCGACGCGTGGCAGGCGCACCCGGTCGCGGGGGTCGGCGCGGGCGGCTACGACAAGCCCTACTTCGCGAACCGCACGACGTCGGAGGACATCCGCCAGCCGCATAGCCTGCCGCTGCAGGTGCTCGCCGAGCTCGGCGTAGTGGGAGGGCTGCTGTTCTTCGGCGCGCTCGCGCTGATCGCGGCCGGCACGTGGCGGCGCATCCGCGACGGTGGGCGGGCGCCGGTGGTCGTCGCGGGACTCGGCGTCGTGATCGCGTGGCTCGTGCACACAAGCGTGGACTGGATGCACCTGTTGCCGGGGCTGACCGGGGCTGCGCTGCTGGGAGCGGCGGTGCTGCTGCGGCCAGCGGGACGGGAGGACAAGGACGAGGAGGAAGACGACGCCGCGGTGATCGCGACACCGCGCGTGCAACGCGCGCGCCTGCTTCCCGCGATCCTCGTCGGCATCGCGATCACGATTGCCGCGCTCAGTCTCAGCCGCCAGGGCCTGTCGGAGCGCTACGTCGAGCGCGCGCAGTCGGCACTGGCGGGCGATCCCGAGCGTGCGCTGACCGAGGCCAACCGCGCTCTGCGACTGGACCGTGAGGCGATCGCCGCCTATTACGCCAAGGCAGCCGCGCTCGCCCGCTTCGGCGAGGGCGACGCCGCGCGCGCCGTCCTGCTCGACGCGACTCGCCGCGAGCCGCGCAACTTCGTCACCTGGGCGCTGCTCGGCGACCTGTCCGTGCGCCAGGGTGACGTGCGAGCGGCGCGCGCGCACTATCGTGAGGCAGCGCACCTCAACCCGCGTGACCCGGGTCTCGCGAAGCTCGCCGCTGATCCTCGCGCAGGCGCGGGCCGACTAGGCCCCCGCTAGCCGATGCCGATGCTCAGGCGACCTCTTCTACTCACCTTCCTCTTCGCCCTCGCGCTCGTCTTGTCGGCGCAGGCCCAGGATCCGCAGGTCGATCCCGGCTCGCCCGCAGGCACGGAGTACCAGCTGCCGGTCGATCGGGCGCGTGAGGAGGCGGGGGGTGGAGCAGGCGGCGACAGGGGGCCGGGTGGGTCGCAGGATGACGGCGCAGGCGCGGGCCCGCCGCTGTTCGGTGCGGGCGTCGAGGCGGATCAGAAGCAGAAGCAAACCGGCTCGGGCAGTAACAAGTCCGGCACCGACAACGACCCCGCGACGGTCGGCGAGGTCGAGCGCGATCTCGGCACGGCCACGCCCGAGACCGTGCGCGCGCAGGCGCCGGCGCCCGACCACGGCGGCAGCGGGCTCGTGGCGATCGGTGGCGGGGCGGCGGGCGTGCTGCTGCTCGGCGGGCTGGCGGGATTGGCGTGGCGACGGCGGTCCATGCGAGGTTCATGACATGAGAGCGCTCGTCACCGGCGGCGCCGGCTTCATCGGCTCGCACCTCGCCGCGCGGCTCGTCGCCGATGGCCACGAGGTCCGGCTGCTGGACAACTTCGCCACCGGCCGGCGCTCGAACATCGAGGCGATCGGCGGTGACGTGGAGCTCGTCGAGGGCGACATCCAGAGCTACGAGCGCGCCCACAAGGCCGTCCGTGGTTGCGACGTCGTCTTTCACCAGGCGGCGCTGCCGTCGGTCCCGCGCTCGATCCAGGACCCGCTGACGAGTAATGCGACGAACGTGATCGGCACGCTGAACGTGCTGCTGGCCGCGCGCGACGAGGGCGTGCGGCGCGTCGTGTGCGCCTCCTCCTCCTCGGTCTACGGCGCCAACCCGACGCTGCCCAAGCAGGAGGACATGGCGGCGCTGCCGATCTCGCCGTACGCGACCGCCAAGCTCGCGGGCGAGGGCTACTGCCGCTCGTTCGGCATCGGCTATGGCCTGGAGACCGTCGCGCTGCGCTACTTCAACGTCTTCGGCGCCCGGCAGGACCCGACCTCGCAGTACGCCGCGGTGATCCCGAACTTCATCACCGCGCTGCTGGACAACCATCCCGTGACGATCTTCGGCGACGGCGAGCAGTCGCGCGACTTCACGCACGTCGACAACGTCGTGCAGGCGAACCTTCTCGCGATGGATGCGCCCGGTGTGACCGGCAAGGTCTACAACGTCGCATGCGGGCGCAAGGTGACGCTCAACGAGCTCGTCGTCGAGCTGCAGGAGCTGATCGGCAGCGACGTCCAGACGATCCATGCGCCCGCCCGCGCGGGGGACGTCCTGCACTCCCTCGCCAGCCTCGAGCGCGCCCGCGTCGAGCTCGGCTACGAGCCCGAGGTCGGCCTGCGCGACGGGCTGAACCGCACGATCGAGCACTACCGCGAGCAACGCGCAGCGTCGGCACTGCCGATCGCGTGACGGCGCCCGGCGGCGAGCAGATCCGCGTGGCGCGGGTCATCGCGCGGCTGAACATCGGCGGCCCGGCGATCCAGGCGATCACGCTCACGCAGCGGCTGGCCCCGCTCGGGTACGAGACCCTGCTGATCCGCGGCAGCGAGGCGCCGCACGAGGGCTCGATGGACCACCTCGCCCTGGAGCTCGGCGTCCGGCCACTGCGGATCGCGCGGATGGGGCGCGAGCTCGGGCCCGGCGACATCCCCGCCTTCGTGGCGCTCGTGCGCGCGCTGCGCCACTTCCAGCCCGACATCGTGCACACGCATGCGGCGAAGGCGGGCACGCTCGGCCGGCTCGCCGCGCTCGTGCCGGGCCGCGGGCGACCGCGCGTCACCGTCCACACGTTCCACGGCCATTCATTGACGGGCTACTTCTCGCCGCGCAGGGCGGCCCTCTTCCTGCGCATCGAGCGCTTCCTGGCGGCGCGCACCACGCGCCTGATCGCGGTCTCCGACGAGGTCCGCGACGACCTCGTGCGGCTCGGGGTGGCGCCCTCGGAGCGTTTCGAGGTCATCAGGCTGGGCCTCGACCTCAGCCGCTTCGACGTCGACGACGCGGGGCGCCGAGCGCGGGGCGCTGCGCTGCGCGCCGAGCTCGGAATCCCGGCCGACGCGCGCCTCGTGACGCTGATCGCACGGCTCGTGCCGATCAAGCGCGTCGATCGCTTCCTCGCCGTCGCCCGGCAGCTCGCGGCAGGGCGCGACGACGTCTGGTTTCTCATCGCGGGCGACGGTGAGCTGCGCGGGCGGCTGCGCGCACAGCCGCAGCCGGCGCGCGTGGTCTGGGCGGGCTTTCAGCGCGACGTGACGGCGGTCTGCTTCGCCAGCGACGTCGTCGTGCTGACGTCCGACAACGAGGGAACGCCGGTCAGCCTGATCGAGGCGCAGGCGGCGGGAGTGCCGGTAGTCAGCACGCGCGTCGGGGGCGCCGCGGCGGTCGTCGCGCCGGACTGCGGCGTGCTCGTCGCCGACGCCGACGACGTGTTGGGCTTCGCCGAGCAGGTGGGTGCGGTGCTCGACCGCGGCGCACCCGCGGGCGACCCGCGCGCGCACGTCCTGCGGACCTTCTCGCTGGACCGCCTGGTGGCCGACGTCGACGAGCTCTATCGCCGGCTGCTCGCACCATGAGCAGCGCGGCGACCGACCTTCTCGGTGATGGTGCGCAAGCACTGCGCTGCGTGACGTGCACGAGCACGCTGGAGCTCGAATCGCAGCAGTCGGTGCTCGTCTGCAGCGGCTGCGCAGCACGCTTCCTGATCGCCGACGGCACCCCGCGGATGCTGCGCCCCGACGCGCGGCCGGCAGAGGAGGCCGCAGTCGCGCAGCGCACCGCCGAGAGCTTTGCGTACGAATGGGAGCGTTTCGGCGTGATGCGCGACGAGTGGGCGAAGAACTTCGCCCACTACATGCGCCCGCACACGCCGCAGAGCCTCGCCGGCAAGAGCGTCCTGGACGTCGGTGCCGGCTCGGGGCGCCACAGCTTCCACGCGGCGCAGGCCGGCGCGCGGGTGATCGCGGTCGACCTCGGCGCCTCGATCGACGTGGCCCGGCGCAACCTGCCCGACTCGGTCCTGACGGTGCAGGCCGACGCCGAGGCGCTGCCCTTCGACCCCGGCTCGTTCGACCTGGTCATGTCAATCGGCGTGCTGCATCACCTGCCCGACACGGAGCGCGCGCTGTGCTCTATCGCGCGCTACGCAAAGCCCGGCGGCCACGTGCACGTCTATCTGTACTGGGTCCCCGAGCGGCTCTGGCATCGCCGGCTGCTGCGCGCCGTGACGATGCTGCGGCGGCTGACCGTGCGCCTCCCCCACCGCGTGCTGCACGCGCTGTGCCTGCCGCTCGCGGTCGTGCTGCACATCGTGTTCGTCGCGCCGCACCGCGCGTTGCGCGAGCGCCCCCGAACCGCGTCGCTGGCCGACGCGCTGCCGCTGAAGACATACGCCGACTATCCGTTCAGCGTCCTCGTCAACGACCAGTTCGATCGCTTCAGCGCGCCGCTCGAGCGGCGCTTCACGGCCGACGAGGTACGCGCGGCGATGGAGGCGGCAGGGCTCGAGGACGTCGTCGTGCTGGCCAACCACGGCTGGGTCGCAGACGGCCGGCGGCCTACCAGCCCTCGCCGCGCAGGAACACCTCCAGCGTGAGCAGCATCCACAGCGCCTGGCCGTGGTTGCCGCGCCCGTCCATGTGGCGCGCCAGCAGGGCGTCGACCGGTCCCGGCGCCAGGTGCGCCTTGACCCGCGCGTCGGGGGCGCCGACCGTCGACGCGACGTAGCTCGCTAGGTCCTCGCGAAACCAGCGATCCAGCGGGACGCCGAACCCGCGCTTGCGCCGCTGCAGGATCTCGTCGGGAAGCAGGTCGGCGACGGCGTCGCGCAGCACGCGCTTGAGCGACAGGCCGCACACCTTCAGCGACGGGCGCAGGCGCAGCGCGAGCTCCACGAGCTCGGTGTCGAGAAACGGCGAGCGCAGCTCCAGACCGTGCGCCATGCTCATGCGGTCGGCCTTCGCCAGCAGGTCGTCGACGAGGTACGTGCGCAGGTTGAGGTTCAGCAGGCGGTCGAGTGGCTGCGCGCCTGCGCTGGAGTTCCAGACGCCGCGAAAGTCGTCGATCGCCCAGTCGTCGGCGTCGCCGCCGAGCAGCGCCCGGCGCAGCGGCTCGTCGGCGAAGCTCAGCCAGGCGAGATAGGCGTCCGGCAGGCCGCGCGTCGCCGGCGCCGCGAAGCGGCCGACGCGACCGCCGCGAGCGATCAGCGCGCGCCGCAGAGTCTCCTGCGCGGCGCGCGGCAGGAGCCCGAAGCGCCGCAACGCGAGCGCCGCGGCGAAGCGCTCGTAGCCGGCGAAGAGCTCGTCGGCCCCGTCGCCCGACAGCGCGACCGTCACCTCGCGCCGCGTGACCTCGCACAGCAGGTACGTCGGCACGGCGCTCGAGTCGCCGAACGGCTGATCGTGGTGTGAGACGAGCTTCTCGACGAGATCGACGGCGTCGGGATGCACGATCTCCTCGTGATGGGCGGTGCCGTAGCGCTCGGCGACCCGGCGTGCGAACGGCCGCTCGTCGAAGCCGTCGCGGTCGTCGAAGCCGATCGTGAACGTGTCGACCGGCCGCCCGGTCGCACGCGCCATGAGGGCGACGATCGCGCTCGAGTCGATCCCGCCGCTGAGGAATGCGCCGACCGGGACGTCGGAGATCAGCCGCCGCTCGACGGCGCGCTCGAGCGCCGCGCGCACGACGTCCGACGCCGCCGCGCTGCGCAGGTCGAGTGCCTCCACGCCGCTGTGACCTGGGAGCGGCGGCGACCAGTACTCGCGCAGCCGCGGCTCGCCGCCGCGCTCGAGTACCAGCACGTGGCCCGGCGGCAGGCTGCGCACCCCGGCGAAGAACGTGTGCGGCGTCGGCACGTAGCCGAAGGTCAGGTAGGCGGGGACCGCACGCGGATCGAGCTCGCGCGGGACGGCGGGATGTGCGAGCACACCCTTGATCTCGCTGGCGAACACGAGCTGCCCGCCGGGCCCGGACCAGTAGTAGAGGGGCTTCTTGCCGAGGCGGTCGCGGCCGAGGATCAGTCGCTCGCGGGGCGCGTCGTAGACGGCGAAGGCGAACATCCCGTCGAGCCGCCGCGCGAGCGCCGGCGGGTCGAGCTGCTCGGCGAGGTGGGCGATCACCTCGGTGTCGCCGTGCGTACGCAGCTCGTGCCCGTCGCGCAGCAGATCCGCACGCAATGCGCGGAAGTTGTAGATCTCACCGTTGAGGACGGCGCCGATCGTCGCGTCCTCGTTGGTCACCGGCGGATCGCCGGTCACGAGATCGATGATCGCCAAACGGTTCTGCGCGATCACAGCGCCGGGCTGGTCGAAGCGCCCGCGCGCGTCGGGACCGCGGTGGTGCAGCAGCGCCAACTGCTCGTCGACGGTCGCGGACGCCGATTCGAGCCCGCCGACGCAGCCTGAGATACCGCACATAAGGGGGCAGTATGTGGCAGAGCAGGCCGTTCCTGGCACCATCGTCGTCGTGTCCACCGCCGCCGACCGGGACGATTTCGAGCTGCCTCCGCCGTCACAGCGCGTGGTGGCCGTCTTCGAGCACATCGCCCGGGCGACCGGGTCACCGCTGGCGCCCAACGCTGACGTGCTCGACTTCGGCGCCGGCGCGGGCCGCCACGTTGCCGAGTTCCGCGCGGCGGGCTACGAGGCTGTCGGCGTCGACCAGCAGTTCGTCTCACACGCCTCGGGATCGGCGCCCTCCCGCTACCTGCACCATGTCGCGCCACCGGAGTACGTCCTGCCGTTCGACGACGACGCCTTCGATTTCGTCTTCTCGACGTCCGTCATGGAGCACGTCACAGAGCCGGGTCGAGCGCTTGCGCAGATCGCGCGCGTCCTGCGCCCGGGCGGCATCTCGATCCACTGCTTCCCCAGCCGCTGGCGGCCGGTCGAGCCCCACATGTACATGCCGTTCGGCGGGCGCTTCAACAGCTTCTGGCTCTGCGCATTGTGGGCGCGCCTGGGCATCCGCAACACCCATCAGCGCGACCTCTCCGCGAATGAGGTCACGTTGCACAACGCGCAGTATGCGAAGACCGGGATCAGCTACCCCCCCGCCCGCGAATGGGAGCTGCGCAGCGCGCCGCTCTTCGCCGACGTTCGGTGGGCGGAAACCGGGTACATCGAGGCCACGCGGTCGGTGAGCAGGATTTCGCGCCTGGTCGCCCCGGTGTGCGCGCTGCCGGGCGTCGAGTGGATCTACCGCGGCCTGCACACGCGCGTCCTCGTGCTCGGGCGGCCGCGCTGATGTGCGGGATCGCCGGCATCCTCGCCACCGTCCGCGAGGCGGACAGGGTGCGCGCCGACGCCGTCGCGATGGCGGCCTGCCTCGAGCACCGCGGTCCCAACGACCACGGCGTCGATGCGGGACCGGGCTGGGCGATCGCGATGCGGCGGCTCTCCATCCAGGACACGACCCAAGCCGGTCATCAGCCGATGCGCTTGCGCGACTTGTCGCTCGTCTTCAACGGCGAGGTCTACAACTTCCCCGAGCTCCGAGCCGACCTCGAGTCGCACGGCTACGCCTTCGCCTCGCGCTCGGACACCGAGGTCGTGCTCGCCGCGCTCGAGCACTGGGGCCCGGCGGCGCTCGAGCGCTTCAACGGGATGTTCGCACTCGCCCTCATCGACCGGCGGCGGCGCACCGCGCTGCTCGCGCGTGACCGCTTCGGCAAGAAGCCGCTGTTCATCGGCCGAATGCGCGGCAGGGTCCTCTTCGCGAGCGAGCTGAAGTCGCTGCTGCGCGTTGCGCGCGACGAGCTGACCCTGTGCAACGACGCGCTCGCCGAGTACTTCCGATTTCAGTACGTACCTGCACCGCGCAGCATCTTCCGCGAGGTGACGAAGCTGCCGCCGGCGAGCTGGGTGACCGTCGATCTCGACAGCGGCGCAATGTCGGAGCCGACGACGTTCTGGTCGCTCCCGGTCGGCGAAGGTGGGCCGGCCGCGTCCACCGAGGAGGTCGTCGAGACGATCCGGACGGCCGTCCGGCGGCGGCTGATCGCCGACGTCCCCGTCGGCGCGTTTCTCTCCGGCGGGACGGACTCGAGCCTCGTCGTCGCCGGCATGCGCGCGGCGGCGGCGGACGTGCGGACATTCTCGATCGGCTTCGCCGACCCGCGCTTTGACGAGTCGTACTACGCGAAGGCCGTCGCGGCTCATCTCGGCACTCGCCACACCCATCGTCAGCTCGAGTGGCCCGACGCGATGGCGCTCGTCCCATCGCTTGCCACGAGCTACGACGAGCCCTTCGCCGACTCCTCGGCGTTGCCGACGCTCGCCGTCTCGCGCCTGGCGCGCGAGCACGTCACCGTGGCGCAGTCGGGTGACGGCGGCGACGAGCTGTTCGGCGGCTACACGCGCTACCGCGCGAGCCGCATGCTGCGTCTCGCAGCGCTGACGCCGGGACCGGTCGCGGCCGGGCTGCGGCGCGGGCGCAGCGGCTCGCGCGTGGCGCGGCGCGCCCGGGTCTTCGGCGCGCTCGCGTCCGCGCGCGACGAGGGCCGCATGTACCGCGAAGCCGTCTCCGTGTGGCGTTCCGACGAGCTCGCGCAACTCATGCCGGCGACGGGCGACGACGGTGGCCCCTGGTCGGCGTTCGCGATGAACGGCAGCGGCCCCACGGAGCGGATGATGCGCTGCGACGCGCGCACGTACCTCGTCGACGACATCCTGCAGAAGGTCGACCGGGCGTCGATGTCCGTCAGCCTCGAGACGCGCAACCCGCTGCTCGACCCCGACGTCGTGGCGGTCGCGATGCGCTCGGTGGACCGCGCCGAACAGCAGCCGGGAGCCAAGCCGGTGCTGCGCGAGGCGCTGCGCCGGGACCTGCCCGCCGAGCTCGTCGACCGCCCGAAGATGGGCTTCGGGGTGCCGGTCGGCGAATGGATGCGCGACGGCCTGCGGCCGATGGTCGACGACCTCGTGCTCAGCCGAACCGCCACCGAATACGACAGCGCTGTCGCCCATGCCGTCGTCGAGCAGCACCTGGCGGGCCGGCGCGAGGCCGGGCACCAGGTCTGGACGCTGCTCATGTTCGAGCTGTGGCGCGATCGCTGGCTGCGCGGCTGATGGGCGCCCGCCGCGAGGTCGTCTTCTTCACTCCGTACGCGAGCCCGCTGCTGTCCGGCTCGGGATCGACCGGCGGAGCCGAGACGCAGCTCGTGCTGCTCGCGCGGGCGCTGGCGGCACGCGGCCGGCGCGTCGCACTGACGGTGCTCGCCGATCCGGGCAGCCTGCGGACGATCATCGACGGCGTCGAGATCATCACGCTGCCGCGGCCGCCGCCGAACGGGGGCCGGGCCGGGCTCGTGGCGGGGTTGCTGCGCCGCGTCGACGCCGACGTCTTCGTCCAGCGCGCCGCAGGGTCCTACACGGGCCTCGTGGGTCTGGTGGCGCGCGCGCGGCGGCGGCGGTTCGTGTACTCGAGCGCCTCGGACCTCGATTTCGATGCGACGTATCTCGCCGACGATCCAACGGCCCGGCGGCTCTTTCCGGTCGGCATTCGCTGCGCGCAGGAGATCGTCGTGCAGACCGATGTCCAGGCCGAGCTGTGCCGCGTCGAGTGGGCGCGCGAAGGCACCGTGATCCGCTCGATCGCCGAGCCCGCGGAGCAGCGCACGGCGACGCCCGGGGCCTTCGTGTGGGCCGGCCGGATGGTGTCCTACAAGCGTCCCGAGGCCTTCGTCGAGCTCGCCTCCCGCGTCCCCGAGGCGCGCTTCTGGATGGTCGGCGAGGCACCCGCGGGGATCCGGGCACTCGCCGCCGGCCACGCGAACCTCGAGCTGCTCGATCCGCGCGCGCGGCCGCAGCTCGCCGCGCTGCTCGAACGCGCAGTGGCAGTCGTCAGCACGTCCGACAGGGAGGGGATGCCCAACGTCTTCCTCGAAGCCTGGGCGCGCGGCGTGCCCGCGCTCGCGCTCTCGCACGACCCCGACTTGATCATCGAGCGCCATGGTCTGGGCGCCGTTGGGGGCGACTCGCTCGGACGTCTCGCGCAGCTCACGTCCGCGGCCTGGGCAACCCGTATGGACCAGGATGCGATCGCCGCGCGCTGTCGTGACTACGTCGCACGCGAGCACGCGGCCGACGCGGTCGCCGCCTGCTGGGAGCGCGTTCTGCGACTCAGTCGCGCGCCAGGCGCCTGATCGCCCTCACCGCGCGGGAGCGGACCGAGGCAGGCAGGTCGAGCCGCGCGACGAGGTCGGCGTCCTGCTCGCTGAAGAGCGCCAGCCGCCACAGGACGAGCCCCGTCGCGGCGGCCGCGCCGGCGAGCCCCAGCGCAGCGCCCGCCGCGCCGCCGACCAGGACCGCGGGCAGCACTCCCGCGGCAAGCGGAAGCGCGAGCGCCGGGGAGACGACGGGGGCGGTTCCGAGGTCGCGGCGGGCGACGACGAGGTAGCCGGCGACGATCACCACGAGGGCGCCGATCGTCGCGATCGCCGGGCCGGTGACCCCGGTGTCGAGCACGCCGACGAGCACGACGTCGGCGACGATGTTCAGGGCGAGCGCGGCGATGTTGATCACCGATGTCTGGCGTGTGCGCTCGTGGAGCATCAGGATCGGCGCGAGCAGGCTTGCGACCGCGAACAGGACGAGCGCCGCGACGAGCAGCGCAAGCGGCTGCCCGGCATCGCGGAAGTCGGCACCGAACACGACCGGTACCGCGAGCACGACAAGCGGCGCGAGCAGCCCTCCGAGCACGCTGGAGACGAGGATTCCATGCGGCACGAGCCGCTCGAAATAGCGCGCGACGAGCTCTTCGCGGCCGGCCTCGCGCAGCGAGACGAACAGCGGGATGAGCACGACTGTCACGGTTACCGCCAGCCCCTGGAGCATCGAGAAGCTCTGGTAGGCGAGCGCGTAGATGCCGACGTCCTGCGCGGTGCCGTAGGCACGCAGCACGACGATGTCGACCGAGCGCATCCCGTACTGGCTGGCCGCGAAGGCGATCAGCGGAACCGAGAACACGAAGATCCGGCGCAGCTGGGCGCGATCCAGAAGCGGCGGCCAGAGCCGCAGCCCGCGCAGAGCAAGCGACAGGCCGAGCATGAGCAGCGCCGCGACGCCGACGGTCACCCAGGCCACCGTGAGCGTCGAGTCGCCCGCGCCGCTTACGGCGATGACGGCGAGCGCCGCGACGAGCAGCGCCTGGCGGCCGGCAGCCGCGGCGGCGCTGAGCCGCATCCGCCCCGCCGCGTCGAGGACGACCTGCAGCTGATCGCCGGCGACGAAGAAGAACCCCAGGGCGACCGTCAGCCACAGGTACGTCAACGTGAACTCCCGCGGAAGTACGCCGGTGACCTTGAGCGCCACCGCCAGCGCGCTGACCACGAGCAGGATCGGCGCGGTCAGCGCAGCTCGCGCCCAGGCGCTGCGCTGCATCGACGCCCCGCGGTCCAGCTCCTCGCGGCCATAGCGCATGACCGCCGCGCCGCTCCACCCGCTCGCGATGAACATGATCAGCGTCCCGCCGAGCGTCATGTAGGCGATCACGGCGTAGCCCTCGGGCGTGAGGATGCGCGCGGTCAGCACGACCGTCAGCAGTCCGAGCACGAGCGTCGCGATGCGCGCGCCCGTCACTCCCGCGAAGTCGCCGACGATCGTGTCCAGACCGCGAACGGTGCGGGCTGATCGCTGCGGCGGATCCACGTCGCTATGCAGGCGATCTGCGGACGAACACGAACTGGTTGCAGCCCAGCCCACCGCCGCACGTCTTCAGGCGCTCGAGTTCGAATCCGCGAGGCCGCAGGAAGTCGAGAATCTCCTCCGGCCGTGCCACCTCGAACGGGTAGCCGCCGACCCAGTCGACGAGGTCATGCCAGCGGCTCATGCCGCGCGTGCGCTTGTAGTTCGTCCACCCGCGCACGTAGTCCAGCGGCCGCCCGCACAGGACGGACTTCGCTGCGGTCAGCAGCTCGCGCGGAACCATCACGGCCACCACGAAGGGCAGCCGCGCCGGTTCGGGGAGCGCGTTGTACAACCGCTTGACGGCGCGCCACATCGAGCTGCGCGCGCCCTGGTCGTTGTAGATCGAGATGAACAGGCGTCCGTCGTCGGCGACCGCTTGGGCAACGTTGGCCAGCGCCGTCCACATATCCCCCGTGTGATGCAAGACGCCCCACGAGTAGACGACATCGAACCGCCCGAGCGCGTCGAGGTGGGCCGCGTCGAGCGCGCTGGCCTGCTCCACCGTCCAGCTCGTGTCGGCGGGCGCGTGCCGGCGCTGGAGCTCGAGCGTGCAGCCGACGCTGCCGGGGTCGTAGTCGAATGAATGCACGCGGTCGGCGCCGAGCTGTGCGGCCGCCAGCGAGAACAGGCCCGAACCCGACCCCGCGTCGAGGAACGTCGATGCGGCGAGATCGTCGCGGCCGAGCATCTCACGCAGCGACGCCTGCGCCTCGGCGATCCGGTCGTCGTCGAGCACCTCCAGGAAGCGGCTCCAGTTCTCGCCGAACTCGAAGCGTTGGCCGCCTGCGACCTCCGCGTCGAAGCCGTGCAGCGGTGACGGCGTCGCCTTCACGTGGGGCCACGGTAGTCGAGGTCCAGAGCCAGCACCTCGGCGTACAGCTGCGCATAGGCCTGGTGACAGACCGTCGGCGTGAACATTTCCGCGACCACCAGTGCCGAGCGCGCCGCGGCAGCGAGCGTCTCGGGATTCTCGAGCAGGTCGAGGACATGTGCCGCGAGCGTCACGTCGTCACCGATCGCGGCGACCCGGACCGCCGGTCCGCGGATCTCGTCGATGCCGCCGACATCGGTGCTCACGACTGGCACGCCCGCGGCGAGGGCCTCGACGACTGCCCGCGAGAACCCCTCTGCCTGCGACGTCGAGAGAAAGATCCGTGCGCCTGCGAGGTCCGCCGCCGCATCGGCCTCGCCGCGAAACTGCACGGCAGTCGCCAGTCCGAGCTGGCGCGCAGCGTGCTGGAGCGCCGGCAGGCCCGAGCCGCCGCCCACGATCGTCAGCGTCGCTGAAGGATGACGATCGACGACACGCCGCCACGTACGGAGAGCGGTGAGATGGTCCTTGACCGGATGCGAGCGGCCGATCATGACCGCCGTCGTCGGCCGCGGCGGTGGTGTCGCCGCAGGCGCGGCGACACCCGGCAGGATGATGCGAAAATGCTCCGCTCGCCCAGGCAGTCGGCCGAGGATTGCGTCGCGAACGGCGCGCGAGTTCCCGGTGGCGACGTCCTCGGCACGAGCGACGAATCGCTCGAGCAGCCCTCTGACGAGACCCAGGCCCTCGTGCGAATGACGCTCGCTGCAGATCAGCACCGACCCCGCGAGTAGCGGCTTGACCGCTGCGCCGAGCAGGTTGCCCTGCAGCAGCCAGCCATGAACGACGTCGGGCCGCCAGCGCAGGATGGCCGGAAGCGAACCGCCTGGCAGCAGACGGCCCGTCCGAGCGCCGAGCACTTGTGACGACGCAAAGCCATGCACGCGGCCCGGCTGCACGAACGCGACGCGCTGCTCGACGTGGGCCAGCGCCGGTGCGGCCATCAGATCCATGACTGTGCGCTCTGTCCCGCCGAGCGCACGCGCGTGCGGCAGGAGATGGAGGACCTTCATGTCCGGCGACGCTGGGGGGCAGCGGGAGCAGCGCGCGGCGCGTCCGGCAGACGTGCTCGCTGCAGTCGCCGACCGAGCCGCCACATGCGTCGCTCGACGGACGGCCTCGCCAGCTCGACCGCAGCGTGAACGAGGATCGCCGCACAGGCGAGCAGCACGGGCCACAGCACCGCGCCGGCCATCGCGGCATCGCCACCGGTCTGCGCGGCGATGAACAGCGTCGGCGACGCCACCAGTGCCGCCAGCAACGCGAGCATTCGCAGCCGCGCGAGGAGCAGGACGAAGGCCGCTCCTGCGATCAGCAGGATCATGCTGACCGTCCCGAAAGAGGCCAAGCGGTCCGTTCCCACGAAGGCCTCGATGCCGTCCTGTCCCCCCGCGAGCGTCCCACCGGCGACCTGCTGGATCGAATGATCCGTGAACAGGTAGCCGGTGAGCGTGACCGGCCGGCCGCTGCGCGGATCAGCGGCGTATTGTTGCGGTGTCGGCGCGCCGTGACCGTCGCCGAGGAACTCGATGTTGCGCGCCGCCACGGCGCGAACATCCTGATTGGCGAGCATCCTGCCGTCATTCTGGCCGGCTGTGCTCACGAGGTGAGGCAGGACGCACACCACCATCGTCACCAGGCCGAGGCGAGCGATGCGAAGCCGCTGACCAGGCGCTGAGCACGCGAGCGCCACGACGGCTACGGCGAGAAGCGCTCCCGGCAGCCAGGCCGGGTCGGCGAGTACGAGCAGCGCAGCGGCCGCGCCGACTACGCCGATCGCGACGGGCGTCGCCTCGGAAAGGGCGGCGTGCAGCGCGTAGCCGAACAATGCACCGGCGAGCACGAGCACCGGCAGAGTCGAGCCAGCGCCGACGGCTTCGTGCAAGCCGAGCGCGGCGGCCCCCAGCACGACAGCAACGATCGCTCCGAACCTTCCGGTGGCGCGGTACGCCAGCGCGTACACGGCGGCCAGCGCCGCGAGGCTCGCCAGCAGGGCCGCGACACGAGCGCTCACGAAAACCGTGCCGACGACCGGGGTCAGCGCATGGAAGATCTGCACGCCCAGCGAGGAGATCCCCTGCCAGGAGCCCGACAGCAACCCGTCGTCGAATCCGAACCAGCTTGCCTGCGTCGCCGTGTTCCACGTGGTGGCGTCGACGCCTTCCAGCGGCTTCAAGGAGGTGCCCGTCACGTCATCCCAGAGAAGCGCCGCGAACGCCGCGAGTGCCAGCGCCAGTGACCAATGCCGGCCCAAGCGGCCGGCCAGCGCGAGCACCATGAGCGTTACGACGCCGACGAGGAGTCCGACGCCCCCCGGTGAAGCCGTCAGCTCGATCGAACCCGTAGCCGCGACCGGCGCGAGGCGATCGAGGAACAACACGGGCTGATCGGTCGAGTTCTCACCCCGGACCCGAAGCTCGACTGCACCGCGACGAGCCTCCTCGGTGACGTCGAAGACCCGTCCGGTCCACGTCGTCGCGCGGCCAAGGGTGCGTTCCGAGCCATCCGCTGCACGCAGGACCGCGGTCGTGCGCACCCCCGCTGGCCCGTATGCCCATATCCGTACCAGCGTACGTTCCTCATACGGCCGGGGCAGCGTCAACGGTACGACCACGACCGCCTCCGAGCGCGGCTGGACGCGGTAGCCGTCGACATCCTCACGCACCGCTCCACGTGTTCGCGTGCCGATCGGCGCGGCTCCGGCGCCCAGTTCGAGCGGGCCGACCTCGGTGAGCGCCCCCGATGCATGCATGCCGGGGCCAACGAGGATCACGAGCGCGAGCGCGAGAATGACGAGAGCTGCTCTGGCGGCGTGCCTCGTCATCGCTCCTGCGACCCTACTTGTGCGTCCTGGCCGGAGGCCTGGGATGGGGTCGCAGCGGTGCGCAGAAGCTCGCGCCATGGCGTATCGCTCCCGTGACGGAGCAGGTGCAACGCGATTCTCGCGGCAACCGAGAGCCCTGCCGCGCCGAGCAAGAAGCTGAGCGGCGCGAGACTCGCCGAGTAGCGGAACTGGCCGCCATGCAGCAGGGCGGTCGCGACGGCGATCGAACCCCAGACGCCGATCGCAGCGGCGGCGGCACAGCGGGTGGCGCGGCTGCGTGAGCCGAGCCACAGGGCAGCCGCGAGCCCCGACAGCGCGCAGAGAAACCAGATCGCGCGGAGCGGCTCGCTGGCCCCCAACCCAAATCGCGTCAGTGCCGGCAAGGGCGCTCCATGCGTCAAGAACACGGTCATTCCCTCCGCACCGTTGCCAGCACCGACGTCAGCGAAGATCGCATGCGTCGACCGCACGGTGCCCGCGGCGAACTTCTCCGGCGAACGACGGATCGCCTCGATTGCCACGGCGCGCATCTTGCGCTCGGCCTCGGGCAGCGTGTCGCCACGGCTGAACAGTTGCCCGCTTACGCCAGCGGAGAGTCGCACGCCGGGATTCTCACGCTGAAAGTCGGCAGCAACCCGGCCCGCCAGCTGGTCCGTCGGGATCTCGAGCTTGTCGCGCTCGAAGACGCGGTTGAAGAGCGTCACCCCAGACTGCGCCGACATCGAGAAGCTTCCATAGCGGATGTCGTTGCGCAGCATCCACGGCACCGTCAGGAGCCCAACGACGACGAAGACCAATGCCGCGCCCGCGAACGTCGCGCGCCACGATCGCGTTGCCAGCGCCAACGGCAGCAGCGGTGCGAGCACGAGTGCGTGACCGACGGGCTTGACGTAGACCGCGCAGGCGATCGCCAACCCGACCGCGAGCAGCCAGCGTGAGCGTCGCTGCTCGTGCAGGACGGCCACAGCCAGGACCCCTGCCACCACGGCCGCCAGAACTCCGAAGAGGAAGTCGGAGAGCAGCAGCGTCTCGACGCTGAGCGCCGGCGCAGTCAGCGCCAGCAGCACGCCCGCAGTAATCGCGGCGAGCCGGCCGAACAGCGGCCAGGCGACGAACACAAGCACCATGCAGAGTGCAGCGCCGATGAGCAGTTGCAAGACCACGCCGGCATCCTCGATCCTGCCCGGGAGCAGGCCGCCCAGCGCCAGGAACAGCGGGTAGCCCGGTGGGCGCACCAGGCTTGTCGAATCCTGGTCGAGGAACGTGTTCGCAAGCCGAACGTACTGGCCGCTGTCGCTGCCGGGCACGATCTCGTGGTGGATGAGCATCAACGGCACCCGCACCACGAGCGCCGCGGCGCCGACCCCCAGGCTGCAGAGGACACGGGGGCCGAGGCGCCAACCGAATGCCCGGATGCGGCCGCGCACGCTCCCCGCGTCCGCTTCGAACATGCGCTCCGTGCTGCGGGCCCCGCGCAGGACGCTTCGCTCGGCTTCCCGAAGCCAGTTCGCCCAGCCGGCAGGAGCGATCGCCGGGGCGGCGTCGCACAGATGTGTAACACCGCTGGCAATCACGAATGCCGGCCGTGAGACCTGAGCCGGCGCAGGCCGCGGCACGGCGGCGCGCACGCGCTTCCGGACCGCAGCGCCGCGTTCGCGCGCGTCGACGTACACGTCCTTCCATCGCGGTTGCGCCCACAGGTGCCACTCGAGCCCATCGCCCCACAGCAACGACGCTTCCGACGATGGCGCGCGCGGACGCGCGCACGCCAGCGCGGTGGCGAACCCGAGCGGCCCCGCGGCCGCCGCAGCTGACAGGCCGTTGACGAACACCAGGCCGACCGCTCCCGTGACGAGCATCCCGAGCAGCGCGAGGCTCATGGCGTCCAGGCGCCGGCGCCAGAAGGTCGAGGCGACCACGAGTCCGGCCAGCACCAGCAGGCCGGCGCCGATCGCGCCGAGCTCCGCGAGAAAGCGCAGGTACTCGTTGTGCGTCGGCAGCTCGCGGAACTGCGAGTTGGCGGTGCTGTACTCCGTGAACCGGCCCCAGCCGATGCCGCGCGCGGGGTGGGACTCGAACGCCTGGAGCGCCAGCTCGATGCCGACCCTCCGCGAGCTGACGTCGCGCCTGTCGAGCAGGGCCTGCGCGTCCTTCAGCTCGCCGAACCGGTTGCCGGTCAGCGCGGGCGAGATCGTCGTGGTGACGGGGGGTCCGCCCAGGCGTCGCGCGATCGTCGTTACATCCCGGATCTGAAACCCCGGGCCCTTCACCGGGGCCCAGATGTAGAACCGCGCGTCGGGCGACTCGGCGGCTGGCTCCCAGCGCATGCTCAGCGCCTGCCACGCGCTCCCGAGCGTCGTGATGCCGACCGCCGGACCGTTGCCGAGGAGGTTGTCCTCCAGCCCGAATCGCAGCCGCTGAGCGCCGGTGACCGCGCGCGCCTCGAAGCGCAGCTCGTAGGAGTCCCCGGAGATCGCGCGCGGCAGCTCGCGGCTGACTCCCCGCCCCGGCCCGTCGGCGCGGACCTCGAGCACATCACGCGCGGGGTTGCGCATCAGCGTCGGCTCGCC
>Ga0208736_1000171_pt1 | contig 19231 bp, 18 predicted proteins | sample AntDryMetagUQ255_FD_188090 | JGI IMG/M metagenome (GOLD analysis project Ga0208736, IMG submission 188090) | Polar desert microbial communities from Antarctic Dry Valleys - UQ255 (SPAdes) | ecosystem: Environmental > Terrestrial > Soil > Desert | place: Antarctic Dry Valleys | collected 2008-12-31 | reverse complement strand
CAAATAATATTTTTTCATCAGGCTTTTCTGAAAGTTAATTTTTTGCGGGAAAATACTCGCGCCAGCGTTCGTCAACCAGTTTTACAATGTCTTCGCGCGCCTCGACTTCTTTCGGATACCAGGGCTTCGTCCGGGCATCAATAACTATCGGAGCGTCGTAAACTATGTGATTATTTTTGATGTTATTATCTTTCGCGTGAATGTCGGTCGAAGGATTGAACCGCGTCCAGGTCGCCCATAAAAATTTATCAACCGATTTGGCAAAGTCAGCCGAATCGTGCAGCACCACGATTTGCCAATCGTCGAATTTTCCCGACTCGGCAATTCGTCCAGCGAGCGTTTCGTCGTTGGCGTAACTTTCGCCCTCGACGACCAGACAGCCGCCGCAAAAAACTTCAGCGCGTTTCAAATAGTTTGGCAGTTCGCCATTAAATTCGCGCCGCAAATGTCTTTTCGATTCGCCGACACCGACAAGCATCGCTTTGCTGCCGTGATTAATTTTACCCGAAGCGTAATCCAAAGTATCGAATGAGGTTCTATCGAAAATAAAGAAATCGCTCGCCCAATCAACTCTTTCGAGAATGTATTCAAAAAGCGATTTAAAGTTTCTTAAATCCTGCGGTTTGTCGGTCAAAAGTAAAAACTTGGTCAGCGATAATTGACCTTCGCCCAAAATACGAAAGCCCGCGCCGAGTGCTTCTCTGGAATATCTCTCTTTGACGACCGCCGCCGCGAGCGAGTGAAAACCCGTTTCGCCATAGCTCCATAAATCCTTCACGGCGGGCATCACGAGCGGAAAAAGCGGCGACAACAGTTCCTGCAAATAATCACCGATGTAAAAATCCTCCTGTCGCGGTTTGCCGACGACGGTCGCCGGATAAATCGCGTCTTTACGATGAAAAATTGCCTGACATTCGAAAATCGGATAGTCGTGCTTCAGAGAATAATAACCGTAATGGTCGCCGAACGGACCTTCGGGACGGCGAATTTTCGGCGGAACGATTCCGCTAAAAACGAATTCCGCTTCGGCGATGAGTCGCAAACCGTTTTTCATGGGATTTTTTACGGTTTCGATTTTGCCGTCGGCGAGTAACGAAGCGAGCATTAATTCGGGAACGTCTTCGGGCAGCGGCGCGATTGCCGCCAGAATCATCGCGGGCGCGCCGCCGACGGTGATATTAACGGGCAAAGACTGATCCATTTGTTCCGCTTCGTAATGGTGAAAACCGCCGCCTTTGCCGATCTGCCAGTGAATGCCGGTCGTCGTGTCGTCGTAACGCTGAATGCGATACATTCCGAGATTGTGTTTTCCGCTCTTTAAACTTTCGGTGTAAACCAACGGCAAAGTGACGAAATGCCCGCCGTCCTCGTGCCACAATTGTAGCAAAGGAATTTCGGTTAGTTTCGGCTCACGGCTGAATCTTTCCAGAACCGGCGCGTTTTTGACGTTTTTTGTTCCGAGCTTTAGCGCGTCGAACGCCATCTGCCGATATTTCCAAAGTTCTTTGGGTTTCGGCGGCAGCAGAACGTCAATCATTTCGACCGCCGTTTTAACGAACTCCTGCGGGCGTTTCGTAAAAGCGAGTTCAATTCGTTTGATGGTTCCGAAAAGATTTGTGACGACGGGAAATTTGGAATTTTTGACGTTCTTAAACAGTAAGGCTTTCCCTTGATTTTCGATAACGCGGCGGTGAATCTCGGCGATTTCCAGATACGGATCAACTGCCGCTTCGATTTCGATTAAATCATTTTCCCTTCTTAAGGCTTCGATAAAAGACCGCAAATTCTTGTGCATATTTCTGTTTGTTCCGGTTCTATTCAAGCAAAGCGATTCTCAAGACACAAGTTTGGATAAATAAGTTTTGGTAGCGAAGTAAAAAAGGCGAAAGCATTTGCCCTTCCGCCTCTTACACGCTTGTGTTGTTAATTGAGTTTTGCCAATCAACATTATTTCAAATCTAAATTCCTAAAATTTCGACGCATCGTAAACGCGATACGCAGTTGCATTATTATGAGAAAACCGAACAACACTACGGAAATCAATCTGCTTAATCCAGACAATCTAAAAGCCGCGTTGATTAGAAAACCCGAATACGCGATGCTAAAGAAGAAAGATAAATAGCTGTAATTTCGATATTGCCGTTTTGTCATTTTGTTTTACTTCGCCGATTAATTTTGATAATCATAAAAACCTTTGCCCGATTTTCTGCCAAGCCAACCCGCGTCAACCATCTTGACGAGCAGCGGACACGGACGATATTTCGAATCGCCGAAGCCGGATTGCAAAACGTTCATAATCGCCAGACAAACATCCAAACCGATAAAGTCGGCGAGCGTTAAAGGTCCCATCGGATGATTCATTCCGAGCTTCATCACTTCATCAATCGCTTCGCGCGTAGCTACGTTTTCGTGCAGCGCGAAAATCGCTTCGTTTATCATCGGCATCAAAACGCGATTAGAAACAAAACCGGGAAAATCGTTGCATTCGTGAGGAACTTTGCCAAGGGTTTCGGTTATCTCCTTGACCCGCGCGTAAGTTTCATCGGACGTGGCGATGCCGCGAATAATCTCGACCAACTTCATCAGCGGCACCGGATTGAAAAAATGCATCCCGATCACTTTGTCGGCGCGTTTCGTCACGCCCGCAATGCGCGTAATCGAGATGGACGAAGTGTTGGAAGCCAGAATCGTTTCCGCCGGACAAGTCTGGTCGAGCGTTTGAAAAATCTGTTTTTTGATGTCAAAGTTTTCCGTCGCCGCTTCGACAATTAAGGCGCAATCTTTCAAATCTTCCAGATTCGTCGTCGTTTTGATTTTGCCGAGAGCCGATTTTTTATCTTCTTCGCTCATCGTTTCTTTTTTCACGAAACGGTCGAGGCTTTTTTCGATATTGCCGATTGCCCGCTGCAAAAACTCATCTTTAATGTCGCAGACGACGACATCGAATCCTTTCGTTGCGGCGGTTTGCGCGATGCCATTGCCCATCGTTCCCGAACCGACGACTCCGATTATTTCACTCATACTTGTTAAAATTATTCGTTTAAATTTGTGCTGGAAATCTATTCTTTAAAAACTAACCAATCTCGCCCGACAAAACAAACAAGCGATGAGAAATCATTTTCCCATCGCTCGATATAAGCGGAAAATTCTCAAAAAATCAAATCAATATTTTTCACCTTCTCGCTCATTACCTTTTCGCTGTCAAATTCTTTCGACCGCCAAAGCCACGGAATTACCGCCGCCGAGACAAAGTGCGGCAACGCCCTTTTTCGCGTCGCGGCGTTTTAATTCGTGAAGCAAGGTGGTCAGAATTCGCCCGCCTGAATTGCCGATGGCGTGACCGAGCGCGACCGCGCCGCCGTTGACATTAACATTTTCCGCGTCCATTCCGAGTTCCTTCATCACGCCTAAGGCTTGGACGGAAAACGCTTCGTTGAGTTCAAACAGATCAACGTCCGACATTTCCCAACCGGCTTTTTTCAAAACTCTTTTTACGCCTTCGACCGGAGCGAGCATAATGAATTTCGGCTCGATTCCCGATTGTGCCGAGGCGACGATTCTGGCGAGCGGCTCGACTCCCAACTCTTTTGCTTTTTCAGCCGTCGTCACTACTATTGCCGAAGCGCCGTCGTTTACGCCCGGTGCGTTGCCCGCCGTAACCGTACCGTTGTCTTTCTTGAACGCCGGTTTTAATTTTCCGAGAATTTCGACCGTCGTTTCGCCGCGGACGGTTTCGTCGTAGTCAAGCACGACGGGATCGCCTTTTTTCTGCGGAATTTCGATGGGAACGATTTCATCTTTGAAACGTCCGGCATTCTGCGCTTCGTGCGCTTTGCGGTGCGAGTTGTAAGCGTAATCGTCTTGCGTCTCGCGTGTAATCTGATGTTTGTCGGCGACGACTTCGCCCGTGTTGCCCATATGCCAATTCTCGAACGGACACCACAAACCGTCGTGAATCATCAAATCAACCGCCTGTTGATTGCCCATCCGCATTCCGTCACGCGCCGTCGGCAGCGCGTATGGAACATTCGACATTGATTCCATTCCGCCCGCGACGACAATTTCCGCGTCGCCGAGCATCACCGATTGGGCGGCGAGCGCGACGGCTCGTAATCCTGAGCCGCAAACCATATTGATAGTCAAAGCCGAAACTTCCGGCGGAAGCCCGGCTTTGAGCGCGGCTTGTCTGGCTGGAGCTTGCCCGATTCCGGCTTGCACGACGCAGCCCATAATCACTTCGTCAACTTCTTCAGGTTTGATTCCCGCCTTTTCGACGGCGGCTTTGATAGCGATTGCGCCGAGTTCCGGCGCGGTAAAATCTTTCAACGCGCCCTGAAATTTTCCCGTCGGCGTTCTCATCGCGCTGATAATAACTGCATCTCTCATATTTTTATAAATGTTTCCCTTATTTTGATAAATTATTTTTTCATTATAACAAATTAGCCCGCGCATTATCACGAGCCGATTTTATTCTCCGATGTCTTCGTTCCAAATATCCGAATTCTCTTTTATGAAATCGCCGAGCATCTCGATGCACTCCGGCGAATTAAGGTTAACAACTTTCACGCCGTTTCCCTTGAGCCATTCGATACCGCCGTTGAAATTCTCCGCCTCGCCGACCACAACCGTTCCGATTTTGAATTGCCGAATTAAACCCGAACAATACCAGCACGGCGCGAGCGTCGTGACCATAATCGTTTCGCGGTAATTCGTTTGCCTGCCCGCTTTACGAAACGCATCGGTTTCGCCGTGAATTGACGGGTCGTTTTCCTGCACGCGCCGATTGTGCCCTTTCCCTAACAGATTTCCCGCGCCATCAAACAACGCCGCGCCGATTGGAATTCCGCCTTCGGTTAATCCGATTCGCGCTTCATCGATTGCGACATCAAGCATCGCGTTATAATCCAGATTTTCATTCATAATATCTTAGTTTCAATTTTAATCTCCGGTAAATTTTTGTGCTAATCTTAACAAAAAGTTTGGAGAAAAGATTGTGTCACAAAACTTTCAGGCGGGCGATTTTTTAATTTTTCAGATTGAAAGCGGTTACGGGCTGCTGCGGATTTTGGCGATTGGCGAAAACGAGAACGGAACGGTTTGGCATCTGGCAGCTTATAACGAAATGTTTCTCGACATCGAAACAGCAGACGCGGCGCTTGCCGATTATCAAACGCTGACGATTAGTTATCCGCATCTGGCGCTGACGAATCGGGCGTTTGAAAGCACGCAGACGGCGCGGATGAAAAATGAGCCTTTGACTGAAAAGGAATTGAAGAATTTGCGCGATTGGGAAACGAATCCGCAACGCAAAGTTTCCGACCTTTCGGTCAGATTACTGCTCGGTCTGCGATGAACGATTTACTTTTTCAGTCAAATTTTTTGTCGTGTTTTCCGTGATTGTCGGAGTTATGAAATCGTCGAATTTAGCCATCGGCAATGATTGCTGATTTTGAGATGAAATCAGTTCATCTTTATAAACGTTATTGTTTTTTCCGGTTTCCGCATTTGCCTTCCCGCTGCTGAATTTGCTTCTGAGAATAGCGGCAAAGATAATTCCTAAAAGTTGCCAGGCTGAAATTACAACGAGAAAAGCGTAAACAAAATAAATGATGTTCGGCGTCGGAACAGGAGGATTTTTGTTTTCTCCGGCATCGAAATACCCCATTAAAAATCCTAAAAGCACGACGCTGAGAAATAAACCAAAAAAATTTATTATTAGATTGACGGTAATTTGCTTTTCAGGCGTGCTGATGCCGAGGAAGTTATAGATGAAATTAAACTTGTTTGACGAATCTATCAAAAACTCGCCGCAGCTGCGGCAGTAAGAATTCTCCGTCTGATCTGCGTTTCCGCATTTTGGACAATACATAATTTATTTACCGTTTCGTCTTTTTAGTTCTTTATTTACCAATTCTAACTCGCGGCTCATCTGTCCCATCACCGAAGTATTTTCCTGCGCCCGCCTGATCAGATAAGGCACGACATCTTTGACCGCTCCGTAAGGCACATACTTTGAGACGTTGTAATTGTGCTTCGCCAAAACATACGAGAGATTATCACTCATTCCGTAAAGCTGCGAAAAAAATACGTGCGGGTGATTATGTTTGATTCCTTTTTCGTGCAGCAGCTCGGCAAGCAGACAAACGCTGTCTTCGTTGTGCGTTCCGGCAACGAAAGCGATTTCTTCGACGTTCTCCAGACAATAGCCAATCGCCGCGTCGAAATCGCGGTCGGTTGCCGCTTTGTCTGGCTGAATCGGCGATGGATAATTCATCTCTTCGGCTCGCGCCCGTTCTTTTTCCATATACGCGCCGCGCACGAGTTTGACCGCTAAAATGTATCCGCCCGCTTTTGCTTGCCGGTGCGATTCTTTCAAAAATTCAAGTCGGTCGTGACGGTAAAGCTGAATCGTATTGTAAACAAACGGCTCTTCGCGGTTGTATCGCTCCATCATCTCGGTCGCCAGAGTATCAATCGCGTCTTGAATCCAGGAATCTTCCCCGTCAATAAAAATCGGCTGTTTGATCGAGTGCGCGTATTCGCAAATTTCGACGACCCGCGCCCGCGCCCTTTCCCATTCCGCCGCTTCGCCTTTGAGCAATTCTCGTCCGGCGTTGATTTTTTCCAAGATGTCAAAGCGCGCCACGCCCGTCGTTTTGAAAACCGCAAACGGCACGTCTTCGTCTTCTTTAGCACGGGTGACGGTGCGGATGATTTCATTTTTCGTGCTTTCAAAAACCGTCTCCGACAATTTTCCTTCAACCGAATAATCCAAAATCGTCCCGATGCGCGACGCGCCGAGTTTTTCAATCGTCGGCTGGCATTCTTCAATCGTTTCGCCGCCGCAAAATTGATGGAAAATCGTGCGTTTAACAATACCTTTGATCGGCAGCTTAACTGAAAAAGCAAAGTCCGTGAGTTTTGTGCCGAGATTGACGAGCGGCGCGAAATTCATCGCTTTAAATAGCCAAAACTTTTCTCTGAGTTCATTGTCCGACTTATCGGCAAACGCCGTCGCCGTGTCCTGAAAATTAATTTTAAAGTCGTTCATCGTTTTCTAATTTATCATAGCCGCTTTACGTATTGATTATTTATGATGAAAAATTACAGCGAATTGTTTCTTGCCGAAAATTACTTTATCATTTCAATTTTATTATGAGCAAAGCATTACCGAAACGAACGGAAAATTATTCAGAATGGTATAACGAATTAGTCAAGCGCGCCGATTTAGCGGAACATTCAGCGATCAAAGGCTGTATGGTTATTAAGCCCTACGGCTACGCGATTTGGGAAAAAATGCAGCGCGCGCTTGACGATATGTTCAAAGCGACCGGACACCAAAACGCCTATTTTCCATTGTTTGTGCCGAAAAGTTTCCTCGAAAAAGAAGAAGAACACGCCGAAGGCTTTGCCAAAGAATGCGCCGTCGTGACGCATTACCGTCTCAAGAAAAATCCCGACGGCGCAGGTTTAATCGTTGACCCGGATGCCAAACTCGAAGAAGAATTGATCGTCCGCCCGACTTCCGAAGCCGTTATCTGGAACACTTATAAAGGCTGGATTCAATCGTGGCGCGACTTGCCGCTTTTAATTAATCAATGGGCGAACGTCGTTCGCTGGGAAATGCGAACGCGCCTCTTTTTGCGAACGACGGAATTTCTCTGGCAGGAAGGACACACGGCGCACGCGACCAGCGAGGAAGCAATTGAGGAAACCGAAAGAATGCTCGGCGTTTACGCGACTTTTGCCGAAGAATGGATGGCGATGCCGGTGTTAAAAGGTTTAAAATCCGCGAACGAAAGATTTGCCGGCGCAATCGAAACTTACTGCATTGAGGCGTTGATGCAGGACGGAAAAGCTCTGCAATCAGGCACATCGCATTTTCTCGGACAGAATTTCGCCAAATCGTTTGACGTGAAATTCGTTAATAAAGAAAACCAACCCGAATACGCCTGGGCGACAAGCTGGGGCGTTTCGACTCGTCTGATGGGCGCGTTGATTATGGCGCATTCGGACGACAACGGTTTAGTTTTGCCGCCGAAGCTCGCGCCGATTCAAGCGGTTATTGTGCCGATTTATCGAAGCGAAGAAGATTTGGTTAAGATAACCAAACGAATAAATCCGATTATCGAACGGCTGCAATCGCTCGGCGTGTCGGTCAAATTCGACGCGGACGACAAATATAAACCCGGTTACAAATTCGCCGAATACGAACTGCGCGGCGTTCCCGTTCGTCTGGCAATCGGAATGCGCGATCTGGAAAATGGCACGGTCGAAGTCGCCCGGCGCGACACTTTATCGAAAGAAACTATCCCGCTCGAGGGCATCGAAAACATAATCGTCGCGCTCCTTAATGAGATTCAGACGAACATTTACCAAAAAGCTTTAACCTTCCGCGAAGAAAACACTTTTCAAGTTGATACTTGGGAGGCGTTCAAAATCCAGATTGAAAAAGGTGGATTTATCGAAGCGCACTGGGACGGCACAAGCGAAACGGAAGAGAAAATCAAAGTCGAAACAAAAGCGACGATTCGCTTGATTCCATTAGACGCGCCAGGAGAATCAGGCACGTGCGTCTATTCGGGCGCACCGTCGCACCAAAGAGTCGTGTTTGCACGGTCTTATTAAACGGCGAACGAACTTTTAAATGAATCCGACTAAAATCGTGACTGTTTAAATTGGCGGAAGTTTGCTTTTGGTCTTCAAAATGATTTCGCCCGCTTGCGTCAGAGAGCGAATCGGCGATAAATCCGCCGCGTTGCCGCCTCGTTCGGCGTAGCGCGTCGGAACAAGCAGGTATTGAACGTGCGGCGCGTTATCGTTATCTCTGAAAATATGGACGAGCGAATGCAGTTCACGGTGCGTCTCGTTAGCGAGCGTGTGCGACGCGTCACGCAGTATTTGCAAAAAATTCATCGCTCTCGAACGTTTGTCGAAATCAATGCGCGTGTTTTTAGCGGTCAAAAAATGGCTTATTTGATTATGTGATCTCGGCGGTTTGACCGCTCCGATGACGGCAAGATTTTTTAAATCGAATTCTTCCAGAATCTTTTTCACAGCATTTATTTGCGGTTTCGCGCCGTCAACCATCAGTAAATCGGGCGTGTCTTTCTTTGAAGGCAAAAGCCGCAAACGTTCGCGGACGGCGGCGGCGAGCGCGGCGGTTTCCGACAAATTTTCAAACTCCCAAACTAAACCATCTTCTTTTTGCAAAACGCCGCCGGTCGCCAAAACGCGGGCGGCGACGATTTCCTTACCCGCCAAATGCGCGACATCGAAACACTCGATGCGGCGCGGAATCTTTTTCAAACCGAACAAACCTTTTATTTCGTCGAGCTCGGCTGATATTTCAACCGGCGTTCGATAATTTTTGTGTTTGAAAGAATGCGCGGCGAGCTTTTGAGTTTTGAAAACAGAAGGCGGCAGTTTTTCCGGCATTTGCGCGAGGATCTTTACGCGGTGTCCGAAATTCAAAGTCAGTTTTTCTTCAATGGATTTTCTGTTCGGAAAATCACACGGCGCGAAAATTTGTTTCGGCGCGTAGAACTGATAATAGCCGTTGATAAAATTCGGCAAAATTTGTTCTGGCGATTTCTTTTCCACCAGAAAATCCAACTTGCCGACGGCTTTTCCGCGTCTCAGCGTCGTCAGATGAATCCGTGTAAAAGCGTCTTCGTCAGTTAAAGTAATGACATCGTTCATCGCCGCCGCGTCAATCTGCCATTTGGCATTATTTGAAATTTCTTCAATCGTCGAACGCGCGTCGCGCCATTCGGCAGCCGATTCGTATTCTAAATCTTCGGCGAGTAGTTCGATTATCCGGTCAATCTTTTTCAACGCCGTTTCGCCTTGCTTGGATAAAATCAGATGGACAATTTCTACCGTTTCGAGATAATTTTCCCGGCTGCAAATTTTTTCTACGCACGGCGCGAGACAGCGATGCAGAAAATATTCAGGACACGGCGCGTCGAAATCGCCATGAATATCGAGTTCGCACGGACGCAGGCGAAATTTTCTTTGCAGCAAATCGAGCCAACGCCGCAGCATTCCCGTAGGCAGAAATGCGCCGTAAATATTTTGTTCGGACGATTTATTTTCAGGTCGGCGCGTGATTAAAAGGCGCGGGAATTTTTCGTCGAACGTGAGTTTCAGAAACGGATAATTTGAATTTTCCATTAGTATTTTTGACTCATCATAATAATGTATAGGAAATTGTTATAATTTTAAGTGTCAATAAAATATGGTAATTTTATTGGGGAGTAAGAAATGAAAAACTATTTAATGAAAATCTTTTTGTTGTTTGTATTAAGCGTTGTTTTTCAGAATTATAATCCGTCAAAATCATTCGCTTCACATTATTTTGATTCATATCAAAGTGATGCTCCTTGGCAGGAACAAAAAGCACATTTAGATAACTTTGCTTTCTATCTCAAAAAAAATCCTGAAATGATTGGTTATATAGCTTTTTTTACGAAAGAAAATCAATCAGTAAAAAAAGCCAAGTCTCGCATTAATCGTTCAATAAAATATCTAACTCAGGATATATCTACCAGCTACAAAATTGAGAAAAATCGTATTGTAATTATTTATGCGGGCAAATCCGTAAATTCAAATATCATACTTCAACCCGTTGACAAAAAATTACCGCCTCCTTTTTAATTCCTTAACAATTAGTTTTCCGCTTCCAGCATCGCTTGAATCGCGTCGAGCGAATCAGCGTCTTCAATTTTTTTATCGTCCCGCCATCTTAAGATGCGCGGAAAACGCACGGCAACGCCGGATTTATGGCGCGACGATTTTTGGATGCCTTCAAAGCCGAGTTCAAAAACGAGTTTCGGCGTAATGCTTCGCACTGGTCCGAATGTCTGCAATGTGTTGTCACGTACAAAGCGGTCAACTTTGCGGATTTCCTTGTCGGTCAAACCCGAATAGGCTTTAGCGAACGGCACGAGTTCGCCATTGTTCCAAACCGCAAAAGTGTAATCGGTGTAAAGGCTGGCGCGTTTTCCCGTGCCGCGCTGCGCGTAAATCATTACTGCGTCAATCGTCAGCGGCTCGATTTTCCATTTCCACCAATCACCGCGTGGTCGCCCGACACGAAACGGCGAAGCCAGACGCTTGAGCATAAAACCTTCGACTTTCCGGCTGCGGCTTTCGTCACGGATTACGGATAATTCTTCCCAACTCATTGCTTCCACCACAGGCGAAAAGCGAAGTGTTTTTTTCGATTCGTCCGGCAAACCGTCTAAAATTTCAATTAATTTCGCTCGTCGTTCGCTTAATTCGCGCTGCCGGTAATCTTCGCCGCCGAATTCGAGCAAATCGTAACAGAGAAGCACGACCGGGACTTCTTCAAGCAATTTTTTGCCGACGGTTTTGCGCCCGATGCGTCTCTGAAGTTGCGCGAACGCCAACACGCCGTCTTCTTTCCAAGGCAGAATCTCGCCGTCCAAAACCGTGCCGTCGGGCAGAGCGTAGCTCGCCGCCGTGATTTCTGGAAACCGTTCGGAAACCAAATCTTCGCCGCGCGACCAGAGAAAACTTTCGCCGCCGCGCCGAATTAATTGAGCGCGAATGCCGTCCCATTTCCACTCGGCTTGCCAGTCTTTGATGTCGCCCAAATCTTCGAGCGGAAAATCAAGTTGATGCGCCAGATGAAACGGATACGGGCGCGATAAATCCGCGTCTTCACTTGAGGCTTCAAGAAGATTTAAATAAAAATCCGCGTTCGGCGACCAACTGCCCATCAACCGATGCGCGATGATTTCTTTTTCAATACCGGAAACCTGCGACAAAGCTCGCGTCACCAATGTTTGCGAAACGCCGACGCGAAAACTGCCTGTTACCAATTTATTCCAGATAAAACGCTCGTTCGCGTCGAGTTCGTTCCACGCCTGCGCGACGGCTTCGCGCTGTTCCGCTTCATCCAATTCTCTTAAAGGGATCGTTCGATTTTCGACCCAATATGCGAGCGGCAACTCGCTGCCCGTCGCCATCGTGTCGGGCAGAAGCAAAGCAATAGTTTCCCCCAAATCGCCGACCGCATCGTAAGAAAGTTCAAACAGCCAATCTGGAATTTGGGAAATTTCCGCCGCCCACATTCGCAGTTTCGCCGTCGGAATAATCTGTCGCGGCTTGCGTCCGCTCAGAAAATAAATCGCCCACGCCGCATCCGCAGCGTCCGCCGATTGAAAATATTTAACGATCGCCTCAACTTTCTCGTTTGTTTTATTCGTCTGGTCGAGCGCGAGATATAAATCGGTAAAATTTTTCATCAAAGAAATTTCTTCAAATTCGTGTTATTTTCAAATTCACCATTTTAGCTTGAGCAAAACCCATTAACACGAATTATTTTTTGAATTTCATCTGTGTTGTTCCTATTGTGCGTGGCTAAAGATTTTTCTTTACTTTGTTCAATCGCCTTCCTCGCCGTTGGCAATTTCTGTTTCAGGCGCGTCGCCGACGAATTTTGTTTCGAGCGGTCGCGCGTCTTTGCCGATGCTTTGCAGAAAGCGCACCAAAATATCAATGCTGCCGTGCGTCACCCAAATCTGCTCGGCTTCGGTCGCGTTAATCGCCGTCAAAAGTTCGTCCCAATCGGCGTGGTCGGACAATATAATTCCGCGGTCAACCGCGCGGCGACGACGCGCTCCGCGAATCCGCATCCAGCCGGAAGCAAAACCGGTTGACTGCGCTCCGAAGCGGCGCGTCCACGGCGTGTCCTGCGCCGACGGCGGCGCAATGACCAGCGAGCCGGCGAATTCTTTTTTATCCGTAACTTCGCCGACATATTTTGTCGGCGGAAGTTCCACGCCCATTTCGCGGTAATCACGCGTCAAGCGTTCGACTGCGCCGTGCGTGTAAATCTTGCCGATTGAAGCGTCAACGCTTTTCATAATCCGCTGCGCTTTTCCCAAAGAGTAGGCGAAAATTACCGTCGCCTTTCCCTTCTCGACATTGCCGCGCCACCATTCGTTGACTTCTTCAAACAAAATCTCCGGTTTCGTCCAGCGATAAATCGGAAGTCCGAATGTCGCTTCCGTGATAAAAGCGTGGCATTTAATCGGCTCAAACGCGGCGCACGTCGGGTCGAAAGTTAATTTATAATCGCCGCTCGCCACCCAAACTTCACCTTTGTATTCGACGCGCACCTGCGCCGAACCGAGAACGTGACCAGCCGGATGAAGCGAAACTTTCACGCCGTTGATTGTCGTTGATTTGCCGTATGGGATTTTTTCAATGTTCCCTTCGTTATAAAGCCGGGTCCGAAAAAGTCGTTCGCCTTCTTCACTGACCAAATAATTTTTCGAGCCGCGATACGTGTGGTCGGCGTGAGCGTGAGTTAAAACCGCCCGCTCGACGGGCAGCCACGGGTCAATGTAAAAATCACCGGGTTCGACGTAGAGACCGCGTTCGGTCGGTTTGATGAGACGCATATTTCCTTTAGAACGTCGGCATCTTGCTGGCAAACTGTTTGCCAGCAAGATGCTGGTATTCCTTTTAATCTTTCAAAATGCCGCGTGAAATGACGATGCGCTGTATTTCGCTCGTGCCTTCATAAATCGTCGTGATGCGCGCGTCACGGTAATACTTTTCGACATTATAGTGACGCGAAAAACCGTTGCCGCCGTGAATCTGGACGGCTTCGGCGCAAACTTTGTTCGCCGTTTCCGACGCAAAAAGTTTCGCCATTGCCGCGTAAGTTCCCGTTTGTTTGTGTCCTGCGTCTTTCATCCAGGCGGCGCGAAGAGTTAAAAGTCTGGCGGCTTCGATTTCGGTCGCCATATCCGCGAGTTTGTGTTGGATCGCTTGAAATTCGGCAATCGGTTTACCGAACGCCGTGCGGTCTTTGGCGTAATTTTTCGCCGCATCGAGCGCGGCTTGCGCGATGCCGACCGATAAAGCCGCAATTCCGATTCTGCCGTTATCCAAGCTGCTGAAAGCGACTTTCATACCGCCGCCGAGTTCGCCCAAAACATTTGCTTTCGGAACTTTTACGTCCGTTAAACTCATCTCGCAAGTTTGCGAAGCGCGTTGTCCCATTTTGTGTTCGATTGAAGAAACCGCCAAACCTTCCGTTTCGCCCTCGATCAAAAAAGCGGTGATTTCCTTACGTCCGTCCTTCTCGCCCGTCACCGCCATCGTCAGGTAAACATCGGCTTCGCCGCCGTTCGTCACCCAGGATTTCGTGCCGTTTAGAATGTAAAAATCTCCGCTTTCGACGGCGCGTGTTTTTTGATTGACGGCATCTGAACCGGCTTGCGGTTCAGACAAACAAAACGCGCCGAGCTTTTCGCCTTTCGCCAGCGGAACAAGATATTTACGCTTTTGTTCCTCCGTGCCGAAGCTGAGAATCGGATAACAGCAAACTGAGTTAGTCACGCTGACAATGACGGCGACCGACGAATCGGCTTTGGCGATTTCTTCGAGCGCGATGGCGTATGAAACCGAATCGAAGCCCGCGCCGCCGTATTCTTCTGGAATAATCATTCCCAACAGTCCCAATTCGGCTAAACCGTCAAGCTGCGGGCGCGGAAATTTTTCGGCTTCATCATACTCACGCGCAACTGGCGCTATTTCGTTCTGGGCGTATTCGCGCACCGAATTTCGCACCATTTGCTGTTCTTCATTCAAATCAAAATCCATAAAATTATTATATGCGATATGCGAGTGAAGAGTTAAGTTACGCGCGTCACCGGTTCTCGCTGCAAAATAAATTCGATACAAATTCCTGCTGGCATATCGTTTGCAAAACCCGATTCCAAGCAAACATTTGCGTATGTTTTTAATTCAAAAGAGGAGAAAATAAAATGAAAGATTTATTTAGAGGATTAATTGCCGGTGCGGCAGCTTGGAAGTTCGGCGGGGGCATCATTTCGATGGTGATAATTTTTGTTTTGGTGTTTTGGCTTTTGGGTAAATGCTGATAAGAGTTAAAGTCAAAAGTCCTCTGACTTTTGACTTTAATCCGAACTAAACTTTGTCTCGCCATTTGAGAACTTCTTCTCTTAGAAGCGGATTTTGTTGAAAACTCGCTGTGTGTCCCTGCGCGGCGGTAGCACGTTGGATGTGCCAATAGGTTAATCCTAATTTTCCGATGGCTCGCAAATAATTGTTCCGCGCTCTGAATTTTCCTCTGAAGACACTTCCTAAAATCCACAAGGAACTGCGGAAAGCCGATGTAGCAATGTTCAGATGGTCTTGCTTAATCAAGTTTCGCGATCAAGTTTCGCGCGACATCAATCGCCAACATTTCTTTGAGAATTTTGTTTTGACGATACATCGTATAAAAAGCGAAACCGACGAAGATCAGAAAAAACGGCACTTCCAATATAAAATAAGTGATGACAAAACCTTGCAACCCGCCGATGACCGCCATTCCGTTCCAAATCGCATACATAAGAATCGCTCCGCCGTAACCGATGATCGGCAGTAGAATGCGGACAAAAGTATTGTGCGATTCACGCGCGATGCCGCAGCCGATTCCGGTCATCGCCGTAAATGAAACGTGAGCGAACGGTGACATCACGCCGCGCATAATCAAAAGAGCGATCAATGTTTCCTTGCCTTCGTTGATGGCGCGTCCGTAATAGAGAACATTTTCAACCGTCGCAAATCCGAGCGCGATCACACCAGCAAAAACAATTCCGTCCAAAATATCGTCAAAATACCTTCGGAAAAAGATTAATAATAAAACTAATCCCAAGCCCTTTGAGCCTTCTTCAAAAACGGGCGCGGAAACCACCGCGCTGTAAAACCTCACCGAAAAATGCGCCGAGCAGTGTGTTAATAATAAAAGAGACGACCACGGCGACCAGCGCGCCCCAAGCGAATGCTGACGCGAGCAGCCAGAGCGGTTCGGGGTCGTAGCGGTCAAGCCAAATGAGCGGAAGAAGATAAAACATCGCCGGAACAAATGCGATGACCGACGCGCCGATTGCCGCAACGACCCCGACGCTGGCAAACATCAACAGAATTACAATCAAGGAGAGAAACACGACCGAAAAAATTGCTATCGCCACGCCGATATATTTTCCGGTTTGACTAGGCTCAACCGGCTCCCGCACGCGTCTGACACCTATCCCCGCCATTGAATTTTGCCAACCGAGCGCAGGCATTTTTAGTATTTCAGCAGCCGTTTGCGATTGAAATGCGGGCTTGAAATGCGTCGGTTCGCACAAGTATTCATTGGTTTCGAGATTAACCGTGGCTTCGATTCCGTTTTTTCCGAATTGAACACGGTCGCCCGAATTCAGTTTTGCGATTTGGATTTTCTTCTCGTTGAGCAATGTTCCATTAGTGCTTTGATTGTCAATCAAATAAAACCCGTCGGGTTTCGCTTCGATATAAGCGTGCTGTTTCGACACGACTCGTTCGGTCAAAGGGTCGAGGCGAACGGCGCAATTCTCGCTGCGTCCGATGGTAAGAAAGCCTTTGGTCAAATGATAACTTCTACCAGTCAGCGTTCCGCTCCGAACAGTCAAACGTAATTTCATATTGGCAATGATAAAAGCAAAAAGCCCGAAGTCAAAATTATAAAATTAAGACTTCGGGCTTAAGAGTTTTAAAAATTTAAATTTACTGCGGCGGCTGCACAGACGACGGCGAAGGAATATCGCCGTTACGACCGAAGGTTTTCGACACTAACCCGCCGTTCGAACTGTCGAGCCGATACCAATTGCCTGAACTCAGTCGGAAAACGGCGACATCGGCTTTCCCGTCGCCGTCGTAATCCGCCGGAACTAATACATCGGTCGGATCGCCGAATTGATACGCGCTCAGCGAATTGGTTCTTGAGTTGAAAATATACCAGATGCCGTCGGACGGTCGGAAGACAGCGAAATCAGACCGGTTGTCACCGTCGAAGTCTGCTGCCAGCGGTTTATCGGTGCCGAGTCCGAAGGCGCGGGCGAGCATTAAATTTGAAGAGCTTTGCAAAATATACCACGTGCCGTTTGATGGTCGAAAAACGGCAACATCGGCTTTGCCATCGCCTTCAAAATCTCCGGTGACAGGCTTGTCGCTGCTCGTTCCCCACGCTACGCCGCGCAGTCCGAGGCTGCTTTGCGAGAGATACCAAGTGCCGTTCGATGGTCGGAAAACGGCGACATCGGTTTTCCCGTCGGCATCGTAATCAGCCGCCACCGGAACGTCGCCGTTCGCGCCGAATTGCTGAGCGCGAAAACCGCTCGCGCTGCCTAAAATATACCAGACGCCTTCGCTCGGGCGAAAAACAGCGATGTCCGATTTGCCGTCGCCGTCGTAATCGCCGGCAACTATTTTATCAGTGCTTGCGCCGAAGTAATTTGAACTAGCCATGCTGTTGGAACTGTTTTCAACCGTCCACAAACCGTTGTTCGGCGTATAGGTTGAATAATCAGTTTTGCCGTCGCCGTCGAAATCCGAAACGACGTTTTTGGCAGGCGCGGCAACTTTTGTCGCGTCAACTATCAACAACCCGTTTCTCAAATCGCCGAGTATAACTTTATCTTGTCCGAGAAACGGGTAAACCGCCCAATTACCGTCGTAGCTTGTCGGCAAAGCGTTCTGCATTCTTTCGCCGCCGCAAAACAAATCCCACGGTTCGTCGGTTTGCTGTCTCGTTTCTTCGGTTTCGAGATACGCGAGTTGATAAGAATCATACTGCCCGACGCGGCGCGGCGCGGCTGGATTGGACAAATCAAAAACCTGTACACCTGCTTGATACCACGCGACATAAAGATAATTTCCCATCACGACCGGATTGTGCGGCGAGACGGCGTTGAGTCCCAAATCGTTCATTCCGAGACGATTGACGAGCAGCGGCTGCGCCGGATTGGTTATGTTATAGGTGCGAAGATCGGCTAAACCGTTGGCGGTTTCGCGGCAGCTATACAGATAATTTCCATCTTCGCTCGACCAACTGCTGTGCATACTGTTGCCCGCCGTCACGCTCGTCGCATCCTCGATGAAACCAAGCAGTGTCGGTGCCTGCGTTCCGATATTCGTGATGTCGTAAATTTCCGTTCTGCCGCGCACCGAACCCGTTCCCCAACCGGAAGTGAACATCCGGTTGCCGCGAACGTGCATTGCGTGAACCCACGAGACTTCCGTCGGGTTAATATCGCGGACAAAAACCGGATTCGCCGGATTGCTGATGTTGATGACTTTAAGAATCTTAGTGGAAAATCCATTGAAGTTTTCAATTAAGAAATTTCCATTGACAACCATTTCGTGAATTGAATTAAAGCCGTTACCGCTCACGGAATTAACAATGCCGAGAAGTTGCGGATTTGCCGGATTCGTTAAATCAACGATATGAACGCCGCCGCCGTTGCCGCTGCCAAAATAGCCGCGCGTTCCGATGACAATGGCTTCGAGAAACTGCTGGTTGTTGCCCGGATTATACCAGGCGGCGAGCGTCGGCGAGTCGGGATTTGAAACGTCGTAGATGAACGCGCCGCGACACGAATAACTTCCCTGCACGGCGATATTGCCGTCGGCGGAAATATCGGCAAATCTCGAATTGGCGGAACCTGTGCAATTCGGCGTAAGCTGCGCCCGAAGCCGCACTTTCTGGGCAAACATATTTTCGCCCAAACAGAAACTTAAACAGATAAAGCTGACGACGAAGATTGATTTTTTAAAATGAAATTTAAACGGATTATTCATAAAATTTTCCAGTGAAAGATAGTCAGAGACGGCTTTTACAGACTTGTATTCTTGCTTATTTTCACTTAAAAAACAAGCGGTTGATCTAATCGAAATTTGAGTAGAATCCGTTTTAAAGAGTTATTTTAACCGACTGCGCGGCTTAGGATGCCGCTTCCCGCTGCGAAGCGTCACGCATAACCAAGTCAAAAGTCCCGGGCGCGACTTTGCAGAACCGGCGGTTGCGATTGAGGGAAACCGCAATGGAAATTGTCGGATTATTGCCTTTGAACTCAAAACCGCCTTCACGCAGCAGATTATAAAGTTCATTGACGTGAAGCGGCTCGCTTGCGTCACGAAGAAGCAAAGTGCAAGCCTGCGTAATCGTGCGGTCGGCGAAGCGGTTGTTTTTCGGCTCGTAACTTGAATTGATCGAGGATACGTTGCGGTAACGATTATTGCGCGAATCATCGAGGTAGGTGACTGAGTTATTCCGATTATTATTCGAGTTATTTTGGTTTCGCAAATTTATCTGATTGTGTCTTCTCGATTCTTTTTCCAACTCATAATCGTCTTCTTCATACTGCTGCGGTTTTTTTGG